>Ga0180007_10003923_pt1 | contig 16111 bp, 11 predicted proteins | sample MM_PC_MetaG_FD_121122 | JGI IMG/M metagenome (GOLD analysis project Ga0180007, IMG submission 121122) | Groundwater microbial communities from the Aspo Hard Rock Laboratory (HRL) deep subsurface site, Sweden - MM_PC_MetaG | ecosystem: Environmental > Aquatic > Deep subsurface > Groundwater... | reverse complement strand
TAGCGAAAACAGGCATTACAGCGCTGCCCGACGCTTGCCCGGGCTGATGAATACCCGTGGTCAGACGGCGAAGCCGGCTGGCCAACCGCCCGGACTTTGTTTAAAATTTGGCGCAGCCCTGGGTGGGAGGGGGATCTAAACTGTCTTCAAGCGCGACGACCGCCGACCTCGGTTCCGAGATCGCGGGCGGCGCAACTGCCTGGAGGCGATCAGATTGGTCGCCGATTTTTCTTCCAGCCACCGGTTCCGGCGGCGGCCTGCTTTTTTGTCACAGATAGCAACAGAACCAGTTGCAAGCCGGTTTCGCACGCGCCCCCAATGTCCAGCTGCGGCGGCGACTGTTGGCCAGGCGGCGCAAAAAGGCCGGCTAATGACAATAAATGACAAACACTGAAAGCCGGCCGGGGCAGATGGACATTGCACGCACCTGCGGAAGCCCGCCAGGGCTTTCCGAGACCTGGACAAAAGTGAAGGCGGCGAAGCTGCCGGAGCGTTGGCCGGGTCAACAGGACGTGGGGCGCGTTCCATTTAGCAACGCTTTTCCTTTTCCCGGTCTGCTTCTCCGGGCTTCAGATGTCAGATTTCAACGACTAAGAATTCCTTAACGTACGTAAATTTCCGTTTGGTGTCGTGACCCCTAATCGTTTCCGATTATTGTAGTTTGAGAACAGTCAAAATTAAGCAGCCATTTCCAAAGTTGGCTGCACTGGCTTACTGGCGTTGATTTCGGCAATTCGTTGCAAAGCAATGTTTTCCATGGCCATATTCAACATAATTTTGCTGCCAAGACCCTTTTTCAGAACGATTTCTTTGATATTGTCAGACATATTAGCCATAGCTTCCACCTGAAGATCCGACCTGGATCCTTCAGAGAGGCTTTCAATATATGCCTGGGCGCGTTTCTTGTTTTCTTCCTGCTCTTTCCGGCGGGTTTGCTCGACAGCTTCACTTTGAGCAATTTCCTGTGCTTTCATGGCTTCCTGGGCAACAACCTGCCGGGCGGCTTCTTCGTCTTCCTGCATTGCAAGACCGTAATCATTCTGTAAGGCCTTCAAAAGATAGGGCCGATAATTACTTTTTGCATTTTTGTTGGTATAGCGGATGTTCCGGGCCACATAATCAGCGCCACGCATTTCATAAAAGGCTATGACAGGCTCAAATATGGTTTTTTGTGATCGGCGCAGTTCTGGGAGAAGATTTATTAAAACAGTTATTTCGGGTTTGTCTGGAATTTTGAAAGACTCGTCTTCAGGCTGATGAAACGGCAGCAAGGCTTTCGCAGCAACTGTTTTTTTGAAACAAAGAACGGTTTGACCACGATCTATTTTCCTGGTTTCAAGCAGAAATTTTGTATCAGAGCATTTGTTAATGCGGTTTATGGCGGTTTTAATCTTGGGAACGATGTGAGCGGCATAGCGCTCTTTCATGGGGATCTTTTCAGCCATTTTGGCAGTACTGATTTCCCAGGTATCTCGACCATGGAAAGATTTACAGAGGATTTCATACAATCTGGTTGCAAGCGGCGAACGCAGTCTTTTGAACTCAGCAAAGTTAATATACTTGAAGAAGCCTTTGCCAAGCATCATTTTGATGAACGATGGAGAAAAAGTAACTTTCAGTTCTTTTGTCTTTTCATGAATAGACCAGGAATCAATAATGCCAAAGTTTATAGCACTATAAGTTTCACCGTCATAAAAAGAGCCGATAAACTCAATACCAACCATTTTCCAGCGTTTTAAACTGTCTTCGAGGCGACTATACGATTTGGCACTATCATCTAAATCACAATCATTGAGGATTTGATAGCGAGTTAAAGTTAGTTCCTGCTTATAACCATTTCTTTGACTTTGCATCAACAAATACAACAAGAAAATTGCATCTGTTTTAACCGGTGGTTTGTAGCCAGCCCGATAAACAAAGCCTTCACGATCTTTCCAAATCATGCCTTGTTCTGCATTTGCGGCGGCTATTTCGTCTTGAAACCAAAGAGGATATTCTAGAAAATTTATGTTCTGTTTAACATTTTCACGTTCCATATAGCCCTCACTTTTACTAAGATCTCAAAAGAACCCGGGAAATACTAACACAAACTTATGCCAGCTACAAAAGGAAAAACTCAATTAGATTTTCCCGGCAAAACACAATCACAACACCCGGGATTTGAGAACACTTTTCCCGGGGTTTGAGAACACTTTTCCCGGGGTTTGAGAACACTTTTCCCGGGGTTTGAAAACAGTGCCGACCTTGGAAACGCTTATCAGATGGTAGTTGCAGGCATGGTTTTTTAGTTGGATATATATTAGATAGTACTTTAGATATACTTACGACTAGTGGACTTAGAAAATTTGTAAACAAATCTGGTTGATCTGATTCAAGGTTCGTTTGTCTGTTTTTTTATAAACTACCGATATTGGAAAACAGTTAAGATAGCAAACAATGATTAACAAAGAGCTTCTATAATACACGGCAGCCAGCAAAACCAACAGCTGCTATTGTAGTTTGAGAACACTATTTTCTTAAAATCCTTATCAAGTCATAGTTTTAGTATTGATATTTGAAAACACTCGAAGACAAAAAAGCTAAAACTCCCGGGGTTTGAGAACACTTTTTCAAAATAAGCCCGGGAAAGAGATTTTTTCTCGCGCAGAAGGGTAGCTATTCAAAAATAACTTTCGATTCCGTACAGGGCACGCCAGGTGGTCTAAAATCGATTTTTAGTTGGCAGGTTGTTGGGGTTTAGGGAGCAATGGAACATAAAACTCCTTTAAGGAGTCTTACCGCGTTTCAGAAGTCGTGATATAGTTGCTGGGTGAACATTAAACAGTCTAGCGGCATCTGCTGCGGTTTTCTTTCCTGTTTCAACTAATTTCAAAATCGTTTCTTGCTGATCTGTTTTGAGTTTTGGTCGACGACCACCAACTCGCCCTTGTTTGCGTGCCGCATCCAAACCGATTAGCGTGCGTTCACGCAGCATTGCCCGCTCGAACTCTGCAAAAGTTCCTACAATTTGCATCAGCATTCGACCAGCTGGCGATGTAGTGTCAATCGCTTCGGTCAGACTACGAAATCCTGCGCCAGCTTGAGCAATCTTTTCCATCAGCGACAATACGTCTTTTAGCGAACGCGACAAGCGGTCAAGTTTCCAGACCACCAGCACATCCCCCTTGCGTAATTGTCCTAACAGGCGATGTAGTTCCGGTCTGTGCCATCGACCACCAGAGGCTTTTTCCTGAAAGACTAATTCGCACCCGGCGAGCTCTAATGCAGCTACCTGGGCGGTTTGATTCTGATCCTGGGTTGAAACGCGCGCATAACCAATTAACATAATTGCATAAACCTATTGCAAAACTATACTATTTTGCAATAGGTTTATGCAACGAGAAATGCCACTAAAAACGATAGACCGGTATTCGTTGCACAAACCACCGTTTATGCAACGATCATTTCGTCGGCAGTGAAAGTTAGATCGTCGCTTGTGGCAAGTAGACAGTTTTTTATGTTAACTTGCCACAAGTTTATGTGTGCGGGGGATTTGCCGCGGTGCGCGTGAGATTTAACTCGATTGTTTCAATTGGTAGTAAGGTTAATTAGTGTTTATGCCGATAACGCAGTAACCGCGTGATGACTTACGCGCGCGGCGTAATTCACGCGGACTGCGTTAAGAGGTGTTTATGATGGTAACAATTCTCGAAGCTGCTACTGCTGCGGGCGTGAGTAAGGATAAGGCGCGATATTGGGTGAAACTATTAGAATTGGAAACCATCAAAAAAGATGGAAAACTGTTTTTACCTGATAATGCGTCGGATTTGCTTAATGCAATGAAGAATGCTGTTGAAGGTGGAATTGCCCCTGTTGCTGCTGCTGTTGATGTTAAAAATATACACTCATGTCCAGCCATACCTGGTCTTAATCAGGAAAACAGGGCGGATGATTCTGTTTTGGGAAAGATCACTGAGTTACAAAATGCGATCATGCTACTGGCCGGAACTGTTGAAAAGCAAAACAAATTGCTTGAAGTACAGGCCAGGCAAATCAATGTTTTAACCGCCAGGTTGCCTGTGCCAAAATTGCCGTGTCCGGAAAATGTTTGGCAACCAAAGCCACGCCATGTGCCAAAGGTTTCGTTTTGGCGGAAACTATGGCTTGAGTTAATTGACCCGGTTGCTTTGCGTTCAATGCCCTAATAATAATCGCGTGAAATTTTACGACCTGCGCGAACGTTTCTACAGGCGGTTTTAATGAGCTGTTTATTTCTAATGATTTTGGGTTTGACCTTCTTTTTTATAATGCAGCCTGGTGCGAATATTACAATTTTGCGAGCTGGCCATTTGACCTTTTTGCCGGAAGGAAATCTGATAACGCAGGAGGCTTGCTGTTTTTTAGCAAATAAGTCGAAGCAGCAGATTCTATGCGAGAATTTTCAATCAAGCCATCAACCAGTTTATCAAGAATGGTCTGGCTCATTCGAGTTGAAAGGGAATGGTTCCAAAATAGTAAACTGTTTCCCGGGAAACCCTTGAGAAAGACGTGAAACGGCTGAAAAGCACGTGAAATTTCAGGAACTTCGGAGAATTTGCCGGAGTCCGGATTATACGGGCCTGTGGACGCTTTCATGCAGTTGACGGGCGGCAGGCGGAACAGTCGCGAAGTCTAGTTATTGTTGTCATTTATTGCCATCGATAACATCTTTTTATGGCTAATTATACGATTCTCTTGATAATATCTCAAAAATGAGATATTATTGGGGGTAGAGGGAAGATAAATGCATATTATCAGCTGGGCAAAGATTCGAGATTTCGTTGACCGACATCCGACAAGTCTTGGTTCTATGCGAACATGGTTTGATTGTCTTGAATCGCGCATGTATAAAGACTTCAACGATTTGCGAACGATGTTTCCCTCAGCTGATCGGGTTCGTTTAAAATCTGGGCAAGATCGCTATGTTTTCAATGTTGCAGGCAACAACTATCGAATAATTTGTGGAATTCACTTCAACCGCGGCAAGGTCTATGTCCGTTTTGTTCTGACCCATGCAGAATACGACAAAGGAGCGTGGAAACATGAGTAGTATGGCAAAGCCAATTTCATTCGGGAATGACTTTCAGTCGGCCTGGTCACGGCTAACTAAGGATATACCGTTGTCTCGCATTCGCAGCCGTAAACAGTATAATCTTGTTGTTCGTGCTATGGAATATCTTGCGGATCTCGTAAATGACGATCACAAACATCCGCTGGCCGGTTTGCTCGAAATTTTTGAAGTAATTGTTGAGGACTATGACCGTATTCATCACCAAATTCCTTCTGTTTCCGGGGTGGAACTGTTGCGAAATCTGATGATTGAGCATGGTTTGAAACAAACCGATCTGACAGACGTTGGCAGCCAGGGAGTGGTTTCAGAAATTATCTCCGGGAAACGCCGATTAAACAAACGTCATGCCGGTCTGCTATCCAAGCGGTTTTCCTTACCGGAAGAGCTGTTTACAAGACTTTGATCGTCTTGTCATTTATTGTCATTTGAGCGGCAGTTTTTCAGCGCCTGGCGTGGGGTTTCTGAGTTATACGATGTTGAAACCAAGGCGTTAAACTGCGCAGTAAACAGAAATGCAGCAAGGTTTCCTGATGATTTTATGTTTCAACTGTCTGAGACTGAATTTCAAAACTTGAGGTGCCAGATTGGAACCTCAAGTTCATACGGTGGGCGCAGATATCTTCCGTTTGTGTTTATTGAACAGGGTGTGGGTTTTAAGCGTTTTGCCGTTACGGCGAAAAACTCTGGCCCGAAAACCTTTCCCCTGCGGAGCCGCCCGTCGATGACCTTTTGCAACCGGACTGGTGCGGGAAAGTCAAGGAGGGGACCCGGCCGGCGGAGCCGGCTGGGGTGGGGGCCTTTACTTTTCCGTGCCAGTCGGTATCTTAATAATTCGACGGGCAGCGCAGCGGGGAAAGGATTTACGGAAGAGATATTAAGCAGTTTCCCCTGTGGTGAGCCCAGAGGGGGTGGTTGGTGCTTGCAAATTTATTCAGAAAGGAAGTTTGCAAGAATCCAAGGGGATTCTTTCCTCTTCCATAAACTTTTCAAAATTTCCTCGGAATGTCTTCTTAACGACTTCTGGAAGATCATCAAAAGATATTGGGTCTACTGTCTCAAACTCATTGTTTTTAATAAACAATTTACAAGGTGATGAGACAATGATGCTATTTCCTTCATGGCTTGGAATTGCGCAGACCATGTAATAAATGCCATCATCAGGCAACTTAAAATCTTTTATATTAATAACAACGCCACTGAAATCACCGGGGTAAATAGTAAAAGGTTTTCTATTTGAATGTACCTGGCCACGAACTGGAGGAGCAAACCTTAGATGAGGGACCAAATGCCCGGAAGAATTTGTCATATAGATGTCGGTTCCACTGCCGTTGCGAAAGGTAAATAGTCTAATGTTGGCTTTGGCATGGCTTATCATGTGAAGCCATAAATATCTTCTAGAGATATCTTTTCTGCTTATTCGTAATTCAATCTCATCAGCTAAAACACATGAATTGCAACAAACAATTAAAAGAAAGAAAAGATAAAGTCGTTTAATTTTCATTTTTGTCTCTCCAAATGGGTTGTTCAGGAAGTATTGTGTCGTCTGGAAATATAAAATCTGGATGTGCAAAGCCTATCCATTTAGGAAAATCCACTGGAGTAATTTCAAGATCATGAACAGAATAATTGTTTTGGTTATTTTCCCATTTGTCTTTTTGGGGATCATAAGAGGTATTGCCTGACCAATGCCAAACCATTCTTTTTATAGGACACCAAGCGCTTTTATCAAATGGTTCAGGTATTGCCCAAAAGTAAACAATAAAATCGGTCTTTGTTTCATAAAAAATCGGGACACCAGGCTCTTCAAAATAAATTTTGTAACGAGGAATATCGTCACACAAAATTGCTTTCGGAAGATTACCATGTGGAGGCAACTTAAAAGTAACTTCGCGATCGGCGGAAGGGAAATAAGTGTCGAGCCAGAATTCAGGCGGTTCAGACTCGGGCGAGCCAATGGGAATAGTCTTCTTAAATTGCTTATGAATTTCAGGTGTAGAAGAAGCAGAAAAAAATGATCGCTCATCATTCCGTTTTATCAGGTGCGTTACAGTTATAGTGTAACTCTGATTGGTAGGATTGAAGATTTCTGCATGAGCTTGAATGCCAATTTTATCTGTGTCATGAAAACCAATCTTCCATGTTACGTCTTCCAGGTCTAACCTCACTTCAATATTCTGTTTTCTTGGCTCAACTTTTACATTTTTTAAATACGGTTTTTTATATGGAATAAAAAACGGGTATGGAAACTCTTTGCCAGCATATGTTAAAACTAAAGTTCCTGTTTTTCGTCCAAAATCGACGTCTTCTTCATGCGTAAGAAAAAAATCATATAGGAAAAACTTAACAGCTGGCTTTTTAAACTCCGCCTCAGTAACTGTTTCTACATGGCCTTTGTTCAAATCATCAGAAATAGAAAATGATTTTGGAGTGGGCGAAGAAATAATCCATTTTTGCTTTTCTATAACAACATCTTCAGGCAAGTTCGAGATTGTATAAGACAATTCGATCTCTTGGCCAAGATGATATTCACCAGTTTCTAAAGGTTCATTATTTCCAAAAATCTGAACATCTAAACCTGTTACAGAGCCAAAGCTTGCTGATTCTGGAGACCAAGGCCATTTTATTTCATTTGGACTAAATGGAAATTCTACAATCCAGCATTTTGCTTTACCTAAAACCTTATAATTGCCTGTTTCTGGTGGGTTTAGAATAAAATCATATAACGAAACTATTGAACTACTATTACTTGAAACTTCATAATGCCAGTCGACCTCTTCCAAAGAAATCTTGTAAATCCCATTTAAAATATAAAATTCTGAGTCATTTGAATGAATAGTAAGCACTGGAGGAGATTCTATTGGATTAATGAAGAAATTAAATTTCTTTGTTTCGCCAAGTCTCATTTGAAAGGTTTTTGGCTCAATATAGTATTGAACAAGGGTTTCGATATCCTCAACTGCTACGGGGAAAATCTTCTCTGCAAAAAGGACTTCATCTTTATTATCAAAAACCAGACTGGACTTTAATTTAACAATCGCTGATCCCCACTTTTTGAAGGTGGGGATAAACGTACTATCGTTGGATGGGTCATTGTCTGCACAAGACCACTCAAATTTAACTTTGTTACAGGTTGCCGGTAAAGTGGTTGAATCTGTTATTGCAGCAGGAATTGCTATTGGAGTCTCAAATTCAGTTTGAGGTGACCATTCATACGTTTCCTTATCTAATAACACAACCCCATTTTTAATTGTGAAGGTTCTTCCTGCTGGGGAAACAGCTTGTTTGGGGAATTGTTCACCTGGTAAGTTGCTAGTTAATTTCTCCCAAACAGGTTTGGCTACAGCCCACAGGTCGGCTCTGACGGCAGGGAAAGCAAATATTGGTTCTTCGAATTCATCTTCGAAGCCTTTATGCCGGCGGCGGAAATATTCTTCACCATCGGTCAAGCGAACCGTGACCGTTGCCAATACTGTCGCTGCACCTGCGTCGGCAAAGTTAACATTGGCTGTGAGATTTTCTTCGTCATGGTTGACGGTTGCGCAACCATTCGGGGCTGTGGCAGAAAACCATTCAATCGGGTCTACTACGGCCTTAAGCCCGTCATCGTTCCATTCGACCGGTTTGCCAGGTTTTTCGACCTTTTTGCCGTTGAGAGTAATGTTGAGAAATAACTCCTGCGATTTCTGTGTGCTGAGATCAAACACTTTTCTGGTCGGGGTAAGACTGATTTCAACCGGGTTCACGATAAAATCAACCTGGTCTTTGAGAAGCATATCTTCGTCTGTTTCCGGGTTCTTGATCGTGAGTTCCGCTTGCAATGACCACTTTCCGGTGCGATTGAGATCTATAAAAAACGGAGCTTCGTCTAAGCCATGGTGGTATTCCTTGCCATTCAAGCGCCATTTGATGGCTTTCCAGATTTTTGGATCTTTGTCGAAACTTGTTTTAACTTTCAGAGAGACATTAACCGGGTAAGCCAGTTCGTTTATTGGCGAAAAGATTCGCAGGCCCGGCAAAGCATCAACCGGCACAACGTTTTCCAGGTAAACAAGCACTTCATCGGCACTGTCTGTTTCGATCAAATTCATGACAATGCCGCAATTCATCGTGTAGCTGCCGGGACCTATAAAAGGCTTGAAAACATGCGAAAAATCAAGACCTCGCAAAGCTTTGCTTTTCCAGTCCCCTTCATCGCCAAGTGGCTCTTCATACCATAAAACGTGTTCTACCGACCTGACTTCATAACCATTCAGAACATCAAGGGTTTGACTGACATCAGAATAAACGCCCTGCCCAAAGCCGGGCAGTGGTGCAACCTCTGCTTTAAAAATCTGTTCCTGGCCTTCATAGATTGTCACCTTGTCAGCTGGTTGTAATTGGAGCTGTAAAACTTCGTTTTCGTCATAAACCGGTATTGTTGGCAATTTGCCAATAACAGTTCTACAGGTTTGAGAAGACATTTCGCCGCTATGAAATTCACCGCCAAGGTTTAATTCAATGGAATCGTCGCTTATCACCATGGGAGTCTGAAAAACAAATGGTTCTACTGTTTCAATCTCTCGGCCAGTTTTTGCATTAAAAATCAGAGGAATGGCCTTGAAAACCATTATAGGAGAAGACGCAGGCCATAATGCAGAGCTACAGATATGTATCGGTTCGTCAAGCTCAGTATTTTCAGACGCTGTGATAATGCGCTTTTGTTGTTTTATTTCGAATTCAAAAGACTCGATAGCAATATGCCTTGCAGCCACCGACAGTTGACCTTGGGGGTATTTACTGAATTGCGCCGAACCTTTGACCGGATAAAAGGCATACAACCCAGAAGTTTCGGGCTTGAAGTCAGATTCGTAAGTTTCGCCATACTGCTGCCATACCAGCTTTACATCAAGCACCAGCTCAGCAAAACCGGGTTTTGTGAATAAAAGCTGTGTTGTCGTGGCAACCGGATCTTCGACTTCAGGACTGCCTTCTTCGACATAAATTTTCCAATGTAGGCGCTCGGCCTTGAGAGTGGCACCAGAATTGAAAGTGTAAACTTTGCCTTCAGCCAGATCACTTTGAAGTAAACCTGTTTCGTTAGAGTAATTAACAATACAGTCCGTTGTTGATTTAAGAGCGAAAGAAGCTGTTGCGTTGTTCGAGACCAGCAACATGCGATTGGAAGAGATATTGGCAAATATTTCGAGAGCAAGAATGGTTTTGAAGGCAGAGACTTCATACTGAAATGAAGTCTGGTTCCCGGCATTATCTGTATAGGCCTCTTCAACAACTATGGTGCACTTTGCCGATGTGTTCCCGGCCATTTTGACGGAATTTTCAGTTGTAGATATATTACCGGAAGTTATCAGCCAGTCAGTCGACAGAACTTGGCCGGGGCCGATCCATGTGTAAGAAAAAGCAAGTACATTGCCTATGAACGCATGAGTCGTTTTTGGCGACAACTCGAGATCATCGGCTCCAGCCCGGCCTGGCAGCATCTTTCTGCCGATAAAAGCAAGGTTGCGGCTTTTAATGATCTGCCCTGATGCAGTTGTGAGCTGATACTCTATATATCTGTTACCGGCAGTATCTTCGTAAACCACAGCACGAAGGCTGCCAGAAAGTTTTTGACCGGGTAACAACTTGTCACCAGGCAGCGTTATTTCGCCAATTACTTTGACATCGGCCGGCAGTGGTGGGGTCGGTACATTGTAAATCCCGACCGTAAAAGACCATTGCTGTTTTACTGTCTCACCAGACTGGTTGTTGATAGTTATCTCAGCGGTATGGGTGCCGATCGACAGGAGACTGTCAGGTGTGGCGGGTGTTCGATAAGAGAGCTCGAAAGCATTTTCACTCTGCTTTATCAGAATGTTTTTGGCATTAATCGCCTGGCCGTCTATGGCCAGTGTTATTTCCGTTAAGGGGCTTTGCGAAAACCCCTCGATGCTGAAATCCGGAAACAGGCTGCCAGCTTCGCCTTTTGGCTGGCAACTGATGACTGCAAGATTTGTATCAGCAACGAAATGTGCTGGCACAAGCAGCTTTTGGCCATCAAACATGATTTCGTGCTGCTCGATCTTTTTGCGGCAGGTTTCGTTTTGCGAGAAAGTGACCTGCCGGGCTGTAGACATTCGATCGAGAAGAATTGTTTCAAAAGCGTCGGCTTCGTTACTGCTGAGACTGGTTTCGCCGTGCAGTGCACGGAACTTGAGAAGTTTGGCGGCGGCGAGTGCGGTCGGAAGCTGATGTTCTGGTATTTGGATTGCTAGGCCGGTAAAGTCGGTGGTTTTGCCGGATAATAGTTCGCTAACGGCTTCTGGAATACCATCTGTATCAACAGCGGCAGAGTGAGCAATAAGACAGCAAAACACCAGCAGAATTGTCAGAAAAGCAGCATGGGCTCTCAAGTTTGATAACATCATTCTCAGTTCCTCTTTAATTTGTTACATGAGCATAATAACATCTGGTTGTGATTTGTGACAAATTTGTTTGCTGGTTCTTAGGCGGTTGGTGGTTGTCGGGCAAGTGATACACGGCTTGATCGCGGAAAAAAGGGCTAAAAACGTAAAAAAGCGGGTCTTTCCCGGTTTTGGGCTGCTGGGCGGGTCGTGGGGCCGACTGGTGTAATTGACGGCTCACTGGTGGGTAAAAATGCCGGTTTTGGGTGGTTGGCAGAAACGCTGAAACGGCCCTGGGGGACGCGAACGGGCTGAAAAGGCGCGCTGGCCACTTCCCTGGGACATAAGAGTTTTAGGGAATGAGAGGCGGGGTAAAATCTCCTGCAGTAAGAACTATTTTGCCGCCAGTCAGATCAGCACTGTATGACACAACGCTGACATTGTTCGGGCAGTCTTTCTGCAGTTTCGCTAGTCTGGCCAATGGGTTGTTTCTTCGGTCGATCAACCAGTTGTTTCTGGCTGCAACTTTCCCGGCCAGTTTTTGCAGATCGTCGTTAACCTCAAGCTTTGCGGCCTCTGCTATAAGAGTCGAAAGCTCTTGTGCGATATTTTTATGTGCCTTTTCTTGCTGTTGAACGCCAACATAGACTGCGTATAAAAACAATAACTGCGCAAATAGAACAATTATTAGACCAGGCATAACCCACCTGGTCACCCGGAAACCCCTTGAAACCTCTCTTTTAATCAGGTTTGTTTTAATCATTTCCGCAATTATCGACAAGGTTTAAATAATCGTTGACTAAACAACAGATTTTTAATAGCCTTGACTCAAAGAGAAGAAAATAGGTTGAGAGAAACTAAGAGGCAACCCGGCATAAAAACTCTCCGCTTGAAGTGTTTCTTTTTCTAACACTGAAACTAGGAGAGCAAAGCATGAGTAAGAGGATCGTTTTTGTATTTGTATTGTTATGTGTTATGAGTTGTCAAAATCTTCAAGCTGGTTTTTTTGAAAAGGATTTTTCTTACGAACTCCCGTTGGACACGCTTGAAAAGACATATTATCTCACCGTTGATTCACCCGCCAACCCATCTGAATTCATTATTGGTCGTGACTTTTCATTGGTTATAGACAAAAGCAAAGCCACAATCAAAATGATTCGCGAAACTCTTACCAAAACCAATTATTCTGCAGAAATCAGAATAAAAAGAAATCCCAAACAATCTCCTGCAAACTGTGTGGGCAAAGTTTTGCTAAAATTATATACAGGGGCAAAGGTGTTGAACGACACTCCACAACCACCTTTCATGGTTAGTATGTTTTCCGGTCTTTATCCTGGCTTTTCCTGGAGAGGCCGTGGCGATGCTGCAAAATCTGAGCCGGTTTCTGCAAGATATTTGTCTTACTCGCTCCGAGAAGCTGGAACCAAAGCGCTTATTGCCGAAGAAATTGTCCCTGTTCATGAAACAGGTTTTAAGATAAGCGGCGATTGGCTTTTAGACCCGTTAACTGATTACATCCTGGAGGTTGAACTCTCAAATCGTTCGGCCGTTTACTCTGCGCCAACCGTGGTCAACGCAAAAAGAGCTCAGGGTTTAAAATCTCTGAAAATGGGAAAATAATTATGAAAATCACAAAAACATACATTTTTTTAACACTCTTGATAGTTGTTTTTTTGTTTCCGCTCAGCGGAAAAGCCGACACAATAGTTCTTGAGACGTGGAACCCAACTGTTGCAGCAGGAATGACAGCAGGAGTAGATGTCTGGCAGACCTATAATTTCGTACAAGATTACACTTCCGCTCGTCTTTATGGTTCCGTTGGCATTGGTTATGTTACCGAATATTGGATGTACGCTGGCGCAAATGTATACCTGTCCAGCAGTGTGTTTGGCGCTGTCGGCTGGTATGTCTCTGATAATCCAGGTGGCATAGGTTTGGGTTTTAGCGAAGAGTTTGGTATCGTTCCAGGTTCGGGCATAGAAGTCGATGGAGCTGCTTTCTGTGCCTATGTCGGGACAATGGGAATCGCCAAATTTGTCTTTTCTGGCACTTTCACGGGCATTCCTGTGAACCCTATTCTAGAAACGCTCTCGCTTTCTGCAGACCCTGCCGAGATAGCTTTTGACGGTGGCTCCACCAATATTCTAGCAGTCACAAATAAGTCTACAACTGTTTATTTTGAAGTTGATGGCCAACCAATAGGCTCAGTCCAGACAACACAAAACGGTGATTCTTTTGAAGCCTCTGTGAGCTGGGACGGTAAAATATCTGGTGTACCAGCAACGTCTGGTATTCATATCATTACTGGTCGTACAGCCATGAATAATGTTTCTGCCGAAACCGTGGTATTCGTTTTACCACCATCGAACCCACCGTCAGACGTTGACGACGTCGCCATCGGCATAGATTCTGGCGTTTCAGATAAAAATCTGGAAGATATTGGTGAAAACAATCCAGAACCCATTACTTGTCCCACAGTGGAATGGCCGCAGCTTGCTGTCCGGCAACCAGGCAATGTCTCACAAATATTACTCAGTGATCCTGTAAACATCGCATACGGCAATTTCGTCCACTTTGAGACCGACTTAACCCTGAAGGGCAAACAATCTTTGACTCTGGCCAGAATTTATAATTCGCTAGATTCTAATATTGGCCAATTTGGCTTGGGTTGGAGCTTTCCATACGGAGCAAGACTTGAATTTAATTCTGGCGAAGTTCTGTTTGTGAATTCCGACGGTTCTCGTGTGAGATTTAAGGAACAACTAGATGGAAACGGCTATTCTGCTCCCTCTGGCTGCCCTCTCACCCTTTCTTTTAACGCTGATACAAGTTTCTGGTTTATTAAACACCCTCACGGCGACCAGTGGTCTTTTAAAGAAGATGGTTGCCTTATCCGCATTGAACAAGCCTGTTGTGGCAATGGTAATAATTTTGTAGAGTGTGAATATTCAGAAAATAACATGCTTGCCAGAGTGGTGAGCTCTAACGGCCAATGGCTGGCATTTACTCATAATGCGCAAGGCCGAATTCTTACTGCTAAGGATTCTTCAGATCGCATATTTACTTACAATTACGACCAGAATGATCGGCTTGTATCGGCTACAAACCCGATTGGACAAATTACAACCTATCAATATGACGATGTTGGTTTTCTTTCCAAAATTGTTAAGCCTGGTAACCGGGAAGTGTCTGTTACCTACAATGACAGAAGAGTCTCAATGTTGTGCGACGCAAGCGGCAGTGTAAGCCATTTTGTTTGGGATGAAACCCTCAATCAGCTAGTTCTAAAAGACCCCCTGAACACAGAACGCGTTTACAGCTTTTCTCCAGATCTCAAAATAGAAAGCTGTTCCATACCCTCCGCAAATGCAACTCGAAATTTTGTCGTAACCGAAGATGGCACCCTAAGCAGTTTCTCAGACACTCAGGGTAAACAAACAGCATTCACCTTTACTTCAGATGGCCTTATAGAAACTCACACTGATCCAACTGGTGGCATAACCAGCTACGAATATCATCCGACTACTCGCAAACTTACCAAGAAAACCGATCCTCTTGGCCGGATATGGTCTTACGAATGGTGCGCCCGCAGCAACCTTATCAGCAAGACTGATCCAGCAGGTAATGTTACCCGCTATACCTACGACAGCCACAACAACCGCACTTCAGTTACCGACTCGCTTGGTCGTATAACCAGATATGTTTACGATTCTACCGGCAACTATATGCTGCAGACCATCGATGCAATGGGTGGCGTTGCCAGCTTCACTTATGATGCTCGCGGCAATCTCACTTCATCAGCAGACACACTGGGTAGAACAACGTCTTACGCATACGACCTGCTCGACCGCCTGACCAGATCAAGTTATTCAGACGGTAGATTTACGCAGATTTCATATGACGAAGCTGGAAACATCGCTTCACGTATTGATAATCTTAGCCGTGTAACTGCTTATACATACGATGCCAACGGCAGACTGCTGACTACAACTAGAGCTGATGGCACAGCGTTAAGTCATGCTTATGATGCTGCCGGCAGAAAAACCAGTTCAACTGATGCTCTGGGCCGCGTAACTTCTTATGACTATGACGCGCTCGATAACATGATTAAGGTCACTTACCCTGATCAATCTTTTCAAACTTACGCTTACGACACTGAAAAACGCCTGGTTTCAAGCACTGACGAACTTGGGAACCTGACCGCTTACGAGTATGACCCGATGGGCCGCATGCTTGCCATGATCGATCCGGCCGGTTCACGTTACGAAAACCAGTATGACGTGGCAGGTCGAAAAATTGCTGCTAAAGATCCACTTGGTAGAACAACAGCGTATGAATATGACTTTCTCGATCATGTCGTAAAGACTACAGCGCCAAATCTTACCACCAACACCAGCTCTTACGATGCTCTCGGTAACCTGCTGATCAGCACCAATGCGCTAAATCAGCAGACAACTTTTGAATACGATTCCCTTAATCGCCAGATTAAAACAACCAGAGCAGACGGTGCACAATTCACCACCACCTATGACGCTGCCGGTCAGGTAATCGCCGAAACTGATGCTCTTGGTAATTCAACTAGTCATGCTTATGATATTGCCGGTAGAAGAATTTCTTCAACTAATGCATTGAATCATCTCTG
>Ga0180007_10003922_pt1 | contig 16121 bp, 12 predicted proteins | sample MM_PC_MetaG_FD_121122 | JGI IMG/M metagenome (GOLD analysis project Ga0180007, IMG submission 121122) | Groundwater microbial communities from the Aspo Hard Rock Laboratory (HRL) deep subsurface site, Sweden - MM_PC_MetaG | ecosystem: Environmental > Aquatic > Deep subsurface > Groundwater... | reverse complement strand
GGGAGTAGAGATGGTAATGCCCGGTGACAACGTAACCGTAGAGGGCAACCTGATCACCCCGATAGCGATGGAAGTCGGACTTCGTTTTGCGATCCGCGAAGGTGGACGTACAGTGGGTGCCGGCGTCATTAACGAAATTCTGGAATAATTAATTTTAGCTATAATAGGAAGCTGGTATGAGAGATATCATTACGCTTGGGTGTTCTGAATGCAAGCAACGCAACTATACGACTACAAAAAATAAACGAAAGACACCAAACAAGCTCGAATTCAAGAAATATTGTCGTTTTTGTAAGACTCATACTCTTCATAAAGAAACGCGTAAGTAATAAAAAGGCCAGTAGCTCTAATGGTAGAGCGCCGGACTCCAAATCCGGATGTTGGGGGTTCGAGTCCCTCCTGGCCTGCCAGATAAATTAATGCTTCGTTAATATCTTAATTAACGAAGCATTAATTTATTTTGAGAATTCCAAAGAGAATAACTATCAAAATGTCAACGAAAAAGGCAGCCAAAACCGGTAAACCAGGCAAATCTGATAAGCAGATTGTGCCAGACGAGGGTTCAAAATTTGAACTCGCTAAGATCAAGGAGTTTATCCGGGAAGTAAAAAGTGAATTTCTTAAGATTGCCTGGCCTGACAAGAAACATACTCTTGGTACGGCAGGCGTCGTTGTCATATTGGTAATAATAATTTCTTTCTATTTAGGAGCGGTGGATCTGATCCTTGGGAAACTCATAGGTTTTGTGATCAAGTCGTAATAACGATCATGATGGGAAAATCCTGAAATAACATTTCCTGGAATAATTATGGCAAGAGCGTGGTACATACTTCACACCTATTCAGGTTTTGAAGAGAAAGTAAAATCGGCGATGCAGGAACGCGTTAAAAAAGCCGGCCAGGAGGAAATGTTTGGTGAAATACTGGTGCCTACCGAGCAGGTAGTGGAAATGATTAAAGGCGCTAAGAAGACATCATCCAGGAAGTTCTTCCCAGGCTATATTCTGCTGAATGTCGATCTGAATGATGAGACCTGGCATACTGTGCGCGATACTCCGAAGGTGACCGGTTTTGTCGGCAATGATCTCCATCCTGAACCTCTTACTGATGAAGAAGCGATGAAGATCATCGGCAGGATCAGGGATGGTGCGGTCAAACCTAAACCGAAAGTGACTTTTGATGTCGGAGATGTGGTGCGGGTCAATGATGGTCCTTTTTCAAATTTTCAGGGTGTCGTCGAAACAGTTTATCCGGATAAGGGTCGTGTTCGCGTTATGGTCAGCATATTTGGCCGGGAGACACCCGTTGAATTGGAATATGTACAGGTATCAAAGGGTTAACCTACCTTTTGACAGGATGCTATCGTTGGTTTTATCTTTTGATTGAGTTATAGTAGGAGAAAAAAATGGCAAAAAAAATTACTGGATATATAAAATTACAGATTCCGGCCGGGAAGGCGAATCCTTCACCCCCGGTTGGTCCTGCTCTTGGCCAGCATGGCGTGAATATCATGGAGTTTTGTAAGGGATTTAATGCGAAAACCCAGAATGAAGGGGATATGATTATACCCGTGGTTATCACGGTATATGCCGATCGTTCCTTTTCATTTATTACCAAGACTCCACCGGCGGCCAATCTTTTGTTTAAGAAACTCGGGTTGAAAGGTGGTTCGAGCAATCCTAAGAAGGATCGTGTTGCAAGCATCACCAAAGATCAGATCCGTGAGATTGCAGAAATTAAAATGCCTGACTTGAATGCATATGATATTGACACGGCAATGAAGATTGTCAGTGGCACGGCAAAGAGTTGCGGCATAACCGTTGTAGATTGATAAGATAACAGGGGTGTAAACCATGCCAAAAAGAGGAAAAAAATATCAGAACTCCATCGCGAGTCTTGATCGGAACACCGTATATGTATTATCTGAGGCTATTGATACACTGCTGAAGGCTAAATATGCTGCGTTTGATGAGTCAATTGATATTGCCGTTAATCTCGGCGTAGATCCGCGTCATGCAGATCAGATGGTCCGCAGTACGGTTGTTTTGCCGAATGGTACTGGTAAAACCGAGCGGGTTCTGGTTTTTGCCAAGGGTGATAAGGTGCAGGAAGCCCTCGATGCCGGTGCCGATTATGCGGGCGGCGATGATTATGTTGCCAAAATTCAGGCAGGTTGGCTTGATTTCGAAAGAACCATCGCTACCCCTGATATGATGGGTACCGTAGGTAAGATTGGACGCGTGCTCGGACCGCGGGGTCTGATGCCCAATGCCAAACTCGGGACCGTGACATTTGACGTAGGCCGCGTGGTCCAGGAAATCAAAGCCGGTAAGGTAGATTTCAAGGTTGATAAAGCTGGTATCGTTCATGCGATGATTGGTAAGTCTTCATTCGGAACTACCAAAATCCAGGAAAATCTGCTGGCATTTGTTGACAGAATTCTCCAGCTGAAACCATCATCATCAAAGGGCGTTTATCTTAAAGGTGTGAGCCTGGCAAGTACCATGGGACCAGGGTTGAAACTTGACCCCCTTGAACTTCGTACCCTTGTAAAACAAGTGTAAATATCAAAATAAATGCCCATGAGGTGATGATCTCACCTCATGGACTTTATCAAAGTAGTTTTGATGTCGAAGACAGCGGGTACTAAAGTTTAATCTTCCTTCCTGGAAGGCCTGCCGAGACGAGAAAAGTTGCTTTTCAAGCAACCTAAACAAGTGTGAATCCTTAATGTCATCGTTGCTGATGTCTGTTGTTCTTTTCAGAATGAGTACAAATGCAGCACTTGTCTGTCCTTATCGACTTCAACTGCTTTATCTTGCAGAGGCCTGTTAGAATTAACTGGCCAGTAATCGTGCCTGAACTTTTGTTGTGGTGAAAGTGAAGGTGAAATTGTTTTAATGATGAGATGTAAGAAGGAGGTAGGACATTGAATCGTGATGAAAAGGCTGCGGTAGTAGCTGATCTCAGTGGTAAATTTGATAAAGCCAAAATTGCCATTGTGTCAGACTATCGAGGGCTTACCGTCTCCAGCTTCGAGCAATTGCGGCGCGAGCTGAAAAAGAACGATGCTGAGATCCGGGTAGCCAAAAACACACTGCTCCGCAAGGCCATACAGGGTACCCCTTTTGAGGTCATGACCTCGCAACTGGAAGGTACCACTGCCATTACAGTATCCTATGCGGATCCTGTCGCGCCAGCAAAAATTCTGACAGAATTTGCCAAAACTCATCCTGAACTGCAGATACGTTCAGGTGTTCTCGACGGGAAGGCTTTAACCGTTGATGATTTAAAGGCGTTATCGACCCTGCCCAGCAAAGAAGTTATGCTTGCCACGCTTCTTTCTGTTATGCAGGCCGTGCCCACAAGTTTTGTCAGAGTACTCAATGCTGTACCGCTCAGTTTTCTGTATACCCTGCAGGCCCTTAAGGAAAAGAAGGAACAGGAAAACAACTGATTTCAATTAACGAATGATATTTTATTAGTGGAGGATAGAAAAATGTCTGTAACAAAAGAAGATGTAATCGATTTTATTGCCAATATGAGTGTTCTCGAGCTTTCCGAGCTCGTTAAGGAAATGGAAACAAAATTCGGTGTTTCAGCCGCTGCACCTGTCGCAGTTGCTGCAGCCGGCCCTGCCGCTGCAGCCGCAGAAGTTGAGGAGCAAACTGAATTTGATGCCATTCTTACCTCTGCCGGCAGCAGCAAAATCGGCGTTATCAAGGAAGTTCGCGCCATCACTGCTCTGGGCCTGAAGGAAGCAAAAGCCTTGGTTGAAGGTGCTCCGACTCCGATTAAAGAGGGCGTTTCCAAGGACGAAGCCGCAGATATCAAGGCAAAAGTTGAAGCTGCCGGTGGCACCGTAGAGATTAAGTAAATATGGTCTTCTGATATTTTAGTATAAAGATCCGGTTCTTTAAAACAACCTTAAAGGGCCATAAGGATACGTAAGATATAACGCTGCAGAGTGAAAATCTCTGTAGCGTTATATTGCGTTTTCCACCAGCATAATGTTGACCGGTAGAGTGACAAGGCTAAAAACTGTTTGATCAGTTTCTGAGGCGAGGGCATAGCTTAATGAAGGCGAATAAAAGAGTCAGGAAAAGTTTTGCGAAGATCGGCGAAGTAATAGAGAAACCGCATTTGATAGAAATGCAGCGGCTATCCTATGAAAAATTCTTGCAGCTTGGCGTTGATCCTGATGAACGAGATGATTCAGGATTACAGGGCATCTATAAATCAGTTTTCCCGATTCAGGATTTTAACGGATTATGCACTCTTGAGTTTGTCCGTTATAATTTTGGTGAGCCTAAGTATACGGTTGAGGAATGTGTTGAGAGGGGTATGACCTATGAGGTGCCTATTAAAATAACGGTGCGCCTTGTCTCCTATGATATCGATCCTGAGACTGAAGCAAAAAGTATCCGGGACATCAAGGAGCAGTCAGTTTATCTGGGGTCCATTGCCTTGATGACTAAATCCGGGGTTTTTGTGGTCAATGGCACGGAAAGGGTTATTGTCAGCCAGTTGCAGAGATCTCCCGGACTTTTTTATGCCCATGACGGCGGCAAAACCCATGCGGGTGGCAAGCTTTTATATTCAGCGAGGATTATTCCCGTACGCGGTTCATGGGTTGATCTTGAGTTTGATGCCAAGGATATCCTCCATGTCAGGATTGACAGACGTCGCAAATTCCCGGTCAGCACTCTTCTCAAGGCGCTTGGTCATTCTGCGTCTGAATTGCTGCGCTATTTTTATGAGACGGAGAAGCTTACCTTTACCAGCGAAAAAATCTTCAAGAAATTTGATCCGAAAATGGTCGTCGGTCAGCGTGCGCCCCACGACCTTATTCATCCTGAAACCGGAGAAATCCTCGCCAAGGAAAATAAGAAAATCAGCAAGGCTCTTGCAGTTCGGCTTGAAGAGGCCGGAATAAAGGAACTCCAGATCGACCCGGAAAGCCTGCTGGGTCAGTTCGTTGCCGATGATATTGTCAATCCGAAAACCGGCGAGGTGATTCTTGCCTGTAACGGCGAGTTGAGCGAGTCCATTATTGAGGAAATCCGAAATGCCCAGGTGGGCACCATCGAGACCCTTTTTATTGATGGTATCAAGGTGACTGATTCCTTCAGAAAGACCCTGGCCCTGGATAAAGCGGAAACAGCGGATGAGGCCCTGCTCGAAATTTACCGGAGGTTGCGTCCGAGCAGCCCCCCAACCCTGGAGATAGCCGTTAAGTTTTTTGAAAATCTCTTTTTTAATGCTGACACCTATGATCTTTCCGAAGTCGGGCGATTCAAAATCAATGCCAAGCTGGGTTTGAAGACCACCATTGAAACAAAGACGTTGACCCATGAAGATATCATGGAGACCGTGCGCTATCTTCTGCGGTTAAAGGATTCCCAAGGCCCGGTGGATGATATTGACCATCTGGGCAACAGAAGGGTGCGTACCGTGGGCGAGCTGGTTGAGAATCAGTATCGCATGGGACTGGTGCGCATGGAACGGGCAATCCGAGAAAGAATGAGCCTGCAGGAAGTCGAAACCCTGATGCCCCACGATCTCATTAATCCCAAGCCGATTACCGCTGCCATCAAGGAATTTTTCGGCACCAGCCAGCTTTCCCAGTTCATGGATCAGACCAATCCTCTGTCAGAGGTGACCCACAAGAGAAGGCTCAGCGCTTTGGGACCGGGCGGTCTTTCCCGTGAAAGAGCAGGATTTGAGGTACGTGACGTCCATCCTACCCATTATGGCAGAATCTGCCCTGTTGAAACACCTGAGGGACCCAACATCGGACTTATTGTTTCACTTGCCGCATTCGCCAAGGTGAATCAATACGGATTTATTGAACCCCCCTACCGCAAGGTGGTCAACCGCAAGGTAACCGAGGAAGTTGTCTATATGACGGCTCTGCAGGAAAAGGGCGAGGTTTTCGTGCCGGCAAATGTTGAGGTGGACCAAGATGGTCATCTGGTTGTTGACAATCTCATTGGCCGGGAAGAGGGCGAGGTGGTCATTGCCAGTGCCGACCGTGTGACCTGCATGGATGTATCACCCAACCAGCTGGTCAGTGTTGCCGCATCAATGATTCCCTTTCTGGATAACGACGATGCGAACCGTGCCTTGATGGGCTCCAATATGCAGCGTCAGGGTGTGCCGCTTCTGCGCACAGCTGCTCCTCTTATCGGCACAGGCATGGAGAAAACCGTTGCCCATGATTCAGGTGTCTGTCTTCTTGCTGCAGGAGATGGTGTGGTGGAGGAGGTTGACGCCAACCGCGTTGTGGTGCGCTACGATAAGCCGGGAACCGATGGTTTTGATACCGGTATAGGGGTGTATCGCCTCGATAAGTATAGAAAATCAAATCAGTCTACCTGTTTTAACCAGACCCCGCTCGTTTTGCCTGGTCTGCGCGTAACCAAGGGGGAAATCCTGGCTGACGGACCTGGCGTGGAGACAGGTGAACTGGCCCTGGGCAAGAACGTGACCATCGCCTTCATGCCCTGGCGTGGGTACAATTTCGAGGACTCCATTCTGGTCAGTGAAAAGTTGCTGCGCAATGACACATACACCTCTCTGCACATTGAGGTTTTTGAAACAGTGGCCCGGGACACGAAGCTCGGCAAGGAGGAGATTACCCGGGATATCCCCAACGTCAGCGAGGAGAGTCTGCGTAATCTTGACGAAAGCGGCGTTGTCCGCATCGGGGCTGAAATCAAACCGGGCGATACCATGGTGGGCAAGGTAACACCGAAAGGAGAATCTCAGCTTTCTCCCGAGGAAAAACTGCTGCGGGCGATTTTCGGCGAAAAAGCCGGGGATGTGAAGGACACATCTCTGCGCGTTCCACCTGGTGTCGAGGGTGTGGTCATAGATGCCAAGGTGTTTTCCCGGAAAGGGGTTGAGAAGGATGAGAGAACTCTGACCATTGAAGAGATGGAGATTCGCCGTCTGGAACGGGATCGGGATGATGAGATCAACTGCCTGAAGAAATCCGTTAAAAACAGTATTGCCGATATTTTAAGTAAAGAAACAACCAACTCTCCTGTGATCTCCAAAAATGGGGAGATACTGCAGGAAGAGGGGGGCAAGATCAGTTTTGAAACCCTGGAGAAGATGTCCCTCGCAGCCATTAAGCGAATTGATTACTCGAACAGGGAAAAACTGCAGGGCGAAGTTGATCTCCTTTTTGAACGTTTTGAGAAGCAGGTTGAAGTGGTCAATGAGCGTTATGATGCCCGGATTAACCGGCTGCGTAAAGGCGATGACCTGCCGCCGGGAGTTATCAAAATGGTCAAGGTTTACGTTGCCACCAAACGCAAGCTGGCCGTGGGCGATAAGATGGCCGGTCGCCATGGCAACAAGGGTGTTGTGTCCCGAATCCTGCCCGAAGAGGACATGCCCTACTTTGAGGATGGTACCGCAGTTGATGTGGTATTGAATCCTCTCGGCGTTCCTTCCCGTATGAACGTCGGCCAGGTTCTTGAGGTTCATCTGGGCCGTGCGGCCAAAATGCTCGGTGAGCAGATTCAGAAACTGGCCGAAAAACATGAACTCGCGGCTGTGAAAAAGAAGCTGCAGAAAATTTATTCCGCCAAGGAGTATGCAGCCTTGACTGCAGGGCTGTCCGATGATGCCCTGCTTGACATGGCGCGCAAAATGGGTACCGGCCTGCATATCGCCACCCCGGTTTTTGATGGTGCCACGGAAGCTGAAATCCGCGGCATGCTGGTTGAGGCGGGATGCGAAGAGGTTGGACAGTCCGTTCTTTATGACGGGCTTACCGGGGAGAAATTTGAAAATTCGGTTACCGTCGGTACCATGTACATCATGAAGCTCCATCATCTCGTTGACGACAAGATTCACGCCCGTTCCACCGGACCGTATTCATTGGTCACCCAGCAACCGCTGGGCGGCAAGGCGCAGTTCGGTGGGCAGCGCCTTGGTGAAATGGAGGTCTGGGCAATGGAGGCATATGGCGCGGCATACACACTGCAGGAGTTTCTCACCGTCAAGTCGGATGATGTCAGTGGTCGTACCAAGATGTATGAGAAAATTGTCAAAGGCAATAACTTCCTCACCGCCGGCCTGCCGGAATCCTTCCATGTCCTCATCAAAGAGCTGCAGGGCCTCTGCCTTGACTTGGAACTGATGGAGTAACAGGAGGCCTGATACACGTTTGGGGGAAAAGTATCAGTCCTCAGGCGTTAAGCTGTGTTTTTGTAAACTGAGAAAAACGTATAACTTCTTACATAGGTGCTGCCGTGGAAGACCTTTTCAGCTTTTTTAATAAAGAAAAAAAGCCTTTTAAATTTAATTCAGTTCGGATTTCTCTTGCCTCGCCGGAAAAGATTCTTGACTGGTCACATGGTGAAGTAAAAAAACCGGAAACCATCAACTACCGGACATTCAAACCCGAACGTGACGGTCTTTTCTGCGCCAAGATTTTCGGGCCGGTCAAGGACTATGAGTGCAATTGCGGCAAGTATAAGAGGATGAAGCACCGTGGCGTTATCTGTGAAAAATGCGGTGTTGAAGTTATTCAATCAAAAGTCCGGCGTGAACGTCTCGGTCATATTGAGCTTGCCTCGCCTGTTGCCCATATCTGGTTTCTCAAGAGTCTGCCCAGCAAGATAGGCAATCTCTGCGACATGACCTTAAAGGAACTGGAAAAGGTTCTTTATTTTGACTCCTATGTGGTGGTTAGCTCCGATGAGCCGTCGCTTGCTGTAGGGGCACTGCTCACCGAGGAGCAGTATCGGCAGAACCGTGAAGAATACCCCGGTAAATTCAATGTGGGTATCGGTGCTGCGGCGATCAAGGATATCTTGAAAAGCCTTGATCTGAATAATCTGTCCATCACGCTCAGGGAGGAAATGCGACAGACCGGCTCAGAGGCCAAGCGCAAGAAACTGGCGAAACGTCTCAATATCGTCGAGGCCTTCCGGGATTCCGGCAATAAACCGGAATGGATGATACTTGAAGTCATTCCCGTTTTGCCGCCTGACCTTCGTCCTCTGGTACCTCTGGAGGGCGGCCGTTTTGCCACGTCGGATCTCAATGATCTGTACCGCCGGGTGATCAACCGCAACAACAGGCTGAAACGATTGCTGGAACTCGACGCCCCTGAGATCATTATCCGCAACGAAAAACGCATGCTGCAGGAGGCGGTTGACGTTCTCTTTGATAACGGCCGTCGCGGCAAACTGATCACCGGTCCGAATAAACGTCCGCTCAAATCCTTAAGCGACATGTTGAAAGGAAAACAGGGCAGGTTCCGTCAGAATCTCCTGGGTAAACGCGTTGATTACTCAGGCCGTACCGTTATTGTCGTTGGCCCCCATCTGCGTCTCCATCAGTGCGGATTGCCCAAAAAGATGGCGCTTGAGTTGTTTAAGCCCTTTATCTACAACAAGCTTGAACTTCACGGCTATGTGACCACCATTAAAAGTGCCCGCAAGATGGTGGAAAAAGAGACCAAGGAAGTGTGGGACGTACTCGATGAGGTGGTCAAGGAGTATCCCATTATCCTCAACAGGGCTCCCACCCTCCATCGTCTCGGCATGCAGGCTTTTGAGCCGGTGCTGATTGAGGGAAAGGCGATCCAGTTGCATCCCCTTGTCTGTTCGGCCTTTAACGCCGACTTTGACGGTGACCAGATGGCGGTACATGTGCCTCTCACCGTTGAGGCACAGATGGAAGCCAGGGTATTGATGATGTCCACCAACAATATTCTGTCCCCCGCACATGGTGAGCCCATTATCATACCCAGCCAGGATATCGTGCTTGGACTCTACTACATGACCAGAGAGCGGCTGCATGCCAAGGGTGAAGGTAAGATTTTTTCTTCCCCGGAAGAGGCGCGTATTGCCTATGATTACGGGGAGGTCCATCTGCAGGCCAAGGTAAAGGTCCGCATAAATGGAGCAATTGTCGACTCAACCATCGGCCGCATATTGCTTGGCGATCTTTTGCCCCCGACCGTGCCCTTCTCCGCTATCAATGAGGTAATGAAGAAAAAAGCCCTGGCCAAGTTGATTGATTACACCTATCGTCATGCCGGCACCAAGGAAACGGTTATCCTGGCCGATCGTTTGAAGGATATCGGCTATGAATTCGCCACCCAGGCGGCAATCTCAATATGCATTAACGACATGCAGATTCCGGTGAGCAAGGAAGAGATCCTCGCTAAATCGGAACAAGAGGTGTTGGATGTCGAGCAGCAGTATGCCGACGGTCTGATCACTGCCGGGGAGAAGTATAACAAGGTCGTTGATATCTGGTCCCGGGCAACCGATGATGTGGCCAAGGAAATGATGACAGAGCTGAGTGTCCAGTATTTGCGTGATAAGGATAAAAAACTTATTGAAACCCCGAGTTTCAACTCGATCTTTATCATGGCGGATTCCGGCGCCAGGGGTAGTAAGGATCAGATCAGGCAGCTTGCCGGCATGCGTGGCCTCATGGCCAAGCCCTCAGGCGCGATTATCGAGTCTCCCATCAAGGCGAATTTCCGGGAGGGTCTTACTGTCCTCGAGTACTTTATTTCCACCCACGGCGCCAGGAAGGGTCTTGCTGATACGGCTCTGAAAACGGCGAACTCCGGATATCTGACCAGGCGACTGGTGGATGTCGCTCAGGATTCAACTATTGTGGAGCGTGACTGCGAAACCCTTGACGGTATCATGGCTGAGCCCCTGTTTGAGGGCGGCGAAGTTATCCAGCGGGTGGGTGAGCGTATCCTGGGCCGCGTGGCTCTGGAGGATATTGTTGATCCTTTCACCGGTGATGTTATTGTCAGGGCGGGTGAAGAAATCACGGAAGAGAAGGTTGACGGCATCGAGTATGCGGGCATTGACCGCGTCATGATCCGCTCGGTCCTTACCTGTAATGCAAGGCGTGGTGTTTGTGTTTCCTGTTATGGCCGCGATCTCGGTCGCGGGCACATGGTCAATATTGGTGAGGCGGTGGGTATCATTGCCGCCCAGTCCATCGGTGAGCCTGGCACCCAGTTGACCATGAGAACCTTCCACATCGGCGGTACGGCAAGCCGAAGTGTTATGCAGGCTGAGATCCGCACTCTGCATGGAGGTGCCGTCAAGTTCCAGGGGCTTCATTGTGTCAAGAACAATGAAGGCAGGCTGGTGGTCATGAACAGAAATGGTGAGATCAGCATCCTTGGCACAAAGGGCAGAGAGCGTGAACGCTATCCGATTACCTATGGTGCCATCTTGAATGTCAACGATGGTGATGATGTGGAAGCGGGCAGCCTCATTGCCGACTGGGATCCCTATACCATCCCGATTGTCAGCGAGATTGCAGGTGTTGTCAAATTCGGTGATATTATCGAGGGCACAACCATGCAGGAGCGTGTTGACCCGATCACCGGTAAGTCAAGCTCTGTTATCATCGGTTCAAAGGGTTCGTCGATGAACCCACGTATTTCGCTCAAAAGTGATAAGGCTAAAACGCTGAAACTGCCTATAACAGCCACACCTGCCCGCTACTCCCTTCCTGTGGGTACTATTATCACCGTGGAAGAGGGGCAGGAAATCCAGGCTGGTATGGTACTCGGCAAGATCCCCAGAGAGACGACCAAGACGAAGGACATCACCGGTGGTTTGCCGAGGGTTGCCGAACTTTTTGAGGTGCGTAAGCCCAAAGAGCATGCCTTGATCAGTGAAATCGACGGCCGGGTCAGTTTCGGCAAGGACCTCAAAGGCAAGAAACGGGTCATTGTCACGCCTGAAATTGGTGAACCCAAAGAGTATCTCATTCCCAAAGGAAAGCACATCAGTGTACATGAGGGCGACTATGTGAAAGCTGGTGAGCCGCTCATGGATGGCTCTCCTGATCCCAATGATATTCTCCGGGTTATGGGCGTCAAGGAGCTGGCCAAATTCCTTGTCAATGAGATTCAGGAGGTCTATCGACTTCAGGGTGTTAAGATAAACGACAAACACATTGAGGTTATTGTCCGCCAGATGTTGCGACGTGTGCAGATCACCGGTGTAGGCGACAGCACCTTTATGCTCGGAGAACAGGTCGAGTGGTGGAAGTTTAATGAGGAAAACGAGACGCTTCTCAAGCAGGGCGCAAGGCCAGCCGTTGCTGAACCGTTGCTGCTCGGGGTCACCAAGGCATCACTGAGTACGGACAGCTTCATTTCCGCGGCATCGTTCCAGGAGACTACGAAAGTTCTTACCAATGCTGCCATGGCAGGAAAGATTGATGACTTGAGCGGTCTCAAGGAAAATGTCATCATGGGCCGGCTTGTACCGGCCGGTACAGGCCTTGAGCGCTATTCCATGGTGGAAGAATAAAATCCTGAGTGTTGCAAAGATGCTGCGTCAGGTAGATGAAAGTTGATAGCTTCGTGAAAAGTTCCGGCGCCGAATTTTGCCATTATAAATTTCTAATTTATCATGGCACTGTAGGGTTGATGAACGCCTTTTTGCGAAACCGTCAAAGTTTATTCTTGACACATGGAAAGGCATCGAGTATTTATTCCGTTTTTCGTAAATGAGTATTCAGCCTTCCTTAGATGAGGGCAGCAATAATAAAAAATATGTAGGAGTCATCAATGCCAACCATCAACCAACTGGTACGGCACGGTCGTAAAAAGTCTGTGAAGCGGACAACAACCCCGGCACTTCAGGCTTGCCCGCAGAAGCGCGGAGTGTGCGTTCGTGTATATACAACAACACCGAAAAAACCGAACTCAGCTCTGAGAAAGGTTGCAAGGGTGCGTTTGACCAACGGGATCGAGGTAACATCCTATATTCCGGGTATCGGCCACAACCTCCAGGAGCACTCAGTGGTTCTGATCAGAGGTGGCAGGGTAAAAGACCTTCCCGGTGTGCGCTATCATATCATCAGGGGTACTCTTGATACGCTGGGTGTCTCAGACAGGAGACAGGGCCGATCGAAGTATGGCGCGAAACGTCCCAAATAGGTTACTGTATATAAGGTAATAATAAGGAGCTGTAGACAATGCCCAGAAGAAGACTTGTTGCTAAACGTGAAATAAACCCGGATGCCCGCTTTAACAGTGTGCTTGTGTCTAAGTTTATTAATGGGCTGATGCAACGTGGCAAAAAGAGTGTTGCCCGTACTATATTTTACGATGCCATGGAAATTCTTGAGTCGTCATTGACCGAGGAAAAGCCTTTGACGGTTTTTGAGAAAGCCATGGAGCATGTCAGGCCGAAGGTTGAGGTTAAATCCCGTCGTGTTGGTGGTGCAACATATCAGGTGCCGGTTGAGGTTCGTTCTGAGCGTCGTAATGCATTGGCAATTCGTTGGATAGTTGATTTTTCTCAGAAGAGAAGCGGTAAGTCAATGGCTGAGAAGCTGGCTTCCGAGCTCTCTGATGCATTCCATAATCGGGGCTCAGCGGTGAAAAAACGTGAAGATACCCATAGAATGGCTGATGCAAATAAGGCATTTGCTCATTATCGATGGTAGAAACGACTATTTCCCCAGTGTGTTTGCGGGTTGTTGATTTGATAGAGATGTTGAGAAAAGGGGAAAAGGTGGCGAACAACATCTCTTTGGCGCGGTTGCGCAATATCGGCATCATGGCTCATATCGATGCCGGGAAAACGACCACCACTGAAAGGATACTGTATTATACCGGACGTACCCATAAGATGGGTGAGGTTCATAACGGTGCTGCCGTCATGGACTGGATGGAGCAGGAGCAGGAGCGGGGTATTACCATAACCTCTGCTGCCACAACCTGCAGTTGGAAGAATCATAGAATAAATATCATAGATACTCCGGGACACGTTGATTTTACCATAGAGGTAGAACGCTGCCTGCGGGTATTGGATGGAGCCATAGCAGTTTTCTGCGCAGTTGGCGGTGTTGAGCCCCAGTCAGAAACAGTGTGGCGGCAGGCAGACAAATACGCAATTCCACGAATTGCATTTGTCAATAAAATGGATCGGGTCGGCGCAGATTTTGAGCGCTGTATCAGCATGATGGTAAAGCGATTGAACACTAATCCCTTACCTGTGCAAATCCCGGTAGGTGCTGAGGATCATTTCCAAGGTGTAATAGACCTTATCACCGAAAAAATGCTTGTTTTTGATGAAGAATCACAGGGTCTGCAAGTTACTGAACACGATATACCTGAAGGTCTCATAGATAAGTTCACGGCTGCACGTGTGGCCCTCGTCGAGAAGCTGGCCGACTTCGATGAGGGGGTCATGGAAAAATATCTGGAAGAGCAAACCATCTCAGTGGAAGAGCTGAGAAACGCAATACGGACGGCAACAATTAAGCTGCAGGTTGTCCCTGTATTTTGCGGCAGCGCCTTTAAGAATAAAGGTGTTCAACCTTTACTTGACGCTGTTGTGGCATATTTGCCTTCACCCACAGATGTTCCTCCAGTCCAAGGAGTAAATAGTAAAGGCGAAGTCGTAACGAGGAGAACCGGTGCCAGTGAAAAGTTCTGCGCCCTGGCATTTAAGCTCGCCAGCGACCCCTTTGTTGGAAATCTCGCTTATATCCGGGTTTATTCCGGTGAGCTCAAGATTGGCAGCAAGGCTTACAATCCTGGAAAGAATAAACAGGAAAAAATAAGCCGCATTGTCAAAATGCATTCCAACAAGCGGGAAGAGGTTGACAAGATAGGACCGGGTGATATAGCGGCAGTGATCGGCCTTCGGTATACAACCACCGGAGATACCCTCTGTGAGTCCGGGGATGATATCCTGCTGGAAAGCATGGAATTCCCCGAACCCGTTATAAGCATCGCCATTGAGCCGAAAAGTAAGGCGGAAGAAGAAAAACTTCATGACTCCTTAAGCAAGATTGCGCTTGAGGATCCCTCATTTAAGGTGCGAACGGATGCTGATACCGGTCAGACCATCATTGCAGGGATGGGCGAGCTGCATCTTGAGATTATTGTTGATCGACTGATCCGCGAATTTAAGGTTGGCGCAAATGTGGGACCGCCACAGGTTGCGTATAAAGAGACGATTGAAGGCAAGGCCAAGGCTGAAGGCAAATTTATCCAGCAGGCAGGAGTCAAACCTCAATATGGTCATGTCTGGCTTGAGGTTGAGCCCAATGAAAGGGGTTTGGGCTTTGTCTTTGAAAATAGAATTAATGAGGAAAGGATTGCCAAAGAATTCATTCCTGCAATAAGAAAAGGTGTTGAAGGCAGTTTGGAAGGGGGAGCCCTGGCAGGCTTTCCGGTCATTGATGTGAAGGTCGCATTGGTGGATGGATCCTATCATGAAGAAGATTCAACAGAACAGGCCTTTGCTGTTGCGGCAAGCATCGCATTGAGAAATGCCCTTGCCCAGGCGCATCCGATACTGCTTGAGCCTTTGATGGATGTTGAAATAATAGTGCCGGAGCAGTTTGTCGGTGATGTTATAGCAGATCTCAACAGTAGAAGAGCACGAATTAACGGGATTGAACCCCGGGACAATGGATACCAGATTATTACAGCACAGGCCCCGTTGGTGGGAATGTTCGGTTATTCTACCGATCTCCGATCCGCCTCTCAGGGCAGGGCTAATTTTACGATGCAGTTTGCTGTTTACGATAAGATAGCGGAAAAAACAGCAGAAGTCATAGTTAGAAAAGTGAAAGGATTAATTTAAGAAAATCCGAATGAATGTATGAGGCAAAGTAATGGCAAAGGAAAAGTTTCAACGCACTAAACCCCATGTAAATATTGGCACAATAGGTCATATTGACCACGGCAAGACCACGTTGACAGCAGCAATCACCCAGGTTTTGGCCACAAAAGGATGGGCAAAGAAGACAGACTTCAGCGAGATAGACAAGGCCCCGGAAGAAAAAGAGCGTGGCATCACCATCGCCACGGCCCATGTTGAGTATGAGTCGAAAAAGCGTCATTATGCTCATGTTGACTGCCCCGGCCATGCTGACTACATCAAGAATATGATCACCGGTGCGGCGCAGATGGACGGCGCGATACTGGTGGTTGGCGCAGATGACGGACCCATGCCTCAAACCCGTGAGCATATCCTGCTTGCCCGTCAGGTTGGCGTACCAGCTATGGTTGTCTTCCTGAACAAGTGCGATATGGTTGACGACCCTGAACTGATCGAGTTGGTAGATATGGAACTTCGCGAG
>Ga0180007_10003921_pt1 | contig 16123 bp, 18 predicted proteins | sample MM_PC_MetaG_FD_121122 | JGI IMG/M metagenome (GOLD analysis project Ga0180007, IMG submission 121122) | Groundwater microbial communities from the Aspo Hard Rock Laboratory (HRL) deep subsurface site, Sweden - MM_PC_MetaG | ecosystem: Environmental > Aquatic > Deep subsurface > Groundwater... | reverse complement strand
TCTTCAAAACCAGAGGTCTTTTCACAGGTTGATCAGGAAGTACCAACACGTGCCTATGGACAAATAGACCTCCTATATTCATCATTGAAAAGTCTTGAGGAAAATTATCCAGTATCAAAATTTAAGCGTATTGTTAAACAGATTGTGGAGAGTAGTAGTGCACCAATGCGGTACCGTATCTACAAATATTTTGAGGAACATTATGATAAATGGATGTCCACAATAGATATCCATAGGGAATTGCGTATTGGCACAAAGTCTATTCATAATCAATGTGCGGTGTTATGGAACGCTGGTTTTATCCAACGACAATCTGTGGAACAGGAACGTGGTTGGGAAGGTAGTCATAACTATTCAGAAACAGATTTGTGGATGCTTCCAAAACCAGATGATCAGGAGACATTATTGTTTGATAAACAGGTTTAGATGTCCTGATTGTGGATATATATTTAAATTAATGCCGATACCGTGGATGTATTATCAAAAAGGACATGCAAAAAATATGGTGCCCCGTCTGTAATTGTGAATATGCGGGGCGAATCGATTAGGAAGTTTTTTTTATTTATTGGCTATCGCTTTTCGACCGAATATAATAGTCCAGCCAGCCACGAACCAAAACAAATAATCATTGTATGGATCAGGCGACATAGCTCCATTATGCCAGTCGTACATCAGTCGTCCAGCGCCGATAAGTATTGCGCCGATTCCACCGATGTAGGTGCGGTAGCCTGATAGGTCATCATTTAATGACATTTATTTCACCTCTTCTATTTAGCTGAACCTTTTAGTTGGTTCAGTATAGCTGTGTTTATAAACCATGCTATACCTAAAAGGGCTACGCCCATAAAGGTCAGCAATTCAATTGGTATCTCACCTATAGTCATGTTTCACCTCCTGTAAGACATATTATACATATTTAATAAAAAGACTGATACATGCAACAAGTAGTGGTACCATCCACATCATTATACGGGTACGTTTTTCGATGACAGCGACTTGGCGGTCCATCATCGTCTCAATGTCTTTGGCGTTAGCTGCTATATCCATACGGTGTTCAGCACAGGGTAGCATATCTATTCGCTTTATGAGATAGATAATAAGGTCCTTGGTATTGAACTCCTCATTGTTATCCTCCTTAAACTGGTTGATTGCATCCCGTATCTGTTTCATGTATATGCGTTCTCCTAACGATTATACTATATTATCCCCTGTGGTTGTACTGGCGCTATCATCATCAATGGCTTCGCCGGAATAGATGTTCAAAACGTTTCCATCAATTAATGTAAAACCCGCTCCTACTTCAATCCATATATTATCTGTACAGCCAAGAATCTGATTCCCTATAATAGAATTATTTTGGCATACCGCTTCAAGATCAATACCATAGGTACATCCACGAATTACATTACCATTAAATACATTGTTGTTTCCGTACCAATGAAAACCCCAGGCACCACATCCATTCAAAAAGTTTGTAGAAATCGTATTATTATTAGATAACTTAGAAGTTCCAATGCCAATACCACCAGTCGTGGCACCTAATATTCTATTACCTGATATTGTTGAAGCATTTATATGATGGAAATACATACCATATGCACTACAATCAGTAATTGTATTATCAGAAATAACAATGCCAGTAACACGGTTACCAGCAGAACTAATACCTTGAATAGTTACTCCTCTACCATCAACCCTATTACCCATTATAAGAGTATTTCCTAAAGGATTTGTTGGTCCTGTACTAAACTGGATACCAGCCTCGTAATTACCATTGGCGTAACAACCCATCATCGTTACATTATCACTCACAAGAAAACCAGATGCATAGGTAGATGACCCTGCTTTATCTATACCGTTATCTTCTGAGATACAGCCATCATACACTATTTTATCACTATCTATAGCTTCCATATGAAATCCTGATTCCCAACAACGAACAGCACGACAATTCCGATACATAATATTTTCACAATTCCATTCAATAATAAATCCACCAGTCCATACATTCTGTGTATGATTCCAGCTATAACGACCAGCATTAATTGCGCTGCAATCCTCATATGATACATTTTCAATTTTCCCAGGGTGAGAAACCCAACTCTGTACCTTGAATCCTGCACCATCAGAATCCTTAATATGACAATTACGAACAACCATATTTCCTACAATGTTGTCATATGCCTCGATAACAATTAGTCCTTCCCAATTATAGGTACTACCTTCAGCCGAATGTGTTACACCATATGCCCAAATGTTTTCAAACAAGAAGTTCTGAAGGTTCTCCCCATCATTTCGCTCTAAATGAATTAATCCATTTGCATCACTTGCGCTGCAATTACCGATAACACTGAAATCACGCATGGTGATATTATTTGCTTGTATCCAGATACGACCAGGCGTCATATCAAAAGTGGTGCAGTTACCTCTACCATTTATAGTGATACCAGTATGATTGATATATAATGTACCAGCTAATACAATTGTAGTGCTTGGTAGTGTTATGACACCGCCACTGGTGCTTAAACTATCAATAGCTGTCTGGAGATTATTATAAGTAGGGCTCCAAAACTTTCCATCGCTTGTCTCTATTAACGTATTAACATTTGGTCTATTACTCTCAGGTATAAGTAATGAACCACCACCTGCAGATACTATGGCAATACCTGTCCCAATGGCGGCTATCTGTTTCTTATGTTTTTTAAATGTATTTATAATATAATCCCTATGATATAGTAGTATACCACCTATGATTAATATACCCAATAACAATAATATATATCCTATCATTTTATCATCCTATATAATATACCATTTAACTGTATCAGTTGTAAAGGTATAGCTTTCATATTGTGATGATATTGTAAAAGTGGTATCATCATTTATGGTTAACCCGTTGCCACCTACAACGACACTATTACCAGAACTATCTATTTTTTGGACATCAACGATATCCCCCCTAGTTGGTGATACGGGAAGCCATACGCTGACAGTACCACTTGTAGCGTTAGCAAGGACAACACTACCTTGGGAGGCAGAACAATAGGATGTCTGTATGGAGACATTACGAACTATATATGTAACCATAGTGTTCCACTCTGTATGTGTTATGTTGTCGCTTGCTGTCTGAACATCATTCCATGCCATGTTCTATACCTTCTCAAGGCTCATACGCCAAGTATATATATGTGGAAGCCCACCTGCTTCCTGAAATTGAAAATCGACGATAAGGAAATCGTCATTAAGTGTACTATAATCCAAACCAGAGATTGTTACCTCATCTCCGTTATCGGTAAAGGTCATAAGGTCATTCATATTGGTACGTGCGTTGATAACAAGGTCAAACTCTATCGGAAACGGTAATGGAAAGGTCGTTGATTGATCACTTGTCACCTCGGTACCTGATAACATAAACTGTTCCCTATCCTTTCCTGCATCTACGATACTGGTGGTGCTCCAGAAATAGAAACGTTTAAGGCTCTTCTGTTTCATATACTCTATAGACTCTGGCTGCCGTAGATGAACAGCATGTCCAGATGTTGCCATACTAAAGGTTGCACCCATTTAGTATTCCTCCAATATCATATCCCACCAGTAGATAGTGGGTTGTGATGCCTCCCTTCGGAAGCTGAAATCCTGAATAAAGTAGTCGGTATCATACAGAGTAGAGTCTAACCCTGTTATAGATACAAAATCTGTATAGTTAAGGGTCGTAAATATGTTGTTAAGTCGTGTCTCACCAGCTGACCCCTCCTCAAACCCTGACATATGTAGTCCCTTCTGGCTTCGTTTCACATCCCAGATACTGCGACTACCATCCCAGAAGTTCTCGGTACGTACCTCACGTTTATTTGTCTTCTCTATAGATACTGGTTTGTTAAGATAGAATGTATTGGTTGAAGGGACATAATTTACTTTTGCATAGACCTGTGTAGTACGTATCTGTGGTGAACTACTATTATAATAGCTTACAACAGCATACATTTGTGTACAACGTACCTTATAGGTAATAGGTCCAGGACATTCACCCGTCCATCCTATCTCAAGGTCATCAATACTTGCCCATGCCCACGCCGCTGCGGTTCGTGGGTTTGTTGTCCAGGTCTCAGAATATAATTGATAGGATGAATGTATTGGTTTAGCGGTACCCCAGGTAAGTGTGCCGCCTTCACTGATACCGAGAGTCATTGTTGGTGTACCAGCAGCTGTAGAGCCACGAAATGTCCCATAGACTGTAACATTAGTTATAGTCCCTGTTTGTGTTGTATGGTCTTCGATATTATATAGGTCATAGTTCCCTTCATTCCATCCTGAGCCAGACTGGAACCAGTTATGTGTATTATCAGAATCGCTTGTTATCTCATCTACTGACTCATAGTTTGTAGTTCCGCTACCATAGATCGTTGCATCGCTCTTACCACCATAGGCATTAGGACGTAATGTTAGGGTTTGTGTAGCATCGATGATACTAGGACTGCTACATTCAACACCTATCTTCAGGTTATCAATAGCGTTCCATGACCAGATGGTACTATCTGTCGGTTGAGATGTCCATATATAGGTAAATGGATTATAGGTATTGCTCAGATTAAAGTTTGTTGATTTTTTTGTGGCAGTAGAACCCACCTGGACAAGTAGTTTATAGGTAGCCACAGAAGATGGTCCATAGCTATGAGCCTTAGCTCGTCCATAGACCTGTACATAGTTTATAGCACCACTTTCTGTGGTATGATCAGGGATGATATAAATATCTGAGGCTACCGACACTGCAAAGTTGTAGACATAAGACGTATCATCATCATAATCTAATCGTTCTTCATCAATACAGGTATAATTAGCACCACCACTAGATGTGAGTTGTGTCATATTTCCGGCAGCATTTGGATACAAATAAAGGTTTTCGGAAGAACGCTTTGTCGTTATCGTGAATGTGGCTGTCATTTTTATAACACAAACGGTATAGTTATTTTTATATCTTCAGTTGATGCCCAATTCCAATGAGATAAGTCTACAGTGGCGGTGGAGCTATTGTTTACATCCCAATCTATTTTCATAACAATACGGTCATTCTCACCGAACCATTGTGGTGTAGATACATCTATCCAGAAGGGATAAACCACTTCTTCATTGACACTACCGGCATAAGCAAATACAGTACCATCATCATTGACCGATATAATCCCTGTATTTGCAACAACTGTTTCTGTTGTATCTGCGTTGAGTTTAATGACCTGCACCTGAAAATCTGAGACTTGAGATACGGCATCATTAGCTACAAGTGTTATCTGTCCCTCTATAACACCCTCTATCGCATAGATTTTTTTTATACGATGTGGATAAATAAATTCCACACCAGTTGTTATCCAATTAGTAGTAGAAACACAGCTAGCAGCATCAGACACATAGCTCTTAACCAGATGGTAATGATGTGCTGATAGATCACCAAAGGTTGTCGTAAAATCATCTGTTAAAATACCATAAAATGTTTGGTAATACCGTGTATCGCCTGGTCCTGTCATTATCTCAACCCATATTTTGATACGCCATCGGCACCCACAAGTTCTGATTTAATAGCCACCGCAAGCTGGGCACCTAATGCCTCGATGTCTGAATGGTTATGAATCTCAGCGACATTGACGTTAATGGTAGCAGAAATAGTTCCACCACCACGCTGTGACCCCGAAGGAACAATCTCCTCACCCTTATGCACCATAGCTGGTCCTGTCCTTGGAACATAATAAGTACCTTGTTGATATTGTCCTGTTAACTGTCGTATTCCCCGTTGTTGCGCAGGAGTATATGGAGATATAGAACCAGATGTTGCTGGTTGAGAAACATCCATACCAAATTCTTTAGCGCGCATGGCAACAGAAGACAACATCCCTGGTATATCAATACCAAAAAATGATGCTGATTTCAATAACTCTGGGTCATTCATCACATCCACTAATCGAGTTACGTGTTCTTGTATCATAGAAGTAAGATTAGTAAAAGATGTATCCCATTGTGTATTACGTATTGTTAATAATTTTTGTTCCCATCCAATATGATCTTCTAACTCGGTTCTTTCGCTATCCCATGTATAACCCATTTGATAAGCATGTTCTTTAGCAATACGTTCCTGATCTTCAATGGTTTTTTTGTATGTTAAATAATTTTCATATTCTAATTGTGTTGTTGATTTTTGGGTTTCTTCAGCAGCAATACGAATTTCAAGATTACTTATTTGCAACTGTTTCATTCGTTGTGTTTCAGAACGAGTAAGACCACGACGACGTTGCATGCCTTTAAGTTGCAGTTTCATCATTTCAATATTGTTCTGTCGCATAGCGAGTGTTGATGCTTGCATAGCCTCAGTATTCTGTCGTTGTGCCTGCTCATATTCACGGACATAATCAACTGCTTCTTTTAATCCATCAATATGTGTTTTCCATTCATAATCCTCTGCTTTAAGACCTTGTTGTATATCATGAGAAATATCGGCTTCATCTTGTCGTGCCTGCAGATATTCTAACTCATAATTCAGAGAACCAAAGGTATCAAACTGTTTGTTCATACCCCATAAAAAAGGTTTATTGAGTTCTGTGTTAAGACGGTCTACATCACGCTCAAGATCAAAGATAACGAGCTCTAAATTACCAATACTTTCAGCAGCATCATCAATTGCCCCCTTCCAATTATTCCATGCGTCCTGTGTTTCATCTAATAACGCTTGTGTTTCACGTAATATATCAGCATCCGACGGTGTTGGTAAACGTCGATATTTCACTGACGATATATCTTGAGTATGATAATCTGCTTCAAATTGTTTACGGGCATTTGCTATAAATTCTTCTTCATCCTCAAGGTCTTGAAGAAGTTTCAAACGTGTCTTAATATTTTCTAGTTCTTCGTCGGAAACGGGGTACATATTACGAAGTGTTTCGCCGATACCAATATTTTTAGGTGCTACAAAACTAAGAATAACTCGTTTAGCAGCAAGTTCAACACCACCCCACCAATCACCCCAATCACGCTCAACAAGAGCAAGTTGTTCACGAAGCTGGTTTGCCTGGAATTGTTGGGTCTCCATCATCTTAGCAAGAGCTTCTTCAGTACGACCAGCGGCACCCTCAAGATAACGCAGGTCATCAGCAAATCCCTGTATGCCTTCCTCTCCCGCAAGTACCATAGCGATACGAAGGCTACGCATATTTTTGACAACTTCAGGAAGAATGCCTTTTCCAAATTCTTTAGTCTTTTCATTCAGACGTTCAAACCATTTATAGAGACCATCAGCACGAAGACCCAAACCTGACAGATCAATACCATATTTTTCTGCTGCCTTTGCGGCATCAGTGGTAGGATTAATAATACCCTGAATAGCAAGAGCTAACCCACGAGATGCCATATCAAGATGCAAACCATGACGGGTTGAGGTAGACAAGGCAGCCATAAGTTCTTCAAGACTAATACCCGCCTGTGATGCGATAGGAACTACATAACCAATAGCTGACTCAAGTTCTTTAAAAACAAATTTACCGCGAATAACAGACTGGAATAATATATCTGAAACATGTGTAGCCTGTTCAGCGGACATACCATAAGAATTAAGGACTGTTGTAAAGATATCCACTGATTCTTTTACGGTAGATAACCCTGCGATGGATGCTTTTGTCGCCGTGTTAAGTAGATTAATGGCATCACGTGCAGAAAATGCGGCTGAGAGGATATCATATAATCCTTTTGCCATATCTGATGTGGTCTGACCGAACGCGACAGAAAGTCTTTCAACACCTGCTGTGAGTAAAGGCAATTGTTTCATACCAGTTTCATCAAGTATGGTAGAAACCTCAGCGATACGTATTTCAAACTCACGGAAACCCTTGATGCTTTCTTCCACTATTTTTTTCATTTCAGCATAGGCACGATGAGCAATGACAGTAACACTAACAACACCAAGCAACATTTTTGTTTGTTGCCATAATGCAGAAGATGTTTTTTGTGTGGCATCACGAAATGTTACCATAGTTCGTGTCATGCCATTGGATGTTTTTTCAACCTGTGCGATACTACGAGTAAGACCATTGATTTTGGTCGTTGTGGTTGTCACACCCTCTTCTGTTACCTTAATAACAACTTTTGTATCTACTTCAGTCACCATGTTTTGTCCTTTCAATCATGTCTTTCTGACTTTGTTTTAATTCCCTATGAGCAGGTTTCTTGTTTTGTTCAGCTGCTGCTTCGCAGACACCCCAGAAATCCCATGGTGTCATATCCAAAATATCCTGCATATTACCTACTTTCAGATACAGAAAATATCGTGCTTTTTTCTGGCTGTCTAGCAGCTCATCAGGATAGATGTCTTTAGGCTCTTTTTGCACGAAACCCTTTATCAGACTTCCTTCCTGACTGCCATACCTGAGCAAACAATTCTAGATAATCATCTGGATGCATACCACTAATATCCTCAAGTTTCACAGAAGGATCTATTTTGTGCAGACTCGTCAGAATAAGCGTCTTGTTGAACAGACGATTATATTTTTCTTCAGGTAGTTTTCCAAACTCAACCAAAGCACCCATTGCTTCCTCATGCAATGCTACAGTCATTTTCGGGAGATCGAACTCTTTTCCTTTTAATACAAATTCTATTTTTATGTTTTTCACAACCTCTCATAAATAATGAAAGGCAACAGTCATCATTTTTGATGACCATCGCTATTATTTATTTGAGACCTAACAGGCGCCAACAGTGGCTCGTTCACCAATAAAGGGAACAGATGCCATCATACCTTCATTAACAGCAGAACAATCAACACCTATGCTCATCCAACGGAAATTTGTCAGCCACATAGACGGAGCGGAACTACCCGTGTGTGCAAGCATTATCTTTACTGTTGATGCCTTAGCCGCATTGATCACATCACCGAACTGTACAGCACCACCCTCATGCAGACTGATATCACAACTACCTGTTACATCAAGAGCACATTCAATAGCCGCGCCTTTATTTCGACTACCTACCGTATAGATATCCTGAATATTATGGTTAACGGTACAATCAAATGATGATGTGACATATGCTAGGTCCACACCGCCTGACCGGATAGTACCAGCGACATTGAACATACATACATAATCATTTGGATTAGCTGGCGCAAGTAGTGTTGTTGCGGTAGATGTCGCAATACTCTTTACAGAAAAATCTGCTGCCACCATCCATGGTTCACCCTCTGAACCAGATAGGGTTATCGACTTGCATTTACAGCCAGTGAGTTTATAATATGATGCTGTGGTACCAGAAATGTTTGCTCCAAGCTCAAAGGTCATGGAACGTACCGTACCTGCAGATGTCCTGTTAACAAGCTTCCGTAGAAGTGTGTCATTATGATGTGGGTTATATTCAAGATGAAAAGTGTAATCAACATTTTTTTGGGTAACAACAGATACATAGACACTGCTGATACCTCGGTAGAATGCGTTGACCTCATTGGTCTCTATACGTGCTCCACCCACCATCGATGCGATTGATTGCGGGGTGGTACCAGCAGTCCCATATACAGACTCATCTGCATAACAGATGCTGCCTTGAAAGGGTCTTCCGATATCACTCCAAGTTTCTTTAAAGTGCATTTTTTACCTCCAATTTATTTTTGATAATTTATATATTTTAGACTTACGACTTTATGGAACGCATCGATCTTCCCACTTGGTGAGAACTCATAATAATCGGTGGTTCCTGTCACCTCAACATGATAGGCTGAGGTGGTTGATGCACGATACAGTAGTATCAGCTGGCAGATCTTGTCTGCAACAGTGATACCGAAGGTACCGGCACTAAGGTTATCCTGATGGGTATAGACGATGTTACAGTCAATAATACCCTCCTTCCTTTTGGTGTTACCACCAATGTTTTGTGTGGTCTCTGTGGTAACCACATTTTTTAGATACACAAACGGCAGCCTGGGTTGATAGGCAAGCATATATTCCTCAAGATACAAGGGAACATACACGATGTCGTTGATGCTATCGGTTACGGAGACGGTAGATACCTCAACCCCATCTATCTCCCAGTCATACCCAATAGTATCTATCAGATGGGTTCGTATATCTCCACTGTATTGTGTCATACACCACTTATCCTTGGTCTACGTATCAGATTCATAAGACGCTGATATTCTTTATAGAACCGACGTTCATCTTTAATGAGAATAGGTGTGTTTCTAGCCAGATCCGCTATGGTCACATGGTCAACAGATTTCATCCGTACTGCTAGGTAATGTGCTGCAAGGAAACAGACTGCCTGTTGAAACAAGTATTGGTTAAATGATTCATAGCGTACCCAATAATCCAGATAGACACCATTATTGTTACTTGGTAGTGCAGTAGTCCCATCTGCCTGATATATCTCTATCGTCCCATTCTCAGATTGCGTTATGGCAATATCGAGTTTACTATAGGCACCTGTGGAACTCAGCCACCATCCTGTTACGTCTGTTGCACAGGATGAGGTATTTCCCGATACTACCCCATCACCATTACTATCAGCCAGGGGGAAATGTTTGGTCTGAAAATAGACATTCGTACCATCAATACCTGCCCCAGAGCTAACATTAGGGTTAGGTGTTTCTTTATAATGATGGATATAAACCTCTCGTAATGCTCGTTGGTATGCCATCCAACACAAATTAGAAAGGTCTCTGTCCGCAATACTTTTTTCATCTGCGATACCACTTATCTGTCGTACCTCTTCTTCAACATCCCATGGCATCACAAAAAACTCGTCCTTAAAATTGGTGGTGGTTGGTGTTGATGACTCTGCAACAACCTTTATATCATAACGTCCATAGGTTGCTGAGGATGGTATGGTATAATAATAGTAGTATTCCCCCGTAGCATTTTTTCCCATGGATGCGTTCGATACTACCCGTCGGTTGCAGGGATCATAGATATTCATCTGTACAACATTAGGGTCTACTTTTATGTTGGTACGGTCTTTTATGGTGACCCAATGCGTAAAATCTTCAGAACGTGTATATACGGACATTTAAAACTCCTTTTTCTTTAGTTTATATAGTTTCTCAAGGGAGGAACTATGTTTATAATAATCCTCATTTGATGAACTATGTTTATAACGATCCTCATTTGTTTGTGAACCCTTAATAGGGAAATATAATGAAATAAGTGCAGCAACCACATTGCTGATATGTTCCTTTATCGCTAGTTTATCAGAAACCGTTAATGTTAATAGTATTGATGCAGAACCACTATCAAGAATGTTTATTAGTTCAGTAAGGGTCTTCGCTAATGTTGCTATTCTGCTTTCATGTTCAGAGATACCAACATAGTCAGTGAAGGTTCTATTAGCCGCAAGTATCCGTGTATTGATTTCTTTGAAAGCTATTTTATCGGTAAGTGTCTGGGTGAGTGCATTAATCTGAGATTGCAGATCCTTTATCGCTATATGGTCTGTGAAACCACGGCTGAATGTACCTATCCTACCAACATGTTCTTTAATGCCGATAGGTTCCGTAAAGGTTCTGCTCCCAGTAAAGACATGAGACTGATGTTCTTTTATCCCTATATTATCTACCACTAATTGGGTAAGGGCATTAAGCTGACTCTGTAGCTCTTTTAATGATACATAATCGGTTAGTCCACGGCTAAAAGTACCTATTTTGCTACTATGTTCTTTGATACCAATGGACTCAGTAAAGGTTCTGCCGGCAGTGAAGATACGGCTATGTGATTCCTTTATATCAAGACGGTCATATAATGTTTTACCGAGACCAGCCACCTCCCCATGGACCTCTTTTACCGCTATCTTGTCGGTAAAGATTCTACTCGCTGTAAGTACATGACTGTCAACTTCTTTCACAGCTATCTTATCAGTAAATGTCCGGCTAGCTGCCTTTATACGACTATGGGATTCCTTAATGCCAATAGAATCATTAAGTGTTCTACCGATACCTGATAAACGACTATTAACTTCTTTAACACCTACTTTGTCGGTAAAGGTTCTCGATGCCGCTCGTATTCGGATGTTAATTTCTTTAACACCTATTTTATCGGTGAAGGTATGGCTTGCTGCTTTGATACGACTATAGTTTTCTTTGACACCTAGTTTATCAGTAAAAGTCCTACTGGCTGTGAGGATACGACCATTACTTTCTTTAACAGCCACCTTTTCGGTAAATGTGGTCTCCTTAAGCGCAAGATTGATACGTAATGCCCCACCAGAAATATCTAATACTGTTGTTGTTGATGCATATTTACCGAGATTATCAAAACACCATATCTTTAGAGTATCACCAACAGTGGCGACATTCTGAAGATTTATCTGATATCCCTGCTCAGCAGTATCAAATTTTTCTGTTCCCTGATCAGTCGTAATATCTTTAACATACACATCACAGGTTGTATCAAAATTCGTTATATTTCCAAACACCGGGAACGGATGATCAAGAACCATTATGGATTCACCCATGTTTTATCTGTATCAATCTTTGTCACTAGTACATCCCAACGATGCACATTCTTCGAGACTCCTTCAAAATGAGATATAAATAATTCCCAAGCAAAATAGGTTTCATTCCATAACCCCACGAAATAACCAGCGGGGAGACTAAGGGTTTTGTTCTCAGCAGCAAGTGTTGTCCAATTCTGTGCTGTCCAGCCTGTGTAGTTATAGCCATTACCCACCTTTTTTAGATTGAATGTCCGATTGGTCTGATTCATACCAGTATTCTCAGTCATGTTGAATGTAGTATTACCAGTAGCATCATCCATATATGTTTTTAGGACATCAAAGGTTGAGACCGTGAAATTAACGCCACTGTAATCACCATAATAGTTCACCCAGGTACCATTATCTTCTAATAAACTAATGTATTCTGTTGCCTCATCCATACCCGTAATATTTAGTTGTACACCATAGGCTGTGGTGTTGCCACCACGATATATATAATAGTCTACATTGTTGGTACGAATAGTTTCCTGATATGTTTGTCCACCTTCAACAGGTGCAGATTGTTCAGCACCAAAACTCATAAACCCCGTAGTCTGATTCTGGGTATGAAAATCGGCTTTAATCCAAGACTGATTTCGTATAACTTTTGATATACGACATTCATCCATTTTAAAGTCACCATATGCATTAGCGTAACCAAGAGTATCATCATTAGTACCATCATCCAAAGCTGTAATATTACCTACATCTTGGTCAGTGGCTAAATCATATGTATCATTCCTACAAAAAACAATATCTCCGACACCTAGATAATCAATAGTTATAGTTGCATATTGCCATGTATTTGCAGTATATCCCATATTAGTTGTCTCATAATCAGCTACAGCAGCGTTGTATCCAGCAAAACGCAGACTTCCATCATTATATGCAAACATTATATAATATGATCTGGGGGAAGAAAGAAATTTACCCATAATCTGATTTCCATCTAAATGGTCAGGACTACACCAAAAAGACCAAGTAAATTTATCCAATACTTCATCAGCAGGTTGTGCCATATCACCAAAATCTATTTTATCAGAATTTGTACTTACAAAATCAAGACCATATCCCACACGACCTGTTATCTGGTCAGCTCCGCTATTAGCACCAGTATAGCCATTCCCAGAACTATCAAAAATTGAACTTGTACCATTTAAATGCCATACAGAAATATAAGTATTATCCCACACACCATCAGGATTCTGGTTATCAGAGGCTCCTGTATTATTATAATACACTAAAAAACTATAATCAGAACCAGAAGGTATTACCTCACTAATATTTACCCAACAGTAGGTTAATCCACTATTATCGAATTTTTCTATTTCATAATAAAATTCAGTTGCGTTATCTGTTGATACAAACCGTATATCATCTCCAGACCCATGAAAAGCATAATTCCCTGTTGTGTTATCTAATACAACCAATAATGGAAAGTTTTTAAGACTAGCATCAATATAATCTGATTCCACAGTTATTTTTCGATAATTATTCCAATCACTATCCCACCAGGGATCAATCATTACATACCGATCATTATCTAAAGCATATTGAATCGTATCCCCTGATAGTTTCCCAAGTAACTCCCATTTCCCATCACTATTTAATGAAATATCATACTGCCATTTTAGTTGATAACTATGTCCTTGAATAACAGGAATATTGGTTACATAATAATATTCTTTACCATTATATGTTTCATGGTTAAATTGTGGTGTTGCATCCCACCAATCAAACCAATACTGTTGTTCAGTATGATGTCCAACAACACCCCAATAAGTATAAATAAATTGTGCCGTAGTGGGATTTAATTGTATATATGAATCAAACCCGCATAACACATATGCTCGAAATAAAAGATTTATCAAATCCTCATTTGTTGTACTAATATTGATATAATGAATACTAGGCACATCACCAAAATCTAAAGTATCTGGTTCAGAAATAATTTCATATGTCGTAATGTTATAAATAGTATAGTTTTGTGTTACCCATCCATAATCAATAATTGAAACATCATGACTAATGTTTCGCCATAACCAACATTTTCCATAGGACAACGGGTTATCAAAACGAAACGCTATATCAATAGTATTGTCAGCAAGTTTCCAAGTAAAATTCGCATATTGCGTCTGCCGGATAATATTATTTGCCGTATGCGGTGATACTTCTAATCGAGCCCAGTTGTTTTCAAATATGACAGAATCTCCAACAATAATCCCACCAGAAACATCATCACCCACAGGAGAAGGAAATGGTATAAAAGGACCAGTAGAAAGAATAGTAGCTGCTAGAGCTACCGCTACTATCTTCTTTTTATGCCTATAAATAAGGTCTCTGAAGATATAGCCGACGCTCAGACCAGCTAAGAATACTATTACAGAAAGTAATAGCAGAAAAGGTTCCATATCCTAACTGCCTTGTTGCACTTGGAGATAGTAAGTTATGGCGAGTGTGTCACTTGCTGTCACGGATACGTGTGAGAACGTAACATGTGATACAAGTGTAGCACTAGAACCAGCACCAGACCAGATACCAGCCTCAGCGATACTACCAGCACCACCGAAACTAAAAGTATGCGTAAACTTCATACTGGGGACACTAGAGAAATCCACCGCTCCCGTACAATTAACTTCCTGTGCACCATTCGCTGCTTTAGATCCACCCATGCTTGCATCAGACGTTGTTGGAACTGTTGCATGGGTACCAATACTCATCCACCCTAAGGGTGTCCAACCAGCAGAAACATCAGCAACCATATAGCCAGCAATAGCTTCCATACCAGCTGTAGTAAGAGTCATCTTATTTCACCTTATATCGAGATGGTTTTGGTTTATAGGTCTCAGTTTTTATTTCACTCGGTGATGGAGCATACTCAACCACAGTAAGCTTCAAATTGACACGATCATCATTATAATGCGCCAATGCCTCACGCCCCGCCTCAACAGCCTTTATTTCATCAGGCGCATCAACCTGTACCTGATAAGTAACGAAATATGTTGTCATTTAATCCTCCATTTTTTTAAAAAGTATGGTTTCTCTCCCATTGCACAATTCCTTATGTAACAGTAATACCCCATCTTTACGGTAATGTTTGATAACAACGGTCTCGCCAAGACCCATCATCATTCCTTTCATATCATCACCAGTTCCTGCCATTCAGAAGAATTACGCAAGTCCCTTATCAGATGGATATCATGATGTTCATTTAGTTTCATGATCTTACCGGTTTTTTTGTTACGAAACCGTATCATAAGGAAAGAAACCTCCTTTCTATTGGTTCTATGGATTCTTTATATGGCAGATCGCAAGGGGATCAAGTTTATGTGTACCCCAGTACATCATAACGACTTCTTTGTAGTAGTCACATTCTGGTTCATAGACCTCAGAATATTTTGGTCTCATACCCCAGCCTTCACCCACAGCCCGGGAGCTGTCAATAACCATTGCTACAGTTGCACCAGATAGGTTAGTACAGGCAGACATGTTGCAACATTCAATGACATTCAGACCAGCACATTTCGCGAGCACATGATCATCATTGATGGTAATGCCGCCAGAATTAGGTGTACCAATATTGTATTGGTTATAGTTGGTCTTCAAGAACGATGCAACATTCGGGTTGATGATAAG
>Ga0180007_10003920_pt1 | contig 16126 bp, 14 predicted proteins | sample MM_PC_MetaG_FD_121122 | JGI IMG/M metagenome (GOLD analysis project Ga0180007, IMG submission 121122) | Groundwater microbial communities from the Aspo Hard Rock Laboratory (HRL) deep subsurface site, Sweden - MM_PC_MetaG | ecosystem: Environmental > Aquatic > Deep subsurface > Groundwater... | reverse complement strand
GAAGTAAAAAAAATAATGTTGGAAAAAATAGATGAAGCGGATATAATCCTTATTTCTGATTATGCAAAGGGGACCATAACTGAAGACATAATGAAATTTTTAGAATCTTATAAAACTAAAATAATTGTTGACCCCAAACCTCAAAATAAGCTTTTTTATAAGGGGGTTTTTCTTATCACTCCAAATGAAATGGAAAGTTTGCAAATGTCTTCTTGTTTAAATGTGCAAGATGCTGGGAGATTCCTCAAAAAAGAGTTTAATTCGAATATTCTAATTACCAGAGGCGAAAAAGGATCTTTCCTTTTTTCAGACTCTGAAGCTGAGATTCCTACTTGTGTAAAAGAAGTTTATGATGTTACTGGTGCGGGAGATACTGTTGTTGCGACGATTTCTTTAGCTGTTGCTTCTAATGCTCCCTTGGATAAGGCGGCACTTATAGCTAATTATGCTGCGGGCATCGCAGTTGAAAAGAAAGGGACATATGCTGTAGGTTTTGAAGAATTATATGATAAAGTATTGTCTGAAGAGGAAAAATGATACCTGGGTGGTTTAAACAAAAAAACAACCTTGTGTTTGTGGGGATAGTGCTTTTCGCTCTAGCTATCCGACTTTATTATTTTATATTAACTAATAATCAACCAGTGTGGTGGGATGAAGCCGAGTATTTGAGTACTGCCAAACATTGGGCTATGGGAATACCCTATGACATCAATCCTCAAAGACCTGTATTGTTGCCTTTGTTAGAAACAATTATCCTTTTTCTAGGCGGGGGAGAAGGAATCATAAGATTCTTTTTAGTTTTAATCCCATCAATCGGAGTAGTAATCGTTTCCTATCTTTTAGGAAAAGAGATGTTCAACAAAAAGATCGGTTTGATCACTTCAGCAATTATGGGAGGCTTTTGGTTACTCTTATTCAATACAGTGAGGATGCATGTTGAAGCAATGCTCATGTTTTTTGTTTATTTGAGCATATTTTGTTTTTGGAAAGGCTTCGTTAAAGAAAATAGTAAATATAAATTATTAACTGGTTTGTTTTTAGGTCTAGGTTTTTTAACTAAGTTTACGGCATCGTTAACAGTTTTTTCACTTTTACTATTCTTATTCGTAATTAAAAGATTTAAAATGTTTAAAGACAAATACTTTTGGTTGAGTGGTTTAATAGCGTTCATAACAATATTGCCCCACCTTATTTGGAGTAAAATTAATTTCGGAAGTTTTTTCATCTTCTTATCCGCAGGCGCACCAGCAGTAAGCAGTTTAATTGGAGGAGAAAAAATAAGTGCACCCTTCGGATGGCATATTTTAGGTAATGTTTCTCATTTTACGCAACTCCTATTCTTTGTATTCTTTTTTATTGGACTCCTAACCTTATACAAACTTTTTTTAGGCTTTGATTTAATAATAAAAAATAAAAGCAAGGAGTTGTATGCACATTTTTTTAGCATAATATTCATCTTAATTAATTTAGCTTTTTATATCTTTATATTGAGGGTTGCAGAGGACAGATGGCTTTTACCAATAGCATTACCAATTTTCTTTTTTATAGCGCTGGGGTTAATCCTTTTATACAACCTTCTAATAAAATTTAAGATCCCAAAAATAATCGGATTAATCTCGATTATAACTATTTTATCTATAGGTATCTACTCTCAAATAAGTTTTGCAGACGAAATAATCAAATCAAAAAAGGAAACTTATTTGCCAGTCAAACAAGCGGCCTTGTGGATGAAGGAGAATAGTAAAGAAAGTGATACCATAATCAGCGCATCAAATCCTCAAACAGTTTATTACGCAGAAAGAAAAGTAATTGGTTTCGGTCCACAAGCTAATCTTTCTAATGCGCTTGAAGAAATAAGACCCAAATTTATGGTTTTATCTGTGTTTGAACAATACCCTGAATGGACTTACAGACTACCTGAAGAGAACAAAGAAACCTTCGTGCCAGTCCAAGTGTATTCTGATCAAAATCAAAAGCCTCTATTGGTAATATATGAAGTAAGATATTAACGATTAAATTTAAATAACTTCCTTTTTATTCAAAAGCCCATATCGCCGCAAGGTTCTAATAGGAAAAATCAATGGAACAAACTCAGATGAAAAAGATTCTTGAAATGGGTCCGGGAAAAAGCCCTTACAAGGCAAAAATCGGAGAACAAGTTATAACTATAGATAAAGTTAGATTACCCGGCATCGACATAGTGCACGATCTAAACAAATCTCCTTGGCCATTTAAAGAAAACGAATTTGATGAGGTGCTTTGCTTTATGATACTTGAGCATTTAGATGATTTCATAAAGGCGGTAGAAGAGATATGGAGGATAAGCAAACAAGGAGGAATCGTTAGAGTTACTGTGCCCTTTTTCCCAAGTATGTATGCCGCCAGTGATCCAACACACAAAAACTTTTTCACTTACTTCAGTTTTGATTGCTTTACACAAAATCATACTTTTGATTATTACTCTAAAGCAAAGTTTAATATAAAAAAAAGATACATTCGATTTTCCTGGAATAAAATACTAAATATCTTGAGCACTGTAATTAACATAATGCCCACAGCATACTCGAGATATTTTGCAGGGATATTGCCTTCAAATGAGATCTACTTTGAATTAGAAGTTGTGAAAGGGGGATAATATGTTCACAAAAAAAAAGATTAATGAACACTATAAAAAATTACTATTAGTGGCTCCTCCAGGAATCGGAGATACGGTGATGTTAACTCCTGCAATTCGTGAACTAAGAAAAAGATTTCCAACTACAAAGATTTATTGCATCTGTACTAAATGGTCTTCAGATATACTTTCTAGTGATCCGAATGTAGATGAATTAATCCGCTTAGATGATAAAAAATTTACTTCAAAAAGTCCTTTAAATTTGATACGTTTAATTAGGTTGTTAAGAAAATATCATTTTGATGTTGCAGTAAGTTTTTTAATGTTAACCTGGCCGCTAATAACTTACTTCGCGGGGATCCCTGTAAGGGTGGGTCCTGAATTGAAGAACGAGGGTTTTGCTTTAACAAAGAAATCTAAATATCACCTAAACAAACATGTTGTTGAAAACTTTTTATCCGTAGTCTCATTGTTGGGAGCAGAAATAACCTCTAAGACTCCAAAAATATTTCTATCAAAAGAAGATAAGGATTTTTCAGAAGAATTTATTACTCGCAATCGATTAAAGAAAGAAAAATTAATTGGTATAAGTGCAGTTGGGGGCAGAAATCCCGGCAGTTTTACGCCTAGTAAAATTTGGCCCAAAGAGAATTTTAAGGAACTTTGTAAACAGTTAGAGAAAGTTTACAATCCAACATTTATTTTTTTCGGAGATAAATACGATTCAGAGACATCCGAATATATCTCAAAGGATCTAAAAAAAGCCCATGTCTTGTGCGGTAAAACCACTCTAAGACAGGCAGCCGCGTTAATCGAAAAGTGCAATTTATTTATAACGCCAGATTCTGGTTTGATGCATATTGCGGGTGCAGTTAACACGCGAGTAATAGGGTTATTCGGGCCAACAAACCCAAACCTTTATTTTCCTTTTAGTGAAAAAAATAGATTTCTATGGAAAAAGATAGACTGTTCTCCTTGTTTTGCGACTAAGGAAATAAAAAAATGTAATTCAAATAGGTGTATGCAAGCGATACAGCCAGAAGAAGTTTTTAACCTAATTAGATTTTAAAGAAATTAAAGTTTTAGCCACGGTTTCAATTTCCTCTTTAGTTAAATGGCTAGCTGAAGGCAAATAAATTCCCTCTTCAGACAATTTTTCAGCAACTGGAAACTTCTCTTCAGTATTAAGCCCAAATTTGTTGAGTAATGGCTGGCTATGCATGGGCACAAAAAAAGGTCGGGTCTGAATACCCCTCTTCATCAATTCATCTATCACTTTATTTCTGCTAACCCCAAACCTTTTAGTTATAAGAAGAGTGTACATCCAATAAACATTTTTCGCCCAACTTTCTTCAATAGGCGAGGTAAGTCCTTCAACTCCAGACAATAGTTCAGTATAATACTTTCCATTTTTTACTCTGCCTTCAACAAGTTTGTCTACATTTTCTAATTGAGCGCAACCAACCGCCGCCTGGAGGTTAGTTAATCTATAATTAAATCCCAACTCTTCATGTGAAAACTTTTTTTTCCCAGATGAATGCGCCTGATTTCTTAGAAGTTTACACCTTTCACTTAGTTTGGCATTACTAGTAACAATCATGCCACCTTCCCCTGTAGTCAGGATTTTATTTCCAAAAAAACTAAAACAACCAGCATCCCCTAAACCACCCACCCTTTTCCCTTTATATTCAGCGCCATGCGCCTCTGCAGCATCTTCAACAACAAAAAGATTATGTCGTTTAGAGATTGTTTTTAATTTGTCCATATCAACAGGATGTCCGCTTATATGCACAGGGATAATAGCTTTAGTTTTGTCAGTTATTTTCTCTTCAATTTTATTTATATCAAGGTTCCATGTTTTTTCTTCTGCATCCACAAAAACGGGTTTAGCGCCACAGTAAAGCACTGCGGCCATAGTCGCTATCATTGTTAAATCGGGAATTATCACTTCATCGCCTTTTCCAACTCCTAAAGATTCAAGAGCAAGATGTAATGCGGCCGTTCCATTTGAACATGCGATGCCATGCCCTGCCCCGCAATATCTGCTAAACCCCTCTTCAAATTTGGGGATATAGGGCCCTAATGAAGAAATCCAATTTGTTTTTATACAGTCCATTACATATTTCAATTCATTTCCAGAAATTGTAGGTTCGCAAACGGGTATCATCTTCTCAAAAAATATAATTTTTAATCCTAAATAAAGTTTAGTTTTCCTTCATCTAGAACTTCTTTCATAAACTTATTGTTTTTATGAAGTTTACAGTCATATACATTGCATTCATCAGGGTCGATATTTTCTACTAATTGTTTGTGCTTCTCACTAACCCAAAGTTTTGTAAACTCCTCTTTTAATAGATTTCCTATACGATGTTTATCTAGTCTATGTCTATAGTAAGAACAAATATAAACATCACCAAAAGGATCAACAGTTGGAATTAAAGGCGACAACCAGCATTTCCCTTCTATTTTTGTTTTTTTCAAATCACCAAGAATCAAAACATCTTTCCCATATTTCTCCTTGAATAATGCCAATTTGTCTATTGTCTCCTGGTCGTCCTTAATTTCAACCCCAACATTCCTATACATTTTAAATGCAATAAAATCTACACCTAACTCTTTAGCTAGGTTTATTGCATTCTCCATATCGTCCTTATTCTCTTTACCAACAGTAAATTTTAAACTAATGTCCAGCTCTTTTTCTCTATTAAGTTCTTTTCTCAACCTAATAGCTTCACGAATATTATTAATTACTTTTTCAAATTCAGAGTCGTCAGAGATATTTCTTACCTTTTTAAAAACTTCATTAGTACCAGATTCTAAACTGATCCTAACATAAGAAGCATATCTTGCGATAACATCTAATCTTTTCCCATTTAGCAAACTGCCATTAGTATAAACACCAAAAAGGATATTGTTTTTATGTATCTTTTCGGCCATTTCAATAAAATTAGGATGCAGCAAAGGTTCGCCCCCGCCACAAAGGTCTATACTTTTAATTCCAATTTTTATAAATTCATCTAGAAGATGGTTTAAATCCTCTCTACTTAAATTTAGTTTATATTCGTCGTTCAGTTTCCTATAATCGCATCCAGGACAATTATAATTACAGATATAATTCGGATGAAAAGATAAAAACCGTGGTAATGGAAATTCTCCTTTCCTTATCTGATTAGCTTCATTAAAAAAACTTAAAATCCTATAATCAAAAAAATTTAAGGCCTTTACCATAGAGGATTAGGCCACTAAATTCTATTTATATTTGTTTCGTTTTAAAACTAAAATAAATATCATTTAAGCCAGTTAAGAACTCTTTTGATTGATTCTTCTGATTCGATTGGATTTTTAAAATCCTTGTTAACTACCTCTACACAAATCCCCCCATTGGGATAAGAAACTGCGACATGTTTAAAAAAATCTGCAAAGGCGCGTTCGCCAATTCTTCCTTTGCCTGGGATTATACCTTCTGTCCAAACCGATCCCCCCTTTCTTGCTGAGCTGGGGACCCAAACTCCTTGAACGTCGCTTATATGGAAATGGGTCAAATAGTTTCCAAGATCCTGTGCTGCATTAATGAGGTTTATTTCGCCTTTTTTACCACATGCATAATGGCAAGTGTCTAACGTTACCTTTAAGTCAGTTTCACGAACAATGTCCAAACAGTCTTCTAAGGACTCAACATGATCACGCCAGATTTGTTCGGGATTTGTTTCGACATCACCCATCGAAGGACAAGGGGGGTTTTCAATGCCGATTTTGCAGGTTGCTCGGGATTGCTCTTGTGCTAAAAGCATGTTTTGTTTTATTTGTGTCAATGCCCTCCTTTTTTCTGCTAAACTAAGATTATCTCCTCTGTATCCTGCGGCAGAATGAATATGAACATATCCGGCTCTAATATCTTGAGCAAGCCGTAAATATGTCTGTAATAAATTTAATCCATTTTCAGTCCGCATATCTGCCGAGCCTGTTTCATAACAATCTATTCCTGAAAAACCGTGTACTGAAAGATGTGCTCCTCGCGCTATTTGCATTAGATTCTCTTGTATTTTTCCCAAATTTTCTGCTGCCTCTGCACCAACAAAATGCGAATGCTTTCCTATAACCTCTAAACCAAACTCATGTTCAGAAGTGCCTACAGTTTTTTCTAACAAACCCATCATTATTTCAACATCTTCTCTAAATGCTGCCATGGTTGGTAGGAATATTCTAGCCATGTCAGCCCCGCTTTCTTATTGTTTTATAAACCCTTTCTTTACTTGCATTGGCCTTGGTTTGGAGAAACTTTTTTAAATTAAACAGAAGGTAACATCAACATGAATTGGTATATTTACGTTGGATTGGCCGCGGGCATACTTACGACTGCTGCATTTTTGCCTCAAGCGATTAAAACACTTAGGACAAAAAAAACTAGGGATATATCATTAATGATGTACATCATGGTAGTGGCTGGGCTTTTTTTATGGCTGGTCTATGGAATTTTGTTAAAAGACTTGCCGTTAATTTTGGCAAATGCGATTACATTCTTATTTTCTGTATTTATTTTAATTATGAAAATAAGATATGGAGACAAATAGCTGTTGAAATTAAAAAAATGAAAATCGGAATGGTTTCAAATTTCCCACCAGAGGAAGTAGGATTAGTTGGATATTCAGAAAAACTTACTAAGGAATTAAAAAAACAAGTAAAGGTGATTACAATTGGTTCCTTAAATTCTAATGCAGATTATAAAATTAATTTGGGTTCCCTCTTTTTGAAAAGAAAACTTAAAGGAATAATAAAAAAAGAAAAATTAAATTTACTCCATTTCCAATATATAGCGCCACTTTATGGCATGTTTTTTAAAAGGTATCCTCATAATCTGGGGCTATATTCCTGTCTCTTCCTAAAAATTCCAAAGGTTTTTACTTTACATGAGATTCAAGATCCGAATTATAGTTCTTTTGAAAAATTAAAAAGAACTTTATTGAGATCTGTTGAAAAAGGAATAATAAAGAAATCAAATTATATTATTGTACCAATCGAAAGTCATAAAGAGCATTTCAAAAAAAAATATGGGAAAGAAGAGATTGCTGTGATTCCTTTTCCGTCCATCACAAACATTCCTATTCAAGATAAAAAAAATGTGAAAAATCTTCTTTATTTTGGAATGATTTCTCCGGGAAAGGGGGTGGAGTATCTAATTCAAGCAATGGATAATCTTGGAAACTTTAATTTACAAATCACTGGGAAATTTATTGATCTTTTTCCAGAATACAAAGAAAAAATATTGCATCTTATTGGGGGAAAGGAGAACATCCAAACAACTTTTAGATGGATCTCTGAAGAGGAAAAAATAAAACTTTTCAAGAAATCTGACATTTTGATTCTTCCATTCAAATCCGCCCCTTGGAATTCTGGTACTGCAATGGATGGTCCCTCATGCGGTATACCCACAATAATCACTAAGATAGGCTCTGCGTGGGAAGTTATAGAAGAGTTCAAAGTGGGAGAAGTTGTAGAACCACATAATCCTGAAGCGATTATTGAAGCTGTTCAAAAAATATCGAAGGATTATTCAAAATATCAAAAAAATATAGAATTATTCAAAAAAACAATAAATTTTGACAATATAGCTAAAAGACATTTGGAAATATATCAAAAAATAGCAGTAAGATTTAGCTGAATCTTAGAGTTTAATAAATCCAAACCAAAAATATTTAAATGGTTTAAAAAATATTGGCTTCAATGACCTTCCTCAAAAAAATCAATAAGACCTACCTAAGAAATATTATTTATACAAAAAAGATAATGCTGCTTAATGAGCTAGTTTTAAGAGTTGCTTCCAGACTTGGACTTGGTTACATCCCTTTCACGCTTCCAGTGCATATGGAGGTGGAATTGTCAAATAAATGCAATCTGGCTTGTGCAATGTGCCCAAGACCTTCTATGAAAAGAAAGGTAGGTACAATGTCTTTTGAAGTCTTCAAAAAGGTGATGGACCAAACAAGGAATAGTATCACCCTTCTCTGGCTTCACTTGTTCGGAGAACCTTTGCTTACACCCGAGTTACTTTTGAAGGCTATAGACTATAGCAAAAAAAGAGGGGTTAAGGAAGTGGCCGCTTCAACAAATGCTATGTTATTGACGGGGGGTATTGCTAAAAAACTTTTAACATCAAAAATGGACAGACTTTTAATTTGCATAGATGGTGCAACAAAAAAAACTCATGAGGCTCTCAGAAAAGGAAGTGATTATGATGTAGTTGTACGAAATGTTAAAAGATTTTTTGAACTTAAAAAGAGATTAAAAAATGATTCTCTAACTGTGGTTTTACAAATTATAAAGTTGGAAGTAAACAAAGATGAGATAGAGGCTTATTTTGAACAATGGAAAACTTATGATTGTGAAATCCATGTCAAACAATGTTCGGATTGGTCCAAGCAGATTGAGGGAAGGGGGGTATTATTGCCCTTCCAACAACCAGAAGACTATCCTGTTTGCCAAAGACCGTGGATGGATCTTTCTATCCTTTGGGACGGAAGAGTATCTATTTGTTGTAGGGATGTTAATGGGATTGCAATTATAGGTAATATTAACAAAGATCCGCTTAAAAAGGTATGGAATAGTAAAAAAATGAGATTAATACGTAAATTTATATACGAAGGGAAATTGGAAAACATCTCTATTTGTAAGAATTGTGATGATTGGATGGTCAGTGATGAGAGGTTAAAATGAATACCCTTTTAATTTTCCCAAAAAGAGAACCTTTTGATAAAAAGAAGACCTATCTAAAAACGTACGGTCCGGTACCCCCACTGGGAATTTGTTATCTGGCGGCGGTTTTAAGAAAGGAAAATATGCCTGTAAGACTAATAGATTGCCATATATCTTCTCCAGAAGAATTAAAAGAAGCAATAGGCTGGGCAGATATTGTTGGCATATCCACTCCAACCGTATACGCTCAGGCATCCCTAGAAATAGCGGAGTATGCTAAAAGTTTGGATAAGATTGTAATTATTGGTGGACCACAAGCAACATTGGATCCAGAATATTTTTTGCATCATAATTATGTTGATTATGTTTTGCGTGGTGAGAGTGAGTATAACCTCCCAAGGTTACTTAAGTCTATAAGAAATAAAACAAAAGAACAAATCGGAGGGCTTGCATATAGGAATGGAAATAATGACATCCATAGTAATCCAACAAGCTTAGTATCCAACTTAGATGAGTTGCCCCTGCCAGCAAGAGATCTTTTACCTATCCAAAACTATTATCCTTTCAATAAAGGAATAATTACGATGATAACAAGTAGGGGTTGTCCATATCAGTGCATTTATTGTGCTAAGGAAATCGCAGGCCTAAAATACAGAATAAGAAATCCAAAACTGGTGGTTGACGAGATTGAAGAAATTGTAACTAAGTATAAACCACACCACATACGTTTTAATGAAGATATCTTTTTGTTAGACAAGAAAAGAGTCATTGAGATTTGTAATGAGATTGTAAGGAGAAATCTAAAACTTAATTGGAGTTGTGATGGAAGGGCCGATTGTATAGATGAAGAGATTATTATATCTATAAAAAGGGCAGGATGTACTTCTGTTTCTATGGGCGCGGAGACAGGTAGTCAAAGGATCTTGGATTACTTAAACAAGAAGATCACGGTAGAACAAACCAAAAGAGCTACTAAAATAATAAAAAAGCACAATTTAAAGGTACATCATTATATTATAATAGGAACACCTATAGAAACTTTAGAGGATATAGAAAAAACAAAGCAGTTAATTAAAGAAACTAGGCCAACTAGTATCTCAGTTACACTATTTTCTCCATTTGCAGGCACAAAATCCTGGGAATTGCTAAAAGATGATTTAGTTTTAGGAGACCTAAGTGAAATGGACTTTTTTACAAAATTAAGTTTCAAACATAAAAATTTTACTGAGGAAGAACTTTTAAAAATAAAACAAGACTTACTGGACATCCAAAGAAAAAATAAGCTAAAAAATAGCGTTAACCATTTTATCCATCCATTTTTTACAATGAGAAAAATCTTTGAACTAATAAAATTCAGACATTTTTTGAAAACAATTATAGAAAATAAAAACTTTTCAGATTAAAAATGAAAAACAAACCAATGAAGATCCTATTTATTGTAAGAGCGCCGATATATGAGCCTCCAATCGGAATGATGCACTTGAGCTCAGTTCTAAAAGAAGGAGGTCATTTAACAGATCTCATAATTGTCAATGAGGTAGATACTTTCTCAGATGTATGCGACCAAGTAAAAGAATATGGCCCGGATATAATTGCTTATAGCTTGCTCAGTGGAAATGAAGGATTCTTCTTAGAGCTAAATAACTTTCTAAAGGGAAAACTAGAATTTAAATCTATTTTTGGTGGTCCCCATACAACATTTTTTCAAGATCTTATTGAAAAAGAAGGAGTTGACATAACATGTGCTGGTGAGGGTGAATATGCTTTGTTAGAGCTAGCTAACAAATTAAGCAATAATGAAGACATAACAAGAATACCAAATCTGGCAGTAAAAATAGATAAAAGAATCTATAGAAATGGCATGAGAAATTTAATAGAAGAGTTAGACTCTCTTCCATTCCCTGATAGAGGATTATTCTATCAATACAAACGGATAGGAAATGATCCCATAAAACATTTTATGGCAACAAGGGGGTGCCCTTATAATTGCACTTATTGTTTTAACCATGCGTATAATAAGCTGTATACCGGAAAAGGTAAAATGATAAGACATAGATCTGTGGACAATGTAATAACAGAAATTAAGCAGGTAATAGACAAGTATCCCACGAAGATGATATATTTTCAAGATGATACCTTCATTTTAGATAAGGAATGGCTAAAAAACTTTGCACAAAAATACAAGGAAGAAATAAACTTACCATACCATTGCCATGTAAGGGCAAATTTGGTAGATGAGGATGTTATCCGCGGCCTGAAAATGAGCGGATGCACTGGGGTGCACATGGCAATAGAGACAGCTAATGATAAAATCAGAAACGAGATATTAAGAAGGAATATGTCAAAAAAACAAATCTTGAATGCAATAACTTTGTTAAAAAAATATAAAATAAAATTGCTCTGCCAGAACATTCTGGCTTTGCCGACTAGTCAACTAAGGGATGATATAAACACTTTAAAACTAAACATAAAATGCAAACCGACTTACGCGTGGGCCTCAATCTTCACACCCTACCCCGGTTTAGACTTAACTAAGTTTTGTATTGAAAATAACCTGCTAGAAGGAGAAATTGGTAAGAACCTGTATGATAGCTGTGTGGTTAAGGTAGATCAAAAAGAAAAAAGAACAAGATTGCAAAGGTGGTTTGCAATAACAAGCCGTTACCCCATCTTGCTTTATAGCGGTTTGCTCTATTTGTTGGTAAACATAAACAGCAAATATTTAGACAAAATCTCTGAAAGAATATATCTTTACTTCAGAAAAAAAAGAGATCGGCACATATATGATTTAGATCTAAAATGGGACAAACCAGTATACAAAAAGCAAGCAATATAATAAAACCTAGGATGAAAAAAACCCAACCCCTGGAAGTGTGTACAAGTTTAACTAGCTACACTTTTCCTAGGTTATTGCGCCTTAAAAGCTATTGGAGATTAATACGCGTGCCATTGACATCGAGAAAAAGATTAGAGGCGGTGTCCCATATTCTGAATGTATTTGACTTAGAAAAGGACTATAAGACAAAAAGAAACAGAGAGAGATTAGCAAAAATATTAGATCTTGTAACTGGAAACTCAGTTCTAGAGGTGGGTTGCGCTACTGGTTATATTCTAAACTATGTGGCTTCTAAAAAAAATATCCAGGAATCTGTAGGAGTTGATTTAAATGATGGGAGACTATGGGTTGCAAAGAAAAAATATCCAAATTCAAAGTTTTACAAGGCGGATTTGTTGTCTTTGCCATTTTCAGATAAATCCTTTGACACAGTACTTCTTCCAGAAATCCTAGAACACATTTCACAACCAAAAAAGGCCTTAGATGAAGCAATAAGGATTGCAAAAAGAGAAGTAATAATAACTTTGCCAAACGCATCTAAGGAAAACTATGATAAATCCTTAGTTGAGATTTCAGAGCATAAATGGTATCCAACAGAAGAAAAAGTAAAAAGTTTATTAGGAAATAAAAAACATGAAGTGCATTTTACATCAAATCAGGATTTCATGATAATTAAAATATTTGTTTAATTTACAATGGCCTTTTTTGAAAAAATCGATATGAGTATGCTTCGTTTAATTAGGTTTACTGCAAGAAATCTAGCTAAGCCAATAGCAAAGATGGGAATTACTGCAAACCAAGTAACCTATTTTAGGGTACTCTTGCTTTTCATTTCAATGTACTTCTATTCAACGGGTCAGATAAAATATATCTTTCTCGGTTCACTCTTTTTTTTGGTAGAAGAAATATTGGATTATGTAGATGGAGAAGTAGCAAGATTAACAAACTCAGCAAGTTTATTTGGAGAATGGCTAGACAAATCATTTGATTTCATTGTAGGGAATGTCTTTGGACCAGTAGGTTTTTTCATAGTTCTTGGAATCTACAGAATGACTAGTAATGTTTGGGTTTTCCTACCACTTATCATGGTTTTAGCTGGCGAGCACGTTAGGTATGCCTTGAGGTTCGAGTTTAAAGAGATTGCAAAAAAGGGGATTGTAGTAAATGAAGTAGAGAAAGAAAAGAAAAAACAATCAAGAATAGCGCAGTTTGTTTTTATGGTGATGAGATGGCAACCATATTTTATTTTTATTGGAGTATTAACTCTGCCATTAACTAACAGCAAAGAGATATTATTTAATGGTGTTTTTTGGGCCTATATCTTATTGGTTATTGTTGAATGGATAATGATATTTGGAATTTTATTAATTCAGTACAGAAATCTAAAGGAAACCCCAGCGGGATAAATTATTTTTTAAAGGGATGCAAAATAATCCCTCTTATCAAAGATTTATCTTCTATATCCAATCCTCCAATTAAAATAAGCAATAACCAATAAATTCCTAAAAACAAAACAAACGATGCAACTAAGAAAAAGAAACTTAGAGGTCTTAAATAACTAACAATAAAAAGTACGCAGGCAACTGCACCAATGCCTGCCACAATTGCTTTCAAATAATTTAATAAAAAGGGCTGAACTCGCAGAATCCTGTAAGCAAAAATTACTCTTAAAATAAATCCAAAAACAAATGAAACAGAAGTAGCTATACCCGCACCCAATATTCCATATCTAGGGATTAATAGAACATTAAAAACTACATTAAAAAGAGTAAAAAATAAAGTAGATAAAAGAATCAATTTTGTTTTTTTTGCCATCTCAATAACATACGTACTAGGATACGCCAGTGAATAAATAAGATAGCCCACACTCAATATAGAAAGAGCAACACCTGCAGTAATATATTCCTGGCCAAACATAACTCTCAATATTTGTTTTGAAAACAAAAACACTAACAAAAAGATAGGGAAATTAACAAAGAAAACCCATTTGGAGACTCTTTTGTACATTTTTTTTACTTCATCGATTCTTTCTTTAGCAAAAAGTTCGGTAATTATAGGCATAAACAAATAAGTGATTGCGGTCGGTGCAACGAAAATTAAAGCCGCGGTAGGCAGGGCCACATTATAGACACCAACTGTAGAAGCATCCTTGAAAAAACCAAGCAGCATAATATCCGCCCACGCTAAGGTAGTAGATAAAAAACCTCCAAATAGTAATGGTAGTGAATAAGATAACAATTCTTTTTTGTGAGAGATAGCTTTAATATTGCTTTTAATTAGAGGAAATACCTTTTGTAAAAGGTAGAAAGACAGTAAAGCAGTAATAAACACACTAATAATCCAAACAAATGCAATGCCAATAACCCCAAATCCTAAGAAAAGAACTACGAAAGTAAGTAGAAACCTAATTCCCTTTTCACCAAACTCCCTTAGGCCAATATCATAACTGCTTTTTTGAAAAGCTTTAAAGGTACTTAGGAAAATATTTCTTACTGCCATTAAAGGAATGATTATAGAAAATATCCTTAGTATCTTAGCTAATTCTGGATTATGAAAAAGACTAACTGAAATCCAATTTGCTAGAATAAAAACTAAAAGACTAAGCGCAATACTAACTGGAAAAACTATTTTTAGTGAAGAGGTTATAGTTCCCTTAATTCTCTGTTTGTCATTTTTGCCTCTGTAAAAAGAAACGAATCTGACTATTCCTCCTTCTAATCCGAACAAGGATAAAGCTATTAAAAAAGACACAATTGCAAAACCAAGACTAAGAAGCCCATACTCGACACTGCCTAATCTCGCCACTAAAGCTACATATAAGTAACCAAACAACCTTCCAAAGAGTGTACCTAGAAATACCAAAACCGCGCTCTTTGCAATCTTCTCTAGATAAGCTCTGGACATAAGAAGTATTCTTTAAGAACAATTTAAAAGATTATCTGAAGATACATAGGCGCCGTAGCGATGTATGGCTCGAGAAGAAAGAAATAATTTTTTAAATTATTTCCATTTCAAGAAAATAAAAATCAAAACAGCGAAAGAGTAACTAATAATTCTCTTCATTAATTGGAGGCTAATGATTACGGCAGGGATAATCCCGATCATACCATAGAATAAGATGCTAAAAAACTCATCAATTCCAATACCATTAACTGAAATTGGAATAAGCCCCACAAGCTTAATAAGAGACGTAATCAAAAAAACGTAAAAGAAATTTACTTGAATACCAAGCGATAAGAACAAAACGAAAATTACTAGAGCAAATAAAAACCATTTAATCAAAGTAATTAAAAGGTTAATCACCACAACAAAAAATCTTTTCCTAAGAATATAAAAAAAAGTTTTAGAGAAATTCTCAAATTTTTTAGCAAAATCCCCCAGAATGTACTTAACGACAAATCTCCTAATCCTGCCGGATAATAGGGCCAATAAGAAAAAGACTAAACCAAAAACATACAAGGCTATAATCAAAAGAATTGATTTATGTTTAAAAAAGAACACGCCTGCAATCACGCTTATTAAAATTAAAGAGAAAATACTAATAATCTTATCTAAAAGAGCAACACTCATACCTTCACCGATTTTAATATCTTCTTTTTGTAAAAAATAAACTAATGAAAATTCACCTAGTTTGCCTGGAATAAAAAGCCCAAAAGCCCAGGAAAGGAGGTAGAATTTCAAAAGTTTAAAAAATCCTATAGAAGCATTTATACTCTTCAACAACAAACGAATATTAATCATTCCAATAACCCAGCCAGGAAAAGTTAGCAATACCGCCAAAACAAAGTAATTTAAATTTACCTTAGATAAGGTGGAAAAAATATCCCCCGCCCCAATTCTATAGATTAGGTAAAGGAATATGGCCAAACCAATAATCAATTTCAATGAAAAAATAAGTTTCTTTCTCATCTTTTTTTCAAGCCGCTTTTTATCAGAGCCATTCCGCCAGCAAAATATTTTCCAGCCATACTCAATGATCTAAGTTG
>Ga0180007_10003919_pt1 | contig 16132 bp, 13 predicted proteins | sample MM_PC_MetaG_FD_121122 | JGI IMG/M metagenome (GOLD analysis project Ga0180007, IMG submission 121122) | Groundwater microbial communities from the Aspo Hard Rock Laboratory (HRL) deep subsurface site, Sweden - MM_PC_MetaG | ecosystem: Environmental > Aquatic > Deep subsurface > Groundwater... | reverse complement strand
TATAATTCTTTCTATCCGTAATAGCAGAATTTCTTGTTCTTCTTAAAGCGGATACGACCATATTGGTCCCTTCTTTCAAATTTTTGCCGCGTGTATAATTTCGAAACATAGGCATAGAAGCGGCAACCAAAACCGCCATAATCGCAACAACAGTCATCAGTTCTATGAATGAGAAGCCGTTGCTTCTCATTAAAGATTTAAGATTCAAGATTGAAGATTGAACATTGCAGATTAAAGATTTTGAATTTTGTTTATCCCGTAGATTCCGACTTGCTGGAATCCTTCGGGAAATTTTGAATTTGGAATCTTTAATTTTGAATTCATTTATCATTAATATTCTTCTCTCCAAAGTTTTTTCACATCCCAATTATTTACGTCGTCTGCGGCTTTAGTCGCATCCCCTGTATCTTTATTTTTACCTGTGGAGTAAATGTAATAACCGAGATTATCAGGAGGAGTGCCAACTCCACCCGTATTATCAAGAGGATAATCCGTCCCTTGGGTAGGAGTAGAAGGATTTTCATTTTTCATATATACATAACCTGTATCCCATGAGTCGTTTTCTACGCCCTTTATATAGGGACCGTGCCAATTGGGATCATTCCTAATAAGGTCTTCATCGGAACCCACAAGACCATCTTTGTCCCGTGCAGTAAGCCTCCACGCTAACACTTGTATTGATTCCCAAGCAGGTGCAGTAGGATGCGTATCTTCGGGATATCTTCCTGTATCATTTTCATACATAGCAATAGCGTTTTCTATTGCGGCTATGTCAGCTTCTGCTCTTGTCATTTTCGCTCTTTCCAATCTTCTTGCTACATTGGGCGTCATAATTCCCGCCAGCAAAACTATGATAGCGATTACCACCATAAGTTCCATGAGGGTGAATCCTTTACTTATTGAAGATTGAAAATTAAAGATTGAAGATTCTTTATTGCAATCTTGAATCTGGAATCTGGAATCTGGAATTTCTAATTTATTCATAATCCCTCCTTATTCAAAAGTTATTTTTTTGGAAACTTTTGGGTTGCCATCTTTGCCAGTATCGGTCGTTGCAATAGTATATGAGCCTGTTCCCGGTGTAATCACATAGCTACCTCCCCAAGGAGTATCTAAACTTTCAGTCTGATCACTGGATATATAAGGACCTCCGACGCCAGCTTCCCATAATTTACCTAAATCATTAGGAGGCCCTCCATTGTCAATTTGGAAAAGGCTTACTGCTTTAATGAGGATATCAATATCCGCTATTGCTTTAGCCTCTCTTCCTTTTTCCAGGTGCTTGATTACATTTGGTATCATTATTGACGCTAAAATACCGATTATCGCAATTACAACCATCAGTTCGATAAGGGTGAAACCCCCTTTCGTAAATGGTAAATGGTAAATGGTAAATGGTAATTTAACTTCTTTAATCTTCATTTCTTCCCTCCTCTTTCATATTAAGCAACTCTTATGCCAATCTTTAAAATAGTTTATAGTCTACGGTTTATGATTATTAACTATAGACCCTAAACCGTTAACTATTTTCTTTCTATTATACTCCACTTTTTTCCGCAAGTGTAAACTATTTTGCACACTATTAACAGAAGTCAGAAATCAGATACAAACAAGTGGTGAGTTACGAGTGGTCAGTGGTGAGAAAAGCTGAACACTCAACACTCACCACTCAACACTGTCTTCTTTACTCGCTACTTACTTTTAGAGTTACGGTAAATGTGGTCCCTTTACCTTCCTTGCTATTTACTTTTATATCTCCGCCTATTTTTTTTATGATAGCGTATGATATTGCCAGCCCCAGTCCTGCGCCGTCCTTGCCCTTGGTCGTAAAGAGCGGTTCGAATATCAATTCTTTTTCTTTAGGTGAAATACCCACACCTGTGTCGGAAATATCGATTTGAATTTCTTTACCTATTTCATGCGCTTGGAGTTTTAGGGTTCCGCCTCTGGGCATTGCCTGATAGGCATTGGATATAATGTTTGAAATTGCCTGTTTCAAACTCTCTCTCTCGCCTTGGGCTTTAGATAAAGAATCGGGAAGTTCGTTTTCAACTTTTACTTTTTTATGGTTTTTTTGTGTTATAGCCATTTCTTTTAAAATCCCACGGATAAGAACGCCTAAATCAATCGGTTCCAACATTATTCGTTCATCAGTTCTTGCAAACCGAAGTAATTCTCCGGCTATTTTGTTCATGCTATCAGCTTCGTCTTCTATTATTTTAATTTCTATATTTAGGTTTTCGTCCCTGCCCGCATTCTTTTTAGTGGCGGGGTCTCCGATTTTTTTCTTTAAAAGATAAGTAGCATTTTTTATTATTGCTAACGGATTTCTTATCTGATGAACTACGCCTGAGGCCATCTTTGCCAAAGACGCCAATTTCTCTTTCTGAAGAAGTTCTATTTGAGTTGATAATAATTCAGAACCCATTGATTCCAATTGTTTTCTTTTAATTTTTAATTCTCTGTCCAATCTTTCATTCGTTTCTTTCATTTCTTTGCGGGCTTGCATGGATATTGATGAAAGCTCGTCTAAATATTTTGAATTATAACGGGTCTTTTTTGAAAAAAGATTAAAGGGAATTAAAAAGGTTAGTATTAGAATAAGCGCCAATAGGAAACCGATTGCGAAGAAAAATAAAGAAACTAAATAGATTCTGCTGGAAAATTCGGGACCGACAATGATGGGGAAAAAAGCAAGAAGCCCCAACATTAATAGAAAGATTAAAAAAATATATACGCCTTTACGCATGGGTTTTACAACTATTTAATATTACAGATTAAAAATTTCCAATCCTCAATTTTCTGGGTTCTATTCCATATTGTTGTAATTTGTCATAGAAGTGCCTTCTTGACAGTCCTGCTAATTTGGAAGCCCTCGTAATATTTCCTTGTGCTTGTCTTAGTATATAGATAAGATATTCTTTCTCTGCTTTTTCTCTTATCTGTTTAAACGAAAATGTTTCTTTTTGCTCAGAGCCCGAAGAAGAAAGAGAAATGTCATTATGTTCTTGAGACGAAGCGTCATGACTATTTATACGCCTTATGACAGGAGGAAGGTCTTCTATTTTTATTATATTTTCTTTGGAAAGCACCAAAACAGCTCTTATAAGATTCTCCAATTCTCTTACATTCCCGCGCCAAGGATATTCGCAAATAATCCGAAATACTTCGGTGGAAACTTTTTTGAGCGGGACATTGTCTTCTTTACTGTATTTCTTCAAGAAATGGTCTATCAATAAAGGGATATCGTCTTTTCTGTCTCTTAGGGGCGGAATATTAATAGATACAGTATTTATACGATAGTAGAGATCGTCGCGGAATTTTTTTTCTTCTATTAATTTCTCTAAATTTTTATTTGTGGCGGATATTATTCTTACATCAACTTTTATCGGAGCAATTCCTCCCACACGTATAAATTCTTCCGACTGCAGGAAACGTAAAAGTTTCATTTGAACGGAAAGAGAAAGGTCACCTATTTCGTCTAAAAATATAGTGCCTTCATTTCCAACCTCAAAAATTCCCAGCTTTTTTTTGTCCGCGCCCGTAAATGCGCCCTTCTCGTGTCCGAATATTTCCGACTCTAAAAGCGTCTCGGGTAATGCTCCGCAATTTATAACCACAAAATTTTTGTCTTTTCGTCCGCTTCTTTTATGAATAGCTCGGGCGACTAATTCTTTCCCCGTGCCGGACTCGCCTCTTAAAAGAACAGGAACTTTTGACTGCGCAACTTTTTCTATAAGAGCATATACTTTTTTCATACACCCTGCATCGCCTATGAGTTCTTCAAATCCGGATTTGCGTTGGAGTTCTTCTTTTAAATAGATATTTTCTTCTGTGAGTTTCTTATGCTCCAGAGCGTGTTGGATTGTATGAATAACAGTTTCGGGTTCAAAAGGTTTGGTTATATAGTCGTATGCTCCCAGTCTTAAAGCCTCTACTGCGGAATCAAAACTTCCATAAGCTGTGATAAATATTACGGGTATATCGTACCCCTTAGACCGCATTTGTCGTAAAAACTGAATCCCATCCATTTGCGGCATTTTAATATCTGAAATTACCAAGGAGATGTTTTCTTTAGATAGTATCTTCAATCCTTCTTTTGCTTGCGCGGCTTGGACGGGAAGAAATCCCTCTTCTTCCAAAATAGAAGAAAGGGTCTTCCTCATATTGGGTTCATCTTCAACGATTAGAATTTTGGGGCTCATTTTTAAAAAAGTAACGAGTACACTTAGAAAAGAAAAACCAGATATCAGAGACCAGATAAGTGATGAGAAAAACCTACCCGCAATAGAAGAAGGCAAGAGGGACTGAACACTCAACACTGGTCACTGAACACTAATATCTGTCTTCTGTAGCCCATGATTAATTATCCGCTACCATTAATTGCTAATACCTTGCGCTATGCTGATAAGCGGCATATAAAGAGCGATTACTATGAAACCAACTATAACTCCCATGATTATAATTAAAATAGGTTCCATAAGAGAAGATAATCCTTCTACAGCTACGTCTACATCAGCTTCATAAGAATCTGCTACTTTAATCAACATATTATCCAAAGCGCCTGTTTCTTCTCCAACATCAACCATGTTTATTACCATAGGAGGGAAAAATTTTGATTCCGCCATAGGACGCGCAATTGATTCCCCTTCTCTTACAGCATCATGGACTATTATCACGTTTTTTGACAAGACTTCGTTTCCCGATGTGTCTTTTACAATATTCAGAGCTTGAAGAACAGGAACACCGGAGGTTATAAGAGTGCCAAAAGTTCGGGCAAACCGCGCGACTGTAGCTTTTTTAATGAGAGAGCCAAAAATAGGAAGTTTAAGTTTGGTCATATCCACAAGGTATCTTACCTTTAAGAATTTACCGACAACTATTTTAAATATTACAACAAGTAATACAATACCTATGAATAACCACACGAAATTCGGCAGAAAAAAATCACGCCCGGTAATCAAGTTCACCATATCTAAAAGAAGTTTAGTCGGAGCAGGAAGTGGTTGATCGCCGGCAAGGTCTTCCAATGTAGTCATAAACTGAGGAATAACCACAATCATAATAACTGAAAGAATTCCTATAATAGCAACCGTAACCAGAATAGGATACATCATTGCGCCTTTTATTTTTCTTCTCAAACTAACATCTTTTTCAAGAAATTGAGCCGTTTTATCCAAAACTTGCTCAAGAACTCCACCCACTTCTCCCGCTTTCATCATATTTATATAAAGTTTAGAAAAAGTGCGAGGGTGTCGCGCTAAGGCTTCGGATAAACTGCTTCCGCCTTCTATACTGTCCACAACATCGGTCAATATATCTTTTAACGCTCCCGGTTTGCTCTGCTCTTTTAATATATTTAGACTTCTTACAACAGGCAACCCCGCGTCTATAAGTGTAGCTAACTCGCGGGTAAAAGTCATTAAGTCATTGATGCCTACTTTGTTAGAAAAACCCGGTATCTTTATGCTAAAACTCATTCCTCCGGGAGATTTCCCTGCTTTTCCATGACTGCCTTTTCCATAAGTTCCTTTTTGCTCCTTGACCGAAGTAGGGAAATATCCCATATCCCTTAATTGAGACGTAGCAGTATTTACATTTGCCGCTTCTAAAAAACCTTTAATTTCTTCTCCGTGAATATCTAGGGCTACATAACTAAAACTTGACACTTTTTATACCCCCCTTAAATCTAATATTACCCCGAGAAATTCAAAGAATTTCCGGGACCAAGTCCTCGGAATCTTTTTAAGATTCCAGAGGGAAAATCAAAGCATTAGGCACAGAGTTTATACCTCTTTTATTATTATTTCTTTGTGCCTTGATTTGTCATTTTGATTTTTGAATTTTTATCTTTCGTTTTGACTTTTATATCTTATCCCCTAATACGAAGTTGTTTCTCTTATGATTTCTTCAATAGTTGTAATGCCTTTTTTTATTTTATCAATGCCATCGTCTCTGAGTGATCCCATTCCATGTTTTACCGCGGCATTTCTAATTTTACTCGTTGTTGCTTTGTCTCCAATCAATTCCCTAAGTTCTTCGTTTAAAATCATTATCTCAAACAGACCGATTCTGCCAATAAAACCAATATTGTTACAAACAGGACATCCTTTGCTTTTGTAGAATTTTACGTCTTTTATTTCTTCCTTATTTACACCAAGCTTCGTTAATTCCTCTTCTTTGGGGGTGTACTCTTCTTTACACTGCTGGCACAACATTCTCACCAATCTCTGGGAAATAACTGCTTCAAGAGTAGATGCCATCAAATAAGATTCCACTCCCATATCCAAGAGTCTTGTAATAGTAGATGGAGCATCGTTTGTATGTAGCGTGGAAAAAACCAAATGACCTGTAAGAGACGAATGTATAGACATTTCCGCAGTAGGCAAATCCCTGACTTCTCCTACTAAAATTATATCCGGATCCTGTCGCAATATACTACGAAGACATCTATCAAAAGTAAGCCCTATTGCAGCATTTATAGGCACTTGAATAATCCCTTCCACATCATATTCGACCGGTTCTTCGGTTGTAATTATTTTAGTCTCTATACTGTTTAATTCCATAAGCGCCGCATAAAGAGTAGTTGTTTTTCCGCAACCTGTTGGTCCTGTCACAAGAATTATACCATTAGGCTTTTTTATAATTTTTCTTATTTTTACCAAATCACTTTTTTGAAACCCGAGTTCATCCAAAGAATGTTTCAATACCGATTTATCCAAAACCCTCATAACTACCGATTCTCCAAAAAGAGTTGGCAGAGTAGAAACGCGCATATCTATTTCGTTACCGCCCATATGCAAAGCTATTCTTCCGTCTTGAGGTTTTCTTCTTTCAGCTATATCCATCTGCGCCATAACTTTAATCCTAGTTGTAACAGGAATAGCAAAATGTTTTGGAGGGGGTAACATCTCATATAAAATTCCATCTACTCTGTATCTTATTTTAAACTGGTCTTCAAAAGGCTCAAAGTGTATGTCGCTTGCTCTATCCTTAATTGCCTGAATAAGCACAAGATTAACCAATTTTACTATTGGTAATTGTCTTGCCATTTCCTCCAAAGCCGCAAGGTCCGTTGATGTTTCTTCTTCCTTTGTGGATACGGTCATGGCTTCGACTTCTTTCAATAAATCTTCTATGCTTTCTATTTTCTCGCCATAAAATTTTTCAATGGTTTCATTAACATCTTCTTCATTGCTTCTTAAACCTTTAACTTCACAGTCCAACATAAATCTCAAGTCATCTAATATCTGCACATTCATCGGGTCGCCCATAGCTACCACCAAAGTATTGCTTTCCATACGAATAGGAACGATTTTATACGCTTTTGCAATAGAACTGGGAACTCTGTCCAACAAATCCTTGGGAATCTTTATCTGAGACAGGTTTATTTCCTTCATCCCAAGTTGGACACTGAGCACCGAAAGAATATCCGCCTCACTAACAAATCCTTTATCTACAAGGATTTTACCTAATAATTTGCCGCTTGCTCTTTGGTCGGACAAAGCATTCTCCAGCTGTTCTTCTGTAATCAATCCTTTGTCTTTAAGGATTTCTCCTATCAGGTGTTTTTTTTCAGGACTCATTTTTAGACATCTCCTGCAATTTCGTTTTCATAGATTCGACATCAACGCAACGGGTAAGTGTTTCTTCGTAAGAAATAATATTTTGGGCATATAGTTTTATAAGACTGTCATCCATTGTCATCATACCGTATCTCGCTCCGGTTTGAATAAAAGAAGTTATTCTATAGGTTTTTCTTTCACGGATAAGGGCTTGAATTGCCGGAATTGCAACCATTATCTCAAAAGCTGCTACTCTACCTTTGCCGGAAGTTTTAGGTATTAATTGCTGAGAGATAACACCAACAATATTAGAAGCCATCTGGACACGAGCTTGTTCCTGTTGCGCAAGAGGAAAGGCGTCTATTACCCTATCCACACTTTGAGCGGCACCCGTTGTATGAAGAGTAGCAAAAACTAAATGCCCGGTCTCAGCAGCCATTAATGCTGCTTCCATAGTTACTAAATCCCTCATTTCTCCTACAAGTATTACATCAGGGTCTTGTCTCAAAGCTCTGATAAGACCCTCTTTGAAAGTTGTTACATCCGAACCTAACTCTCGTTGTGTAACTATACTTTTTTTATTTTCATGAAAATATTCTATAGGGTCTTCAATAGTGATAATATGACAGTCCATTTTTATATTTATAAAATCTATCATTGTAGCTAAAGTCGTCGTTTTACCGCTTCCTGTCGGACCTGTCACTAAAACTAGTCCGCGAGGACGATATAGAAGTTCTTTAATACCATTCGGCAAACCAAGTTGTTCGAAAGTCAACAACCTATAGGGAATAAGTCTTAAGGATAATCCAATTGTTCCTCTTTCATAAAAAACAGCCGTTCTGAACCTTGCTAACTCTCCAAAGGTAAATCCAAAATCCGTATTACCTAATTCTCTTAACCTTTTTTGATGAAGAGATGTAGTAATGCTTTTCATGAAACCTTCGGTATCTTCAGGCGTCAAGGGCGGATAATCCAACTCATGCAACGAGCCGTGTATTCTTAAAATGGGAGGTTTGCGAACTTTTAAATGCAGATCTGAAGCGTCTTCATCTACAACAATTTTTAATAACTCGGATATCTCCATTTTTTTTTCCTCACTTTGTTCGGAAACCAGATATTTTAGTTTGTAGTTTTCAGTTTATACACTATAAACCATAGACTATCTCTACCCATCTTTTCTGTCCTCTGTCCTCTGTATTTATTCTTCCACATCCACAACATCACTTTGAGTGTTGGAAATAACTTCTTCCGCAGTTGTAATCCCTCTGCAAACTTTAATCCATCCATCTTCTCTCAACAATTTCATTCCTTCCTGACGGGCCAAATCTCTAATTTTACGGGATACGATTTGTTCCAGCACCAAATCTCTTATTTTTTCAGACATAACCAAGAGTTCATATATCCCCAACCTGCCTTTATATCCGGAATTGTTGCACTGCTCACAACCTCTGCCTTTTTTAAAAGTTGCCGTTTTTAATATTTCCGCACCCATTTCCTGCTCTATCATTTTCAATATTTCTACAGGGGGCTGATAATTTTCAATGCATTTTTTGCATATAGTTCTAACTAATCTCTGTGCCAATATTGCTTGGACGGAAGAAGAAACTAAAAATGGTTTTACACCCATATCTATCAATCGCGTAAGCGCACTTGCTGAATCATTGGTATGAAGAGTCGAAAAAACAAGATGTCCTGTCAACGCCGCTCTCACCGCTATTTCGGCAGTTTCCGTATCGCGAATTTCTCCAACCAAAATAACATCAGGAGCCTGTCTAAGTATACTCCTAAGAGCATTGGCAAATGTAAGGTCTATTTGCGGATTTACCGGTACTTGATTTATTCCGGAAAGTTGATATTCTACAGGATCTTCGACAGTTATGATTTTTTTGTCAGGAGTATTAAGTTCGTTCAGCACCGCATATAGAGAAGTTGTTTTTCCCGAACCCGTAGGTCCGGTAACAAGAATAATTCCATTTGTTGTTTTTATCACTTCTGACCATTTTTTTTGGTCTTCCTCTATAAACCCTAATTCTCCCAATCCAAGAAGAAGACTGGATTTATCTAAAATTCTCATAACTATTGATTCGCCGTGAATACTCGGTAGGGCTGAAACTCTTAAATCAAGTGTCTTCCCCATTATGGTAACAAGAATTCTACCATCTTGCGGCAATCTTTTTTCTTCTATTTTCATACCTGCTAATAGTTTAATCCTAGAAAGAACCGATGGTTGTATTTTTTTAGGAGGAGCTTGTATTTCATGAAGTATACCGTCAATCCTATATCTCATACGGAGCCTATTAATTAGAGGTTCAACATGAATATCAGAGGCTCTAGCTTTAAATGCTTCCAAAATCAGCATACTCACAAATTTTATTATCGGAGCGTCCTCACCCGTCTCCTCAATTGATTCGCCCTCTAACCCTGCAATAGACAAGTTTGATTCGCTTATTTCAGTAACTAAAGTGCTCAACGTTTCTTCTGAAACTCCATAGTGTTGAGTAAGTTTCGACTCCATATCTTGTTCTTTTGCCAATACAGGATTTATTTTATATCCTATGGTCTTTTCAAGATTGTCAAGCGATAAGAAATCCAAAGGGTCAGCTAAAGCGATTGTTAAGATTTCGTTTTCCAATTTTAAAGGCAACAATTTATATCTTCTTGCTACTGCTGCGGGTACTAAATTGACAACTTTTTTGGGAGGGTTATATTCTTTAAGATTAATGGGGATTAAACCAAAATGGGAAGCCAATGCCTTGGTAAGAGCTTCTCTGCTGATAAATTCAAGTCTTACTAAAATATCACCTAATCTATCACCTGTGTTTTGTTGTTCTTTTAGCGCAATTTCAAGCTGTTCTTCATTTACAAGCCCCATATTTATTAATGTATCCCTGAATATCTGTTGCTCTCTCTTTCCCATATCATTAACTTTCTGTTTTTCCAATTGTTCAAAATCGAACAGTCGAACTGGAAAGATATCAAACATCTACTCAATAGTCAACTATTTTCGAATCTGCATTTGTAATAGGTTCTCCACCGTTTTAAAGTCTTCTTCAGTATTAACACTTTGCGAATCAAACGAGCTGATTACGGTCTTAATTTTATAGTCGTTATCCAATGCTCTAAGCTGTTCTAATTTTTCTTTTTCTTCTAACAATGAAACAGGTAAAGCAGCAATCTTTTGTAAAAAATCCATTTTGTAAGCATATATACCTAAGTGTTTTAAAAATACGAAATCATCCTGTTTTTCTCCGTTATAAAAAGGAATTTGCGAACGAGAAAAATAAAGAGCAAAATTATTATTATTAACAACAACTTTCACAGTGTTACTATTCTGAAATTCTTTTATATTTGAGGATTGATATGCCAAAGTTGCCATATCAATGATTCCCGATTTACGTAAAGACGAGACGAGACTTTCCACTGATAAAGAAGAAATCAAAGGTTCGTCTGCCTGAATATTAACAATTATATCCTCATCGGCAAGATTCAAAATTCTCGCGGCTTCAGCTATTCGGTCTGTGCCGCATTTATGCAAAGAAGAAGTTCTGATAATTTTCCCGCCGAATTTTTTTATTGAATTTTCAATTTCTTCGCTATCGGTTGCAATAAAAATATCAGAAAAAGAAGAAATCTTTGAAGCGTTTAGCCAAACCCACTGGATTAATGGCTTATCCAAAATTTTGCGCAAAAGTTTACCTTGAGCTCTGGTTGAGCCATATCTTGCAGGGATAATGCAAAAAACTTTTTCCATTTTTATTTTTTAAGACGTTGCTCCCTTTGTGCCTGTTTGCTTTTCCATTTCTAAAAGTTTCTTGCCATACCCAAATCCCTCAACTGCCACCGGGTCATCGCTTCTAATAGTTCTGCTTTTTGATCTTTCTAAGTTATAAAATTCTCTTTTGTTTAATAGATTTAAAAACCTATTTTTAAAATCATCAAAACTTTCCCCATAAATATGATAAGAATCCGAAATATCCACATATCTGCCTACATTTACTTTCTTGTTAATTTTTTTTGATATTTCTTCGGCAATATATTTTTGAAGTTCCGTAATTCCAAACAGATTCATAAAAGCCGCTCTATAAGCATCTCTTGAACGCCAATGTGTATTCATTACCAAATAAAGTTCTGAGTTTTCCTCGAAAATTCTGCACCATATTCGCTGAAGACACGGAGGATCATCAGCGTTGGCGTCACAAAAAGGTATCCATGTAATCGCCTGAGCCCTTCTTGAATAATGCGTAGCGGAAAGTTTTTCTATTAATTTTTCCACCTGATTTACCCCGTTAGAAGTAGGAATTGCCTTCGGCATTTCCGTACGGTCACCTAAGGGTGACCTACTTTTAACGGGGTGAACGGTTTTCTTTGGATTTTGCGGCAAATGATAATTAAAAAGTCTATCGTGATAAGTATATGTCCACTTGCCTTCTTCGGGATTTATCCAATGGTCATGAATGCCAAAAACTATTTCTTGTCTATATTTTTCCAAATCTTCCATTCCACCCGGGAATGCAAGGTGAATTCTTGGCTGGGAAAACGGCTGATTTACAGCCATAATCATTGTCGCGTCTTTACTCGGCGGATCAATTGCTTTGTCGTATTCGGTTTTATTTTCAGCGCCTTTTTCCCATAAAACTACAAGACTTTTTTCCCAAACTTCTGCAACACCCTCGCCTTCTATCATTATTACGGGTAATTTCATAAGTTCCCCTTTATTATTGTTTTGTATTTTAACACTCTTATCGGAAAATTGTCTATCGCATATTATTGTATATGGTATATAATAAGGGCAATTGTTGTTTCTATCCCCCCTACATTTCTTAGAAATGTAACAGGGGGGATTATAAAATTATAAAAATGAAACCTTTCCTGCTTTTTGTATTCTGGCTGCTTAATATAAAAAAACGCACCTCTCGCACTCCATTTCATCCCGACATATGGGGGTTCTTGCCTTTTCTAATATTTCCACTGATATTGACTATTCCATGGTATTACCAAATGGTTCAACCGGAAAAACTTTCTTTTTTCCAAGCCAATTATTTGTTAGGAATAGGACCTCTGTTTTTTTATTATGTATTCGGTTTAATGATAATGTTATTTATAACCATAATCTCTTTCCCCCACGTCCCAAATTTAAAGATTTCATTTTTGGGATATTTATTCATGATAAGCGGAATGCTTTACGCTTTCAGATTGGCAAACGCTCCATATTTCAAAAATTTTGGACATATAACACCTATGTATTTTTTGGTAATGTTCAATTTACTGTTAATAAGCATTGTTCCGGGATTCCTACGCAGAGAAACCAACAGGCTCATTTGCGCAATAGCTATATCGATGGAATTGGGATTGGTAATGTTACTGTTGGAAAAGGGTTCTGTCATATTTAATTTTACGCTATTACATGGAGTATGGATTTTCCCCTTATGCACCGCAATTATTATAACAAGTTGGTTCTTTTCAAGAAACGACTACGGATTAGGCGGCGGGATTTCAGGACTTGCTTGTTATTATACTTTCGGCCACATATTTATGAATACTGCGATCGAAAATATCATATGGTTATCCACCCCCTTATTACTGTCGATAATTATCCTTTACAATTGGCTTACAAGACTTTCTTACAGAGTATCATACGACCCGGTTCTCAATATTTATACGAGGGGTTTTTGTAACAATATCATACACGGACACGCTAATATAAATATGGGAAGTAAATTTTCCGTTGCCATGTTAGATATCGACCACTTCAAAAGAATTAACGATACATACGGGCATGAGATGGGCGACAGAGTTTTACATAACATTGCCCAAGTAGTGCGCGGTTATGCAATGCCAAGAGGTATTACTTGTCGTTACGGAGGAGAAGAACTGGCGATATTTTTCCCTCACACAAAGTTATATAAAGCAGTTGCTATTTCAGAAAGGATACACAAAGCAGTGGGAAAAGTAACCATACCTGTAGCCAAAAACAAAAAAGAAACATTGACAATCAGCATAGGAGTGGCAACAAATTATAAAGGCGAAAGCATTTTACAAACCTTGAAAAGAGCAGATGACGCGCTCTATCGCGCAAAAGAAGGAGGACGAAACCAGGTCAAAAAAGCCGAGCCACCATCGACTGAACCAGAACAAATTCAGCCCATAGACAACCAATCCAACGCCTCACCGGATTCATTAGCATAAGCATAAAAAATGAGTCAAAACGATAAAAAAGAATCAAGAAATTTTACTTTTCTAAAAATTATTGCCCTCATTATTTTAATAATTATCGCGCTCAAGTTAAGAATCGTCGCCATGAATTCAACGGGATACGGTGCTCTTGTAAATGTCCCATTGTTTGTTTTGCCGCTGCTTCTAATCGGTTATCTTATCTGGGATCTTTTCGGCGACCAAATAAGCGAACCCTTAGCTTCTTTTATTTTGCAATCGGGAGAAAAAATCTCCAGGCCCAAATATTATTCCAAAGCGCGCGCATTGTTGATGCAAAATAAAATTGAAGAAGCAATAAAACTCTATGAGAAAATTTTAAACGAAGACCAGACTGATATTACGGCTTATTGCGAACTTGCGGATATCTACTATGAAAAATTAAAAGATTTTTCAGCCGCCTTTAACTGCTACGAAAAAATAGAACAATATGCTCGGGAAAATACCGACATAATATTCGCCATAAATCGTAAAGCAGATATTTATTTATTAGATAAAGATTATTTTAAAGCTATTGAAGAACTTGAAAAAATTACCAAGAAACTCCCTGAAACAAAAGATTCAAAACGTTCTGAAGAAAGAATAAGAAATTTAAAACATAAGGTAACTCAAAATGGTTAAAGAAAATGAATTAATAGTCATTTATAGCGGTAATTCAATTGATGCGGGTTTTCTCAAAAGTTTACTTGAAGCTGAAGGAATTACAACATTTCTAAAGGATGAAGTAATAGGAACTATTGCTCCTTTTTACGTAGCTGCTGGTGGAGTTGGTGCAGTTAAAGTTGTGATTCCTCAAAAAGAGTTCGGTAAAGCCAAACCTATAGTAGGAAAATTTTTAAGTAAAAGTGGGAGCAAAAATAAACTAAGGAAAAATTCATAGGATGCCTTTCCGTTTCGTTAAACAAAATTGACTTGATTTTGGCTTTTGGTTATCATAGCCGTTTGGTGGTCATGCTAAGCGGGGAGATAGCGGTGCCCTGAACCTGCAATCCGCTATAGCAGGGCTTAATTCCTTCTTGGAGGTCTTATTTTTTCTGGGTTTAAGATTTAAGTAAGGGACATTGAAGGTCGGCTCCTGTGCGACAGAGAATTACGAACTCCGTCAGATCCGGAAGGAAGCAGCGGTAAGTAACCAACTCTGGGCGCCGCAGTGTTTCGTCTGGCTGGAGTCACCTACTTGATAATTGCCAAGAAAGAAAGAACGAAAAGAAGGTGTATGACCACCATATTTAAACAGATAAATTCAAAAATCACCCCTAGAAATTCGGAGAATTTCAGGGACTCCGTCCTCGGAATTTCAAAGAAATTCCAGAGGAAAATGTAAAATGGCAAATCAAAATTGTTACGTAATTAGTGATTCAAAAATTACGGTTTACGAATTACCCTTAGAGATTGCATAGCAATCTCAAGGACTTTGGTCCCGGGAATCTTTTAGATTCCACGGGGCGATTTACAGATTACCATATTAAAAAATTATGTCACAATATTTAGTATTAGCAAGGAAATGGCGTCCCCAGAAATTCAGTGATATTCTGGGACAGGAACATATTGCCACCACTCTTCAAAACGCTTTAGGTCAAAATAGAGTTTATCACTCATATCTATTTGCGGGCCCCAGAGGAATCGGGAAAACTACAACAGCCAGAATTTTAGCCAAAGCTATAAATTGCGAGAAAGAAACAAAAGGAGAACCCTGCAACAGTTGTTCTTCGTGTTTGGAAATTACAGAAAATAGAAGTCTGGATGTTATAGAAATAGACGGGGCTTCAAATAATGGAGTAGACCAGGTAAGAGATTTGCGTCAAAACACAAGATTTGGCACATCAAAATCTAAATTCAAAATTTATATAATAGATGAAGTGCACATGTTATCAACTCCGGCATTCAACGCACTCCTAAAAACTCTTGAAGAACCGCCTCCTCATGTAAAATTTATATTTGCGACAACAGAACCGCACGAAATTCCGATAACTATTCTTTCACGATGCCAACGTTTCGACTTTAAAAGAATTTCCGTGGAATTAATAGAAAAAAAACTTAAAACAATAGCCGAAGAAGAAAATATCAAAATAGACGCTGACAGCTTATTTCTTATTGCAAAATTTTCTCAAGGAAGCCTAAGAGACGCCGAAAGTATCTTGGAACAATTGTCAACATTTACAAACGGCAATATAGACATAGAAAAAACGAAGGAACTTTTGGGTTTGGTAGATGAAGAAGTGTTTTTCGAATTAACAGAACTCCTCATAGAAAAAAATATCACAAAAATCTGGCAATTAATAAATGATTTAAATCATCGCGGTAAAGACATTCCAAAATTGCTTAAAGATTTTATGCATTTTCTAAGAGATATGCTT
>Ga0180007_10003918_pt1 | contig 16137 bp, 14 predicted proteins | sample MM_PC_MetaG_FD_121122 | JGI IMG/M metagenome (GOLD analysis project Ga0180007, IMG submission 121122) | Groundwater microbial communities from the Aspo Hard Rock Laboratory (HRL) deep subsurface site, Sweden - MM_PC_MetaG | ecosystem: Environmental > Aquatic > Deep subsurface > Groundwater... | reverse complement strand
GATTCAGACTCAGATTCGGACAGTGACTCCGATTCAGATACTGATACTGACTCCGATTCAGATACTGATACTGATACGGATTCAGATAGTGACAGTGATTCAGACTCAGATTCGGATACTGACACCGACACTGATACGGATTCAGATAGTGACAGTGATTCAGACTCAGATTCGGACAGTGACTCCGATTCAGATAGTGACACGGATACCGATGTAGACACTGATACCGACACTGACACAGACACTGACACAGACACGGACACAGACACGGACACAGACACTGATATTGATACTGACATTGATACAGATACTGATATCGACTTAGACACTGACATTGATACAGATACTGATATCGACTTAGACACTGACATTGATACAGATACTGATATCGACTTAGACACTGACATTGATACAGATACTGATATCGACTTAGACACTGACATTGATACGGATACTGATATCGACTTAGACACTGACATTGATACAGATATTGATGTGGACACAGACACTGACACTGATGACGATTCAGGAGATTGCGGAGATGGGATTGTAGATATTGATGAAGATTGTGAACCAAGTCTTTCCGATAATTGTGGAGTTGATTGCCTATGGGCAGATGGTGCATGTGAAGATTGTGAAACTTGTGGTGATGGGTTATTTAATATTTGTACCGAAGATGAATGTTTGGGTATTGGACCATGCTTATTCAATGATGGTATTTTTGTAAATAGTTGTGATCCTGATCCGGTGGATTGTGGAGGAGAATGCGGAGATGGCAGCTTAGATCCCGATGAAGAATGTGAAAACGATTCACAATGCGCAGCAGGAGAAGTCTGTGATGACATCGATTGTGTTTGTACTTCGGAACCTATTTGCGGTGACGGAACCGTAACTGCTCCGGAAGAATGTGAAAACAGTTCCCATTGCACTGTAGCCGAAGAAGTTTGTGATCTGGATGATTGTATGTGTATTGTAGATCCGGGAGAATGCGGAGATGGCAGCTTAGATCCCGATGAAGAATGTGAAAACGATTCACAATGTGCCGCAGGAAAAGTCTGTGATGACATCGATTGTGTTTGTACTTCGGAACCTATTTGCGGTGACGGAACCGTAACTGCTCCGGAAGAATGTGAAGATCACTCAGACTGTGCGATTGGAGAAATTTGTGATGATGAGGATTGCGTCTGCGATGATGTTTCGGTAGATTGTGGAGATGGAATTTTGGATGATGACGAGGATTGTGACGAAGGTGATGACAATTCTGACACAGAACCCGATGCTTGCAGAACGGATTGCACGGATCACATATGTGGAGATGATGTTGTGGATAGTGATGAAGGTTGTGAGCCAAGTCTTTCCGATAATTGTGGACTTGATTGCAGTTGGACAGATGGTGCATGTGAAGATTGTGAAACATGCGGTGATGGATTATTTAATATTTGTACCGAAGATGAATGTTTGAGTATTGGACCATGCTTATTCACTGATGGGGTTTTCGCAAATAGTTGCGATCCAGATCCAATCGAATGCGGAGGCGATTGTGGTAATGGAACTGTTGAACCTCCGGATGAAGAATGCGAAAGAAATGCGGATTGTGCTGCCGGTGAGATTTGTGATGAGTGTGAATGTATGCTTGGATCGGCATGCGAGGCACAGGACAGTCCATATTGTTTTTGCTCGGATCAAAGTGACTGTTTGAGTGGAGAAACTTGCAGAGCTGATGAAACATGTGTGCCTTCCGATCCGCTTTGGAACAACAGATCTCCTGCGATACTTCCTGCCGATCTTATATATCCTGCCGCTGTAATATTCGATAACAAGTTGTGGGTGTTTGATGACACAACTAACCCTGTCGAAACCAACTCGTTCTATTCTTCAAATGGTATTGCATGGCAATCCGGAGGAACCATACCTGCAAGCAACGGCAGAAGACCAAATGTAGTTTCATTTAATAATAAACTTTGGTTCTTTGAGGGGCCGCCAGCATCCGGACCTCAATTGTCTTTCCGAGTATTCTCATCAACTGATGGTATGTCGTGGACAGTGGAAGGGCAAAATCCAATCATTAAATTGATGGCTGATGGCAATCCACCATTGGCTTTTGATGGAAAGATGTGGATGTTTGGAGGAGTAGATCCTCTTACCGGAGTTACGGATAACAATGTATATTCTTCCACCGGAGGTGTAATCTGGACTCAGGTTGGTCAATTACCGGAAAAAGTATTTGGTGCTCAGACCGGAGTCTTTAATTGTAAAATGTGGGTTGTTGGCGGGACCATATTTAATCAAACTGTGGGAGTTACCCAGTACTCAACTGAGGTTTATTCATCAATAGATGGAATACTCTGGATTAAAGAAGGTGATATCCCATCTAATTTCCATATTGTACGTGGTTCAATTCCATCTTTGGATAATAAAATGTGGGTGTTTGGTGCGGATTTTACCGGAAGCCAAACAAGCTCAGTCATTTCTTCGACAGGTGGAGCAATTTGGGTAAATTCTACGAATGCCATTGCATATAATCATTATCAATTTGCAGCAATTGAATTTCTGGATAAGATTTGGCTTCTGGGAGGATTCACGGTTCCAACAATACCAAACGACTTGGAACGAAAATCAATCAGGTCATTTCCGGGAGATTGTATAGGTGTTTGTGGAAATAATATTCGTGAACATGGTGAAGATTGTGAGGCAAATGGTGATTGCTCCACAGGAATGATATGTGATGATTTGTGCGAATGTATAAGTGGGGGATGCGGTAATGATTTTCCGGATCCCGGTGAAGAGTGTGAGGATGCAATTGAATGTGGTGTTGGTGAAGTCTGTAATGATAACTGCTTATGTGTGAATGGAAACGTTTGTGGCAATGATTTTGTTGATCCCGGTGAAGACTGTGAAGAAGATCTGGATTGTGATGATGGAGAAATATGTAATAACACTTGTGATTGTGTTGTCGAAGGAGTTTGTGGAAATAATTTTGTTGATCCAGGTGAGGATTGTGAAGAAAGTTCGGACTGTGGTTTGGATAAAACTTGTACCAATTGTAATTGTGAAAATATTGCAGTTTGCGGTGATGGTTCAATAGATGGAAATGAAGAATGTGAGAGCGATGCGCATTGTATAGAAGAGGAACATTGTAATTCCAGCTGCAGATGCGTATCAGATGGTGATCAATGTGGTAATAATATCTTGGAAGCCGGAGAGGAATGTGAGCACAACAGTCATTGTAATTCAGATGAAATATGCAATATTGATTGCGAATGTGTTGGAGGAAGTTTCTGTGGTAACGGACACACAGATGCAGGTGAGGATTGTGAGAATGACAACGACTGTTTTTCCGGTGAAGTTTGTAATACCTTATGTGAGTGTGTTGATTATGGAGTTTGCGGTAATGGTTTTGTAGATAGCAGTGAAGAATGTGAGGACAATTCGGACTGCATGGTTGGAGAAGTTTGCGATGATCATTGTGATTGTATAACAGGTGGAGAATGCGGTAATGGATTTGTTGATACGAATGAAGAATGCGAAGACGATATAGATTGCACGGCTGGAGAATTTTGTAATACACAATGCATATGTATAGATGATGCTGTTTGTGGCAATAATATTGTTGATATAGGAGAAGATTGTGAAGACGATTCGGATTGTGATTTTGATGAAATCTGCAGCAGTAATTGTAATTGTATTACCGGAAGTTACTGCGGAAATGGAATTGTTGAATCTTCAGTCGGGGAAGAATGCGAAGGAGATCTAGATTGTGATTTAGATGAACTATGTAATATACAATGCCAATGCATAGGAGGTAGCCGATGTGGAAACAATATACTGGAGGAACCAGAGGAGGAATGTGAAAGGAATAGTGATTGTTTTGTCGGAGAAATGTGCAATATTTATTGCGAATGTGTTGATGATGGTCAGGATTTACCTCAGTGCGGAAATAATATTATAGAATCTCCGGAAGAATGCGAACCTCCGGGAGTATTCCTTTGTGATGAATTCTGCATGTTAAATGGAGGAGATGACGATGATGATCCGGTGGTATCACCCGGTCATATTTGCGGCGATGGAAAACTGGATGCAAACGAAGAATGTGATGACAACAATACAAGAAACTTTGACGGTTGCAGTTCAATTTGTTATCTGGAGTCAGGAGAGTGCGGTGATGGAATATTACAAAGAGCATTGGGTGAACAATGTGAACCGAGCTTGCACACAGCCGGATCTTCTTATTACTGTAGCAAAGCATGTAAATTTGTTTCCGAGCTTTGCGGAGATGGATTCCTGAATCCGGGAGAGCAATGTGACAGGGGGATTGAAATAAATAGCAATGCTCCCGGATCGATGTGTCGTATCGATTGCTCAATAAGACGATGCGGTGACACAATTCAGGATCCCGGCGAATCATGTGATGATGGCAACCTGATCCCAGGTGATGGTTGTGATGAGCGATGCGGGAAAGAATCAGGAGCGGTAAAAGGTACACCGACCTCTTCAAAAGAACTGGTTCCTCCGACTCCAAAGCCTTCCGGATTACCAATTGCAGCTCAATTCCCGATACCAACCAAACCTTCAACCGGAATTCTTCCTGCACAGCTGCAAACTTCGCTTCTGCTTCCATTGATTACTTCCAGACAGCCTTCGGGAGATACGGGGCCGGCAGCAGTGGCTGTTATTGCGATCGGAGCAGCGGGTGGATTTGCAATGATGAGGAAGAAGCGGAAGGGGAGGAAGTAGATAGTTCTTGTTATTAGTTTACTGGTTTTTAGTTTCTAGTTTTTCGTTATACAGCAAACGAGAACCAAGTAAGTCAACTAGAAACCAAAAACCAAAAACCAACATACTTTTACTTACGTACTATCAATTCCTTCAACCTCTCCATAGCTCCATCAACAGCATCCCTTCCTGCATCTATAAACTCCTCCCCTTTATCAAACCTAATCATACTAAAATCCAAATTAGGTTCTATTATCAGGTCACATTGTGCTTTGCTTTCTTCTCTGCTTTGGTGGCTTGCAGCAATAAATTCTTTAAGTGACGCAGGAGCAAAGCGTTTGATGATCGAATAGTGCGGAGTTGTGTTTGTTGCGATTATAACATCAGGATTCAATTCCTCTTTAAGTGTTCTGGCAGGGATTGCTCCGAATGTACAAAGGTCAATAAATGAATCCTCTCCGATTTTAACAGGAGAAAAGATCACAGGGATGGCACTGCTGGCAGTAAGTGCATCAATTAATTTGGTATCGGGTGGGAAAATATATTTTTCTGCGCACTCCATTACATGTGGTGTAAACCCTTTGCCAAGCATCTTCTCCCACTTAATAGGTTCCTTAATCTTTCCTGCTATACATACAAAAGGGATCTTGCAGTCAGCTATTATTGCATCTCCTATCAATGGGCTTAGCAATTCATTGATTCTTTGCCGGAGTATTCCACCATGCAAGCCTTGTTTAAGTGGTTTGTCACTCAGCTTAGCCAGTTTATTCAGTTTAATTTGGCTAATTACTTTACGAAATGCAGATGTTGGTAATCCAAGTGCGTACAAGGCTCCAACTATTGCTCCCATACTGCTGCCGGCTATACAGTCCGGTCGAAGTCCTTCTTCTTCCAGTCGTTCAATCACTCCGGCATTGGAAATCCCAAGAGCCGCTCCGCCGGAAAGTACCAGACCCCAAGACATGTGGTTATGATATCATAGGGAGGGAAAGGAGGGGAAATAGGGAAAAAAGAAAATGGAGTAAAAGTGAAAAAAGCAAAAGGACACCAAATCCTAAGTCTCTTTTGAATCTTTTGATACTCCTTACTGCTCCACCTCCACCTCCTCCTCATCACACTGACACAAATCAGTGCAGAATTCGCCCGGAAGGCAATCATCGTTTTCTTCACAATCTTCATCAAATGAAATATTGTCGTCACCACAATTGCTGACCTCATCACATTCGCAATCGCTATTGCATCCTTCTCCATCCAAACAGTCACTGTCGTTTTCACAATCTTCTTCAATGGAAATAACTCCATCTCCACAGATATTGTTTTCTTCGCATTCACAATCACCATTGCATATTTCGCTATCAAGGCACTCACTCTCATCTTCACATTCTTCGTCCATTTCCAGAATTCCATTTCCGCACACTTCTTCATCTTCTATTTCGTCAAAAAAATCTTCTTCTAATAACTCGTCAAATATGTCACTTTCAAACTCATCATCTAGAAACAGTTCATCTTCTGATGGAAAATCTTCATATAAAACAGGCATATCAGTATCCACATCATCTTCAAAAAATTGATCAAATTCTCCGGTAGGAAAGGGCAGATCAGGTGGAATCTCATCGTATTTCTTTCCGCCACTCGTACATGCTGAAAGGGTAATAACGAAAAATGCACTCAGTGTTAATGAAAATGTTTTTGACATAGTAAATCCATTATAAAGAAGAATTTATATTTCATTCTAGGAATGGCTTGCGTAAAGACAGTTAACATTTGACAATTAACTTTTAACAATCGACAGTTAACAATCAACAGTTGGCTTCCGTGATAATTGAAAAAAGGCCGGCCTGCCAGCCGTAGCCCCGTCCCTGTGCATGTAAAAATTTCAACAATCGTTTTTTATTCAATTGCTTTCTCCAGGGGCGAAGGCTGGAGCTCCTTAGTGGAGCTTATTCGGAACTGGATAATTTGAGTACCGAAAGAGGAAAACCATATTTTTCCTGGTGGTGTGCCAAGCCTTTTCTGTGCTCTATTGGAATAGAGTGAATTAATGCTCTGACCTTACCCACAAATTCAGATGAGAGATGATCACATGCCTCGCAACATCGCGTAACACCAAGCTTTTCTCGCCCATTCTTGTACCAAGGAAAAATGGGGTGCATATAACAGTCAGCCGGTTTTAATATCGGATCGATAGTCTGGAGAGAACAGAGTTCTTCCCCATTTAAAAATGGACAGGGATCGTGTTTCATGTCTCTCATAGATCTATCATTATTTTTCCCAATGATGAAATGATTACCTTCGATGACAAATACATCTTTTCCTACTATTTCAAGAATACGATCTCTTTCGTTAGGAAGCACGTAGGGAGAGCCATGACGGCAACAATAGACATTACATCCTTGTTCAATGAGACTTACTGCCTGAGCGATTTCCCGTTTAGATTCCATTAGTATTACTTAGGTGCGAGATGGCGGAAACGAATAGAAGTTCCTGACCCTGATTTTAGATATTTTTCGAAATTAATTGCAGCAGTCTTATTTCTAAATCCACAAAACCATTCTATTCCCCAGGGTCTTAAGTTTTTTGTGGCTTTCACGGAACCTTCATTATGTTCTTTTAAACGAGAATTTAAATTGGCAGTATTACCAACATATTGTTTGCCGGTTTCATTTCTTAGGATATAAACGTAGTGCCACATAAGTGGTTGATTGTACGTTAATTTGAGTTGGCCTGCCAACCGAAGCAGAAGGATTTTGTCGTAGCGCCAACCTACGCTCGCCTGCGGGCGAGCTTCGGTTGACAACCTGCTGCGCAGGTTGGAGCTCCTTAGTGGAGCTTATTCGGAACTGTGATTGGTGTCATTAGGATTTTGTGTTTATGAGGCTTGCTAATCGATATTATAAAAGACCAGCTCCAAAGGGAGCTGGTCTTAACTTCATCTGAAGATCATCGGTCAAGAACGACTGCCAGATCTGTTTGCGATGAAGATTGCTCTTACTTCTCTGTAAAAGATTTGAAAAGTAAATAATCGCTAAGCATTTCTTAGCGATACGGAATGTTGAGGCTAGTCACACGATTTACTTGTTCAATGAACTCACGTCTGTTGACGGCGTGTAGGCCGTCCAGTTTTACCGAAGCTACAATCCATTCGTGCTTCCCTTGTCTACTTTTTGCATGAATGTGATTATCATCAGGTCTAGGTTCGTTCAAGGGGGCATGAAGGTTGTGATCCCAGACTCCATCACACATAGAGTTCATCAAGTGCCCCATTTGTTTATGCCAACCTGTCCATTCATGTAGCTCGGTTATCAAACCGCTATCCCATCTAACTTTTGTCATGACTGTTACTCCTAAGATAGAGTGTTTTGAGTAAGAGCGATTTACTCCCTATTGGAGGCAAATCTCTGTTGCTCATCCACATCCCACTTCAAAATACCACTTAACGAGTTGAACTAATTGATGAATTGTGAAAAACTGCTACTTGTGAACCAAGATGATTTCTTACAGGCGATTGCAACGAGCCAAATTGTTACAGGCGATTTTGTCATTGACCAGGGTACTCAGAACTTAATGGATCGAGATTACATCGAAGTGGTGTTTAAGAATTGTAGCATTCACGGTGGTCAATTTGTCAGTTCTGTGTTTCAAGGATGCACATTCGATGACGTCCTCTTCGAGGAGTCTGCACTGGTCGGCGTGAGCTTCGTAGATTGCACATTCACATTGTGCAGGATGGTACGTATGCAGACTAGTTTCTCGATGAAGAATTCAACAATTAAGCAATTGAACTTAGTTCACTAGAGTTCTTTGAGATGTGCCGTTGTGTAAATGACCAAGATAGATCAGCTTACAATTGTAACTTCTATTTGTCAAATAGCTCATAAAAACATGCCTGAAAGAGGTATATTCAAACCTTTTGCAATCTTTTCCATTGTGCTCAATCTCATGTCCCGTGGATCCTTACCTTCATATTCATGATAGTACTTGTACTTTAATCCACATTTCTTGGCTGCTTCTTCCTGTGTTAAACCACGCTCCAATCGTAGCTCTTTTATACGTTTTGCCAGCTTTTTTGCAGTTGCAGAAGACACCCCGAGATTATGGGGTTCTTCAATCCGACTTTACACCCCGATATATTAGGGTGTATAATATAATTAGTTAGTGGAAAACACACAATTCATACAAAATGATGTATCTGATGACTCTGAGAATATTGAAGTTTCTGAGGTGTCTAGTGAAGTTGTAATTGATGAGAACTCAAAAAATAAGCAATGGATAATCGTAGTATGTATTTTAGTAGCATCCTGTGTAATGGCAGGAATTTATTATCTATATAATAATAAAAATGAAACATATAAATTTGCTCAAGTGCAGGCAAGCAATACCGAAGAAAGAATAAGATCGGTAGTATTGGTAGAAGTAGCAAAAAATCGTGAAGTATTGTCACGCGGATCGGGTTTGTTTATAAGTAAAGAAGGACACATCCTAACTAATGCACATGTTGTGATAAATCCAAAAACGGAAGAGATATGGTCAGATATAACGATATATAGAACTAATGATTCTACAGAAACAGCTCAGTGTTATGCAGTTGCGAAAGTTCTTTCATTAGATAAGAAAAATGATTTGGCACTTTTGCAGCTTTCGGATCTACCAGATCCAACTTGTAAAACATCAATAGGTGTTTCCAAGGGTTTTTGGTTTGTTGACCCAAGAAAACAAACAATAGTTCCAAGCATTGGTGATGAGATATCTGTTATTGGTTATCCGATATATGGCGATGTAAATGACAGGAGCGTTACTGTAACCAGAGGTTATGTGAGTGGGTTTCCTGAGCGTTCAAGATTTATAAAGACAGATGCAAAAACAGACAAGGGCAGTTCCGGAAGCGCAGTATTTGATAAGTCCGGTGCTTTTGTCGGGATTGTATCCGGCAGATTATCTGAATCTTTGGATAGCCTTGCTGCCGTTATTCAAGTTGATGTAATAAATCAGTGGTTTGAACTTCTACAAAATCAGGGAGTACTGAAAGGCTCACAGGGCTAATTATTTCTTTTTGACGGACACCCCTATCGTACTACGGCGGTCAAGGTGGAGACCGCAGTACTACCTTGACCGCCGTAGTATTCTCTCTTGTCCGTCAAAAAGATTGCATATTAAGTAAATACAAGTAAAGTATACTGTCCATGAATAATAATACTCAAGAAGTTCTGGTGAATCTTATGCTCAAGCATACTCAAGATATGCCGATGTTCGGAGATATCTCATTGAGTCCAGACAAGGCAACGATTCTGCTGACGGGGATGAAGTCGTTCTCAAAGGAAGATTTTTATGCTGTTTACGATCTTATGATCAACCTTATTAACTACATTGTTTACAAGAAAGAAATATTTCTTGAGCCTCACTTGTATGGGAATATTCCGACTTTTAAATTCAGTGATCGTAAAACAAGCAGGGATTTTGCCATTGGATATTTGCGAACGGGAGGATTGATAAAGGTCGTAAACAATCGCATTCAAATAGTTTCGGAAAAGGAGTTACGTGGTTTCTGCAACCTCGCAATAATCAATCTTTTTGGTATTGGAATTCTTGAAAAGAATAATGTAGATGAGACAGCAACAGAGCGTTACCTTCGCATTGAGCCTCGTGGTATTGGCGTACGTCTCATTGAAGTTAATCGTGACGATGAAACAGAGTTGCATAATTTTCAATCAGATAGTGTTGTTCGTGATTTCTTTGATGTGTGTTGGAATAATGCAGGAACAATAATTGAATTTGATCATTTTTACAAAGTTCTTCAACTTAATAAGAGGCAAAAATTCAAGCCAAGCGAGTATATTGATTCCATGGGATTGCAATCTGATGATCGTAAATTTAGATACGCTTACGTAAATCCAGACGAAAAATACGTGTACTTCCAAAGGCACTACAATGCTAAGTCTCTTCGGAAAACGGTACTGAACGAGTACCGAAACAAGGATTGATGAGCATGTAATGAATAAATAGACAAAAGTGCAGATGTGCAAAATCTGCCTTCCACTATCGTGCAGTCATTCCAAAAGCTCTACGAGAAAGAGTACGGGATATGCCTTACATTCAGTGAGGCTCAGCAGAAATTGAAAGCACTTCTTGCCATGCTCAGCGCTGTGCGCAAGGGCGCTTCGCGCCCGCCGAACACGACGCGGGATACTATATCCGGTCACCGTATAGTAACACGGTGACCAGTTTTACTATGAAAACTAAAGTTTTGCGCTTCGGCATCGACTATTTGCAGCTTAACCTCTGCAAAGGATTTAGAGGTAATACATTTTCATATTTATTTGAAGGGTTTTCTGATAATTCCAATCAGAAGTATGATGTAGAATTTCTGGGTAGAAAATATGATCTTTCCTACATAGAAAACAGGCAACAAAAACAAATATTTTTTTCATGTGGTCGTTACAATGTTTTTCGTTTGGCAAAGAATTTAGACATGGGGATATCAGGCTCTGTTCCATACGTGTTTACTTTTTATGGTACTTATTTTTATTTGTATGAATTGGAGGATGTAATTATTAAGTTTTTGAAGATGTATGGTGAGTATTTGATAGTTTCTCGTCTTGATATTTGTTTGGATGTGAATGTGAAAGTTGATACGTTGTGGAAGTGGAAGCGTACCCAGTTTAGGAAAAATAATGTTGTGCGTGATGGTAAGCGTTTTGAATCGTTTTATTTGGGGAAGAAAGGTAATAATAAAAAGTATTTTATACGTGTGTATGATAAAAAGATTGAGATGAAGTCTAAGTGTAAGTTTATGTTGACTCCTGAGTATTTAAAAGAGCCAGTAGTGACCAGAATTGAGCCTGAGATCCATACGATGACATGTGGCGTACTTGGTATCACTCCGCAAAAACTGTTGAAATATTGTGAATGCAGATTATCTGGTGATGAATCTGGTTTGCATGGTTTGGAAGAGTGGTTTGCATCTCTTTGTATGAATAATAGAGGAACATACTTTTATTCCTTACGGGGCTTGTCTATTAGCACGGCTAAGCGATTGACCACGGCAAAGTTTACCGGACGCTCCAAGGAGATTGAGAAAACTCGATATGTAAAGACTATGCTTTCGTATGCCAAACGCCTTCATGAGTCCGGCTTTGATGTAATTGGTTTTCTAACTGAGAATTTACCCACCTGTCCAATTTAACAAAAATGATGAATATGATTTCTATACCGGTGTTATTTTGTTTTAACTATACTTCTATGTTCAACAATCCACGCATAAGCAAGGTCGAGAAGCATAGAAGCCGTAAGCACAGAACGCTCATTGATGCTTGTCATGTATTTACGCTTCCCGTTGTTGTAATAAAAAGTGCGACAGGAAACAGAATAAAAAGTACGTGTCTTACCGTTGGAAATAGTCTCGTTACAGAATACAGAGACTGTTACGTTTTCTGCCGAAAACTGCCGTACAGGATTTGTACTTGTCATGGTATAAGTGTGGTAGGAAATAAAACGCATAACAGACTTTTTGTTACTTGGTTTTATATCCGTGGCCACACTAATGACATTAGTTCAACAGACAAGTACGAGCGACATAGAAAACCGCTAATTGCAATCGGATCTAACCAAGACACCTCAACTTTTTATTTCAAATAAAGTACCATATCCCTCCTATGAAGTGCTTCCTCTACGCTCGTAAATCAACGGAAGACAAAACTCGGCAAATACAATCTATAGGTGACCAGATTCGTGTCCTTACACAGTTGTCAAAAGATAGAGAATGCACGATTGTTGATACAATAGAAGATGAAAAATCGGCAAAGGATGTAGGGCGTAAAGGGTTTGCGTCTATGATGGAACGAATAAAAAACGAGGAAGCTTGCGGCATCCTCTGCTGGAATATGGATCGTCTTAGTCGTAATCCTAAGGACTCCGGTGAGCTTATGTGGTTGCTACAGAAAGGCATTATAAAGGCTATCTTCACACCTGAGCGCACGTACTATCCAGAAGATAGCTCCATTCTACTATCTGTAGAAACAGGGCGTTCAACGGATTTTATACGCAAGCTAAGTACGGATGTTAAGCGTGGTATGGGCAGTAAGATAGAAAAGGGATGGATGCCAAGCAAAGCACCATTGGGATATAGAAATGAAGTAGAAGCTATAAAAGGACAGAAGCGTATCTTGCCTGATCCTGATATGTTTCCATTGGTACGATCATTGTGGCGCAAGTTGCTTGATGATGGTTGTTCCACGATGCAGCTTTTCAGGCACATGGAAAATGAGTGTCCGATATATCGGAATGAAAAGTTGATTGCGTTTTCTACATTCCACAAAATATTTCAGAATCCGTTTTATTGTGGTCTGTATCGGTGGAATGGAGAATTACATGTAGGCAAACATCAGTCAATGATCAGCCAAACAGAATTTGAGAAAGTACAAACATACCTTAAGAACGGAAAAGGTATACGTGAACGTTCGGTTGAATTCCCATTTAAAGGATTATTGCATTGTGGGACATGTGATGCGTTTTTGACCGCCGAAAGAAAAACCAAGTTTGTAAAATCCATAGGAAAAACAAAGGATTACGATTTCTATAGATGTGTACACCGCAAGCGTTCAGTTGTGCCATGCAGGGAGAAGCCGCTTTCTGCAAATAAACTCGAGAAGCAATTGCTAAAGGAAATTGAAGATATTCAGATAACGGATGCGGTAATTGAGTTTGGTATTAATTCTCTGGATGCTATGGATAAAGTTAGGCAGGAGACCACCAAGGAGAAACAGTTGAGGAATCATATTATTTCGCTAAAAAAGAAAGTGTCTCTGGTGGAGGAAAATATCTCGGAGGAAAGAGATTCTGATACCCGATCTATTATGAAGCGGAGGTTTAACCAGTTATGTGTTGAACAAAGGAAAGCTGAGGAAGATTTACGGGACGCAGAAAACGAAAGATCCAATCAAAATAGTGATATCCGTGACCGCCTGTCGCTTATTCACGGAGCGAAGGAGGTTATTAGTCATGGTTCTGCTCAGCAGAAAAAGGATGTATTGAACGGTATAGGATCTAACTGGAAATTATCACAACAAAAACTGCATTACGATCCACATTACGTATCTTTGGCATTAAAGGAAGTTAAGAAAACGCATGCCAAAGAATTGGCAATGATAGAACCGGAAAAAAGTCAGTCAGTAACTGGTAAAAGTCTGCATTCGGAACTCGTTAGTGTAGTTTGGAGCGGGATACGGGAATCGAACCCGCGTTGCAAGCTTGGGAAGCTTGTGTACTACCACTGTACTAATCCCGCATAGCGACAATCAACATTCGACATTCGACTTTATTGCATATATGTTGATTGTAGAAAGCGAAGCGTTTTGAGTGTCGATTGTCGATAATAATGGAGCGGATGACGGGGGTCGAACCCGCGACCTTCGCCATGGCAAGGCGACGCTCTAGCCAACTGAGCTACATCCGCAAAATGTGTACAAGATTATAGCATTCTAGAACAAACGATTCTTACTAGTCCACCGAAGCGCCGCAAGAGCGGGGCGAAGGCGGAAGCTACATCCGCATTAACTACTTAATGGTCAGATCTTAAAGAGAATGAATTATAGATGCAAGATTCTTTTTTGAGTGGATATCCTATTAGGATGGTTTTTGGGCTCGAAAAACCACTCAAAATGAGGTATAATATCCTGATGGTATACAAAATTCTTACTTACGGTGCTTTGCTGGTGGTACTTGCAGTCTCGGTTCAGATTGTGCAAAAAGCATTGGCTGAAGGTATAAAAGATTGTTTTGACCAAGGAAAACAATCTATTGCTGATTGTTATGCAGAATACGGTCACAAAGTTCCACAGCATTGGGATGATGTTTGGGATGGAGGCATACCAATACTTGAGCCACTTAGCGATGGTGCGCCGGATACAGTTGATTTTGGAACAGGTAACGAGCCTGCTGCAGCACTCTTTAATTATCTTAGTAGTGGTTGGGGGACACTTCTTTCAGTCGCATTTGGAATTGTAATGCTTTGGGTAATGGTATGTGGCGGAGCGATTATGCTTACCGGTGATCCGAGTAAGGAATGGAGAGGCCGTATGATTGCGGCGATAATAGGTTTGCTTATCGTATATTTTGTGGGGGTAATCCTTCAGCTTCTTAATGCTGCATTCTTTAAGCCCTAATGAAAATAAATATTTTAAAATTTGCCGGCATAAGCATTCTGCTTCTTATTCCGTTGGACCACGCATTGGCCGGAGCATGCGATTTTCTTTCTAACTGTGGAGCAGATAATGTTTTGGCAACAGCAATTCCTGTTATAGCCAATTTACTAATCAGTGTGTCTGCAGGTGCCTCGGTATTATTTGTTGTTGTTGGTGCATTCCTTATGCTTCTTAGCATGGGGGAAGAAGGGCAAATCTCCAAAGGTAAAATGTCCATAATTTATGCATTAATCGGTTTATGTATTACTCTTATGTCTCAAGTAATTGTAAGATTTGTGGCAACAAAATTCATGGGCTTGTCATATGGTTCTACGGATCCTGATCCTCAACCGATATTTGATTTTATGACACTTGCGGTTTCTGCAATGGTTGTTATCTTCAACAGTGTTTTTGCATTGATGCTGGTTTATGCAGGTTTCCGCATGGCTTTTGCGCGAGGAAACGCTGATGAATTTAATAAATCACGTGGGATACTAATATGGGCGATAGTAGCAGCCGTTATAGTAAATGTTGCTTATCCTCTTGTTAATGCAGTACTTAACATTCCGGCGGCATAATGGGAACTTATCTTTATTATCTTGTCGGCCTTTTGATACCACAAGCCTATGCCGGAGGGTTGGATGACATAGAACTAAGGAGTTTCTGCGAAGTTATATATCCTTCGAGTGCCTGTGCCTCAGGCTCGGGACTGAGGGGCGATTCCTTTCTTTCTACATTCTTCGATCGCGTTGGAGACCTTTTTGCCGCTACCGTGGCCGGCCTTGCGGTTGTGGCAATAATATACGGATCAATTAAGCTTGTTACTTCTGCAGGAAACGATCAGGGTAAAGAGGAGGCGAAGAAGATAATTATGGCTGCAATTGTAGGATTAATTTTGGCATTGGCGGTGGAGGGGATATTCACTTTTGTGAGGAATTTTGTGATTATTGCGGGGGGTTAAATACGTTTACTAGTTTCTCGTTTACTCGTTCACAAGCCAGGGCGCTCGCGAGCCACTTTATTCACGAATGACTGTGGCGAGCGACACATGGTAAATGAGTATGGATCAATGCCAAATGTTGTGGAAAACATAGTAAAGCAAATTAAAAATCCCAAAACACAAAACACAAATCCCAAAAGTAAATCCCAAAATCCAAACCCCAAAACCCAACGAAACCCAAAATCCAAAATTCCAAACTATGATCGTTCTTTAGTTGCCCGTCCTACGCAGTAGCAGCATTGTTGGGAT
>Ga0180007_10003917_pt1 | contig 16153 bp, 20 predicted proteins | sample MM_PC_MetaG_FD_121122 | JGI IMG/M metagenome (GOLD analysis project Ga0180007, IMG submission 121122) | Groundwater microbial communities from the Aspo Hard Rock Laboratory (HRL) deep subsurface site, Sweden - MM_PC_MetaG | ecosystem: Environmental > Aquatic > Deep subsurface > Groundwater... | reverse complement strand
ATCTTTAAATTCTTTGTCTCCAGTTAAAAATTTAATTCCTAATTTTTTTGCCATGATATAAGATATACAATCAGTCATTGAAAGATCTTTCTTTTTATTTTTATATCTAAACAACATAGCCTGCTTGATAATTTCAGCATCAACTCCTTTGACAAATCTTTTATATATATTAACATAATATGAAGCAACATCAAACCCATGATTCCTTATTAATATGTATGCAAATTCTGCCAAGATAAAAGTATTAATTACTACTTCATCCTTAATATAAGGAGAATAGTTCTTATTTCCCTCTACAATCTCAATTAAAGCATAAGTATCAAATACAAACATTTTAAAGCCCTATATCTAACTCTTGATCTATTTCCCTCATAAGCTCATCTGTACTCTTTTTAAATTTTAAAGTTCCGAAAGTTTCTCTTAAAACACTATCCTCTTTTTTACTAATTAAAATAGTAACTTCATCTCCTTCTTTGATTTTGTCTCTGCCAACATCTTTCTTAGGTACAACTATGCCAAAAGAATTTCCCCATCTTCTTATCTTTGATTTTAGTTCTATCATGTATAAACAATATAATTATACTATATAAACCTTTTGATGATGAAGAAAATTAAAGCGTAAAGACTAAAAATAAAAAATTGACATAAAAAACTAGGTTATCCTAAATATTTTTACTAGAAGAAGGAAACATTGTAAATTGAGGAAAATAATAAAACATTCTGTTTCCTTCATTGTCTAAAATTTCATAAGCTTCTGGTGTATGATCTAAGGGTTTAAAAGACTCTTGTTCTATTTCTAAATTATGAAATATTACTCTTTCACCCCTATTGATTCTATGATTACCTTTGATTATAATTGGGACTTTGTCCAAATTTTCTAATACAATCGTAAGATAATAGTTATTTCCAAGAGACATAAGGCTAGATTGTCTCACTATTCCTTCAATAGACATTAAAGGTTCTTTATCCTTAATTCGTGCTTCATCCCACCCAATTTCCTTTAAGTACTCATCATTAAAATTTGTTATTTTAGGTGTCATTTTGTTTTTATTTCATTATCGGTTCTCTCTTTGTTATAATGGCCCTCTATAAAAACAAAGATCCCAATCAAATTTTTTTGGTATTGGACCAGTAAATAATGGGAGCCCACTTAAAGGAACACTATTAACTTTATATTTATCACTAACAAATTTTACTTGATCTGGAATCCTTGCTCCTAAAGGCAAATACAATGAAAGCCACCAAGATTCTAAATTTGCTAAAACTTCTCTAAATCTTTCCGGATGCTTCTTTATGTTCTGATCTTCTAAAATTTGGTTGTGTTTATTATACAACTCTAATGAAAAAGTATTTTTTTGCCAAACCTCTTGCAACCTTTGGTTATACTCCTCTTCGATATCTTTTATTCCTTTTTTTATGTTATTTATGGTGCATTCATCCCCTCCTTTGCTCTCCAATCTTTCTGTAAATCTGTTTAGAGTCCTTATATCTCCTATTGGGTTGGTGTTTAGTACTGGATTTATATTTTTGTCATACAAATGGTGTATCCAGTCATTTATATAAAATACAGCATTGGAAAATTCAGCTAAGTTTTTCTCCTTTAAACATTCATCAACAGATGAAAAAACAAGTTTTTTAGCTCTTTCTTCAGACATGGCTCCTTTAACAAAAAAATCATTATATGCCTTTCTTTCAAGAATTTCTCCAGCCAATAGAAATAAACTTCTGTTTTTGTATCCCTCTTCATCAAGGTATTTTGCTAGTTCTTCAACCTTTTCACAAGATATACTTTCAAGACTGATCGCACTAATCCTTTTAGGACCATACTTAAGTCCAAAAATAGTTTTCCCACTTCCATCATAAATTTCTGGATAATAATATTTTCCTGTTTCTTTTTCTTTTCCTAATATATTTTGTAATCCATAATGTAATCGATCTCCATTTGGAGCTTCTAATTTTTCTTGCTTTTGTGAAAATAATTTTCCAAGTTTCATTCTAACCATCTAATATTTTTATTACTCTAAAATAATAGAGTCCCTGCTTATAAATTTTTACCCAACTATAGTAGGGATTATCTCAGAAAAAGCTTTTTCATAAAACTAGAATATCCTTCACTTTATTAAAAAAAGAAACAGCATTATCTTGTGCTTTATTTACTAATTTCAGCTCAAAATTAGCTGATGCGTCATAACTTGCCCTTTCTCTCAGGCTTTTCGTTCTTGTAATTATTTCAATATCTTCTCTATCAACACTTTCTTTAATTAGTCCTATATCATTTTCGTCTAAAGCCTTCTGTTTATGGTAATAAAACCAAATAACTGCACATAGTGTTGCATTGTGTGATTTTGAAGAATATCCTTTTACAGAAATAAGGGATAAAGCAGAATGGTATATAGCATAATAATAAGCATTAATAACCCAATCATAAAATCTCTCTTCTCCAAATAAATCTCGAATTTCCCCTTTATGCTTCTCTTTTACCCAATTAGCAAAATCAAGATTATGTTTAGCTTTCTCTAAATAAAGTTGCTTACTAAGACTACTTTTTCTTAAAATTCCCTTTCTAAAGTAATTCTCTAACCATATCCTACACAACTTTTTATTCTTCACCCATCTTCTCCAATCAGGCTGTTTCATTTTCTAATTCTACCCACCACCCTATGCCATTTAGAAGAATTTTGTTATCTTTAATTTGTTTCATAAATTTATCTTGTTGATTAAAAAATTTTGTCTTAAATTCTAACCAAGATAAATAAACAGGCTCGATACTTATATTGTATCTCCCACTAACAACTCTTGCCTTTTTTTCTATTTCCTCTTGTACATTATTAAATATCAATAAAATGTCCAAATCACTCTTTTTTGTATATTTCCCATTAGCATAGGACCCAAAAACCAAGACCATTATTGGTTTATTTTTGAGTATTTTAAGAAAATCAAAAATACAATCCTGTACATACTTTGGGAATTTAAAAAGTCTAAAATACTCTACCTTATAAAGATAGGGAATGATCAAATTATTATTATAGTTTATATAAAATTTTAAATTTCTCCCTTCTTTTTTTGATTTAATTAATCCTTTGGTCATTAATTTATTAAGTCCATATTTAACTGAAGGAATTCCAATCTTGAGTTCTCTAGCGAGACGTCTAACATAAATCCCAGGATTTAAATAAATTAGGCTCAATAATTCAAGGTCAGTTTCCATGATATACAATATATATCATATGATATATAAATCTTTCTATTTTGTGGTTATCTCAGAAAAAGTTCTTTCATGAATCTTAGAAGTTTTATTTCTGCCTTTCTTAAATGTTCTTCAAAAGTTGGCCTGGAAATCTTAGATAGTTTAGCTAGTTTATGCAAATTAGTTTTTCTAGGAAATTCATAATAGCCTTGTTCAGAAGCAAGCTTAAATGATTCATGTTGCTTATCTGTTAACTCTGGCATTATCTCTGGAATAAAAATTTTAGGAACCTTTATTTCCTTGAGAGACAATAATTCTCCTTGATAATATTTTTCTATATGATTAATGGTTTTCTCAATATCATTCCTATTAAAAGAACCAATCTCCCAAACTTTGTATCCATCTGGAGAATTTATTCCTGGCTTTATATAGATTAATTTTTTATTGTAAAGAAATTCAAAAGCTTTCAATTCTTTTGGCGTTCTTTTTTCAATAACAAGAGAAATAACAACATTTTTCTTAATTTCCAATCTCTTTACTCTTTTATCTTTTTTAACATCTTCAATATAATTTCTAATTTTTTTATCATTACCTTCTAAAATATGATACATCGTTAAAGTCAATCCTTCTTTTGTTTTATAGAAGCCTAATGGATATTGGTAATCATAAATATTAAATTTCTTGCAACGAGTTGCCCAAATACAATTCTTATCTAAAAATTTTATTCTCAAAACCCACATAATATCAAAAAATAATCAAAGTTTTTAAAACCTACCATAGTAGATATTAGATTAACCAAGCAAAACTCTATAAAACCCCATTCTCTTTTTCTTCAATGAACAAAGAAAAAACCATCAAAGCAGGCCAAATTGCCAAACAAGTTAAATCATATGCAAAAACAATTATAAAAAAAGACGCTTCTTTGCTTGAAATTGCAGAAAAAATAGAGGGAAAGATTATTGAGCTAGGAGGCAAACTAGCATTTCCAATAAATCTCTCTATGAATAATATTGCAGCTCACTACACTCCCTCTTATAATGATGAAACTAAAGCCCAAGGATTATTAAAAGTTGATATTGGAGTTCATGTTGATGGTTACATAGCAGACACTGCTTTTTCTCTTGACTTAGAAGGATCTGATACCAACAAAAAACTCATAGAGGCTGCTGAAAAAGCGCTAGAAGCTGCTGAAAAAACCATAAAAGAAAATATAGAAGCAAGTGAAGTTGGAAAAGCAATTCAAAAAATTATTGAAAATTATGGATTTTCTCCAATAATTAATCTTTGTGGTCATGAAATGAAACAATATGATTTACATGCTGGATTAACAATTCCAAACATAAAAGATCAAAAAGAAGGCATAATAAAAAATGGACTTTATGCAATTGAACCATTTGCAACAACTGGTTCTGGTAGAGTTCACGACGGCAAACCTTCAGGAATTTATCACTTAAAAAACGAAAAGAATGTAAGAAGCCAAACAGCAAGAGAAGTCCTAGCATTTATTATTAAAGAATATAAAACACTACCATTCTGCTCAAGATGGATTTTTAAAAAGTTTGGAGCAAAAGGCCTTTTTGCATTAAAAGAACTTGAAGATAATGATGTTCTCTATCATTATCCACAGCTAGTTGAAAAAGAAGGCTCTAAAGTCAGCCAAGCAGAAAACACAATTCTTATTGATAAAGAAAAAATAATAACTACCTAGTCTTTCCAAACAAACTATCAATCTTTATCATTGTACCCTTGCATTAATGCTAGTCTACAATCTGTCTTCTTGTCACAATTTCCGCAAGGACCAAATAAAACAGCAGACTCCAGCCACTTCTTTGGAAGTTTATGAAGAATACCTAAAAGAGCTTTTTGGATTTTTTTGTTTTGGTTTTCAGAAATATCTTTTAAAGCATCACAAGATTTAGAAGTAATCACAATTAACTCATTATTAAAAAGACAATAATCAAAAGGATAAAACCTGCAATCTAAAGGCCTATTTTTTTCAATAGAACACCTCCCTTTTTTAAGAAAAGGGCAAGGCTGTTTAATAAGTTCTATAATTTGTTTATTGACATTTTTTGTGTAAATATATTTTTTAACTCTTGGGATTTTTTTAATCAAAATTTTAGATTCTCCTGGGAATAAAATTATATCGCCTGCTCTTTGACAACAAGTAGAACATCCCTGTTTACAAGGAATTCTTCCGTCAAAAATTTTATAGATTTTTTCAAACTCTAACATATTTTCATATAAATTAATTATCTTATATAAATCTTATGAGCTAATTTTGATTGAACTTATCCCTTATCTTCGCTCTTAAGCAAAGGACTATGAGGCAAATTCTCATACCTTGGGTAAAAGGTATCAAAATCTCGAGGCACTTCTCTTAAAATATTTAATCTAAGCAACTAAGAATCTCCTCTCCAACATTATTATAAGCTCTCTTTCCTAAAAAGTCTCTTAATTATTTTTAAATTTATCCAAAATAACTTTTTTCAGTAGACACAGCTGCTTTTGCTGATCTTAAGAAATTATCTTCAACTTTTTGATAAACCTCAATTGTTGATTTTGTAACACTTGGCTTTATCTTTTTTAAAGCCTCATCAAAATGGCTTTTTGTAACCAGCTTTGCATCTTTTGACTCTCTAAGAGCTAACATTGCAGCTTCTCTAACAAAAGCCTCAATATCTGCACCAGTGTATCCATCTGTTTTTTTCGCAAGCTCTGTAAAAAAATTTTTCTTTTCTTTCTCATTAAATAATTTTTTTCCAGCCCCTAAAGGCATCTTCTTAGTATGAATTTCAAAAATCTTAACTCTTCCCTGCTCTATTGGAGCACCAACCAAGAGAATCTTATCAAATCTGCCAGGCCTTAAAAGCCCAGGATCAAGCATATCAGGCCTGTTTGTAGCCCCAATTACAAGGACGTCAATCAAATCCTCAAGTCCATCCATTTCTACAAGCATTTGATTCAAGACTCTTTCTGTAACTTTTGTTCCAGTCTCAACTCCTCTCCTACCAGCTAAAGCGTCTAATTCATCAAAAAATATAATACAAGGAGCAACCTGCCTAGCTCTTTCAAAAACCTTTCTCATTCCTTCTTCACTTTTACCAACCCACATACTAAGTAATTCTGGACCTTTAACCTGAATAAAATTAGCTTCTGATTCTTTAGCCACAGCTTTGGCTAATAAAGTTTTGCCAGTTCCAGGAGGTCCATACAACAAAATTCCTCTTGCAGGCCTAATTCCCATTCTTGTAAAACTCTCAGGATATTTAATAGGCCATTCAACTGCTTCTTGCAATTCTTGCTTGATTTTTTCAAGACCTCCAACATCTTCCCAAGAAACATTTGGAGTTTCTACAAGCACTTCTCTCATTGCACTTGGCCTTACAATTTTTAAAGCATCTAAAAAATCATCCTGCCGAACTATAAGTTTGTCAAGCAATTCCTTAGGAATTTGCTCTTCTCCATCAAGATTAAGTTTTGGCAATAATTTTCTCAATACATTCATTGCTGCCTCCTTAGCCAAAGCTTCAAGATCAGCTCCAACAAACCCGTGTGTTAAAGAAGCTAGTTCATCAAGCTTAACATTTTTAGCTAAGGGCATTCCCCTTGTATGAATTCCAAGAACTGTTCTTCTTCCTTTTTTATCAGGAACTCCAACTTCAATTTCCCTATCAAACCTTCCAGGCCTTCTCAAAGCTTGATCAATTGCATTAACTCTGTTTGTAGCTCCAATAACAATAACCTTTCCTCTACCTTTCAAACCATCCATCATCGCTAAAATCTGAGAAACAACTCTTCTCTCAACCTCTCCTTGCACATCTTCTCTTTTTGGAGCAATTGCATCAATCTCATCAATAAAAATAATGGCAGGCGCTGTTTTTTCAGCCTCATCAAAAATCTCTCTAATCCTTTTCTCAGATTCTCCATAAAACTTGCTCATAATCTCCGGCCCATTTAAAAGGATAAAATTAGCATCAGTCTCATTAGCCACAGCTTTGGCTAATAAAGTTTTGCCAGTTCCAGGAGGCCCATGAAGTAAAACTCCTTTTGGGGGTTCAATTCCAAGCCTATCAAATATTTCAGGATGTTTCATTGGAATTTCTACCATTTCCCTAATCTTTTTTACCTGATCATCAATCCCTCCAATGTCCTCATAAGTAATTTCTGGAATTTTTTCTTCAGAAACTTCTACTGCTTTTGGACTTAAAACCACTTCAGTATTCTCGCTAACAATGCAAGGCTGATTTGGGTTTGTATTTACAACTAAAAATCTTATCTGAGTTATTCCTCCCCCAAGATTTCCAAAACCCATATTATTAAGCATATCTCCAAACATCCCCCCCATTTCTTCATCCACTCCCATTTCAGAAAATAAATCTCTTCTTCTTTGCACTCCTCCTAAAACAACAACATCTCCTTTAACAAGAGCTCTTCCTAAAAGCCCTCTTCTAAGAGAATTTGAATCTGCCTGCACCATTATTCCTTTTTGTGCAGGAGCAATAATTATTTTTTTAGCCTCTTTAATATCTGCCTTAACAATCTCAACAACATCTCCTATCCCTGTCTTAGCATTTCTTCTTAAAATACCATCAATTCTAATTATCCCCTCACCAACATCTGTAGGATAAGCCCTATCTGCAATAGCGACTGTCTCCTTATTACCTTTAATAAGAATAACATCTCCTCTTCTGACATCAAGTTCTCTCATAACTTCAGAATCTATTCTAGCAATTCCTTTATATGCATCATCCTGCATTGCCTCAACAACTTTAAGTCTAACTAATTTCTTACTCATCTTTTCTCCTCATAATCTCTTCAAAATTTAAACTCAATCTTCCAGATTCTTCAAAACAAAGCCTGACCATATCATTCATCATCCTTTGCTGCTCGTGCATAAAATTTACTATCTCCCTTGGAATTGAAACAGCATAGCTGTTCCCAACAAGCCTCATCTTAACTCTGAATTCCCTGTTTTTTAAGTTTACGAATTTATCATACTCAGCCTCATCAACAGGATGTAATGCCTTAGAGCCACATTTGTCACAAACAACTGCCCTTAAAACAAAACCATTTTTCACTACCTTAGCTTTTTTCATTTCCCTTTTGCAGTTTTTGCAAAGTATCTGGTTGTCAAAAATGTCTGCCATTTTTATTTTTTATCTAGCAACTCAAAGTAAATGAGCAATAAGAGCATAATTATTAATAAAGACCAACTCTTTTCAGAAACTTTAATTAATGTCAAAATCAAGTAGATAACTAAAGCTATAACTATGCTAAAAGATACATTCTTTACATGCCTTTTCCCTTCTTGTTTTGTTTTCATCTTAATTATAAAGTGGCCGTGTCTTTACGACACAGCCAGTAGGGTTGAAAAGAGGTGATAATATATACACCTAGGTATACACAACACGTATACTATTTAAATGTTTTGGTTTTTTACAAAAGACTTTAAAATACTCTCTCCTTCTTCTTCTAATGAAAAGAGAGACATGGGAAAAATTCAAAAACTTTTGGAAAAAATTCTGGTTCTTAATCTGGAAAGATGATTCTCTTAAAGGATGGATACTTTCAATCATTGTTATGTTTGTCTTTATCAAATTCATATTTTTTCCAGTCCTTGGATTAATAACAGGAACTTCCTTGCCTTTAGCAATAGTTGAATCCTGCTCTATGTATCATCAAGGAAATCTCTTTTCTGATTTTGATAATTGGTGGTTAAGACATGAAACAAAATACACTGAAATTGCAATAAATAAAGAGCAATTCAGAGATTTTGTTTTTAAGAATGGTTTTAACAAAGGAGATATTTTATTTATCATTGGAGAAGATCCTAAAGACATAAAGATTGGAGATGTAATAATCTTTAATGCAGGCAGGAACAACCCTCTAATTCACAGAGTAATTAAAAAAGAACTAAATGAACAAGGCAAGTATGTCTTTTCTACAATTGGAGACAATAACAATGGCCAATTAAGTGTTGAAACAGGAATCCAAGAAACTCAAATAATAGGTAAGGCAAGTTTTAAATTAGTTCCCTATATTGGTTGGGCAAAATTAATATTTTTTGAACTCTCTCGCCAACCAAGTGAAAGGGGAGGTTGTGAGGAAAATTAATATATAAAACACTATTCATTAATAATTATTAGTGAATAATAATTCTAATCTCTTAATCTTGGGATTAACACCCCCACGAAGATTCGAACTCCGATTGCCTCGACCGCAACGAGGTGTTCTGTCCATTGAACTATAGGGGCAAACATAAATATAAAACAAGCTGATTTTTAATAATTGCTCTTAATCCAAAAGGTTTATAAATAACCTCGGGTAAAATCTAAGATGGAATTTTGTCCAAAGTGTGGCTCTATCCTAATTCAAAAGAGGAAAAATCTTGGATGTTCACGCTGCAATTATTCAGCAAAAGGAAAAGTAAACCTTAAAACTTCTGAAAAAATAGAAGAAAAAAAGAAAGTTCAAGTTGTTTCTGAAAAAGATACTCAAGTCTTGCCAGAAATAACAGAAGTCTGCAGGAAGTGTGGAAATGATAAAGCATATTTTTGGACAGTACAAACAAGGGCAGGAGATGAAGCAGAAACTAAATTCTTTAAGTGCACTAAATGCGACCATACCTGGCGATATTATGAATAAAAATTAGAATTCTAAAAATGGTCCCGAGGGGATTTGAACCCCCGACACCCGGATGACTCTAGACTGGAAAATTAAATAATTTTCCATCAAAGTCTGCGAATTAAAATTCACATCCTTAAGAGTCCGGTGCTCTAACCAGGCTGAGCTACGGAACCTTTTATATCTTAATACTTAATAGAAAGTTTAAAAAGGTTATTAATTTTGTGTAAAATAAAAATGGAATTTTGTTCTAAGTGCGGTAGCCTATTATATGCTTTTAAAAAAAAGGATAAGATTTTTGCAGAATGTAAAGGATGTGGATTTATTAAAGAATTAGATAAAGGAATAACTTCTAGTGAAAAAATAACTAAAAAAGAAAATAAAGGAAAAGGCTCTGTTAATGATAAAAATGAGCTAGCAACTTATACTCATACATGTAAAAAATGTGGTCATAATAAAGCTCAAATAATAGAAGTAGGGGTTTTTTACTCTGATGAGGATAATCTAACTTTACTTAGGTGTGAAAAATGTGGTTATTCAGAAAGAATAGGAAGAAAAGTAGCTTAACTTTATGAGGGGTAATCCAAAAAACATTCTTCTAAAGCAGTTTATCTCAAACTTTATGAAGAATTTCCAAATTTCAAAGCAGCCTCAATTAATCCTTTAAACAAAGGAGCAGGTTTAAGAAGACTGCTTTTTAATTCTGGATGAGCTTGAGTAGCCACAAAAAAAGGATGATTTTTAATCTCTATAAACTCAACTAAGACTCCATCAGGAGAAACTCCAGAAAGAACAAGACCTTTCTCCTGCAACAATTTATGATACTTTGTATTCACTTCATACCTATGACGATGCCTCTCATAAATTTTTGTATCTCCATAAAGAGAATGTACTAAACTTCCTTCCTTAATCAAAGCTGGATAAGACCCAAGTCTCATAGTTCCTCCTTTGTCCTTAACTTTCTTTTGTTCTTCTAAAAGGTCCACCACACTTTCCTTGCAGTTCTCATCAATTTCTGAACTATCAGCTTCAAGATCACAAACATTTCTGGCAAATTCCACCACAGCCATTTGCAATCCAAAACAAATTCCTAAAAAAGGGATTTTATTCTCTCTACAATACTTAATAACATTAACCTTTCCTTCTGACCCTCTAGAACCAAATCCACCTGGGACTATAACTCCTGCAACTTCAGTAAGATCAAAATTTTTCTCACTTGTGTCTATCCACTTTATGTTTATTTTAACACCATAATAAGCTTCACAATGATGCAAAGCCTCAACAATGCTCGCATAAGAATCTTCAAGAGAAGTATACTTACCAGCAATGGCTATAGTAATCTCTTTGCCAGCAGCATTTCTCCTATTTATAAATTCCCCCCATTGTTTCAGGTCGGGAATAACTGGAATATCTAATTTAGCAGATAAAAGGTTAGATAACCCTTGTTTTTCAAGAATTAGAGGAGTCTCATAAACATTTTTTACATCTACTCCCGTGAGAACCTCTTCAAAATCGAGATTGCTCGCTGCAGCAATTTTCTGCCTAACTCTATCTGTAAGCATACATTGGCACCTGGCAATAATAATTTCAGGTTCTATGCCTCTTTGTTTTAATAAACCAATACTCTGCTGAGTGGGTTTAGATTTCTGTTCATTAAGTGTATCAGGAGTTGGAACATATGTAACATGAACAAATAAAACATTCTTCTTTCCTTCCTTTCTAGCTAAAGATTTAACAGCCTCAATAAAAAGCTCATTTTCCATATCCCCAACAGTTCCACCAATTTCTATCAAAACAACATCTGCATTGTTTTTCTCACCAATTTCAATAAAATAATTTCTTATAAAATTAGAAACATGTGGGACCATTTGCACAGTCTTTCCAAGATAATCTCCTCTTCTTTCTTTTTTCCTTATTTCCTCAAATACTTTTCCCATAGTCAAATTCCACTCAATCTGGCAAGGTATACCCAAAAATCTCTCATAATGGCCAAAATCCATATCAACCTCCCCTCCATCATCTAAAACAAATACCTCTCCATGTTCTATAGGATTCATTGTGCCTGGATCAACATTTAAGTATCCATCGCATTTTATCGGAATAACTCTATATTTTGAAGAAAGAAGATTTCCTATGCTTGCAAGAACAATCCCTTTTCCAAGGCCACTAATAACCCCTCCAGTAATCACCACATATTTTCTCTGCATATATTTACATAATTCTTACTCTTTTAAAGAATATTGTAGCGAAAGATATAGGAACTCCAAAAAACTTAAATACTGCTGACAAAAACCAAATTTATGGCAAAACAAAGTGTATTGTTGGTTGATGATGACTTACCAGTTCTGAACATGTTAAAAGGGTATTTAGAAAAGGATTTTGGTGTTACAATAGCTAGTAACTTAGAATAGGCTTTACACGAAGCAAAATATTCAAGTTTTGATGCTGTGGTTACAGACAAAAATTTTTGGGGTCATAGGGGGATAACTCCCCTATTAAATTACATGAAAGAAGAAAGCCCTTTTACAGCAGTTATTTTAATTTCAGGAGAGCCTCCAGAAGATGCTAGAAAAGAATTATACTGCCACGCATGTTTGGATAAGACAAAGAAAGGATTTGTTGGTACATTGCCAAAAGAAGTAAGTAGGACTATAGAAAAAGTTGTTGCATAATAATCTGTAAGACATTAAAAAATAAGAAAAAGAATCATTCCAAGGATTGGCAGTTTAGAATTAATGAATTAAACCCTGTATATTTTCAATTGCATCTGCAACTTCTCTACCCTTCTTAGTCAATCTAATCAACTTTATACGGCCCTTTTTTTCAAACTCAACTAACTTCAAAATCTTAAGGGTTTGCAGAATCTTCACTGCATGGCTATATGTACAGTCCACCTCTTTTGCAAGAATACTCCCATACCTCATCCTAACGTTCTTTTTCAAAGAGACCAACATCAAAGCTGGCTTTCTCCTAAAAAAGATATCAAAATTGTCTTTCATTTTGTGAACTGTCTATTTTAATGTATATATTCAGATAGTATTGTCCTTTTAAATGTTTTGGAGTATATATTTGTCCCCAATCAATAGATAAAATTAATAATAGAAAAATTTATAATGTAAATTAATCAGTAGATATTATGAACTATACTGGAATAATAAGTAGCACATCAAAAAATAAGGCAGAATTGCGTCAAATAATAAGAGATATTGTTGAGATATGCAACAAAGGAGTATCAGAATCAAATCAAAATACACCCCCAAATGAAATAGAGATGTATGCTTCACAAACAGATATTCAAAGAAAGATAGAGGAAACAGTGACAAATGGTGTTGGATTTAATTCAAGAAGAGATTCAATAAACTTGGGTCACAAATTAAATTATATAGAAATCTTCTATCAATAGAACCCTGTCCTTAATAATTAATAGAAAAATCTTAAATACATGCCTCTCTTTCTTATATCATGAAAACCCAAAAACAAAATATCTCAAAAAAAAGAAAAAAAACCAAAATCCTTGCAATAGGGGATATTCACGGAGATATTAGACTCGCGGAAAAACTTGCAGAAAAAGCAAAAAGAGAAAATGTTGATGTTGTGATTCTTGCAGGAGACATTACTTTTGCAGAACAATCAATAGAAGGGATTATTGGGCCTTTTGCAAAAGCAAAAAAAGATATTCTTATTATTCCTGGAAACCATGAATCAATATCAACTACAGCATTTCTTTCAGAGATGTATGCTCCTTATTCAAAACACTTGCATGGCTATGCCCTTGTAAGAAACAAAGTTGGATTTTTTGGAGCAGGCACTGCTAATATGGGAATACATCAAATTAAAGATTCTGAAATTTATAATCTATTAAAAAAAAGCCACTCAAAAATAAAAGAACTTGATAAAAAAGTGATGGTAACTCACATTCATCCACAAAACTCTAAATCAGAATTTTCAGGCTGGCCTGGCTCTAAAGCAGTAAAAAAAGCCATAGAAAGCTTTAAACCAGATGTTGCAATCTGCTCTCATATACATGAAGCTGCAGGCTTAGAAGACCATATTGGTAAAACGAGGATTATAAATGTCTCAAGAAAAGAAAAGATTTTTGAACTATAATCCCTTTGGTAAAACATAACTAATCTCAACTTTAGTATCCTTAAAATCTCCTTTAGTCAAAACAAAATAATGTATTTCTGTTTTCTTTCCAGAATAAACTTGTCTCTCACACTGAAAAACACCGTAACCAGATTTTAAAAATAAAGCAACCGCTTCAGGATCAGCCCCTTTAAATTTATAAAGAGAAGAATTAATATAACCCTTTAGATTCACCCCATTAATCAAAGTCCATCCATTAATTCTCTCAAGTAATAAACCAAGATCCTTAAAAGAAATTTTCTCTTTAGGATTTCTCTTCCTTCCTTCAAACCAATTTGATAACTCCCTAAACATTTTAAGTCTATTAAATCACATTCAAGCAATTTTTAAAAGTTCCTAAAAGCAAAAACCCTTAAATACTATCCTTCTTGCATTATTAAATACGTTTAAAAAGGGTTTTTTAATGCTCTAAACATTACAAGATAAAATGCTCAGGAAAAAACAAGAAAAGACAAAAGAAGAAAAACTAGCAGAAGATTTTTTTCCAGTAGACACAGATGACTTAAAAATCACCACTGAAAAAATAGAAAAGTCAGAAATTTATAATGCGAAAAGAAAAGTTGAAAAAGTCTATAAAGGGCGTCTAAAACAATCCCCTCAAAAAAAACCAAAAATTTACAAAAAAAGGTTTAAAACTTCTAAGCAAATAAAAAAGACTACAAAAACCAAAACAATCAAACCCTACAAACCATCAAAAATAAAACTAAAACCAGGTGGATATGAACTAATAATAACAGAAAAACCCCAAGCAGCAATCAAAATAGCAGAAGCCTTAGGTAAATCCTCTAAAAAAAATTCTAAAGGAATACCTTATTACGAAGTTGTTAATAATTCTAAAAATATTATGATTGCCCCAGCAGTAGGCCACCTTTTTACCCTAGCACAAACCACTCCTAGCTCACAATTTCCAGTCTTTGACATAAGCTGGGTGCCAAATTATCAAGTAAGAAAATCAGATTTTACAAAAAAATATTATGACTCAATTTTATCTCTAACCAAAAATGCAGGTTCTATAACTGTGGCTACAGATTATGATATAGAAGGAGAAGTAATAGGACTTAATATTGTAAGATTTTTGTGCGGACAAAATGATGCAAGCAGAATGAAATTCTCTACACTTACAACCCAAGAATTAAACAAAGCATATGATTCTAAAACTCCAACCTTAAACTGGGGTCAAGCAATTGCAGGAGAAACAAGGCATTATCTTGACTGGTTTTACGGAATAAACCTTTCAAGAGCTTTAATGAATGCTTTAAAATCAAGCGGGAGATTTAGAATAATGTCAATAGGAAGAGTACAAGGCCCAACCTTAAACTTAATTGTCAAAAAAGAAAGGCAAATCCAGGCTTTTAAACCTCAACCATACTGGCAGGTATTTATTACTGTTAAAAATGACCATGTCTTAGAGCTCCAATATCCAAAAGATATTTTTAATAAAAAAGAATTAAAACCTTTTGAGAATCTCAAAGGAAAAACAGCTCAAGCTAAAACAGAAAAAAAACAAGAGACTCTTGCTCCAGGCACTCCTTTTAACCTAACAACCCTCCAAATAGAAGCATATAAATTCCATGGAATAACTCCACTTAAAACCCTGCAAGCAGCACAATCTTTATACTTATCAGGACTTATTTCATATCCAAGAACCTCAAGCCAAAAGCTTCCAGAATCAATCAACTATCAAGAAATCTTAAAACAAGTAGCTAAAAAATTCAAAGCCTCTGACTTAATCAAGCGAGAAAAACCCCTTGAAGGTAAAAAAACAGACCCTGCCCACCCCTCAATTTATCCTACAGGAAATTTTCAAATTTTGTCAGGGGATGAAGAAAAAATCTACAATTTAACAGCAAGAAGATTCCTATCTCTTTTTTGCGAAGATGCAGTAATTGACAAGAAAAAAATCACAGTAGAAGTAGATGGACTAAAATTTACTGTTAATGGTTCTGAAATAACAAAAAAAGCATGGATGGAAATCTACCCTTGTAAATTAAAAGAGGCTCATATACCTGACCTTAATGGAGAAGTAAAAATAATTAACACAAAAATTGAAGAAAAAGAAACACAACCTCCAAAACGTTATTCCCAAGCATCAATAATCTCTGAACTTGAAAAGAAAAATCTTGGAACTAAATCCACAAGGGCAAACATACTTGAAACCCTCTATAACAGAGGATATATTAAGGGAACCAGCGT
>Ga0180007_10003916_pt1 | contig 16153 bp, 8 predicted proteins | sample MM_PC_MetaG_FD_121122 | JGI IMG/M metagenome (GOLD analysis project Ga0180007, IMG submission 121122) | Groundwater microbial communities from the Aspo Hard Rock Laboratory (HRL) deep subsurface site, Sweden - MM_PC_MetaG | ecosystem: Environmental > Aquatic > Deep subsurface > Groundwater... | reverse complement strand
ACAATATCATTTCCGGCCTCATCCTGGTGGTGGGGATTCTTTTTATTGCCCTGGGCATGAGAAATGCCCTCCTGGTAGGCATTGCCATCCCCATGTCCATGTTTCTCTCCTTCTCCATACTCCAGGCCCTGGGCATTACCCTGAACATGGTGGTCCTCTTTTCCCTGACCCTGTCCCTGGGCATGCTGGTGGACAACGCCATTGTGATCATCGAAAATATCTACCGGTACATGCAGCAGGGTGTGCCCAAGGTTGAAGCAGCCATGAAAGCCACCTCCGAGGTGGCCTGGCCGGTCATCGGTTCGACCCTGACCACGGTTGCCGCCTTTTTCCCCATGATTTTCTGGCCCGGAATCATGGGGGAATTCATGAATTTTCTGCCCATTACCCTGATTGTGACCCTGGCCTCTTCCCTGTTTGTGGCCCTGGTCATCAACCCGGCTCTGTGCGCATTTTTCATGAAGGCCGGGAAAAACCAGACCGTCTTGGACAACCTCTCGGGCGAGGAGATGGAAGCCCAGGGAGAAAAGCCCATTGAAATAAAAGGGTGGGTTTTAAAATCCTATGAAGCGGTTCTCACCCATGCACTAAAGCACAAAATATCCGTCCTCCTGGCCTCATTTGTTGTCCTGGTCTTTTTGTTCCAGATCTGGATGCTTCGGATCGGTATTGAAAAACCCATAGAATTTTTTCCCTCCATTGATCCGGGGTCTGTCTACGTCAACATTGATGTTCCGGAAGGGGCAGACCTGGAATTTATCGATCGGACGGTTAAGGCGGTTGAAATGGCCATTACCGGGAGCAAGGATAAAGACTACCAGAAAGCCATTGCCCTTCAGAAACACAAGAACGCAGACAAGACCGTTTTTATGGCCCCTTCCGATATCAATAATATTGAGCATATCTACACCCGGGTGGTTCAAAATGCCGGTTCTTCCATCTTTGACTCCAACCTGCCCAACCATATCGGAATCCAGTTCATCGATTTTGAGGACCGGACATCCCCCACCAAGAAGGACTTGGAAGAGATTCGCAACCGGGTGGCCCATATTGCCGGAGTGAAAATCACCGTGGATGAACTAAAGGAAGGTCCTCCCACAGGGCCCCCCATTAATATTGAAATTTCAGGGGATAATTTTAATGTTTTAAACAAAATTTCAGAACAGATTCAAAAGGTGGCGGAAAGCATTCCCCATGTCAAGGATGTGCGGGACGATTACCAGGGAGGGCTCCCCTCGGTTCAGATAAAAATCGACCGCCAGAAAACAGCCCTGTTCGGCCTGACCACCTCTGCAATCGGCTATGCCCTGAAAATCGCCTACAATGGACTGGATGTCTCCACCTATTATGAAGGGGATGAAGATTATGACATTGTGGTCAAACTGGCCGAGTCCGACCTGGAGGTAACCGATGTCCTGCAAAAGCTCATGATTCCCACGGCCACAGGCCAGATCGTTCCCCTGACCACACTGGCCTCCATTGAATACAAAGGGACCATCGGCGATATTGTCCGGAAAAACCATGAACGGGTGGTTACGATACAGGCCAATGTGGATGAAACAAAAATCACCGGAACCGTTGCAAGGATGCAGGTCCAGGAACTTCTCAAAGAAATGAAACTGCCCCCGGGCTATTCATACAAGTTTACGGGTGAAGATGAAGAGCAGAAGCAGGCCCAGGACTTTTTATCAAAAGCCTTTATCATTGCCCTGTTTCTTATCTTCCTGATCCTGGTCACCCTGTTCAACTCGGTGGTCCAGCCGGTCATTATCCTCACCTCGGTTATCCTGTCCCTTGGCGGCGCGTTCTGGGGCCTGGCCGTGATCAACTCCCCCTTTGGGGTGATCATGACCGGGGTGGGGATCATCTCCCTTGCCGGGGTGGTGGTGAACAATGCCATTGTGCTCATAGACTATATCAACAAGCTTCGGGATCTGGGCATGACGGTAACGGATGCGGTCATTGCAGCCGGAGCCACCCGCCTTCGGCCGGTCGTACTCACAGCCGTCACCACCATTCTGGGGCTTGTGCCCATGGTCACGGGCATCTCCTATGATTTCCATGTCATGGCCCTGTCCATGGCTTCCGAATCCAGCCAGTGGTGGCGATCCATGGCCGTTGTGGTCATCTTCGGCCTTATGATTGCAACCATCCTGACCCTGGTGGTGGTGCCCACCCTCTATGCCCTGATCGAGGAGATAAAACAGGTCTTTTCCATTGGATATGCCAGAACCAAATCTTTTTTCCTGGAGAAACCGGAACCGCACCTTTAAGCAAATCAGATTAACCCGTTTGGAACCCTTCTAGTCAACAAGAAAAATTTCATTGGGTTTCAAGGGTTTTACCCGGGTATTCGGAGATTCTCGTTTGACCCGTTTCAAAAACGGCGTGATATCCACCGGGAAAGAAATGGGAGGGAAAAAATCATCCTGGTGGTGGGGGATCACCAGTTTGGGTTGCAAAACCTTCACATATCGGGCTGCGATATCACAAATATTCGAATGCCCCTGTAAAGGGATGAGCAAAATATCAATGGGTGCATCCTTCAGGCCATTGAGCTCATCCATGGACGAGCCGGCGCTTCCGAAAAAATGGATGCGTTTGTCCTTGATTAAAAATTGCCAGCTCAATACCTGGCCGCAGGGGTATCTATAAAACAAAGGCAGGTATCGGGGTATCCTGACATTCATTTTCCATAGGGTGGAAAGCAGCAGGTACTTGTCAAACCGAACATGTTTGCTGAAAAATGCACGGACATGCAGATCTCTAAAGTTTCCTTCCCACTTGTCAGCACAAATTATCACAACCTGGTCTTTTTCAAGACCCGCTCGTAATAAAAAAGAGGATGCCCCCCGGGAACAATAGACCTTGGCCTTTGATTGGGATGCAATGCCAGGGACATCCAGGATATGATCAAAATGGCCGTGGGAAATAAAGATCCGGGATGCCGCCCCCATATCCCCGGGACCCGAAAGCGATACGGGCCGTCCAGCCGGATTTCGTGACAGATAGGGATCCACCAGAATCACCTGGTCTCCAAATTTTATCAGAAAACCTGCGCATCCCAGCCATTGGATTTCCATGGTCTCTGTCCTTTGTTTTATTCTTCTATTCCGGGCATTGGGCTTTCCCGGGCATAAAAATATTTGCCCGGATCAAATTCGTGTCTTATAGTATGGCATATCCCGACGATGACCATCAACCCCAAACGGAGGTAGCATATGATTAAGCGGATATCGGCGACAGATGCCAAGGCAAGAATACAGGCAGGACTCTCCCTTCTGGTATGTATCTATGACGATGAAAAATTCAACAGCCAGGCACATCTTGAAGGAGCCCTCCCCATGAGCGAATTTTTAAAAATGAAACCCGATCTTGCAACGGACACGGATATCATTTTTTACTGAGGCTGACCCGATGACAAGTCTGCGGCAGGTCTTGCCGTGCAATATGAAGAAGACGGGTACACCAGCACAAGGGTTCTGGACAAGGGAATCTCCGGCTGGAAAGCAGCCGGATTCACTATACTATAAGCACCCCCCCGCCATAAAGATCATGAAGCCCACCAAAAAAACAGGGTATTTCGCCTTCACGGTCTTCATGGCGGGTATCCCAAAACCCCTAGGGCTATTCCAGGGATTGTGAAATGGACACCAGCCGGTCACCCATCATGTTGACATAGCTTGCCATTTCATTGTCGTACCACCCGTATATCACGGCCTGGGTGACCTGGATGCTGCCCACATGGTCCTTGATGCTGTCAAGGACCTCCTTGTCAATTCCCCGCATGTGCTCCAGATTGATATTGATGGCCCCGGTCCTTGTATGGGTTTCATGGCCTTCGATGACAGCTGCTGCCCGGGGCGTGCCGATGATATCCGAGGAAACGTTCTGCTTGTCGGTAAAGACCAGGTAGCCGTTTGAATTCTGCTCTGCCGCAGCGCGATAGATATCGTTGATCCTGTCCCTGCGGATGGGTTTTTTATTGAGCTCTTCCTGAAAATTCATCACCAGAATAATCAAAGATCCGGTTGTGGTGGGGATACGCACGGACTCGGCAATAAACCCGATGAAGGCCATTTCCGGAATCACCAATTGCAATGCCTTGGCAGCGCCCGTGGTGGTCAGGATGATATTGTTCTGGATGGATCGGTTTTTTCTCAAGTCAGAAGCACCTGCCTTGGGCAGACGGTCCAGCACCTGCTGGGACCCGGTGGCAGCATGGATGGTTGCCATGGAGGCGGAAAGAACCCGTTCAATACCAAAGGCATCCAGCAGGGGTTTCACCATGTGGGACAGACAGGTGGTGGTGCAGGACGCATTGGACACAAGACAGTGGCGGACCGGATCATAGTCCTTATCGTTGACCCCCATAACCGTTGTCACGGCGTCCTCGGGCATGACCGCCCCTTGTTTGAGCTTAAAGGGTGCCGAGGCCACAACCTTTTGAACGCCGGCTGCCAGGTGGCCCCGGAGGGAACCTTTGGGGTCATCGGCGGAAAGATTGGGATCCAGGAACTGGCCCGTGGTATCCACGACAATATTGACGCCATGGTCGGCCCATTCAATATCCTTGGGATTTCTGTGGTTTTTCAAAATTTTTACCCGGATGCCGTTCACATTCAGGGTGGAGGCCTCAGCATCCACATCCTTTATCACCGGTTTCCCCTGATAGCCGTTTAAATAGGCTTCCAGCCTTCCATAGGTGGAGTCCCGCTCGATATAGTGAACAATATCGTCCATTGAGGTGCCCACTTCCCTGCCCACATTGATCACAATTTCATTAAAATATTTTCTGCCAACATGGTGCCACAAAGAAAGCTTGCCGATCCTCCCAAGCCCGTTAATTCCCAGGACGTTTGATTCTCTCGTATTCATATTTTTTGTATCCCTGTTTAAATTATATTGACTTTCATTTCACCCTGATACACAGACCCTTTGTATCCGTTTATACTGATATAATCGCCCACCTTCATTTTCACCCCATTGAGACGGCACACCTTTTCCTGCTCGTTGCACACCAGGTTTTCACACCCCACCACACAGGTTTTCATCAGGTTGTAGGCCACCACGGCAGCATGGGACGTCAGCCCGCCTTTGGCGGTGAGAATGCCGTCCGAGGCGTCAATCTCCAGGATATCGTCGGGCACGGTGTCGTTCCGGACCAGGATCAAATTTGCATCCGGATCCTGGCGACGAAACCCGTCTATTTCCTCCAGGGTAAAAACGATCCTGCCGCTCATGGCACCGCCGGAAACACCGATACCCTGACCCAGGTAAAGGGTGGCAAGCTGTGCGTCATCGGCTTCAAACCCGGTCATTTTTTTTCGGTCCCGCAGGGAAAGGTCCCGGGCCTGGAGGATGAACAAATCCTTTTTTTCCGGCCCCTCAAAGGTGAATTCAATTTCCTGGGGATTCCACCCCCCCTCGTAAATCAACTGCTGGACAATGGACAGCAGCTGCTTGTAAATTTCGGGAAACTTGGTTTCCAGGCTTATTTTAGACTCCCTGTCCTCCAGCTCCTTCTGGATTTCCGATATGGGCAGGGTTTTGACCAGACCCGAGACCACGTCTTCCCCCTGGTTGCCAATGGTAAAGTCCCCCCAGAGCCGGATGGCGTCCCCGGGCAATTTGGGACTATGGCTGAAAACCACACCAGACCCCGACTGCCGGGATCTGTTGCCGAAGATCATTGCCTGGACCGTCACGGCCGTGCCCCAGTCATCGGAGATGCCCATGATCTGGCGGTAGTCCTTTGCCCGCTTGGAATTCCACGAGGAAAAAACCTTATGGATGGCCAAAAAGAGCTGTTCCATGGGAGACTCAATCAGGTCCACGCCAAAATCCACGAGCAATTGCTTGTAGGCCAGGGCCACCGCTTTCATCTGGTCGCCGGTAAAATACCGTTTAAAAGAGATGCCGTGCCGTTCCTTGAACCCGGAGATCACATGGTCAAAAGCATCCCGCTGGATATTGAATGTCATGCCGTAGGCCTGGAGAAACCTGCGGTAGGAATCCCAGGCAAACCAGGGATTTCCTGTCTTTTTGGCAATGCTTTCGGCAATCTCTTCATTGATCCCCACGTTTAAAAAAGAGTCCAGCATTCCGGGCTGGGAAATGGAAGACCCGCTCCGAACAGAGAGCAGCAATGGATTTTCTGGATTTCCGAATGCAGCCTTGCTTTTAACTTCCAGACGGGCGAGCATGGCGGTCACATGCTGCTTAAAATTGACGGCAGCAGGCGTGTACTTGTTGATCAGGTCCAGGCACTTAAAAACCTCGGTGGTAATGATAAATCCGTTGGGGATCTCAATTCCCAGATGCTTGAGCTTGATCAGGTTCCATCCCTTATTGCCAAGATAAATAATATTGTTGCTGATCCGCTCTTCATCCTCAATATTGGTGACCGAGCATTTGGGATCATAGTTGAGCAGGGCGGAAAGCTCATCCTGTGAAAGTTTTTCAGACTGCCGGAACAGGGTGTGCAGAATGCGGTTTAAGAAGACATCCAGCTGCTGCAGCCCCAGGGAGGTGGCAATCCTGTCCCTGAAAAAAATATCTGCCACCCGCTGGTCCAGCTTTTCAGCCATCTTGGCGTCCAGATCGGTGCTGTTCTCTGCATAGGCCCCGGGCAGATATTTGGAAAGGATCTGACCTTTTCCAATCCGGGATTCCATGTGGACCAGGTTTCCGGAATGGATGGTGTTAAAATTATCGCTGACCGCATCGGCCACCGCCCGAATGAACCCCTTGAAAATATCCAGATACTGGGTAAAGGAACAGGTGGTAATATTCACACTATACTTTAAAAATTCAAGCTGGGTATCCAGTTTGTTGGACACAATGCCGTCCAGGCTCAATGCCTTGCGAAACAGCATCAGGATACTGAAAATCCTGACAAAGGTGGGCTTGGTGATCAGGCGAAGATCGATCCCGTTGATCAGGTCTTCGAACAATACATTCACAATGCTCTCAATGCGCAGGGTCAGGCCCAGGGCATCAAACTTTGCTTCATTGTAACGGCCGTACATGGAGGGAATATCCACGGCAAAATGCCGTTTGTGATAAATGGCTTCATTCACCGCAAAGCGCTTGTCGGAAAGGATGATCTCCTTGAGCTGGAGCATATAGTTCAACAAAAACTCAATCTTGGTTTCCAGGTCCTTTTCTTCAAGGGCGGCCATAAGGCGCTGGGGATCGGGCAGGTCCTCTGCTTTGAAGGTGGCCAGATAGTCTTTCAACTCCAGGTTATCAATGCCGTATTTTTCGTTGAGCAACCGGTAAAACCGGGACATGAGCTTTACCCGCAGCCGATCCAGATCCTTAACCCCCTCAACCTCGTCAACCAGTTTGTCCAGGGCCTCCTGCTTGAACATCAGATAGTCTTCCGGCTGAACCAGACCCTTGGATTCAAGGGACAAAAGAATTTTGCCCGGTCCGTCAACAAACCGGCCCACAGAGCGGATATCCCCATAAATGGACGGGGGAACAAAGGGTGCAAGGGGGGTTTTGTCCCGGGTTTTCCAGAAGATCATGACCTGCTGAATGAAGTCCACAATCCGGCTGGAACTTTCCACATGGCACTGCTTTCTTAAGAAATGAACCAGGCGGTCCCGCCGGTGGCAGGATTCGTCCAGCTGGGTTGAGATGTCCCGAAGCTCTCCTTCGGCGCCGATTTCATTAAAAAAAGCCGGCAATAATCTTGCCAATTGCTTGACCAGGTTAAACACCGGCCCTATTTCCGAATTGAGGAACCGGGTGATATCCCTGGGGAACAGGTCGGTGTCCCGGATAAACACCCCGCCGATGGACAGGGAAATAATCAGGGCAGACAACAGCCGTTTTGATTTTTTGGGCTGCTGGCCAATGAGGCTCAGAAAAACCCGGATATTTTTCACATGGGCATTGTTGCCCTGGATCTGCCAGTCTTCACCCGTGCCCCGGATCATGGGAAACTGGAACCCGTGGTCCACGGCCCTGTCAATAAAATGGTTGATCAATTCAATTTCATCGGTTTTGTATACGGCATCACCGATTTTGTGGATACACTCCAGTACCGTGCCCGGATACCGCCCCTTATGTTCCTTGAGCAGGGAAAAGGTCTGGTCCACAATCCGAATATCCTTTTTAAACCCACGGTCTCCGATCAAATGAATCAGGGTTCTGTGAATCTCTCCCAAGGCCTCCCGATGGATCATGGCAAGCCCGGGAGAATGGATAATATAAAACAGAAAGGTGAGCTTGAAGTACTTGCCATAGGTCTTGCCCTGGGAGTGGTCCAGAATCTTGCGGGGAACCTCCTTAAACTGTTTGACAAAATCCCTGTATCCGGTCAATCGGATGAGCTGGACCGTGGTATCAGCGGATCCCAGGTCATGGGTCCGGACAAGGTCTTCAAGGTAGGCCTGCCAGGAGCCCAGCCGGGAATGGGAAACGGCGTCCAAAATATTAAGAATGCTTTCATTGAGTCTCCATTCATCAATATTTTCCCGCATCCATTCGACCGGGTCGTCCTGGGACAGCCAAAAGGCGAATGAGGCGGTATAAAACTTGACCAGCAGACGGTTCAGGGCCAGAAAAACCGTTTTGTCATTGTTTGTTTTTGTGTTTGTCTCCAGGTTCTCCAGAAGTACCTGGGCCAGGCGGTCCGGCTGATAATAGGAGCTGACAAAAAAATGGAAATCCTTGTCTTCATAGGAATAAATCCTTAAAATCTCTTTTTCCATCAGCGGGAAAAACCGGGACAGCTCATCGCCGGATTCCTTTGCAATGTGGTGAAGCACCAACATCAGGTTATCCACGGCAGCCGCCCGGATCTCCTCATCCGACCGGGACTCAAAGGCGGTGATGAAAATATCGGCAAATAGCTCCAGGGCCTTTCTGCCGTCCGGATGGGGTTTATAAAGATAAAAATAATGAAGGGTAAAGTGCCGGGCTTCACTGACAATAAACCCCCAATTCCGGTAGGGGTGGGATAATTCCTTTAAAAATATTTCCAGGCGGCTTAAAATACCCACATACCCGTCAAAAATATCCAGCAGCAGTTGATATTTTTCATCAATGACAACATCGGCTCTGGTGCCGGAAAGATTGACCTCAAGGGCTTTTGATTTCACAACCATCCTTTCTTTGTTCTCGGAACCTTAAAAAAAGCATAACCTGCAGGCAGTGTATCATTTTTTCCTTTTTTTTCAACGGACTTTCTGGAAATTACGGCCTGAAATATCGTGTATTTCTTTTAAGGTTTATGATATCGTGACCGGCAAGCTTTTGTTTGCAGATAAATGATTCACACTTGTGGGGCCGGGCAGCCTGTGATACCGGACACCTCCATGTGTGCACACCCTTTTAAGGATGAGGCAATGACATTTAAACTGGCTGACCTGAAAATGCGTCCCAAATTGATCTTCTTATTTGTTTTGACCGGAATTTTGCCCCTGTTAATCGCCGGATATTACGGCAGTAAGCTTGCCGCCAATGCAATGATGGAAAAATCTTTCGGCCAGCTGGATGCAGTCCAGACCATCCGGACCGGTCAGCTGGAGTCTGTTTTCAGGCAGCGCTCCACTGAATTGCAGATGCTGGCCAAAAGCGACCAGATCCTGGAATTCAGCAAAAAACTCATCGACTACCATACCCTTAGAACCCAGTCCCATATTTTTGAGACCAAGAACTACAAGATGCTTGAAAGTGCCTATGCTGAAACGCTGAAGCGCTTTGCCGCCTCCTATGGCTGCCAGGACATCAAGATTGTTGAGGCAACTCAGGGTCTTCTTCTGTATTCCAATGAAAATTTCCAGAACATGGGACACGATCTTACACAGACCGCCTACGCCTGGAGTGGTCTGGCCCGTGCATGGAAAACAATTCTGAATACAGGGGAAGGGGTCATTGTTGATTTTGAGCCCTATGCACCGGCCAAGGGGATGGAAACAGCCTTTTTCGGTCAGCCGGTAAAAGATGCCAACGGCCAATTGGTGGCTGCCGTCATCGTCCAGGTCACCCCGGACTTTATCCGGGACATCATGGAATCCCGCAAGGGCATGGGAGAGACCGGCGAGTCATACCTGCTCGGCTGGGATGCAGGCCAAGATCGATTTGAGTTGAGAAGCGATATTCAAACCATGGGAGACGGCAAATTTGTGATTGGGTTTTCCCTGGAAAAAACCCTGGACTATTGGAAAGACGCCGTGAAAAAGGGGACTGCCGGCGGCAGGGGCTCCTATGTTGACAGTTCGGGCAAAACGGTGCTGGTTTCCTACAACAGATTGGATATAAGCGGAATGAACTGGTTTTTAATTTCCAAGATTGACCAGTATGAGGTGGAAACGCCGGTCCGGAAGATTCTGGTTAAAACCCTGATTCTTTCCATTTTCCTGGTGACCCTCATCGGGACAGGGGCGTTTTTTTTATCCCGAACCATCACCCGCCCCATTATCGAGGATGTGAAGTTTGCCCAGGCCATTGCCAACGGGGAATTTAACAAAACCCTTAAATTGAACCAGCGGGATGAACTGGGAAAACTGGCATGGGCATTGAACCACATGGCCAGAACCCTCCGGGACCAAAGCTGGCTTAAAACAGGTAAAGAAGGCCTGGATGACGCCCTGCGCGGAGAATTAAACGAACAAAAACTGGGGCAAAAATTTGTTACCTTTATGGCCAAACACCTGGGCGCCCACCTAGGGGCCTTGTACCGCAATGATGCCGGTGTATTAAAATTATATGCCAGTTATGCCTTTTCAGACCGGAAGGGCAACTTCAATTCCATCAAACTGGGTGAAGGCATGGTGGGCCAGGCCGCCCTGGAACAGGAAATTATCGTCTTCAACGATATCGAGGAAGAGGGCCCCATGATTCACTACGGCGCCGGCCAGAAGCCTGCCGCCTCCTATATCATTGTTCCCCTGCCCTTTGAAAATGAACTGATCGGCGTTCTTCTGCTGGGGTCTCTTAATCGGTTTACAGATCTTGAAAAACAATTCATTGAGCAGAACATTAAAAACACCGCCATTCTCATGAACACCGCAAAGTCCCGCCGAACCATCAAACACCTCCTGGAAGAGGCCCAGCAACACCAGCAGGAATTGCTGGCCAAAAACCAAATCCTTGAAAAACAGACCCAGGCCCTGAAAGAATCCGAAGCAGAACTCAAGTCACAGCAGGAAGAACTGCGGGTCACCAATGAAGAGCTGGAAGAACAGGCCCGGGCTCTCAAAGAATCGGAAACAGAGCTCCAGGCCCAGCAGGAAGAGCTCCAGGTCACCAATGAAGAGCTGGAAGAACAGACCCGGAACCTTGAAGAGCAGAAAAAAGCCATCGAAAAAAAGAACGTCGCCCTGGTCGATGCCCAGGAAGATATCCAGGCCAAGGCCGCAGAGCTTGAAATCGCCAGCAAGTATAAGTCGGAATTTTTAGCCAACATGTCCCACGAACTTCGGACGCCTTTGAATTCCATCCTGATCCTGTCCCAGCTTCTGGGCACAAACAAAAACCAAAACCTTACCGAAAAACAGATAGAGTCGGCCAAGGCCATCCATTCCAGCGGTGAAGACCTGCTCACCCTGATCAATGAAATACTGGACCTGTCAAAGGTGGAAGCGGGAAAAATAGAACTGATACCCGAAGACCTGGGCATTCAACGCCTGATGGATGACGTAACCCGGATGTTTACGGACCTTGCCCGGGAAAAGGGAATCGGTTTTGACATTATCACTGAAAAAGACATGGTCGATACCATTTACACAGACCCTTTGCGGTTGCAGCAGATACTGCGGAACCTTCTGACCAATGCCTTCAAGTTTACCAAACAGGGTCAGGTCAGCCTCACCATTGCACGGCCCTTACCCTCCCTTTTGTCGGGCACTGCCCTGACGTCTGAAACATCCGTCGCCCTTGCCGTTAAAGATGAAGGCATCGGGATACCCAAGGAACAGCAGGCCGTTATCTTTGAAGCCTTTCAACAGGCAGACGGCAGCACCAGCCGGAAATATGGGGGCACGGGACTTGGCCTTTCCATTTCCCGGGAACTGGCCAAATTGCTGGGGGGATTTATCCACCTCCAAAGCCAGGAGGCCAAGGGCAGCACCTTTACCCTTGTCATTCCGGAGCGCCATTGCCCGCCAGACGAACCCGCCCCTCCAAAAAAAGTTTTGGCCGGGACTGCTGAAAACAGGGAAAGCCCCCCCCCTGACAAACAGGCCGTAAACACTCCGGTGGCAAAACCTGCCCCCGTGCCCCAAAACGCTTCTGTCCGGGATGACAGAAAACTGATATCAACGGGAGGCAAAAGCCTTTTAATTATTGAGGATGATCCTGTTTCCGCCAAAATCATGCGGGATTTTGCCCGGGAACGGGGATTTAAGTGTATCATTGCCGATGACGGCGAATCCGGACTCCATTTTGCCGATTATTATAAACCCAGCGCCATCATGCTGGACATCGGCCTGCCCGGGATTGACGGGTGGAGCGTGCTGGAACGGCTGAAAAACAATCCGAAGCTGCGCCATATTCCCGTCCATTTCATGTCAGCGGCGGACAGCTCTCTTTCTGCCATGCGCATGGGGGCCCTGGGATTTTTAACCAAACCCGTGACCCTGGAAAAGGTGGAAGAAACCTTTTGCAAGATTGAAAATATTATCACCCACCCGGTGAGAAAACTGCTGGTGGTGGAGGATGATTCTATCCAGCGTAAAAGTATCAAGGACTTGATCGGCAACGGGGATGTGGAAACCACCATGGTTTCCACAGGGGTCCAAGCCTATGAAGAGCTGATAAATCAGCGCTATGACTGTATGGTCCTGGATCTTGGTCTGGAAGATATGTCCGGGTTTGAACTCCTGGAAAAAATCCGCCACCACAAAACCTGTTCCAAGATACCGGTCATTGTCTATACCGGCCGTGACCTGACCCTGGATGAAGATAAAAAACTGCGGAAATACACGGAAAGTATTATCATTAAAGGGGTCAAATCACCCGATCGCCTGTTGGAAGAGTCTGCCCTTTTCCTCCACCGGGTGGAGGCGGATCTGCCTTCGGAAAAACAAAAAATCCTCAAAATGGCCCATGACAAGGGGGCTGTCTTGCGTGAAAAAACCATCCTCCTGGTGGATGATGACATGAGAAATGTCTTTGCCCTCTCTTCTGTGCTGGAAGAAAAAAACATGACCGTCCTCATCGCCAGGGACGGCATGGAAGGGGTGAAAAAGACCAAGGAACACAAAGAGATTGATCTTGTACTCATGGACATCATGATGCCCAGAATGGACGGATATGAGGCGATCCGGGAGATACGGAAAACCCAAAAAAAATTGCCCATCATTGCCCTGACGGCCAAGGCCATGAAAGGGGACCGTAATAAATGTATTGAGGCCGGGGCCAATGACTATCTTGCAAAACCCGTGGATCCCGACAAACTGATCTCCATGCTCAGGGTCTGGCTATACGCATGATTGCTGAGCCCAAAAAGAAAGCCCTGGAAAATGAGCGCCTGGAAATCCAGATGCTCCTGGAGGCCATCCATCAAAAATACGGGTATAATTTCAAGGATTATGCCAGTGCCCACACCAAACGGCGGCTCCAGCACCGGTTGAACATCAGCAATCTGGAAAATTATGCACAGATGATGCACAAGATCATTTATGATGAAGCATTCTTTAATTCCCTGCTTCTGGATTTGTCCATAAACGTCACGGAAATGTTCAGGGACCCGATGGTTTACAAAAAAATCCGCCAGGAGCTTATTCCCCGTTTAAAAACCTATTCCTTTATTAAGGTCTGGCATGCCGGCTGTTCAGCAGGCCAGGAAGTCTATTCCATGTCCATTCTCCTGGAAGAGGAGGACATGAAGCATCGGTCACAAATCTATGCCACGGATTTTAACGATCTGATTTTAGATACGGCCAAAAAGGGTATCTATCCCCTTGAGGTGATGAAAACCTATACGGGCAATTATCAGCAGTCCGGCGGAAAAAATGATTTCTCCGATTATTATACCGCCGACTATGACAATGTCATTCTCCGGCAATCCCTGAAGGAAAAAGTGTTGTTTTCATCCCACAACCTGGTCACAGACGGCGTGTTCGGAGAAATGAACCTGATCTTCTGCAGAAACGTGCTCATTTATTTTAACCGGCAATTGCAAAACCAGGTGTTAAAACTATTTTACGACAGTCTCTGCCCCGGAGGCTACCTGTGTCTGGGGATCAAGGAAAGTCTCAAGTTCACGGACATGGAAGAAAAATTTGAACCCATTGCCGACCGGGAAAAAATTTACAGGAAAAAACGACTGCCATGAAAGAGACACCCATAAAAAAACAGTATGAGGCCATTGTCATTGGCGCATCCGCAGGAGGACTGGCTGCCCTGACCGCTATCTTGCCCAAGCTTTCGAAGTTCCTGGGCCTTCCCGTTCTTATCGTTCAGCATTTGAGCCCGGATTCCGATGATTTTCTGGCCACCCATTTTAATCGCCTTTGTTCCCTTCGTGTAAAAGAAGCCGAAGACAAGGAACCCATCATGGACAATACCATTTATTTTGCTCCGGCCAACTATCATCTGATGGTGGAGCAGGATAAAACCATTGCCCTGTCCACGGCGGAACGGGTGCAATATTCAAGGCCCGCCATTGATGTCTTGTTTGAAACAGCAGCAGACGCCTATGCAGACCGGCTGATCGCCATCATTCTCACGGGATCCAATTCCGACGGTACTCGGGGTATCCTGCGGATCCGGGAATTCAAGGGCCTTGTGATTGCCCAATCCCCGGAGTCTGCACAGGTAAACATCATGCCCTTATCCGCGATCAACCAGGCCGGGGTGGATAAAATACTTGATTTGAAAGAGATTGCACCGTATATCCATCAGATAACGGAGAAGGAAACTTAAATGAGAGCTATATCCATTCTGATTGTTGATGACCGGCCGGAAAACCTTCTCGCCCTTGAGCAGGTGCTGGAAACGCCGACATTGAATGTTGTTCGGGCCAACTCCGGACATGAAGCCCTTGAACGAACCCTTGATCACGAATTTGCCCTGATTCTTCTGGATGTCCAGATGCCGATCATGGATGGATATGAAACCGCCGCTCTGCTCAGGGGAAATAAAAGAACCAAACACATTCCCATTATCTTTGTCACTGCTGCCTCCAAAGAACAATCCCAGGTTTTTCTGGGATATGGATCAGGGGCTGTGGATTATCTGTTCAAGCCCCTGGAACCCGATGTTCTGAAAAGCAAGGTCACCATCTTTCTGGAACTCTATCGCCAGCGACGACTCCTGGAAGAAAAGACCCGGGAGCTGGATGCCAAAATACTGGAATTGGAAACCCTGAAACTCGCCCTTGAAGACTCCAATGAAAAACTGCGCCAACTCTCCTCCCTGGACGGCCTCACCGACCTGCCCAACAGACGCTTCTTTGATGAGACCATTGCCCGGGAATGGCAGCGGGGAATCCGGAGACAGAAACCCTTGTCTCTGATCCTTGCGGACATTGATCATTTTAAGGCCTTTAACGATGCCTACGGACACGTGGTTGGGGATGACTGCCTCAAACGGGTGGCCAAGGGACTTGAAAAAAGCATTCTCAGGGACATGGATACCATTGCCCGGTACGGGGGGGAGGAATTTGCCGCCATCCTGCCGGAAACCGATAACGCCGGCGCCGTAAAAATTATCCAACGAATGCTCAAAAGCATAGAAGCCCTGAAAATCGACCATATTGCCTCCCCCACGGCAGACCATGTCACGGTCAGCTTCGGCCTGAGCACCATGCTTCCCATTTCAGACCTTGGGCCCACCCAATTAATTCAATCTGCGGACAAGGCCTTGTACCTTGCCAAGAATTCGGGCAGGAACACTTACACCATCAACTGATTTTCGGTGTTCCCCCCCCCTTGTGGCGCCGGGTGGACATCAGTTCTTTATTGATTATTTTTTTCGTTTTTTATATGATGAAACAATTTTCTTTTGCATTGATGCACAATATACTATTTTCTAAAAAAGACAAAACCTAAGGAGTGAACAGACCATGAGTGATGCATCCCAAACTATTTTCTATGGCGGCGGCCACAGAGGAGCAGAAGCAGAATTTGGCAAACTGGCGGAAAAATACGGCATGAAGGAAGTAAATTTTTCCTTTGAGGGCCACAACCTT
>Ga0180007_10003915_pt1 | contig 16154 bp, 14 predicted proteins | sample MM_PC_MetaG_FD_121122 | JGI IMG/M metagenome (GOLD analysis project Ga0180007, IMG submission 121122) | Groundwater microbial communities from the Aspo Hard Rock Laboratory (HRL) deep subsurface site, Sweden - MM_PC_MetaG | ecosystem: Environmental > Aquatic > Deep subsurface > Groundwater... | reverse complement strand
TTGAAGACCTGGTAGAACTTAAAGGATAGCATTGAGGATTATCATGGAAACCGTCAGCGCCGCCACCGGCGATATCGTCACCACAAGTAGATTAGTATGGGCTTTGCTTGTCCCATTGCTTGGTTCGTTCCTTGTTTCATTGTCCGGGAAAAAGCCAAACGTGCGGGAGAGTTGCTCTATCATATCTGCAGTAATACTTTTTTCAATGGTCTTATCGATGGTGTCACCGGTTCTTGCCGGGAAAACCTTTTATTATCAGCTTTTTAAAATACTGCCAGGTGTCACGGTCAGCTTGCGGGCCGATGCCTTTTCCATGATTTTCGCGCTTGTCGCCTCATCGCTGTGGATTGCAGCCGCATTCTATTCCATGGGCTATATGCGGGGACTGCATGAACATGCCCAGACACGATTCAATACATGTTTTGCCATATCGATTTTCGGCGCCATAGGCGTTGCCTTTTCTGACAATCTCTTCACCATGTATCTCTTCTATGAGATTGTCAGTGTCTGTACGTACCCGCTGGTTGCCCATCATCAGGATGAAGAGGCCTATGAAGGAGCCAAGAAATATATCGTTTATTTGACGACTACCGCCAAAGGCTTTCTGTTGCCGTCCCTGGCACTCATATACGTGCTCACAGGTTCGCTTGATTTTCCCTATAACATTTATACCGGCATGTTCCCGGCTGATGCAAATTCAGCCCTCGTGACCATGCTGTTCATTTTCTGCCTCTTCGGTTTTGCCAAGAACGGCGTGATGCCGTTCCATCACTGGCTCCCGGGCGCCATGGTTGCACCTACCCCGGTCAGTGCGCTCCTTCATGCAGTTGCCGTTGTTAAGGTCGGTGTCTTCTGTACCACCAGGATGATGCTGTATGGATTCGGGGTGGATCTGATGAGTTTGCTGAACCTGGGCATACCCACTGCCTACTTTGTCGGCTTCACCATCGTCATGGCATCCGTCATCGCCCTGACCAAAGATAATCTGAAAGCCCGGCTTGCCTATTCCACAGTCAGTCAGCTTTCCTATATCATTCTTGGTGTTTGCCTGCTCACACCGCACGGCATTGCCGGCGGGCTTATCCATATTTCCAACCACGCCTTTTCCAAGATCACCCTCTTCTTCTGTGCCGGTGCAATCTATGTCGCCACCCATAAAAAGAATATTTCTGAAATGAGCGGGCTGGCCAGGACGATGCCGTTTACCTTCGGCGCCTTTGCCGTGGCGTCGCTCAGTATGATCGGCGCGCCTCCGGTAGCAGGCTTTGTTACCAAATGGGAGTTGCTTATCGGCACAATCGAGTCCGGTTCATTCGGCATAATCTTTGTATTGCTTGCCAGTACGCTGCTTAATGTAGGTTATTTTGCCCCGATTGCCTATAAGGCCTATTTTGGCAAACGACCTGTCGGAGAACCCTATGAGGGGATCAAAGAGGCGCCATTGAGCATGGTTATCCCGCTCTGTACGGCATCACTTATTTCGGTCATTATGGGTTTCTATCCGAATTTTTTCATGAATCTTGTTAAGGCGGTGATAGGATGATTAGCTTGATTGAATTCTTCCGCGAACGTCTGAAGATCGTTATTGTAGCCTGTGTGATATTGATCGGCGTGATAGCACTTTGGGGATCATTTATGATTGATTTGAGCCATGCTCATTTGAAGATGGAAAAAATACCTTTTTTCTGGAGTTTCTTTGGGCTGATCGGTGGCGCACTGCTCATTCTCGTGTCCAGATTCCTTGGACGCCTGGGAATCATGACCCGTGAGGATTATTACGATGAATAATTTCTGGCTGCATCCCGCACTTATCCTTATCATCGGCGGATTGATTCTGCCCTTGATGAAAGGGCCAATCAGGAAACCTTTCCTCCTTATTGTGCCGATTCTGACGTTTCTGTCTGTGCTGGCAATGAATAAGGGGGTTCATGGTGTTGTTCAATTCATTGACTGGCAGCTGATCTTCGGCAGGGTTGACAGTCTCAGCCAGATTTTCGGCTACATCATGTCCCTCATGTGTATCATCGGCACATTGTTTGCCTTGAATGTTGAAGAGGACGCACAGCATATTGCCGCCTGGTATTATGTGGCCGGTTCCCTTGGTGTTATATTCTGCGGCGACTATGTTGTTCTCTTTCTCTTCTGGGAACTCATGGCCTTTTCCTCTGTTTTTCTTGTCTGGTTCAGGCGTGGACCCCAGTCTCTTGCCACCGGATACCGATATTTGCTCATTCATACCCTGGGCGGGCTCTTCCTGCTGGCCGGATTTGTGCTTCGGTATCACAACACCGGCGGCGATCTTTCCTTTGGACCGATTGGCGTTGATACCCCTAATCTTGCCACCTATCTGATTCTTATCGGTTTCATAGTCAACGCAGCCGTGCCGCCCTTTCATTCATGGTTGCCTGATGCCTATGCCGAGGCAAGCGTCGCAGGGGCCGTGTTTATGTGTGCCTTTACCACCAAAACTGCAATTTATGTTTTGGCCCGTGGCTTTGCTGGTATGGAGATTCTCATTCCACTGGGAGCTGTCATGGCCCTCTACGGGGTTGTCTATGGGATTATTGAAAACGACGGCCGCCGGATTTTCGCCTGGGATACGGTGAGCCAGGTCGGCTACATGGTAGTGGGTGTTGGTATCGGGACAAATCTCGCCATTAACGGCGCCTGCGCCCATGCCTTTGCCCATATCCTTTATAATGGCCTGCTGTTCATGGGGACCGGTTCGGTACTTTACATGACCGGCACCTGCAAGCTCAATGAATTGGGCGGGCTGTATAAAAAAATGCCCCGCACCTTCTTTTTTACTTTGATAGGCGGTCTGTCCATTGCCGGTTTCCCGTTATTCAGCGGTTTTGTCAGCAAATCAATGATCATAGCAGCAGGTCTTGCGGAACATCATTACTGGGCCGGTTTTGCTTTATTGCTCGCTTCCGGCGGTACATTCCTGCTGGCAGGAATCAAGGTTCCTTACTATATCTGGTTTGGTAAAAACAACTGTACCAATGAGAGATGGGAAAAGGCGGCGGATCCGCCCTGGAACATGCAGGCAGCCATGGTCATTGCATCTGTTATGTGTGCCTTCATCGGCTGCTACACGGCTTATCTTTACAATATGCTGCCGTATAAGGTCGAATTCCATCCCTATACAGCTTACCATCTTTCTGAGACACTGCAGATTATCGGTACCTCAGGACTGATTTTCTTCTTTCTGAAAAGGTTCATGGAGCCCACCGCAACCATCAGTCTCGATCTCGACTGGTTCTACAGGATGTTTGGACGAGGCTTCATGTGGGTTGATTCCCGGATTTTTCAGTTCATTGACAGCTGTGTAGGAGAAATATATCGTTATATCGGCCTGTTCCCCCTTATGACAATTTCCCGCTTCTGGTCATGGTTTGACTGGAATGCCATAGATGGTATTGTGGACGGTACGGCCAGATCTGTTCGTTCCCTTGGTGGTATTGTGAGAAAGGTTCAGGCTGGAAATATACAATACAATATATTCTTTGCTGCGTCAGTTGCTGCTGCTGCAGTGCTGGTCTTCGTCTTTGTTTGAGGGATCGAACTGTAAACTCTCTCTGTAATATATTGAATAGAGGATAGTGGGAATGGATTTTCTAATAATGAATGAAGGGTTTCCCCTTTTGAGCACCATCGTATTTCTCCCGTTGGCAGGCGCTCTTGTCCTGCTTTTTCTTCCGGGTGAAAATGTGCAACGAATCTGGACAATGGCCGTGACCTCGGTTACAGCGGCAATCTCCCTTCCTCTCTATTCACGGTTTGACTTAACCACAGCCAAGTATCAGTTCGGGGAGCATGTAAGCTGGATACCATCGTTAAATATCAATTATACCCTTGGCATTGACGGCATCAGCCTCCTGCTGGTGTTGCTCACCACCCTGATCTTGCCTTTATGCGTTCTCGGCTCCTGGACATATATCAAAACAAGAATAAAAGAGTTCATGATCTGTCTGCTGATCATGGAAACGGCCATGCTTGGTGTTTTCATGGCCCTTGACTTTGTCCTCTTCTATATTCTCTGGGAAGCCATGCTGATCCCGATGTATCTACTCATTGGGGTTTGGGGCGGGCCGCGAAAGATCTATGCTTCAATCAAGTTCTTTCTCTATACCCTGGCAGGTTCGGTCATGCTTCTTGTTGCCATCATCGCCCTCTACCTCAAGACCGGCACCTTCAGCATTCCCATGATGATGGGTCAGGATTATACCAGCACCTTCCAGATCTGGGTATTTCTGGCATTCTTCCTTGCCTTTGCCATTAAGGTGCCCATGTTTCCCTTCCATACATGGTTACCGGCCGCTCATGTTGAGGCGCCAACCGCAGGCAGTGTGATTCTTGCCAGTATCCTGCTGAAGATGGGGACTTATGGATTTCTGCGCTTCTGTCTGCCCATTACCCCGCTGGCAACCCTTAGTCTTGGGCCATATGTTCTGTGGTTGTCGATTGTTGCCATCCTCTATGGCGGCTTTACCGCGCTGGCACAATCAGACATGAAGAAGTTGATCGCCTACTCCAGTGTGGGCCATATGGGATTTGTCACCCTCGGCATTTTCTTCCTGAACAAACAGGGGCTGGAAGGGGCGATACTGCAGATGATCAACCATGGCGTGACCACTGGCGCCCTCTTCCTTTGTGTTGGTATGATGTATGAAAGAACCCACAGCAGGGAGTTAGCCGACCATTCGGGTATAGCCCAGAATGTGCCGATTTTTGTTTCATTTCTGACAGTTTTTTCACTGTCATCCCTGGCCTTTCCGGCGACAAACAGTTTTGTCGGCGAATTTCTCATACTTGCCGGGGCGTTCAGTGTCAATAAGATCATTGCCGGAGCGGCCATTCCCGGTGCCATTCTGGCAGCTGCTTACATGATGCGGCTTCTCCAGCATGTCCTTTTCAGAGGTCCAGGCAGGCCCGATCTTGCTGATCTGAATGTTCGTGAGATTGTTACCCTCGCTCCTCTGCTCGTCTTTGTATTCTGGATCGGTCTGGCTCCTGAACCATTTTTAAACGTCATGCATACAAGCGTTGATTATTTGATACAGCAGGTGAATGTAGCCAAAACGGCACAGATTGCTATGAACATTGTGCCGTAGCAATTGGTTAGGCGACGTTGGTGATTAGACCGCGTAGTAAATTATTAAGGCAAGCTGATTTTACAGTATAAGGATTACTTATGTTGTTCGCACCAGAGTTATTAATGCTGATTGGGAGTCTGGTTCTCTTCTGTCTCTGTCTTGGGCAGGGGAAAGAAAATCTTGCGAAATACGCTGCGCTGGTGCTGGCCATTGCTTCATGTATTTTGAGCCTTGCCACCTTGCAGATGAATGGCAGTCTTTTTTTCGACGCCTACCGTATTGATATGTTTTCGCAGCTCTTTAAGCTGGCCATCTCCACCGGTCTTGTCGTCGTCCTGCTTTTCAGCGGCGAATTGAAAGGTGTAGACGACCGTTTGCGGCCTGAATATTTTCTTTTTATGATTCTCAGCACCCTGGGCTTGATGATGATGGTCAGCAGTGTTGAGCTTCTCACTCTCTTTATTGCCCTAGAACTCTCTTCCTACTCTCTCTACCTTATGGTGCCGATGCGTGATGATCATGGTGGAATGAAGATGCAGATGGAAGCGGCGATTAAATACATTCTATTCGGCGTGGTTGCCACCGGCACCATGCTTTATGGCATGAGCTTTATTTTCGGCATGACCGGGACAACCTACTTCAGTGAACTGGTGCCCAAGATGCATGGGTTGGCGGCAACACCAACTGCGATGCTGGCCATTGCCCTGTTCATGTCCGGATTCTTTTATAAGCTTGCGGTTTTCCCCTTTCACTTCTGGGTACCTGATGTATACCAGGGCGCATCAAATGCAACAACTGCCTTCATTGCTTCCATTCCAAAACTCGGCGCGGTGGCCATTCTCATCCGCATCACCACAATGGTTGCCCCCACTGGTGGAGAGGCTGTGGTCAATATGCTCATGATTCTGGCTGTCTGTTCCATGTTTTATGGCAATCTGTCAGCGCTTGTGCAAAAAGATATTAAACGCATGCTCGGCTTTTCCGGTATTTCCCATGCAGGTTTTGTTCTGCTCGGCCTGCTTACCTTGAAAGATACCGGTTACGCTACATCAATGTACTATATTGCCGGTTATGTTGTTATGAATCTTGCGTGCTTTCTGGTGATCTGCAAGGTGTCAAAGAATGGTGAAAACGTCAGTATTGACGATATGAGCGGTCTGTATAAACGGGCTCCGCTGCTTGCCTTGACCCTGCTGGTCGGTATGATGGCACTGGCCGGAATTCCACCTTTTGTCGGATTCATGGGTAAATTCATGCTTCTTACCGGCGCTCTGAGTGACGGTCATCTTGCCCTGGTCATACTTGCGGCGCTGAATACCGCCATCGCTATTTACTATTATTTATCAGTGGTGCGGGTTGCATTCTGCAGTCCACCTGAAGAAAGACCTGATGTTCATGTCGATCTGTTGACCCGATGTGTCAGTATTGCTTTGATTGTCGTCATCATCTTTATGGGAGTAGCTCCCAAGCAACTGCTTGCTGTTGCCGAGACTGCTGTTCGCAACATCAACATTTTCTAATTCCCATATCTTGCAGGCAGAGTGAATCAGGTTAATGGATTTGCTCTGCCTTTTTTTGTTTTTTATCCCTAAAGATCAGAAGTTTAATCCCCTCACCCCTTGCCGATTATTGACGGCAATTACCCTGTTGACTGCAAAAGCGCTTGACAACTTACCCTCCCGACAGTCTGCTTGACAAGTTGAAAAAATTGAGTATAATATCAAATTAACCTATGAGCGGACATAGCTCAGCTGGTAGAGTACAAGCTTCCCAAGCTTGGTGTCGCGGGTTCGAACCCCGTTGTCCGCTCCAATAAAGTATCGTGATTCCGGCGGATTATTGCCGGGTCAATCCTTGTGTATGGTTATTCGATGGTTCTTCCATCGCTGCGCGCCCTTGGTCGATGTATAAAGAGTACATGGATTCGTTCCTGTTTCTTTGAGTGTCAGTTGTTGACTGAGTGCTGAAACCTTGAGACTGGATGGCCATTCCTGCAGCCATCTGAAGATAAAGTGGGCTATGCCCGCTTTTTTTATTTTTGACATAGGCAGATTGTCGCGGGTTGGTATGCCTTTACTGAAAGATCATATAGTTGAAGAAATTGGACGATTGATAGATCCTGTTCTGGCTGAAAATTTCTTAGAACTTGTTGAGGTTCAATTTCGCCAGGAGCCGGTTGGCTGGGTGCTCAGGGTTATTATTTATAAACAAGGCGGTACGTCGGTGGATGATTGTACGAAGGTGAGCCGGGAGTTGAGCCATCTCCTGGATGTGGAGGATTTGATCCCGCAAAAGTATTTTCTGGAAGTGTCATCTCCAGGCCTTGATCGTCCCTTGAAGACAGAACAGGATTTCCGTAGAAACAAGGGCGAAAAGGTGAAGCTCACAGTTGAAGCTGATGGCAAACATCTTACCCAAATAGGAATTATTCAGGATGTGCAGGACGGCATACTCTTGTTAAAGAGTGATGCCGGTATCTTGTCTTATCCTTTAAACGGGATAAGTAAAGCAAGGCTTAAAATTGAGTTTTAAACAAGCCTGTGCGGTTTTTAATATATTTTTGCCGGTTTCACCCGTTTTAACAGCCTGTATGGGTTGAAATTGTGGAGAATGATGATGTTATCAGATTTAAAGAGAATTATTGACCAGATCAGCCGGGATAAGGGAATTGACAGGCAGCTTCTCATTGAGGCGCTTGAAGAGGCTGTGCTGTCTGCCGCAAAAAAAAGGTATGGGTTGCGGCGTGATATAGAAGTCAAATTCAATGATGAATTTGGCGAAGTTGAACTTTTCCAGTTCCGCAAAGTTGTTGAACGGGTCGAGGATGAACAGACCGAGGTCTCAATTCTTGAGGCAATGCGGCTTGATCCCGAGGTGGAACTCGGTGACGAACTGGGTTCCAAGATGGAAAATGTTTCCGATCTTGGCCGTATCGCCGCCCAATCGGCAAAGCAGGTGATCATTCAGAAAATGAAGGATGCTGAACGGGACGTTATCTTTGATATGTACCGGGACCGCAAGGGTGATATTGTTAACGGTATTGTCCAGCGCTTCGAGCGGGGCAATATGATCATCAATCTGGGCAGAACGGATGCATTGCTGCCCAAAAAAGAACAGATGCCCAGACGCTCCTATCGGCAGGGAGACCGGATACGTGCATATCTCATGGAGGTCCGTCAGGATGTCCGTGACCATCAATTGATTTTAAGCCGCACCTGCAATGAATTTCTTGTGAAGCTCTTTGAGATGGAAGTACCGGAAATCGCCGAAGGAATTGTTAAGATCATCAATGCCTGCCGTGAACCGGGATCTCGGGCAAAAATAGCCGTTGCCTCATCAGAGTCTGATGTCGATCCGGTGGGCGCCTGCGTGGGTATGAAAGGGTCCCGGGTGCAGAATGTGGTGCAGGAGCTGCAGGGCGAAAAGATAGACATCGTCCCCTGGAGCCCTGATCCGGCGAAGTATGTATCAAACGCTCTGGCGCCGGCCCAGGTTTCCATGGTTGTTGTTGATGAGGACAAAAAGACATTGCTTGTTGTTGTGCCGGATGATCAGCTCTCGCTTGCTATCGGCAGACAGGGGCAGAATGTCCGGCTGGCCTCCCAGTTGCTCGGCTGGCGAATTGATGTAAAGAGCGAGCAGAAATATGCCAAGATGACGGAGTCTGGTTTCCAGTCCATGATGCGCATCCGCGGCATGAATGAAAAACTGGCAGAAATCTTTTATGATGGCGGAATAAGCTCGGCTCAGGAACTTGCTAACGCTGAGGTGGCTGAGCTGGTGGAGCTGTCAGGTTTTGGTGAAGATGAAGTCCAGATTCTCAAAGATGAGGCTGGCAGTTCTCTTAGTGCCGCTGAGCCGCAGGAAGCGGGGCTGGAAGGGACTCTCGACCAGATGATGGACAGTAAGCTGTAACAGGTGAGTCTGCAGGAAGAGAAAAATGGTCCGATCAGGACGTGTCTCGGGTGTGGAAAAAAGGCGGAAAAACATCATTTCGTACGATTTGCAGTATTAAATGGACAAATAGCTATTGATAACGAATTCAGGCTTGCAGGCAGGGGAGCTTACTGCTGCAGGCAGGAAAAATGTTTACGGAATCTGTTGAAAAAAGAAAGAAAACTGGCCAGAGCCCTGCACTTTGAGAGTCCGCTGTGGTTAGATGATAGAACGTCCTTGATGAACACCTTTATGAAAAGTTTAGCTGTAAAATAGATCAGAAGGGAAGTTTCAGGAGCACATAATGGGAAAAATTCGGGTATACGAGTTGGCGAAAGAAGCAGGGGTTGAAAGTAAGACTCTGACCGCGCAACTTATTGAATTAGGCTACAATGTTCGAGCCTATAACTCCACTCTTGAAGATGATATGGCTGAGGAAATCCGCACCAGACTGGGTTTTAAAAAGGTCGAGGTACAAGAAAAAAGAATTGAGAGCAAAGGCCGTACAACGATTATCCGCAGGCGGACGCAAGCGGTTCCGGAAGAAGCTGAAGAAACCCCGGAAATGGAAGCGGCAGAGGCTCTTGGTCCGGTAACAAAGATTGAACCGGAAGTTGAGCGTAAGCAGCAGCCGAGCATGTCGACAGAGGAAAAGCCCGCAGTGCAAGAGGCTGCTCCGATCAAGGGAAAAGAGGTTATTGTTGAGGCGCCTGTTGCGGCAGAAGAAAAGGAAGTCGAACAGCCTGAGTCTCAGCTCGAAGCGGGTGTGGCAGTCGCAGCTGTTGAGCAGGTCCCTGAAAAGAAAGCGGAAATACCGGAAAGGGGAGAAGAGGTTGTGCCCGAATCCGCTGCCGCACCTGAAAAGGAAAGTATTCCTGAGGTTGAACCACTGGAACTGGTGCCGGAAGAGGGACTGCGGGCAGAGGCTGAGATAGTGGAACCACAGGAAGAGCCGGAACTGAAGAGAGAAGAAATCGCGGCCTTGCCGAAACGGAAAAAGGGACTGGCCAAGATCATCGGCCGGACGGAACTTCCTCTTCCTGTTGACGAATCCAAGGTTCGCGCCAAAAAGATTGAAAAGCCGAAAAAACCGAAAGTTGTTCTGCGCCCGGAAATTAAGCCTGTTGATGCCGTCGTTGATGAAGATGTCGATAAAGGCAAAGGCAAAGCGAAGAAGGGTAAACGCTTTGTGAAGTTCAGTCCTGAACCGGGCCTTGCCCGTTTCAGGAAAGGCGCCAAGAGAAAAGACGGCGTTGACGTGGATGTGGATGAAATTGTCCAGCTTGGTGCACGTATCGCCTCTGGGGTGCGCGTTATGCGTGGGCAAAGGGGCGGCGGCTACAAGAAGAAGAAACGCGAAGACGCCGAGCAGCTTGTCAGTGAAACAAAAGCTATCAAGAAGCGCATCAAGGTGCTGGAGACTATTTCCGTCGGCGACCTTGCCCACAGAATGGGGATAAAGGCCAGTGAAATTATCGCAAAGCTCATCGGTCTCGGGATCATGGCCACGGTCAATCAGGCCCTTGATGTGGATACGGCAATGCTGGTTGCCAGTGATTTCGGCTTTGAGGTGGAGCAGGGCGTCACTGAAGAACAGTCCATCGTCAATCTTGATGAGTCTGAAAGCGGCGGCATGGAGCTACCCCGGCCGCCTGTTGTCACTGTCATGGGCCATGTTGATCACGGAAAAACATCCATCCTTGACGCCATCCGCAATACGGATGTCGCAGCCGGTGAGGCAGGCGGAATCACCCAGCATATTGGCGCCCATTATGTTCGCTCCCTGAAGGGAGATCTGGTCTTTCTTGATACGCCGGGCCATGCGGCATTTACCGAAATGCGTTCCCGTGGCGCCCGGGTCACCGATGTGGTTGTGCTTGTGGTTGCCGGAGATGACGGTGTCATGGATCAGACTAAGGAGGCAATCAACCATGCCAAGGCAGCGGGAGTGCCGATCCTTGTCGCCATAAATAAGATAGATAAGCCTGATGCCGATCCGGCCAGGGTGAAGCGTGAGCTGGCTGAACTCAATCTGGTGCCGGAAGAATGGGGCGGTGAGACAATATATTGTGAAACATCGGCCAAACAGGGTATAGGCATAAATGAGCTTGTTGAAAGCATCATCCTGCAGACTGAGATTCTGGAGCTGAAAGCCGATCCGAAGCGGCGGGCCAAGGGCTGGGTCATTGAGGCCCAACTGCACAAAGGCCGCGGACCTGTTGCGACAGTGCTTGTCCACCATGGGACATTGCGGGTCGGTGATCATTTTGTGGCCGGAATTTATCACGGCAAGGTACGGTCGCTGACGGATGACAAGGGGCGCAAGATCAGCGAGGCCGGCCCGTCAATGCCGGTCGAGATACAGGGTTTGAGCGGGGTGCCCAAGGCCGGCGATGAATTTGTCGTTGTACCTGATGAGAAAATGGCAAAAAGCGTCAGCAGCGACAGGCAGTTGAAGAGCCGTGAGACGGAACTTGGCAGCAGCACGAAGATTTCACTTGAGAATCTCTTTGAGAAGTTGCAGGAAGGTGAAATGAAAGAGCTTCGGGTTGTTCTGCGCGCTGATGTGCAGGGTACCCTGGAGGCCTTTACCAAGGCTATTCAGGAGTTGAGCACGGATGCGATCAAGGTAAAGATACTGCATGCCGGCACCGGTACAATCATCGAATCAGACATCCTGCTGGCGGCTGCTTCAGATGCCCTGATCATCGGCTTTAATGTGCGGCCGAGCAGCAAGGTGTCTGATCTGGCCAAATCCGAAAATGTTGATCTGCGTTTCTATGATGTTATTTATCATGCACTGGATGATATCAGGAAGGCGATGGTCGGCCTGCTTGAACCGACCTTTGAGGAAAAGGTTATTGGCAAGGCAGAAGTTCGGGAGACATTCCATGTTCCAAAAATCGGTACAATCGCAGGCTCTTATGTGACGGATGGCAAGATTGAGCGCAATGCCCATGTGCGTCTTCTGCGGGATGGTATTGTTGTCTTTACCGGCAGGATTTCATCCCTCAAGCGCTTCAAGGATGATGCAAAAGAAGTGCAGGCAGGATATGAATGCGGTTTGGGCATAGATAATTACAATGACATCAAGGTGGGTGACCAGCTTGAGGGTTTTATCATGGAGAAGATAGAGGCGGAGCTGTAAAGCTTCCTCTGCAAGAGAACGCCATGGTCGCAGCAAAGGATAGATCGCGCTTCAAGTTGCCTGACGGGCTGGCTTCAACACCCAAGCGGAGGCCTGTCAGGGTGGCGGACGCGATCAGAAGTGAGATATCCGCCCTTCTCCTCTTCAAGGTAAAGGATCCGGCTCTGCAGAATGTCACCATTGTTCATGTGGAAGTGAGCAATGATTTGAGCCGCGCCAAAATTTATTATGCCTGCGCTCTCGAAATGGCCGACAAGGTGAATTCGGGTTTGCGGAGAGCGAAAGGTTTTATGCGCAGCGACCTGGCCAAGAAGCTGCAGATGCGTTATGTGCCGGAATTAGTATTTTCCCCTGACCCGTCAATAGAGTATGATGAGAAGATGCAAAAAATCTTTCAGGAGATAGCCAGCGAAAATGAACCAGGCTCTGTCTGAAATTATTCCTGTCCTTCGTGAGGCCGGAAACGTTCTCATTGCAACGCATGTTTTTCCGGACGCCGATGCGCTGGGGGCCCAGCTTGCCCTGGGCAATATTTTACGGTCCATGGGCAAGGGGGTGTATCTTTACAGCGAGGAGCCGGCGCATTACATACTTGAGTTCCTGCCCGGCTCCGACAAGCTCAGCATCGGCCTGCCGGAACTGAATCAATTTGACTGCGGCGTGGCGCTCGATTGCGGAGATGACATGAGGCTGGGCAAGGTAAAAGACTATCTTCTCAATATTCATCCCTTTGTTGTGATTGATCATCATACGGGCCATAAGAATTTCGGTGATATACGCTGGGTTGACGCCGGCAAATCATCAACAGGCGAGATGGTGTATGAATTGGCCCAGGCCATGGGCGCCAACATCGATTATGACACCGCCTATTGTCTTTATTCCGCCATTGTATCCGATACCGGCTCATTCAAGTATGCATCAACATCCGCCGATACACTGCGCATTGCCGGGGATTTGATCGCAAGGGGTGTCAAGCCTGCCGAGATATCAGGGAAAATTTTTGATAACTTTACCCGGAACCGTTTACAGCTTCTCCAGGAAGTACTGGCTACATTAACGCTTTATGAGGATGAGCAGCTGGCGGTTATTACGGTGACCCGGGAATTGTATGAAAAAACCGGCACTACTGCCGCGGACACGGAGTTATTTATCAATTACCCCCGGTCGCTTGAAACGGTAAAAGTTGCTGCCTTTATTAAAGAAGCGAAAGAACATATCGGCGTGAGCCTACGTTCCAAAGAGCAATATGATGTGGCTCAGGTGGCCAGGATATTTGGCGGTGGCGGGCACCGCAATGCCGCGGGCTGTAAGTTGCGCGATAAAAACATTGCCGAAGTGCAGCAGGAGCTTCTGGCAGAGTTGCATGTTCTGCTGACGACGCCTCAGAAGTAGATGCAAGCTGTTCCGCCGGGAGTTTTTCTGATTGATAAACCTGTTGGCCCTACCTCTTTTAAAATGGTACAGTTGGTCAAACGGGCTTTGCAGATAAAGAAAGTGGGTCACACCGGCACCCTAGATCCTTTTGCTTCAGGACTGCTTATCATCTGTGCAGGCCGCCCTGCCACCAGAATCATTCCCCAGCTCATGGATGGGGAAAAGGAGTACACCGCCACCTTGAAGCTCGGGGTGGAGACTGACAGTCAGGATCTGACCGGGACGGTGATCAGTCAGCATGATATCATCGGTCTGAGCAAGGCGAGGATTGATGACAGTGTGGCGGCGTTTGTCGGCGAACAGATTCAGAAGCCGCCGTATTTCTCTGCTTTGAAATATCAGGGAAAACCCTTGTATTATTATGCGAGGAAAGGCATAAAGGTTGAAAAGGAGCCGAGGCCGGTTTTCATCAGGGAGATTGAAGCGTTTGACTGGCAGAATGATCTGCTGCGCATCCGGGTGGTATGCGGCAAGGGTACGTATATCCGTACCTTGGCGGCAGATATCGGCGCCTCCCTAGGCTGCGGCGCTCATCTCGTTGAGCTGAGAAGATTGCGCAACGGTCGTTTTACCGTGGAGGAAGCCCTGCCGGGTGAAGCCTTGATGCAGGATCGGCAGGCCGCTTTCGAGCTATTGCTGAAAAATATGCTGCCTGTTGATGATGTGATCGCAGGATGTTTGAATAACGTGTAATATCTTAATGTAACGAATGTCTATTATTTTGTAGGAGGATATAATCGTGTCACTGGAACCTGCTCAGAAGCAAGAACTTATTGAGAAATTTGCAACCCACAAAGATGATACCGGCTCGCCTGAGGTGCAAGTCGCGCTGCTCAGCGCCCGGATTACCTATCTGACCGAGCATTTTCAAACCCATAAGAAGGACCACCATTCACGCCGTGGTCTGTTGAAGCTTGTCGGTCAGCGAAGAAGACTGCTGAACTACCTGAAAGGGAAAAGTCTGGATAGATACCGTAAGGTCATCAAGGAACTCGGTATCCGTAAATAAGCTCTTTATTGGTGCAGCCGATAAAAATCGACCCCACAAAAGGCGTGAGAAATTTGTGTTTCTCTCTGCGCCTTTCAGTGGAGTTTACGCCGATGTAATGGCAATTTTTTGGAGCAATATTTTTATCATCAGCCATGCGGCAGGTGAGGGATATTGCAAATGGTCCAGGATTCATATGAATCCTGGACTTTTATTATTTAAAAAAGGGTTACGAATTAGGCCTGAGTAATGAAGCGCCGTGCGAGCCCCGGATCAAGTTTGCGTAAGTTGCCGCCGTTTGCGTGCAGATATCGAACTTGCGCTCCCGGGTGCTCAAACTGCTCTTTATTGTTCAGTCGTAGTTCGTAATCCGAAAGGGGAAAGAATGTATAAAAAAGTTGAAGTAGAAATAGGCGGGCGCATACTATCCATTGAAACCGGAAAAATGGCAAAGCAGGCAAATGGCGCAGTTGTCGTTGCCTATGGGGACAGCGTTGTTCTTGTCACAGCTACCGCTGCAAAAGAGGCAAAGGCTGATATTGATTTCTTCCCGCTCACCGTGGAATATCAGGAGCGGTTTTACGCGGTGGGGAGAATTCCCGGCAGTTACTTCCGCCGGGAAATCGGCCGCCCTACTGAGAAGGAAACCTTGACCTGCCGTTTTATTGATCGCCCATTGCGACCGTTGTTTGCCGCAGGCTATACAAATGAAACGCAGATTATTGCCATGGTACTTTCGGCCGATAAGCAGAATGATCCAGACATTATGGCCATGGTAGGCGCCTCCGCCGCCTTGACCGTATCTGATATTCCTTTCCTCGGCCCGATTGCCGGGGTGCGGGTCGGCTATATTGATGGGGAGTACGTGCTCAATCCCTCCAAGGAACAGCTGACCAATTCCCGTATGGATCTGATCGTGGCCGGCAGCCGTAATGCGGTTGTCATGGTCGAGGGCGGTGCTGACAACTTATCCGAGGAAGAGGTGCTGTCCGGTATTTATTTCGGTCATCAAGGTCTGCAGCCGCTCCTTGACATTCAGGAGGCCCTGCGCCAGGAGGTTGGTCGCGAGCAAATCAAAGTGGATGTTCCTGTACTTGATGAGGCCCTGCAGAAGAGGATCGCTGAGATCGCCACCGCCGGCATGCAGCAGGTGATTACCACCGCGGATAAAATGAAGCGGGAGGATCTCTCTCAGAAACTGGCGAAGGAGGTTCTTGCCGAACTTGAAAAGGACGAGGACTTTGCCAGTCACCGTGCGGCCAAGGAACTCCTCCATGGCCTTCAAAAAGTCATGATGCGCGACATGATCGTCAAGGAAGGCAAACGTATTGATGGTCGCGGTTTTGCGGATATCCGGCCCATCAGCAGCGAAATCGCCATCCTGCCGCGCGCCCATGGTTCCGCCCTGTTTACCCGCGGCGAAACCCAGGCCCTTGTCTCCACCACCCTGGGCAGCGGTGAGGATGAACAGCGGGTGGAGACCCTGGGTGGCATGGAAAATCTACCCTTCATGCTCCACTACAACTTTCCCCCCTTCTGTGTCGGCGAG
>Ga0180007_10003914_pt1 | contig 16155 bp, 16 predicted proteins | sample MM_PC_MetaG_FD_121122 | JGI IMG/M metagenome (GOLD analysis project Ga0180007, IMG submission 121122) | Groundwater microbial communities from the Aspo Hard Rock Laboratory (HRL) deep subsurface site, Sweden - MM_PC_MetaG | ecosystem: Environmental > Aquatic > Deep subsurface > Groundwater... | reverse complement strand
TTAGGATGCCATCGAGTATATCAGTAGCATATCTTCCCAACCCTCCTGTCCAGCCGTTGATCAGGTTATCAATCTTTGCTGGAGGCAGTTTCAACAACTCCCCTAACTTCCTCGAAACTTCCGATGTCCACCGAGTATATTGTAATTCAGGTGGCATCTTCTCTCTACTGGCTGGGACTATTTTTTGCCCTCTAAAGAAACTATAATTGGACATCCACTCAATAATCGGTAAGGCAGCAGTAGGAATAAAACTTGGAGTAGCACCCTCTACAAAACTCTCTAAAACGCCTTTCATTGCTTCTGGGTCTTTAGTATCAAGCCATTCAAGAAATCTCTCAGGGACAGAGCCAAAAAGAATACCTAACTCAAAAGGCTTGGGTATGCGATAGATATTATCACCCGCAAAGACAATCCAGAATAAGTCTTTCTGCCATTGAGGTATTTCCTTCCACCTATCGTCATCGTGATTTACCAGCCACAGAAGTATACTCGGCAAAGTAATCCCGACAAATACTTTAGCCGATGTTCTCAAAGGATGTTCCTTGAATGAACTAATCATCTTACCCCAACCACGAATATTAGCATTGAAAAATGCTGTGAAGGTATTGATAGCTTGTGCCGTAGTGCCCGCCTGGGCGAAGTCAAGGGTTACTGACCTGGCGGAGTAACCAGCTTCTAACGGAACGGCACCGGATTGTATTCCTTTCCTGAACTCACCCAACCGAGTAGCCTTCTCACCAAGTTCACTGATGATACGGAATAGCTCCATCGGATGCTTTACATACTCAGTAAATCCCTTGCCCTCCACAATCTGCTTAAATGTCTTGGATAGGTATTCCCTATCCATAGAGACAAGCATGGAATGTTCAGCACCCGATATCCTGAAAAGTTGATACATCTTGTCTTTTTTGAGTATAGAAGCCATCCCCTTAATAAAGTCTATCCCAGGCATAAATCCATAATTGGAATAGGCAAAGGCGGATAACTGGTCTCTGGCAGGATTACGGAACATGAAATCAGGACTTAGAGTAGCACCAGCACGCAACCACCTTGCTGGTGCACCAAGCCACTTACCCAACAAACCTAGCGATTCCCTGTCCAACCTCAGCAAAGAATCACGGAGGTCAGCATCTACACGATAGTAATGTTTCTTGCCATCAATAAGAACTGTAACCTCATCGCCCCGAACAAAGAATGAAGGCCGGAATATATCAACCATCTGTTCTTCTTCAGCTTCCGTCATCCCCTCAACTTCAACCCCGAGTTCTTTGGCTGATACTTGGGCGACTCTGGCAATGGGAGTTGTAACCCTCTCAAACACGTCCGCTAATTCAGGGTTCTGGTCAACCAGATTGGCGATAGCAATACCCACTTGGTTTCTATCGGCGGCACTAATCACGACGTAGGTATTCTTGACTATACTCTCAAGAGGATTGATAATCTCACGTTCAGAACCTTTAATTTTTTTAATCGGGCTGGCTATATTCGCCATCTTCTTACCAAATAAACCTTTAGCTTGAAGTTCATTAAACACACGATAGAAAGGAACATAGTTGCCATACTTGCGCAGCTTGGTTAGGAGTTCTTCACTGAATAACCCCATTTCTTGACCATATACCAAAAGGCTATCCTGGTATTTGTACAGTCTCTTGGCTAAATCTTCAAAGCCACGATATTTAACTTCAAGTTCGGCTATGGAAGCTTGGGCGTCAGCAACCTCAATACCAGTCTCTATATTCCTTGCTGACAATTCTACTGAACGCCTAGCCGTGACATAGGTTGAAAAATCTCTCCATTTCTCAGGGTCTTTAACTTCATTGAGAATATCCTGTAACGATTCACCGGTATAGTTTGGAATAGCGTTTCCTTTAGCATCGGTTTTCCAGAAGTTCTTTCCGAATGTGCCGTATTCCAAAAATGTAGTTGCCTTACTGGTAACGCCTCTTAGTAACCTTGCCATGAGATATGGGTTTTCATCTATCGATAGTTGAGTGCCACCCTTTTTAACCTGTTCTACAATCCGTCTAACAGGGTCCAGGTCATCCACCATCTTGATATTGAACTTGTGCCAACCCTGCTTTACCTTTTCGACAAATCCCGACTCAGCGTGATCAGTCTGTATCCTGCCAAACACCCTGGCAGTTGCCCCTTCAGTTGGATTAGGCGCTGTTACAGCCATCTCAGGGGCTTGGGGTAGAGGTTCAGGCAACCCCGTCTGAACGGAAACGGAGGGGGGCATGACAGCTTCAGTAACAGGGACTTCAGGCACTTTCTGTAATGCCTTTAATTCGGTCTCGGCAATTTCTAATGTGCGTTGATACGATGGTCTCATTTTGCCAGTCTTGGGACTAATACCCACACTCTTTAAGTCTGCGATTTGCCTTTCAAGTTGTGCTATTCTACCGCTTGTTTCTTTGTCTAATTGAACTTGCTCGGCTCTCGCAATTTCCTCATCGGTTCGTCTTAATGCTTTAATCCGAGATTCAATTTCTATTTTCTTAGTAAGGTTATCCATGAACTTAGCGTGTTCGTTTTTAGACATCATCCCTAATTGCGCTGGACTAATCTCGCCAGCAGATGGAGAGGGGGTTGCTAAAATCGCTTTGTTTTCTTGCTCTAATCGTGTAGCTTCGGATAATCGCTCATCATAGGTCATCGCCCTTTTTATAACATCTGGTGCAGGTTCCCCCTCTCCTCTCGGTTCTGCACCGGGCCTCATAAAGCCTGCTTCTGGTGCTGCTCTGGCTTCACCAATTGCCTCTCTGATTGCAGGGACAATCTTCGGCATGGTCTCTACCGCTTTAGAAGCCACACCAGGAATAGAGAACGATACCAGTTCTACACTTAGCTGTCTCAGACTTGGTATGCTGAACTTCTGGTCACTAAGTCCCAACTCTGCCAGCACCCCGTGCATGACATCGCCGACTCTTTCCTCCAGCATTTCATTGAGCACGCCGTTATAGCCCATACGTTCCATAATCTTCTTGAGGTCGTTGGCGCTCTTGCCAGGATTGGCTTTCTGAAATGCCTTGAATAGTCCGAGCTTAACCAGACCACCCTTAGCTTTGGAAGTTAGGGGGGTGAACAGCCCGCCACTTCTTTCCGAGACTGTCTCCACCCACGCTTCGCCCGCAGCCTTAGCCAGGCTCTGCCAGACAGATTCCTCATCGCCAGTAAGGGTAGCCTGTAGTTGTTTCTCTAATGTAGCAGATGGTATCCTCGTAGCTCCAGCAGGTAGAGTCTGGAGGGTGCCGCCTGCTATTGTGCCTGCCACTTCCAGCCCGTACTTGGCGAGTTTGCCTTCAAGTATTCTCAGTCCTGTTTTAGTGGCTATCTTCCTTAAAGCTTGCTGGCCTGACTTTACAACCGCCGTTTTGCCGATAGAGAATATACCAGCCGTTAGCAGAAGTTCACCGGCGAAGGGTGCCAACTGAGATATGACATCCATAACCTCATAGCCCCACGTGGTATTCATGGTTGCCCTGTCCACGTAGGCTTTAAGCGCCTGCAAATCTTCCTTGCTGACTTCCTTCTTCTGCTCCAGGTCAAGAGCGGTTTTCATCAGCCTGGAGAGTTCGACAATCTCCACCCCACTGGAAACAAAGGGTATGAGTTTATCTGGTCTATCCGCTAGTTCCTGGACTTTATCCAGCCATCCCTTTTCAGGCTGAGCGAAACTCACCGGCGGGCCCAGTTGCTCAATAACTCTACCTGTCTGCGGGTCATATTTACCGATAGTCCTACCCACCAAGTCTCTAGCCACCAGAGTATCAGGGTCTATCTTGACGAGTTTTCTTACTCCCTGGACTTCGGTCATTGTGCTTGAGGGGATAGTCATTTTGGTCTGGAAGGTACGTTGGACTAGCTCGTCTATCTCTTCTGTGGAGTAAGGTTGCCCTGTATCCTCATGAATGGATTGTGCCAATAGTGTCCTGAGCAGGTTCTCGGTCGAGGGAGTTCTGCCCTTTGCCACCAGTTCATCAAGAAAGGTCTCGGTATCCTCATAGGCAAAGGTTTGTATTTGAGGTAAGACTTCCTCATCGAGTGTTAGTTCAAACCTCTCAGGGAATACCTCCCGGAATAGAGTGACAACTTCAGGTATTTCAACCTCCAGTGTCTCGGTCGGTATCCTGCCTTCCTCGGTAGGTTCCAGGGTAAATTCCTCTCCTTTGGGAAGTTCAATGCCCAGTTCCTTAGCCTGCTTTGTAGTAAAGGTAAGAGGCCGAGTGAGTCCTTTCTCCCCAAGCGTGCCCTGCTCCCTATACTTCTTGAGCAGTTCCACCTGTTGAGACGTAGCGTATTCAGGCAGTTCCGCCTGATCTTCCGGTGTGATTTCTTCCGGTGGAACCAGGGTCCCGGCGCCTTTATCATCAAGAGACAAGCCCCACCCTGGCTTTAACTTATAGCCGTAGAGCCTGGCCTCATCGCCGAAGATGAGCTTGCGCTTTTTCTTAGTATCGGGCATGGTCATTGTGGTTTAGTCCCAGCTGCTATCTTTCCCAGCTTATCGCCGAAGTCTCTGGGTAGCAATCCCTTCTGTTGCCTGGCGCTATTCTTCTGAGTCTCTACCTCGGTAATTACCTGTATGGCTTTATCTACCAACATCTTCTTGGTCAGTTTGAATGTCATTTCTTACCTCCCTAGTTACTAGACTCCATCTATTTCATCAGGTGTAACACCATCAAACTCATCAACAGCTACACCGCAATATTCACCACCCCAACCACCTGCTGCCTCTGTTCCAGTCATCCAGAGACTGGACTCACCCGAAGCCCAGGCAAATTCTTGATTCGTCTGGTCTCCTGGCGTGTCTATATATTCTCCGATTTGGTAGCCAACTCCAGAACCACCGGTAGAATCCTGATATAAGCGGTCTCCCCCCGAATGGTATTCTCCAGAAATGTCATCCGCTACTACCGCTAGAGTTAACCCTGATACCGTTTGTTTTGAGCCAGCTGCTATCGTTCCCCAATTATGGCTGGAACGGCACTCATAAGTAGTCCCGCTAACGAGAAAGAAAAGTCCCACATAACATCCTGTAATTTCGTTTCTAACATATATTTCCGCCGCAGTAATCGTACCGCTGGCATTTGCCGGGTTGGTTTTGCTCAGGCTAGTATAACCGGCAGTAAGTAAAGTGCTTCGCTCCACGGCGGCAGAACCAACATCAATCGCCAACAGACACCTCCACAGAAGCAAGCCGCTTATTAAGACGGGTAATAAGCTCCTTTTCTTGCACAGAGGTAAGTGAAACTTTTGTCCCGGCGCCACACTTTGCCGCCATAATGCGCCCGACTTCACCCAGGCGATATTCACGATTATCAGAAACCAGTACATCGTCCAGCCGCTGCTGCGTATCGGAATCAAATATATGCTGCACAAGGTAAGCCAATTGTAGTGTCGTTATGTCCGCATTAACATTTATGAAATGACACAGACAAGGGTTCAATTCTTTATAAGTGGGAACCAATGCCCGCAAAGCATCGTTTCCCCACTCGGCTTCCGTTAGTGGTCGTACAGGTTTATCGACATAATGCATGGCATAGGTCTTATTATGAGGCTCTGGATATAGGTCAACCCGAACTTTAAGGATACCATTCTGTATATGTGTGCCTGTTGGATTAAACTTAGCTCTCATTATCCGACCTTCACCCAGTCAGTATTACCAGTCAGGATTATCGTATTAGCGTCTACCGCCCAACCGATGGCTTTCTGATATTGTCCTGTAGTAAGCTCAGTGGAAGTAACTGCTCCTGCTGTGGCTGCCGAGATAAAGACAGGAGCACCTACGGTCAGAGCAGGAAAAGCTGCATCCGCTCTGACTGAACCAATCAGCATAACAGTTATAGCAGCATTCTCATTCCCTGCTACCACCACAATACCAGTCATTGGAGCTATAGTCGCCTCGGCATCACCCTTAGCCTTTTCCCATTTACTATCAGCGACAGCAAAGTAAACAAATTCACCAAAGGCAAGGTTAGTTCCTGCCGTGCCTGCTATCATCATTATGGCATTGTATTGACCATCAGCACTAAGAGCAATATCCAGGGTAATACCTTTATTCTCGGCAAAGGCTACGCCAGCAGCTGCCACAGCAGCTACGGCATCGGCGTCATCAGTAGCAGCAGGTTGTGCGGCATCGGCAGTCACCTTCACATCATATACAGCGTCATGGGTAGGAGCCAGAGTAACTCCATCGGTAATCGCACCTGATTGAACTGCGGCAGCCTTAGCCTCAGCGTCAGTATACTTAGCATGATGAGCATCGACAGCAGCATCATGGTCAAAAGCCCACTCTGAGGTCGGTGCTTTATTTGCTTCATCCTCAGTAGGCGGATTCTCAAGATTGGCTACCATCAAAGCGCCAGCAGCAGCCACATTGGTGGCATCGGTTACGTCAGCAGAGGCTTCAATACCATCCAGCTTTGTACCGTCTACAGAAACATCCCTACCATCTATGGCCATGGTATGGCCATCGGCAGCATGTTCAGCCTCAGACATAACCCCAGTATCCAATTGAGCTAGCGCAATGACACCATCTTCATTAGGGTCATAGGTCGCCTTCAACATATCACCGCCGCCAGCAATGGCTTGCCAGGCCAATTCTCCCGGGTCATCATCCCACATCAAAAACTTGTCAGCACCGGGGTCAGCAGGTAAGATGGTATCGCCTCCACCAACTGCATGAGAGGCCGCATGGGCTTGCGGAGCATTACTTCCCGTTACGTCCGCTCCAGTGGCTATCCCGTCCAGCTTCGTTTTCTCTGTAGCGGTATAGACTTTGTTGGTAGTACCATCCACATGGTTGTCTACGTCAAAGGCATCACCTCCAACGGCGTTTGGGTCATAAGTCACCTTTGCCATATACCCACCGCCGCCGCCTATATATCCCCCGAACCCTCCTAAGCCTTCAATATCCTCCCTGGTGGCAACCTCCGAACCACGAACATTTATTATATTATACCCACCCATATTCAGGTTTTGTTTCTGAACACCCAGAGAGGTATCGGAACCCGGGTTATGCAACTGCTTCTTAATCTTATCCAGTTCGACTAAGGTCGCTTGAAGTTGCCTCAGCTTTGTTTTAAGCAGAGGAATCTCGCCAACCTTACCGTTCAGGTCAAATATATCTTTCTGGAGATTAAGTAAATCGTTCGGAATGTCAGGCTTCTCATCCATCCTGGTAGAGAGGCTCACCACCTCAAAGCCCACTCTATTGACTTTAACACTAACGCCCTGAATCTTTGAGCTTAGCTCTTGAATCTTGGAGCGAATATCCTGAGCCAGGCTCAAATCAGATTGGAACTTATCGAGAACTTCCTTAGCTGCTAAGAGGGCGCTCGATAAGTTCTTTATACTGAACTCGGTTTCCCTGGGTAGAGATATTTCTGTCTTACTCTGTTTCGTTAAATCAGGTGCTTCAATAAGTCTCCTTACCATCCACTAATCTCCTTCATCCTGCGCTTACCTCCCTACCGCCTGTCGTCCTGACCGGCGTATTCAATAGCTTGGGCAGACTGGCCAGCATATTAGATCCGTTGCCCCCACCTTCAGGTTGCGGTGTTTGTGGTTGTCCACCTGCCCTCACAACCGCTTCCCACTGTTGGAATATCTGCCATGCGTGCAACCTCATGACATCCGCCTCGACCGAATCGCTTATATCCTCCGCTTCCTCCGCATACTTCAACGCTCTATTAAGCAAAAACACCGCAGGATTACCATCCTCCTCTTTCTGCAATGTCATCTGCCTCATTACCTCGTCCACGTCCTGCACCTTGAGAATATGCTCTAGCCTGTAACGTAAAGGTAAGTCCTTAGATGCCTCGAACTGTGCTAGATTGGCTATCTCCAGTAAAGCGTCTGAGGACATGAGAGTGTGCTCTATCTTATAGTTGCCAGGGTCGCCCAGGTCGGCAGCATCAAAACGAGTCTTGTCTCCCAACTGCCCGACAACAAACTCGTTAATCTTCTTCTGCTTCCTGTCGTTCAATCTAATGAACTGGTCTATCATCAGCCTGGACAACTGCGCTTCCGCCCTGGCGATAGCCTTTAGCCTGGGATTCGAGAACTTCTTTCTTATCCCCGACTGTGCCGTTATCCACACCGCGCTTACCGTCTGGCTGACATTACCCAAATCAATATCATTTACCCCAGCCATCTGCATAAACCTGAGCAAGTCGGCACGTCCGGTAACAAATGCGTTGTTCAAATCAGGTCTTTCCGTTAGCTTGAACTCATATCCCTTCTCCCTCTTGGCTACCTCCTGTAACCCGGGAGGGTTCTCCGCAGGACTAGCGTCCTTCATCCCCTGCGGTACTATATCCTCATAGGGTGGCACAATCGAATACATCCCGACTGTCGTCTCGATGGACATACTCCTGTTTACCTCATCTATAATGTGCTTGACTATAAACAGTATATCCTCACTCTCATACTTCAGATACCCCTCATCCCTCAACATAAAGCCGGTGGCCGGCGCAGCGATGACAAAAGGCGGCCTACCGTAGGGGTTAGATTCCTCCAGTATCAAACTGTCCGCAATATAAACTTCATGCTTCGTCTCACTCCAGAAGTTCCGCAGTTTGACGTTTTTCGCCTGCTCGTCAACTTTCCCTTTTGCCTCCGGATACTCCTGCAAGATGTCAGCCCCGCTCCTGAAAAATGTCGGCGCTACCCATGCCTGCCCGGTACTCCCACCCCATTGCCAGGGAGTCCACCGCATATCAAGAGGCAACAACTTATTACATAGTTCCCCCTTACTATTAAACCACGAGATATACTCACAGCCGATATAGCTCCTGACACATACGTGGTTACTCCAGAACTCATGTAAGGTCGGCTGCCCTTTGTTAGTCAAGTCCTCGTCAGCCTGTGCCCTAGAGTCTTTCAAGAACTGCTCTACCACTCCGGCCTTGCGGGGTGTAACGTGCCCCTTTACTACCGTCTGTAACTCCGCTTCCATGATGTCATTGATTATAGTGTTGGCTATCAGTCCACCGTAGGGTAGTGTTACGCTAATGGCTTTCTTTAAGTCCTTGCCATCCACCCCTTTGAGTGTGTAAGCCTTGTTGTAGAGCTTGTCCCTCGTCTCATCACACCGCTCGTAATATTCGCTAAGCTCGTTTTCTTTGTTCTTAATCATCGTCAGGGTATCCATCTTGCCCTCCTATCCTGCGTAAGTCCGGGTATTATTCCCACCGCTAGACATAACAGAGCGGTAAGAAGCTACTCCATAACGTCTTGAGTCCATTCCATGCGACCACGTATGAGTAGTATCATCGCTCCAGTATTCCCGCCCTGTCTCTTTGTCCTTCCTTTTAATCCACTTGTAGTTGCGCTGGTCTTTAATACAGATGGTGCTGTCCTCAGTCCAGTGCTGATAATAGGAATTAACCCTCTTGATACCAAACAACACACTGCCCGGTCCCTTCTCCGTAGCCTGCACGTTAAACCCTTTGAGCCTCAATTCCTCCGCGCTCTTGGGTTCATTCGGGTCAGGATATATCGGTTCAGACTTTACCCCGCAGAGTGTCATCTCCCTGGCAATATCATCGTTGGTCATGGGCTTCCGGGAGTAGAACTTCTCCTGAGAGTACAGGTTATCACCAATAATGACATGCTTGGTCAGTACGGTCGGGTCGCCGCCTACCAGTCCCATAGGGTCATAAGCACCAAACCCGAAGTCCAGGCCGTAGAAGTAAGAGCCATCTGGTAGTTCCTTGACCTGCTCGAAGTGAGGATGCACCAGCCCCTCTATCTTACCCATGAGGCCAAGCTCATAGATGTTGTGATAGTTCGGGTCTTTCGCTCCCAGGCTCTCAATTTCCTCCCGCTTGTTGACAGGTATGACATCCAGGGCATCAAGGTATGTCGAATGGTCGTAGGCCCAGCTCGGGTCGTCCATGAAGTATTGATGCGCCCAGAACTCAGAGCGGGGGTTCCAGTCTATAATGACAAATACCTCCGTACGTGAGATTAGCTCACGGGCCGTCTCCCATGACAGAGCATCGCCTTCGTTGATGAACAGAATTTCACGCCTCATGCCCAGGGCTTTCATGTTATCAGCGGAGAGGAATGTAACCATGCCATTCCATCCAGAGCGCCGGTAGATGTGGTCAGTCTGGTTGAAGTGAGGATTCTTGTCTTGCGTCTCATCCATTATCTTGAACCAGTCTCGAATACACCCACCTTTGAGATGAGGGATAGACTCCGATACTATGTTGATGTCAATGTTGCGTGGTGCTTTCTGAGCTGCCAGGACACAGAATTGGAGGGCACTATACGTCTTGCTTGAATAGGTCCCACCCTCCAACAGTATACCTTTCTTCCCATCCTTCCGGGCCTGGAGGATAGCCATCAAGACCTTAGTAGTACGGATGTTGATAGCGTTCCTATCGGCTGTTACAGTGGTCATAAAGTCTCCATCCGCATAGCAGGAGAGTAACGATTGCCAGCAGGGCCGTGATTAGTTTTAACATCGTGCTACATCCAGTGAGCGGAGCTTTTGCAACGCTTTACGTTCCACCTGGCGTATTCGTTCCCTTGTTACGCCTGCTTTACGACCCACCGCCTCTAAAGTTTGCGGTGGCATGTTATCCTCCAGACCGAATCTTTCCTTCAATACCCATACCTGCCTCGGAGTTAATTGACTTAGCCATTGCCTAACCATAGATTCAACAGCCTCCTGGCCAAGAACGGCTCTCATCAGTTTAAGGCATCCCATACTTTCCATCTTATCCTCCGTTGGTTCGCACTATGAAGTATCTTCTCTATCTTCTCCATGCTTTCCACTTGGTATGAGATACTTCCCTAAGTTCTCGGTCAGTTCCTTAGCCTGGCCGTCTGATACGATAATGTTGATTGTCCGATTGTCCTGGAAGCCGGCAAGGATATCAGCGTATATCTTCTCCATCTTGTTTAAGAGGTCAATAGCCTGGAGGGGTGAGTGGAGCTTGATTGACTTGTGATGACCGTACTTCGTGCTCTTGACATCATACTCAGCCACCGCAGCCCGGGCAGGATTGTCCTTTGAGAGTTTCAACCCGCCGGTATCGTCCATAAACTGTGTGATGTCAGCTCGGTGAATGTTCGTCAAGAGACGCTTACGTTCTATGATAGTTGAGACTGTTTCGTCTACGGCTAATTGTTGGAGCTCCGCTAGTCTTTCCTTTATCTTTCCTTTAGCAGCGAGTAAGCAAGCGTTCTTATCGACCGTAGCTAATGAATAGTTAGAGGAATAGCCAGCAGAAATCCAGGCTTCACGTTGAGACATACCCTTAAAAAGGTTAAGGGCAAAGCGTTCTTGTTTTGAAGTAAGGTTCGTACCCTTCGGAGCCATTTGATCAAGTAATAGCATAGCACGGGAGGGGATTATTGTCAAGTATCGAGAAGTAAACGGGTGGGGAGGGATTGTTAAGGGAGGGGAGGGGAGGGGGTCGTGTCTTATTATATTGATTAAAAAATATAGTATATAGAGGGGGTTGTAACGGGGTAAAAATCTGAGAGTAGCTAGGCTTGTAATGGTTTCGTAACCCCCATTACGAAGCGTAACAATCGTAACAAGCGTAACAAGATAATGAGGCTAACGGGTATTACAACAAGGGTAAATCGAGGAAGTTGATAATATCTTGGCTTCACAGGTTGTATTCACCTTGACATAGTTAAATACTATATGCTACAATGGGACAGGAGGTAGAGAGATGTCACAGATAAATATAAAAGAAAAGACCAAGAAGCAACTAGACGGGATTAAGCATCCGGGGCAGAGCTATGATGGGTTGATACAAGAATTACTGGCAGCCCTGAAGCAACTGGAAAAGATAAGCCGGAACAGTTATTAGAACAAAAGAAGTAACTACCACTGGAGTAATCTTTGAACTAGACAACGGGAAAGAATTATATCAAGAGTGGTTCTAGCCCTGACCGGAGACGGCAGGCAGGTCAAAAAGGAGGGGACACGATGAGACCCATAACTGTTAAATATCAAGGTGAGTGTCGCAAGTGTGGAGCGACTTTGGTTGCTGGCGAGTCTGCTATCTATGAGCGACATGTCGGTTTGTTTTGTCCTGAGTGTGAGCCCAAAGAAGCCGAGGACATACGGACTTATCGCCAAGAGGCAGCAGACCGCAAGGCAGACCGATATGAAGATTGGGCAACCAAGCGCAGAGAAAAGGCATCAGCTCAATTAAATAGCCACCCTGAAATCAGGCATGACTGGGCTTTCATTACACAGCCTGGGCGGATACCTTTCAGAGATAGAATGAACAAGGCAGACGGCAGAGCCTTTGAAAGCATACACGTAGCTGAAAGAATGGAAGCTAAAGCCGAGAGTTTGCGTCACGTTAGAGTCAAAGGGGACGCTGAGAAACGCTGGCAGGGATTGCGAGACCTGAACACTAACCGCTTTAAGGTTGGCGATGTAGTGAACACTGGAATATACGGCAAAGGTACAATTTTGAAGATAAACAAGAAAACTGCGAAGGTCGGGAACACCGGCACAAGCGGGACATTTACTGTCAATGTTGATTTGGCTTTCCTATCACCAATAACTAGCCTCAATAGCTAGTCCTCTTGTCACCTTAATATGTTGACTCTCTTGTCCTGCGGATTAACGGAATAATAAGGAGGTACTAAGATGAGCAACGTTTGTCCCGAATGTAAATCAACCAATACGGCCAATAACCGGCGTGTCTGGAGAAAAGAGAACGGCAAGAGGGGCCTGACAATGCAGATGAGATGCCGGGACTGTGGTAGACTGTTCATACCGAAAGGCTAGAAAGGGTCGGACTCATTATCCCCATAGTATCTCTGCACATTCACAAAATAGCCATCGTCCCCGAACTCGTAAGACCACTGCATATTCTTCGGATTAACTTTCGGATTGGCAGGTGTCTTGACATAGACCAGTTTGCACTTGTGCGATGACAGCGAAATATAGAGCACCGCTCGTTTAGCCGTGAAGCCTCCGCCATACGCCAGGTCTCTCTCGATAACCTTCTTTACTCCCTTGATATACGTTACCGATGGCGGCGGCTTCTGTAATCCGATTATAGCAGCGCAGTTTGTCTTACGGAATATATTATCAATCTCAGTCCCTACCAGGTAGACCTCAGAGTTAAAGTCAAGATAATCAATAACTGTCATGTGTCCTGGGTCAACCACGTCAGCGAAGTTGTCATACCTCTCGTAGACATCGAATGGTGCCGGACTAGGTATGTCTAAAGGCGATAATCTTTCTTTCAACTGCTCCGGCCCCGTCTCACTGTTGAATAGGTCAACCTTTAACCTGTTCATGTTCAATTGGATACACTTTAAGAGAAAAGCAGTCTTGCCCGCATTCTTACTGCCGGCCACAATGATGATTGACTTCGGGTAGATCCGGCAGACTTCATGTATCCCGAAGGGCAGGATTATAGGCAATGTCCTGCTTGTATCCGCCGCCTGCCAGTCAATCGGCTTCTTCTCCGTGTCCAGCTTGCGGTAGTTACCATCGAGGCTTGTCTTAGCAATAACCCCGGACTCTGCCAGCCTGTGCAGGATAACCCGCAAGTGGTTCTTAGACTCCGGTGTCAGGATATTAAGTTCGGCACACATCTGCCTTGTATTAAATGTGCCGGAGACAAGAGCAAGATATTCAAGGACCACCGATTGTGTCAACTGCTTGGGCATCAGTCATCCTTCCACTGGCGTTGCCTATGTATCAACCGCAACAGCTTCTTATTCACGCGGATTAAAGTTGAGGCATCAGCGAAACCCCGCCCAATAATATACGCCTGTGATAACTCACGGATTGATACAGTATCCTTGAATTGATACTCATAGCGGGGCGCGGAGTAGTCAATAGCTACCAGCTCACAGTCTTTGACAATCAGAAATGTGGCTAATGCTGTATCGGTGGTCTTAAAAAAAGCGTGTCCTTCGATCATTACTCCCATCATTACATACTACTGAGATACTATATCAAAGTGGTTTTATTGTCAATAATAATCACCCTGCTTCTTTTGTGCCGCTTTCTTCGCAGCATCTATGTGCTCATTCAGTTTGTTTTTGAGATATGTCAGCTCACTCTTTATAGGCAACATATTAGCTGGCTGCCTCTCTATTACAACCTCTCTGACAACTTCCCTGCTGGCTGTTACAGCAGAGACAGGATGCTCTGCGTAGATTTCTGTGTAGTACCCTCGAAATGTCTCACTACAAGGGAAGTCAAAGTCATCCTCGTAAACACGCATCTTGCCAGGTTTCTTTTTACCTGCAATTACATTTCTGTGAAAAGCATTCCAGTTTACAGATGGCCGTCTACCCCTTGTCGGTAATGTCCCGCAATCATGCGCCTTACTGCCATAATCACGGTGGCAGGAGCAATGAAGGAAAGTTCCGGGTACCACCTTGCCTACCTTGCCAATGAAAGGGATTAAGCCAGTATTCCCACATTTATCACACATGGCTACTTCCCTTCTCAGTTATCAAATCAATAAGACAATTCATACAATATTTAGCATGAGTATAATATTTGCTTTTGTAACCGATACCCATGTAGCTGTGTATACCTTCACGAACACCGAACTTACCACAAAGGCAACATCGTTGGAAGCAAGTAAAGGGATATGTTGCTAGTATTCTACGTATAAACCTCATGGCTACTTCTCTTTCAGGTGGGTGCCCTCAAGAATTTTAGCCACACGCACATGAGAGATATTAAAAACCCTTGCTATCTCTCTTAGTGTAGCACTCTTATTAGCTTCCTTATAAGCTATGATTGCCTTGTTGCGCCTGGCTTTGTCAGCCAACGTGTACCTTGTCCCTACCTTTATGCCCATACTTGAAAGTATAAGCCCATGGTCCCTTAATGTCAATAGCTTGGTTATAGTAGCATAATTAAGAATGAGAGACTTTGAGCACGCTCTTGCTGTTAGTTAATAGTTGTAAATACTTGCCTTCCAATAATGACGGGCTTGCCAGTTAATAGTTAGTATGATATTCTAGGATTACTGTTGAGGCAGAATCAAAAAAAGAATTGGAGGTAGAAAATGTGTGAATTTATTAGTTGGGTGGAACGCAGAGGGAAGGTTTATTTCATAACCAGCGATATGCTGGCATCGAAGAAGGGGAAGGAAATAATCGTGCAAAAGGGGATATCACCTGATGACTATAATGGTCATGGGACTATCAGGGCTTTCTTTGGGCTTGATTCTGGCGATGGCATTGATAAAGAGGACACTGATTTCTCTACACCTGATAGGTTTCCAGCACCCATCGTGTCTGCAATAAAGTCAGGGAAGTTTAGAGGCTTAGGTATAGTCAAAGAACTATTGACTCAGACAGCCTGGGCTGAGTACGATAAGATAGAGCAGACAGCCAAAGCTGAGTACGATAAGATACGGCAGACAGCCAAAGCTGAGTACGATAAGATAGAGCAGACAGCCAAAGCTGAGTACGAGAAGATACAGCAGACAGCCTGGGCTGAGTACGATAAGATACGGCAGATAGCCTGGGCTGAGTACGAGAAGATAGAGCAGACAGCCTGGGCTGAGTACGATAAGATACGGCAGACAGCCAAAGCTGAGTACGATAAGATACGGCAGACAGCCTGGGCTGAGTACGATAAGATACGGCAGACAGCCAAAGCTGAGTGCGTGAAGATAGAGCAGACAGCCTTTTGGGATTTGTTTGCAATACCAGAAAGTAGAACCCCCAATTGGAGGTAGAAAATGTTTGAAGTAACAGTCCGGGACAAAGCGATAATGATAATAACCTCTAACTACATAATGGCAGGTACACTTGTATCAGGCGATGAGGCTATACTTATTGAGAAGCTGAACTCCTATTCCGATGAACTGCTAGGGGTTTGCCTTGTCCAGTCGAGGCAGATGCTGAACCTGAAATTAGCTAAGACCGCACAGGCATGGAGGAATTGATGAAGGACCGCCCAATTAAACTCGATAAGATACACTGTCAGAACTGCTACTTCGAAAGGAATGGAGAATGTAAATTCAAGGAGGTAACAAATGCTAACCGCACAAGAGAAAGGTCAACTACCAGCCTGCCGACCGGAGATGGTCGTAGAACTGCTTGAGGAATATGGAGCAAATCCCGATGAGTACGATGTGCTAAAGGTGGCAGAGGAACTTCGGTATTTGGTTGGTGAACAACTTG
>Ga0180007_10003913_pt1 | contig 16158 bp, 13 predicted proteins | sample MM_PC_MetaG_FD_121122 | JGI IMG/M metagenome (GOLD analysis project Ga0180007, IMG submission 121122) | Groundwater microbial communities from the Aspo Hard Rock Laboratory (HRL) deep subsurface site, Sweden - MM_PC_MetaG | ecosystem: Environmental > Aquatic > Deep subsurface > Groundwater... | reverse complement strand
TTTGTTTTCAGGGGGTCGGATGCGTTGCAGCAGCCAGGGTCATTTCGCCCGGGCGACCGCTTCCTTCAGGGTCAGTCCGAGGCGGGTGATGCCCTCGCGGATCGTGTCCGGCGTGGAGAACGAGAAGTTGATCCGCATGGTGTTCAACCCGCCCCCGTTTGGATGGAACGCGGTACCGGGCACAAAGGCCACCTTGCGCTCGATGGCCACTTTAAGCACGTCGGCCGCGTCCATGCCCTCAGGCAGGATGCCCCACAGGAACATACCTCCAGCGGGATGGGTCCAGCGCATCTCGGAAGGGAAGACCTCGTCCATCATTTCCAGCATCACATCCCGGCGTTCCTTGTAGACCGAGCGGATGAAATCGACATGCTCATCCAGGAAACCCGCTTTGCCGACTTCGTAGGCGACCATCTGGTTGAAGGTGGCCGTGTGCAGGTCGGCGGCCTGTTTGGCATGGACAAGCTTGCAAATGACCTGTTCCGGGGCAATGACCCATGCCAGGCGGATGCCCGGGGCGAGCAGCTTGGAAAAGGTGCTCATGTAGATGACATTGCCGCTGTAGGTAAGGCCGTTCTTGCCTTGGTGCTCGGAGTCCAGCGACACGACCGAAGGCAGGTGCTCGCCGTCGAAGCGCAGCTGACCGTAGGGGTCGTCCTCGATGATCGGGACGCCGTACTGGTCGGCGAGTTTGACCAGCAGCCGGCGCCGCTCCAGGCTGAGGGTCGAGCCGGTCGGGTTCTGGAAATTGGGCAGGACGTAAATGAACTTCGGGCCTGTACGCAGGGCCTTCTCCAGTTCTTCCACGATCATGCCGTCCTCATCCGAAGGAACAGAGACATACTGCGCCCCATATGCGTTCCAGGCCTGCAGGGCACCGAGGTAGGTGGGCGATTCGACCACGATATGGTCGCCCTGGTTGATGAATACCCGGCCGATGAAATCCAGCCCCTGCTGGGAGCCGGAGGTAATCAGGATATTGTCTGGCGAGATGTTAATCCCGAAACGTTCGGCGTGGCGGGCGATCATCTCGCGCAGCGGGCGGTACCCTTCAGTGGTACTGTACTGCAAGGCCTGTGCGCCGAAGTTCTCCAGCGTATAGTTGCAGGCGTCCTGGAATTGTTTGACCGGGAAGACGTCCGGCGCGGGCAGTCCACCCGCGAAAGAGATGATATCCGGATTTTCGGTCAGTTTGAGCAGTTCCCGGATGACGGAACTGCCCATCCGCTGGGTGCGGTTCGCATAGCGGTATTCCCAGGGTGTTTGCATTCGTTCTCCTTATTGAAAGATGTCCCTACCCGCCTGACGAAAGAGCCTGGCAGGTGCGATTCACCTGTCAGGCTCTAGCTGACGTCAGGTCGTAAGGATAAAAAAGCCGATACCCGGCAATATGAGTAACATGGCATCCCAATCTTACCCCGTTTCTTGTAGAAAATCAACGACAAATGACCTGACCGGGCATGATACCTGTCAACACTCTTTATGACACCGGCAGCGGCAGGGTAAGGTACAACCGGCTGAGAAGCTGTACAATAGGGAAAATCCTGAAAACCCGGAGGCAGAGATGACCGAACCGCAATCCAAACACCCGCAGGTTGCCGTCTGGCTGGGACACATACGCGCCCTAGCCGTGGAGATCGGCCCGCGCGGCCCACGCGTGAAGAGGCGAGCGCCGCGGCGCTGAGTACGCCCGTTTGCAGCTTGAGAAGATAGGCCTGCAGCCGGTTTGGGAGACCTTCCGCAGCGCCCGCTCGATCTTCCACCCCCACCTTCTCGGCGGGATCCTGATGCTGGTCGCTTTCGCCGTTTTCCCGCTGGCCGGGCGGGTCAGCGCGGCGTTCGCCGCCGGGTTGAGCCTGCTGGTGGTCATCTCCGAGCTGCAAGAACTCGGCTTCCAGAGCAACCTGTTCCGCATGCTGGTGCCGAAGGGGGAGAGCCAGAATGTCTACGCGATCATCCCGCCGAAGGGTGAGCACCGCCAGGACTTGGTGCTGGTCGGCCACGTGGACAGCCAGCGCACCCCGCTGATCTTCCGCACTCCGCGCTGGGTCAAAATCTACGACCGCTTCACCATGGTCGCGTTCGCCTCCTTTATCATTCAGATCGTGCTCTACGCCCTGGCCGCGGCCTTCGCCTGGACGTGGGCCTGGTACGCCTCGATCCCGACGGCGGTTTGCGCTGTGCTGCTGGTGGCAATGTGCCTCGAGGCCGAGTCGACTCCCTTCACGGCCGGAGCCAACGACAACGCCAGCGCGGTCGGCATGGTCCTGACCCTGGCGGAGCAACTCGCCAGGGCACCGCTGGCCAACACACGCATCTTTGCGGTCCTCACCGGGTGCGAAGAAGTGCAGCACTACGGGATGATCGATTGGTACCGGCGCCACCGCGGCGAGTTGAAAGCGCCAAGGGCGATCGTCTTCGAGATGCTCGGCTGCGCCGGACCGGCCTGGACGACGCGCGAGGGCATCATCGTCCCCTTCCGCAGCGACGCGGAGTTGACCCGGATGGCTGAAAAGCTGAGCGATGCCCACCCCGAGTGGCGCGCCTACCCGACGATGATCAGCGGGGGCAACTCCGAACTCTCCGACGCGGTCCGCTTCAAGGTACCGGCAATCACCCTCTTCGGGCTCAAACCCGACGGCGAGGCGCCCTTCTGGCACCAGCGCGGCGACACCTTCGACAAGCTCAACCCGGAGGTGATGGAGCGCACCTGGGAGTTCGGGCGCGCCCTGGTCCAGGAGATCGACAACTGACCCAGGCGACACTCGGTGTTTATCCAGATGAGCTACCAATTGGGTTCATTCTTTTCTGCGCCCAAGCCGCCATTGCACCCCTTTGGGTTACTGCATTTTATCCAATTTTGTGCAATAATAGCGCTGTCCGATGGCAGCATCCGGCGACCGGACGGCCGAGCCATGCCAGCAAGGAGAAAGGATACAACCCATGAGCGAAAAAATCGAGTTCACCAAGAATTATTCGGACCAGAGCACCGAGCAGGGGTTCCAGTTCGAATTCTACTGCGACCGTTGCGGCACGGGCTATCGCACCCGCTTCCAGGCCTCGGCGCTGGGAACGGTCTCCAGTGCACTGGATGCGGCCAGTAGCCTTCTCGGCGGTGTGTTCAACCGGGCAGCCGACCTTGGCGATCGGGCTCGGTCTGCGAGCTGGGAGAAGGCCCACGACGATGCTTTTTTAAAGGCAATGGAGGAGCTCAAACCCGACTTCGTCCAGTGCCCGCGCTGCTCCGGATGGGTCTGCCGCAAGAGCTGTTGGAACAACAATAAGGGGCTGTGCAAGGAATGCGCTCCCGATCTGGGGGTTGAGATGACTGCTGCGCAAGCCAGCCGCACGGTCGAGGAGATCTGGGCCCACTCCAAAATGGCCGAGGAAGACCGGGAGATGCTGAAAGAGAAGAGTTGGCGCGAGGGTGTGCGTGCCACCTGCCCGAGTTGCAACGCGCCCCTGGCAGGCAAGGTCAAGTTCTGCCCGGATTGCGGGGCGAAGATCCAGGCCCAACCGCACTGCACCGAGTGCGGGGCCAAACTCAGCCCGGGAGCCAAGTTCTGCGCCGAGTGCGGGGGCCAGGCCGCGGGTGGTTAGGCAGATGAGCTTGTTATGAATAAAAAGGAGACCAAGTCCATGGATCCGACAACGCTGGTGCTGGCCGTCATCGCGGTCATCTTGCTGGTGATCGCTTACTTCCAGGGGCGCGACCTGCCCATGGCCGGCTTGCTCTCCGCTGGGCGCACGCTGTGGCGCAACCTGCCGGTCTTGCTGCTCGGCTTCGTCATCGCCGGGCTGGTCCAGTTCCTCGTCCCGCAGGAGGTGATCTCGCGCTGGCTGGGCGCTCAGTCTGGGGTCAAAGGAGTGCTTCTCGCCTGCCTGCTCGGCGGGTTGGTCCCCGGAGCCCCCTACGCGACCTTCCCACTGGTGGCAACTTTCTACCGCGCTGGGGCCAGTCTGGGATCGGTGGTCGGGTTTGTCTCGGCCTGGTCGTTATGGTCGGTGACCCGCCTGCCAATCGAGATGGCCTTGATCGACCCGAAGGCCGCCCTGGTCCGCTTCGGGATCACCTTCCTGGTCCCGCCTTTGGCCGGCCTGGCTGCCCATGCCCTGGCGCGCTTCCTGTGAGGGTCATGACGCCGCCCCGTCGCCTGCTCGACGGAGTGGGCCAGATATGCCAAACCGGTAGACGTTCCTCTCGTCGAAGGACAGAGCAAGATAAGAAGAGAAATACTCGATCCCCTTGGAGAAGCGCGACTACGCGTCGCTCGCAATTCTGGTTGCGCATGGGGATCGGTTTTAAGATGATTCCCGTGCTCGCCCAGCCTGCGTTTGCCGCAGACGGTTGGTCGCTGCCTTAGAGCCACCGGCCTGATTCCAGGAGCGATTGAAAGCAACAGGGTAGATGACCCTTAAACTGCTCACCCAGGCCGTCGGCCCCTGGCCGATGAACACATATTTGATCGTCTGTGGGGAGACGGGCGCCAGCGCCATCGTCGACCCCGGCGCAGATACCGCGTCAATATTGGCACTCGCCCGGGGCACACGCGTAGACAGGATCCTGCTCACCCACGGTCACCCGGACCACTGCGGTGCGCTGGCCGAGGTCCGGGCTGCGACCGGGGCGCCTGTCTGGATCCACCCAGCCGACGCCGAATTATTTTCGCTCGACTACGACTACCCGCTCGCCGATGGCGATGCGCTCATGATCGGTGCTGCCGCGATCCGGGTCATCCACACCCCGGGGCATACCCCGGGCGCGACCTGCTTCGACCTGGGAGACGGCCGCATCCTGGTCGGGGATGCCCTGTTCACCGGCGGCCCCGGGGCAACCGCCTGCCCACAGGACTTCACCGTTACCATGGTCACAATGCAATCCATCATCTTCACCTGGCCGGACGAGACAAGCTTCCACCCCGGCCACGGTCCCCCCGGGCGGATCGGCGCCGAACGCCCGGCCTACGAAGCCTTCTTCGAGCACGGCTGGCCGGCGGACCTGCACGGCGACGTGACCTGGGAATAACCCCCGCAACCTGCCCTGCCGGCAGCATACGCAGGCACAGCTGGTACAATAAAGAGACGGAGGACTGTGAACAGTCCTCCGTCTCTTTCATATTCCGACAATCTCGTGTTTTCCCGCTGTTAGAACAAGCGTAACACCGCCTCGCTGACCAAGGTGAACAACGCCGCCGGCAGGAACGAGAGCACCACCGTACCCAGGGCACTGATCGCGATGGTCAGGTTGAGCCAGGGTTCACTCTCGACCTTCGCCTCGCCCTCGCGCATATACATCACCACCACCACGCGCAAGTAGTAGTAGGCCGAGATGAGCGAGGTCAGCACGCCGATGACCGCCAGGCCGACGAAACCACCTTCGATCACAGTGCGGAACAGGTAGAACTTGCCCACCAGGCCCAACGTTGGCGGCATGCCGGTCAGCGAGAGCATGAAGATGGTCATCGCCGCAGCCAGGGCCGGTTTGCGCCGCCCCAGCCCGGCGTAATCGCTGATCTCCAACCCCGTCCCGGGTCCCTTCTCCAGGGAGATGACCACCGACCAGGCCCCGAAGGAGGCCAGGGCATAGGCCACCAGGTAGAAGAGGGCAGAGGCGACCGAATCGGCACTCACCGCTGCCATGCCGAACGGGACCAGCGCCATCAGGATATAACCGGCGTGGGCGATGCTGGAGTAGGCGAGCATGCGCTTGATGTTGGTCTGGGCGATGGCGATCAGGTTGCCGGCGAACATGGTCAGGGCAGCCAGTGCCCAAAACACGGGCACCAGGTCCTCGCTCAGCGAGGGGAATGCGGTCACAAAGACGCGCAGCAGGGCGGCAAAACCGGCCGCCTTGGCGCCGACTGCCATGAAGGCCGTTACCGAGGTCGGAGCGCCCTGGTAGACATCCGGCGTCCACATGTGGAATGGGACAGCCGCAACCTTGAATCCAAAACCGACCAGGATCAGCGCCGCACCGATCAATGCCAGCCAGGGAGTGGCCTCAACCGTCGCCAGGGCCGCCGCAATCCCCCGGATGGAGGTCGTCCCGGCCAGGCCGAAGACCAGGGCGATGCCATAGACGACGAAGCCGGTGGCGAAGGCACCGAGCAGGAAGTATTTCAGCCCGGCTTCCTCCGAATCGAGCCGCGGGTGGGCGAAGGCGGCCAGCACGTAGAGCGGGATGGAGAGCAGTTCCAGCGCCAGGAAGACCACGATCAGGTCAGCCGCCTGGGCCATCAGCATCATCCCGCTGATGCTGTAGAGCATCAGGGTATAGTACTCGCCGCGCTCGATCCCCATCCGCTTCAAATAGCCGTAAGCCACGGCAACGCCGAGCAGCCCGGAGCCCAGGATGAGCGTGTTCAGGAAGGTGGCGAAACCATCCAGGATGATCATCCCGTTGAAGGCGGAGAAGGAGAAGCCCAGCCGCGAGATGCTCAAACCGAGGGTCAACGCCAGGCCGACCGCCGCCAGCAGGGCGGTGATGCCTTTGCGCTTCTTGGGGATGAACAGGTCCACCAGCAGGAGCAGGCTGGCCCAAACGACCAGGACGATAAGGGGGAGAATTGTGTAGAGGTCGGATAGCGTCATAATCGCTCCATCCCCTTACCCTTATCGCTCTGCCCGTGGGAGAGGAATAAGGGTGAGGGAGATTTTTAGTGGAACACCATCAGCAGTTTATCCACCGCCGGGGCCATCAATTCGAAGAACGGCTTGGGATACAGGCCAATCCAGAAAATGAAGACCAGCAGCGGGACAAGGGTGATGATCTCGCGCCAGTTGATGTCTTTGAGACTCTTGTTCTCGTCCTTGTCCAGTGGGCCGAGGAACATCTTCTGGAACATGTAAAGCATGTAGACCGCGGCCATGATGACGCCCAAAGCAGCCAGGCCGGCGAACCAGGGTGACCCAATCGCCTGCGAACCGAACGCGCCCAGCAGGATGGTGAACTCGCCGACGAAACCGTTCAGGCCTGGCAGGCCCATCGAGGAGAGGGTCACGATCAGGGTCAGCGCGCCGTAGACCGGCATCACCTTCCACAGGCCTCCAAAGGCTTCCACGTCACGCGTGTGGCGGCGCTCGTAGATCATGCCGACCAGGAGGAACAGCGCCCCGGTGCTCAGACCGTGGTTGATCATCTGCAGGATGCCCCCCTGGACGCCCAGCGGATTGAGGGCGAAAAGGCCAAGCATGACGAAGCCGAGATGGCTGACCGAGGAATAGGCGACCAGCTTTTTAATATCTTTTTGTGCATAGGAGACCGCTGCGCCGTAGATGATCCCGATCACCGCCAGCAGGGCCATCCACGGGGCTGCCCGGACCGTAGCCTCCGGGAACATCGGCAGGTTGAAGCGCAGGAAGCCGTAGGTGCCCATCTTCAGCAGGACGCCGGCCAGGATGACCGAACCGGCTGTCGGCGCTTCGACGTGGGCATCGGGCAGCCAGGAGTGCAGCGGCCACATCGGCACCTTGATCGCAAATGCCGCCGCGAAAGCCAGGAAGAGCCACAGCTGGATGCCTGCCGGGATGCCGCCCATGGCGATCAGATCCGGCACGGAGAAGGTCTTCTGGTAGATGCCCAGCCACAGGATCGCCAGCAGCATCAGGATCGAACCGGCCATGGTGTAGAGGAAGAACTTGATCGCCGCGTAGATACGCCGCGGGCCGCCCCAGATGCCGATCAGGAAATACATCGGCACAAGGGTGAACTCCCAGAAGATGTAGAACAAGAACAAGTCCTGGGCCAGGAAGACGCCGTTCATACCGACTTCGAGCAGCAGGAAGAAGATCATAAAGTCCTTGACCCGCTCCTCGACCGCCGTCCAGGTGGAGAGGATAGAGAGCGGGGTCAGGAAGGTCGTCAGCAGGACGAGCAGGATGCTCAGGCCGTCCACGCCCATCGCGTAGGTGATGTTCCAGCCCGCCACCTGGATCCACGGCAGGGTCAGGCCCAGCTGCAGGTCGGGGTTGGACTTGTCGAACATGGTCAGCATCCAGATCGACAGGCCGAAGGTCACCAGCGAGACGAGCAACGCCGTCCAGCGCAGGAGGCTCTTCTTGTCCGAGGGCAGGACCAACAGCAGCAATACACCCACCAGCGGGAAGAATGTGACGAGATTCAGGGGATTTGTAAAGAATTCCATAGTTCGCCCTCGTTTCTATTTGAGGAGTAGATATCCAAGAATGGCCACCACACCGAACAGCACCGCCAGCGCATAACTGCGCACAAAGCCGTTCTGCAGGCGGCGCAGAGAGACCGAAGCCTGTTTGGTCAACTCACCCAGGCCGTTGGCAATTGCGTCGATCCCGCCCTGATCGACCCGCAGGTCAAGCACTTTCCGGGACAGGAAGTTATAGGTCCCAGCGATTACCTTGTCGTGGAACCAGTCATGCCAGAAGCGCCAGTCGATCACGTCAGCCAGGAAGCGGGCGATGTCGACATAGCGATCCACAAAAACCGCCCAATAGCCCTCGTCGACGAACCACTTGCGTTCCATGGCTGTGAAAAGCGGTCCGAGCACCTTCTTCAGCGGGTCCTCCTGCCCGGCCCGCAGCGGGTTGCGCATGTACAGCAGCCAGGAAAGCCCAATGGCGGCCAGCGCCAGCAGGGTGGAAACACCCGCCACGACCAGGTCGAAGCCGAGGACTTCCACGTGCCCGAGGGTGTATTCCAGCCAGTGGGCAAAGTTGTGGAACCCTTTGAAGGGCAGGTTGAGCACCCCGCCCAGGATCGACAGCCCGGCAAGGACCATCAACGGCACGGTGATCAGCTTTCCGCTCTCCTCGGCGTGGGCGGCAGCAGCATGGCGCGGCTTGCCAAAGAAGACCATCCAGACCTGGCGGCCCATGTAGAAGGCTGTCAAGAAGGCAGCCGCCGTGAGAAGCCAGTACACGGCAGGGTAATGCTTGCTGGCATCCAAAAGGATCTCGTCCTTCGACCAGAACCCGGCGAACGGGAAGATGCCCGCCAGCGCCAGGGTACCAACCATGTACAACCAGAAGGTGACCGGCATCTGCTTGCGCAGGCCGCCCATGTTGCGCATGTCGCCAGGGTCAAAGACTTCCTCGTGATGGTCAGCATGCCCGCCATGGTGGGCGGCTCGGTGATGGCCGCGCTCCAGGCCAAGGATGACCGAACCGGCCGAGAGAAACAGCAGCGCCTTGAAGAAGGCATGCGTAACAAGATGGAACATCCCGGCCACGAAGGCACCCATCCCGACCGCCGCGACCATGAAACCGAGTTGGCTGATCGTCGAGTAGGCCAGGACTTTTTTGATGTCATACTGACCGACGGCAATCGTCGCCGCGAACAGGGCTGTCACCGCGCCGACCATCGCCACGATGTACTGTGCCCCGTGAACGGTTACATACAGGGGCGCCGAACGGGCCACCAGGTAGACGCCCGCGGTGACCATCGTGGCGGCATGGATCAGCGCCGAGACCGGGGTCGGGCCGGCCATGGCATCCGGCAACCAGACGTAGAGCGGGATCTGAGCCGACTTGCCCGCCACGCCGATGAGCATGAACAGGGTGATGGCGATGACGACCACCGGCTGGGCGGCGGCGATCTGTTCAGCCTGGACAAACACCTCGCCGAACTGCAGGCTGCCGAAGTACCAGAACATGGTCATCGCCGCCAGGATGAAACCAAGGTCGCCGATGCGGTTGGTGATGAAGGCCTTCTTGGCCGCGTTCGAGTTGGCCCAGGAAGGCCGCCCGAGGGTGTCCATGTCGTACCAGAAACCGATCAGCAGGAACGAGCACAGCCCCACGCCCTCCCAGCCGACGAAGAGCATCAGGTACGAGTCACCGCTGACCAGGATCATCATCATGGCAATGAACAGGTTCATGAAGACGAAGAAGCGGGGAAAACGCTTTTTATCTTTCTTGAAACGGACGTCCTCGTGCATGTAGCCGATGGCATAGACGTGGATCAGCGTGCCCACGCCTGAGACGACCAGCATCATCGTCACCGAGAGCGTGTCGACCCGGAAGTTCCAGGGGATGTCGAGTGTCCCGATCTTGATCCACTCCGCAAACGGGACGACCTGCGCCTCGCCGTGGCTCGCCCAGAGCGAGTAGCCGAGCAGCACCGAGACGACGAAGGCCAGGCCAGAGGCCACGCTCGCCACACTGCCGACAGCCTTTTCGCCCATCCGGGCACCGAAGAGCAGGTTGACCAGCAGGCCGATGACCGGGAAGAAGATGATCCAGGGGACCAGGTTGAAGAACAGTCCGGAAGTGGTTTCGCTCAGCATCATCGGCTATCCTTTCAGGCTGTTCAGCTGGTCCACGTCGATGGTCTGCTTGCTGCGGAAGATGGCCACGATCAGCGCCAGGCCGACCGCCACCTCCGCCGCCGCTACCGCGATCACGAAGAAGACAAAGATCTGACCGTCCAGGATGTTGAAATGACGGGACAAAGCCACAAAGGCCAGGTTGGCGGCGTTGAGCATCAGTTCGATCGACATGAAGATGATCAAGGCGTTGCGCTTGATGAGCACACCGAGCGCTCCCATCGAAAAAAGGACGGCCGAAAGGGCAAGGTAATAAGAGAGAGGGATCATCCCTGGGTTTCTCCTTTCTCTAGTTTGGTCAGGAGGATGACACCGATCATCGCCACGAGCAACACGATGGAGGTCACCTCGAAGGGCAGCAGGTACTGGCTGAACAACTGGTTGCCCAGGTCTTGCAACGCCTTGACGCTGTTGACCTCCGCGCCGGGGTTGGGGATCGTCGCTGCCAGGCTCAGGCGCTGGAAGAGCAGGATCCCACCCTCCACGACCAGGATGGCCGCCAGCGTGATCGCCAGGGGCCGCTGCCAAGGCAGCACCTTGCCCTTGGGCAGCTTCTCTGCGCCCAGGAGCATGATGACGAACAGGAACAGCACCATGATCGCCCCGGCGTAGACCGTCACCTGGACCATGGCGATGAACGGGGCACCTAGCAGCAGGTAAAAGACCGCCACGGTGGCGAAGTTCAACACCAGGAACAGGGCTGCGTAGATCGCATTCCGGCTGGAAAGCAAGCCGACAGCAGTCAGCACAGCAACTGCGGCCAGGATCATAAAGAGGATGAGAGACAAATCCATAGGCGGTTCCTTAATCCTGCGGGTCTTCCATCTGCGGCACCGAGCGGGTGAAGGCGCCGGGGGGAGTCCGTTGCGGGGTCGGTTTGCCGTCTGCGGAGACGGGGTCGATCAGCATATCCTTCGGGTAGATCGCCTGGCGGCGGTCCATGAAGGAGAGTTCGTAGTTGTCGCCGAGGACGATCGCCTCGGTCGGGCAGGCGTCCTCGCAGAAGCCACAGTAGATACAGCGCAACATGTTGATTTCATAGGTGCTGGCGTAGCGCTCGCCGGGCGAGTAGCGCTTCTCGTCGCTGTTCTCGGAAGATTCAACGAAGATGGCGTCCGCCGGGCAGGCCGCCGCGCACAGGGCGCAGCCGATGCATTTCTCCAGGCCGTTATCGTAACGTTTCAGCACATGCCGGCCGCGGAAGCGCGGCTGCATCGGGCGTTTTTCTTCGGGGTACTGGACCGTCACCGGCCGTTCGAACATCGAGCGGAACGTCGTCCAGAGACCACGCGCCAGTTCGACCAGAGGCTCAACGACGCGCATACTCTTTCCTCCTCAATGTATGGTCGATCATCGCAATGACCACCAGCCCCGCCAGGATGGATGCGCCCGGGATGGCCCACAGGAACAACGCGTGCACCTGCTCGGCCAGGATGATGCCCGTCGCGGTGATGAAGACCACCGCCAGCGAGAGCGGCAGGAGCACCTTCCAGCCGAAGGCCATCAGCCGGTCGTAGCGGATGCGCGGGAAGGTCGCCCGCACCCAGATCATCCCGAAGAGCAGGGCGACGATCTTGATGAACATGTACACCGGGCCAAGCCAGGGAACCTGCCCGACGAATGGGCCGTTGTAGCCGCCGAAGAACAGCGTCGCCCCGATGGCGCTGATCGCAATCATCTTGGTGTATTCGGCCATAAACAGCAGGGCGAACTTCATGCCCGAGTATTCGGTGTGATACCCGGCGGTCAGTTCCTGCTCGGCTTCGGGCATGTCGAACGGGGCCCGATTGACCTCCGCCAGGGTGGCGATCAGGAAGATCGCCGCCCCCACCGGCTGGAGCACGACGAACCAGACCGACTGCTGGGCAGCAACGATGTCGGTCATGCGCATCGTCCCGGCCAGCATGATCGCGGAGATGAACGAAAGGCCTAGGGCCAGCTCGTAGCTGATCATCTGAGCGGTCGAACGAAGGCCGCCCATCATGGCATACTTGTTGTTCGAAGACCAGCCCGCCAGCACGATGCCGTAGACGGCAATCGAAGCCACCGACATGATATAGAGCACCCCCACGTTGATGTCGGCGATGTAGAGCGTGATCTCGCGGCCGAAGAGGTTCACGCTCGGGCCGAAGGGCACCACCGCGGTAATGACCACCGCCGGCACCACCGTGATCACCGGCGCAAGGTTGAAGAGCAACCTGTCAACTTTGGTGGGGGTCAGTTCCTCTTTAAAGATCAACTTCAAAGCGTCGGCGATAGGCTGGAGCAGGCCCCATGGGCCAGCGCGGTTGGGGCCGATGCGCATCTGGATGCGGGCCAGCATCCTGCGCTCCATGTAGGTCAGGTAGGCAAAGCCGCCCAGCAGCACCAACGCCAGGACAAATCCTTTGATGATCCATTCAAGTATCAGGGCAAAATCCATGGCTGCCTTCCTTATTTCCCGGCTTTCAATTCGACCACGGCCGGCGCGTGGACCGGCAGGCCCATGCTGCGCGGCACCAGCGCCACCGAAGCCGGGACGGTTTCGTCCAGCACAAGCGTGGCGGCTGCGCCGTCGACCAGGACCTGCGCGCCCGCCTCCAGCTTGAGGCGTTTGGCCGTTTCCGGGTGCAGGATGGCCGTTGGACCGCCGATGCGCTGGTGGAGCAACTGTGATGAGAACACGGTGATGCCACGGTCGTACAGGCGGGTCACCGGAACGGCCAGCCACTGGTCCTCCTTCGGGCGCAAGGCCGCGGCCTGTTTGCCGGCTGCGGGGACGGCGGTCAGGTCGGCCAGGGCAAGCTGGACGCCCAGGCCCTGGCGGTTCTCGTAGCTCGTGCCGCCATAATACAGGTCGTTGCCTCCAACCGGAGGCCATTGTTCGCTAACCTCGGCCAGCTTACTGTAGGAGATACCGGCAAAGGGAGCCACCGCCGCTGCAATCCGGTCCATGACCAGCGCAGGCGAGCGGCCTTCCAGTTCAACGCCAAGGCGCTTACCGATCTCGGCCGCGATCGCAAAATCCGCCCGGGCCTCGCCATGCACCGGCACCGCTGGATAGAAACGCTGGACGCGGCGTTCCCCGGACGTGAAGGTACCCTCGCGTTCGGTAAAGGCCTGGGCCGGCAATACAACATCCGCCAGTTCGGCCGTCGGGGTCAGGAAAAGCTCCTGGGCGACGACAAACGCAGCGCCCTTCAATGCGGCGGCCAGCGCCGGGTCGTCTCCGGCAGGGTCGGCTGCCACAATGTAGACTGTCTTGCCTTTGAGCGCCTTCGCCAAATCCGCCTCCGGGCGGTAGCCCAGCTCCCAGGCGCCCTGGTCGTTGGCCCGCGGCCAGACGCCGATCAGGCCGTTATTGGGCCGGCCGTGATGTTTGCTCGCGACCAGCAGGCTGGCGCAGGCGCCGGCCAGGGCAGACGTCCCTTCCAGGCCAAGGCCATCGCTGCCGTAGAGCACCACCAGGTTTTCTGCGCCGGTCAACGCCTCGGCGACCGCCTTGCCCGGCTTGGAGTTGAGCAAGCCGGCGATCGTCTCGGCCTCGTCCCCGTAGGCATAGCGGACCACATGGCAGGCATATTTCTCCAGTTTGGTCTCGCGGGCCGCTGCCAGGATCAAGGTTGCGCCGCGCTCGGCGGCCTGCTTGACCCGCAGGTACCAGAGCGGCGCTTCGTGATACAGGTCCGCGGCGACGACCAGTATGGCCGTACCGGGGCCCGTGCTGGCGAAATCGGTCCCTGCCCCCACGCCGAGTTGACCGCTGAGCTCGCCGCCACCCATGTTGGTAAACAGGCTGGCCTTGCCACCGGCGCCGTCTGCGAGGCCTTTCAAGTTGAACAGGTCCTCATTCGAGAGCCTGCCACCAGCCAGGACCACCAGGTCTTTCCTGGCAGCGGTGAACTTCTCGGCGACCTGTTTCAGGGCGCTCTCCCAGGAGGTGGTACGCAACTTCCCATCTTTGCGCAGGGACGGGCGGGTGACCCGGTCCTCGCTCTCGCTGAAATGGTAGCCGAAACGGCCTTTATCACAGATCCATAATTCGTTGACCTGCTCGTTCTGGCGCGGCACGACCCGCTTGATGACCACCCTGCCGCCGGACTTGGCCTCGCGGCGGGTGCTGAAGCTGATGTTGCACCCTACCGGGCAGTGGGCGCAGACCGAGGCGGAAGCCTTCAGCTCCCAGGGCCGGGCCCCGAAGCGGAAGTCCGCGGTGGTCAGCGCGCCGACCGGGCAGATGTCGGTGGTGTTTCCAGAAAAGACCGAGTCGAAGGGCGGGGTCGAGTTGGTGATGATGTCGGTGGCCCGGCCACGCTGGTAGAAGGCCAGCACCGGCTCGCCGGCGACCGTCTCCTGGAAGCGGATGCAGCGGGCGCACTGGATGCAGCGCTCGCGGTCCAGGTAGATCAACTCGCCCAGGGCGACGTGTTTCTCAGCATGATGTTTCTCGTCATAGATGAACCGGCTCTCAGCCGGGCCGTAGGCCATGGTCAGGTTCTGGAGCGGGCACTCGCCGCCCTTGTCGCAGATCGGGCAGTCGAGCGGGTGCGAGCTGAGCAGGAACTCGAGGATCTCCTTCTGCCCGGCCTTGGCCCGCTCGGAAGTGGTCAGCACGACCATCCCCTCCGAGACCGGGGTAGTGCAGGATGTCTCGAGCTTGGCGCCGAACTGGATCTTCGGCTGGCCGCTCTCCATCACCACCTGCCCGCTGGCACGGTCGACCACCGGGCGGCCGATCTCGACCAGGCACTGGCGGCACATACCGACCGGTTCCATCTTCGGGTGGTAGCAGAAGACCGGGATGTCGATGCCGGCCTGTTTGGCGGCGTTCACGATCAGGGTCCCATCGGAGACAGTAACCGGCTGTCCATCGATCGTCAGAGATACCATTTTAGCCATGCTTGCCTCCCACCCGGGCAACAAAGTCGGCCGGGAAGCGTTCGATGCCAGAGACAACCGCCATGGTGGAAAATTCACCCAGCGCGCACAGGCATTTGCCCTGCATCTGCTTGGCAACGTTGAGCAGCAGGGTCACATCGGTTTGCGAACCCTCGCCGCTGTGGATGCGCTCGATGATGTGCTGCATCCAGTAGGCTCCTTCTCGGCAGGGTGTGCATTTGCCGCAGGATTCATGTTTAAAGAAGTGGATCGTCTTGTCGATGACCCAATCGATCGAGACGCTGTCGTCGATCACGATGACCGAAGCCGATCCCAGGTCCGCGCCCAGGCTGCGCACCGAGGCGTAGTCCATCGGCGTATCCAGGGCCTGGTCATCCGCCACGATCAGCGCCGAGGAAGCCCCCGCCGCCATGATCGCCAGGACCGGGCGGTCGGCGATGATCCCGCCGCCGTGGGTGTAGATCAGCTCGCGGAAAGTCGTCCCGAAGGGCAATTCATAATTTCCGGGCTTCTTGACCCGTCCGGAGAGCGAGAAGACCTTGACCCCGGAACTGTCCTCGGTGCCCAGCGACCGGTACCAATCGGCGCCCTTCTCGACGATCAGCGGGACGTTGGCAAGCGTCTCGACGTTGTTGACCACTGTCGGCTTGCCGTAGAGGCCGTAGGAGGGCGGGAAGGGTGGGCGCATGCGTGGCTGGCCGCGCTTGCCCTCGAGCGATTCGAGCAGGGCGGTCTCTTCGCCGCAGATGTATGCCCCAGCGCCGAGGTGGGTATGGATGCGCAGGGAATAATCGCTGCCGAAGACCTTGTCACCCAACAGGCCGGCCTTTTCCATTGCGATGATGTTGGCGTCCAGTGAGGCCGCCACCTGCCAGAACTCGCCGCGCAAGTAGACATAGGCAACATTGGCCCCGACGGCATAGGAGGCGAGCGCCACGCCCTCCAAGAACTGGAAGGGGTTGCGCTCCATGATCTCGCGGTC
>Ga0180007_10003911_pt1 | contig 16164 bp, 26 predicted proteins | sample MM_PC_MetaG_FD_121122 | JGI IMG/M metagenome (GOLD analysis project Ga0180007, IMG submission 121122) | Groundwater microbial communities from the Aspo Hard Rock Laboratory (HRL) deep subsurface site, Sweden - MM_PC_MetaG | ecosystem: Environmental > Aquatic > Deep subsurface > Groundwater... | reverse complement strand
CCAGCGCGTACCTACCTTAAAGTCAACTTCCATAGGAACGGAAAGACTAATCGCATTGCACATTATATCTTTTACCCAAGACAAAAAGGGACGAACGTAGTCATCTCTACTGGGCATCTCGAACAAGAGACTATCGTGAATCTGGAGCAGGCACTTCGCATCTAGCCACTGTGTCTTAGGTAGTCCCTGCCACAACCGACCCATCGCACTCTTAATAATCGCTTGGGCGGAAGTAGTCACTGGGAAGTTGGCAGCCATTCTCGCTCCACCTTCAGCGATAGACTGTATCGGGCAAGACACTTCGGGAATATACCGTATCCTCCCAGAGATAGGGTCTCGGACATAGCCATACCGCCTAGCCTCAGCCAGCTTCTCTTGCTGGTAGTCCCTAATCTCAGGGTAGAGCAGGTAGTAGTCATCAATAAACTTCTGGCATTGGGTCTCATCCCAAGCCTCAATATCTACAGGCTCGCCCTCCATCTCAAGGTCGGCGATATACTCGTTAATCTGGGTGGACAGCCCTTGCGGTCCAATAAGATAGATAATCCCGAAGCCCGCCCGCTTGGTCGGATAGCGATATTTGTTCAGTCCTGCTTCCTCATAGGGAACACCGAATATCCGCGATGCCGTAGTCGTGTGCGGGTCTTTGCCAGACAGGAACAGGTCTATTAGTCCCTTGCATCGGGCGAGATGGGCTTGGGTCCGCATTTCTACCTGCCCCAAGTCGCCTTCTCCCAGCAACCAACCATCAGGAGCAATAAACCCATTCTTGATTTGCCTGCTCTCCTTGTTACGAGTTGGTATCTGCTGGAGGTTAGGTTCGGCAGAACTCAATCTTCCCGTCTCAACCCGGGTCGTCTTGAGAGTAGTATGGACTCTGGGAACACCCAGTTCATCGGGTCTAGCCCATTCTATCAACGCATCGGCGTAGGTGGACTTCAGCTTCTGGATGCCCCGATAACGGATAACGCTCTTGGCTACTGGATGTTTAGTTTTCTTCAGTTCAGCATCGTCGGTAGATATCTTACCCGTAGGGGTCTTCTTGGTCGGCTTAAACCCTAGCTCCTTGTAGACGACTTCGGCTACCTGGTCGGAACTGTTCGGGTTGAACGGATGACCGACAACACCAGCCATTTCCTCGGACATTACCCGCATACGGACATCGTAGTCCTCGGATAGTTGACGGAGATGGTCAAGGTCAACCGCCATCCCGTTCTGCATCATAGAGTTGACCATCGGCAGGATTCCCAAGTCCATATCCAGCACGAAGTCAAGGTCGAGGTCGGTAATCATCCTCTTGAGTTTGTGGTAGACCCGCAAGGTAGCATCCGCATCCTTGGATGAGTACCGAACGGCATCCTCAAACGGGATATCCGCTAAACTGGACTCAGGCATAGCACCTACCACACCCTCAACCACTAACCGCTCTTCCTCGGGGATATTCCGCCACCGATCCAATAGGTCGGTATTGTCGTCCGTGGCGTAGTCATCCAGCATCTTGTTAATCTTGCGGGATATGTGCCACGGCTTCTTGTTCTTGGTAGTCAGGCATCCCTTTTTGTTATCCCACTTGGTTTCCTCGGTAGTTGGCGGATCAGTCCACTCCATACCCGATGCTTTCAGTAGATATTCAAGGGATAGCTTCTGCTGACTTGGCTTGACTACATCGTTATAATTTATCATTGAAATCCCACATAACCGACTGGCAAGTTCTTTCAGACCCTGGGAAGCCCCAACCAAATAAGCCTGAGTCATCGTGTCTACGAAGTTAGTCTCATCTAGCTTGACATACTGGATATCGTGGAGATAATAGTGGACTACAGCAGTTGCCTTCAGGTGAGATAGGTCAACACGACCCTGATGACTACTCTCAATCGGGATAAAGTATGCCTCACCCTCTTTACAACTTATCTGGACACTCCATAACCTACCAAGACACTGCTCCGTGTCAACGGCAAACTCCCCAGCCTGCTCGATAAGATATTCCATCATCTTTATCTTATCAGAGGTATCGACTACGATGTACTTGGGATTCGGATACTCATCCACGACATGGTATTCACGCCAGTCTCTACCCTTGACCAACCCTCGAAGCACTTGGAAGTCGTCAGATACCTGTCGCATCTTGCTGGTGTCTCTCAAGGCGAACGCCGGATGATAGCAGGGCAAGATTATCCTGCCGTCTTTCTCGACAGGCTTCCCGTGCATGTGCTCCATCGTGCTATTGTTCCCCGGTAAGAAGACGTCTGTAGCGGGTTTGCCCAGAGCGACAATGATGCGCGGCTGGACGATATCCAGCTCCATTTTAAGCCATTTGGAACAGGCTCTAATCTCGTCTGTCTTGGGAGTACGGTTATTAGGCGGACGACAACGCACGGTGTTTGATATGCAGATGTATTCACGGGGTACACCTGCTTGGAACAAAAGGGAGTCAAGATATTGTCCTGCCATTCCCACGAACGGAACCCCGGACAAATCCTCATTATAACCAGGTGCTTCTCCAACAAGCATTATATCACACGGGTTGCAGTTAGCTGACGGCACAGGACGAGTACAACCGCTCCTTAACCCACACTCCGAACACCCCATGATAAGGTTTACCGGATAGGGCAAAGAGTCGGCGGGAGGAAGTACCGGAGCAGGTCGATTGTAGTAGTGGTTTCTTGGCATTACTTCTACTCCCTATTCAGTCCGCCCATACTGCTTCAGATATGTCCGTGAGCCCGTATTGCTGCCAGTAATCATCTGTCATAGGTTCTATAAAATAATCTATCCCGTTTATGTAGGTATGGCAAAGAGAATGTGGATTATCTTCACTCCCACCGGTTGCATACTTCACGTTCTTTGGCCATGACTCTGGCCAGAGTTTATATCCGGCTTGCTCTGCTCTAATATGAAGTTCTTCCGCAAAGTCAGCACACACAAAGAAGTCAACTATATAAGGCAGTTCGTCTGTTTTATCTTCCGCGAGGAAAGCTGCCAATTCTTCCTCGCTCTCAAAGTAACGTGGGGGATTATATGTCTCGACTATCTTTTCAACATATATTATCACTGGGTTTTGCAGTAAGTTATCATAATCTTTCTGAGCATCCTCTAATTCTGAGTGGAGAGATGCCTCTACATCCCATTGCGCTATTATCGTATTTATTAGCCTAGTATTACGCTCTGTCCTATCTATATTTTCCCTTTCCATTAACTCATAAAGTTCTTTATAGGCATCAGAGCTAGTTTGCCAGTAATCAACGTTTGACTCTAGGTGCGCCTCTTGATAATTAGCGTCTACTAAATCTGCTTTCAAGGAATCTATCCTGATGCCAGCGACACACACTAATATCACTAAGAGGAAATTGACAACCAAACTTATTGTGGCACTTATTGAAATTCTTTTGTTCATTTCTCCTCTACCCCTGAAGGGGACTCAATTAAATAATATTTGGAAGTTGCGTTCTAGCCGTTTCTCTATATCAGCGATTCGCATTTCCAGTTTCTCAAGATATTTAGCCAATTCTAGGTTAGGCTCATCTTCAGGATTGCCCAGATTATCAATGCCCAGTGTTTCGGCGAACTTGTAAATGCGGTTATACTCACCCGCTCTCCATTCACTGTGCATATTGGTCTGGAATGTTACTAATTCGGCTCGGTATTCTTCAAAGCCTTCTGTTTCGTAAATATCCCAACAAGGGTCGTGTAGCCAGTTTTTCTTTAATGCTTCAACTTCTTCTCTGCTTTTCATTCTCCATTCTTCCCATCTACCAGTAGATTCTCTACAGGACAACCCCTTTATCCTTGGCTATCTGGTCTAACTGGCTCCGGTAAGTACTCTTGCCCAAAACGATAACCCGCGTACCCTCCTTGGATTCACCAAGGATAACACAGTATCCGCTTTGAGTAGCCTTGCGGAGTGCCTCCATTAGCAGTTCCCTTTTGACATCGACATCAACCTTGCTCTTTAGCAGTTTCAGTAACGGTTTCTTGAACATTATCCATACTCCTTTCCTTCGCAATATTGTATTCCGAAGCCAACCTGTATACCCGTTCCTGTCCGTCCGATAACTGGATGTGGACGGTATCGGGGGTCAAGTCTACCCGGCGGATACCACCGGGCTTAGTGAGTTTATTGACTACTCTCATCGGACTTGGGTTCTCCCTTTCTTAGAAATTCGTCCAGTGCTTCGGACGAGATACGCCAGAGCTTGCGCTTCCCACCTAGCCTAGTGCCCCGCAACGTCCCAACGCGAAGCCAACGGTAAACTGTCTCCAAGTTTACCCGTAACTTAACAGCAACCTCTTCTGGAAAATATAATTCACTCATATTTACTATTATACACCCATAATAACCATTTGTCAATAGGGTAAACGATTATTTTTACCAGTTGGCTGTTATTTGCTACCCACCAAGAGACTTTACTACCTTCTGAGCAGTCTTTTTGCCAATGCCTTCCAGTGAAGCCCACTCTTTCCAGTCTGCTCCCACCATAGCCTTAACATTAGGAAAGTGTTCAGCAACTACTCCCGACCTGCTCCAGCCAATTCCTGGAAGCTCCGATGCTATCCTGCGAACCAGAGAAGGTCGAACCAGCTGAACAGTCGGAGTCGGTGCTTTGTACATCTGGTGGAGCGAATTGTGTTCATCCTGCGGTGTCTGGAAGTTCTGGTAGAGAGCAAGAATAACATCGGCTGTTCCACGAACATTCTCGGTGTGCTTGACTATTATACCAGCGTCCCGCTGGAGTTCGGTCAGGTACTGGTCGAACCTGGAGAACATCGTGGTAGGGCGAACCGGCTCCCAGACCTCACACCGCTTGGATGTTCGAGGATTGAAGCCCCAGACTGGGACTTCCAGCAAGCCGTCATCGGGATTGCGCCTGTAGCGTCCCTCAAGAATAAGGCATAAGTAGTCTGCTCCTGCGGACTTGCAAGTCTGCATCTGGAACAGGAAGCGACCATCGTTTATACAGGAGCAGAGGTCACCAATCTTTTTGCGTTCAACGCAGACCAGCTTTTCATCTATGGAGCTGAAACAGGCATCGGTGAACAGGTTCACAGGGATAGCCATAGAACCAAGAGCGCGGATCATGTCTTGATCATTTGGTAAGTTGGAGCAAAAAATCACTTAGTCTTCCTCGTCTGCAACATATCGGCAGTTCCGCATCCACTCAAGACCAAACGCCTTCTTGTTAGGGACCCAGAAGTCCACACGACCATTATCCAGCGCAGAGTTATTGTCACGCAACACACTGGCACGGACATCACCACGGACACGGTCAAGTAGAACCAGCGTCTCTGGCTGATATGGCAACGTAGGTGTTCCACCCAGACCGGAGTCAATACCGAACTCCTGACGCAGTTCCTTACGATCAACATTCTCACTACGATTAGGAGCTTCCCTTGGTGGTCTGGTTAGTATCGTGGTCATAGCCACATTGATGTCATCTCTGGCTACCAGCACCTGGAGAAACTCCGCATCATGTGCTGACTTGGCTATATTCCAGAAGTGGTCTGGCTGTGGTATCGGGCTACCCTTCTTCCCTTCAGCGTTCCTGCGCTTGGTTAAGAACTCGGCTTTAGACATACCGGAGACTTCGCGGTAGGCCAAGTCTTGGGTATGCTCCCAGATACGAGCCATGCTCTCAGCCATTATCCAGTCTCCTGATTTGATTGTCTCCATCACCTTGCCGAAAGCTGATAGCAGTTCGTCCATCGTCTGGCAGTAGTAGTAGACGATATTGTCGGGGGCATTGCTACCGAACTGCCGGTAGACGGAGGCGAACTTGTGCTCCGTATCAAGGACGTAGACCTTGGCTGCCGGGTTGAAGATAACGCAACCCTCCAAGTCGTCTACCTTGCCGTTCACGACCATTGCGATTGAGACAAGGGCGGAGGTCTTGCCTACGCCGTCCTTGCCTCCGATGAGGATGAACTCCCGACCTGCGTCCGTGGCTAGTAGGTCGGTAGATGTCAAAGGGGTAGGTAGACTATTTGCTTTGTTCATTGTCATTGTTTTGCTCCTTTTTCAAACCGCTCTTTCCGTGCTTATACCCGTGAACGAACTCCTCAATCCCGACCTTGCGAATTATCGGGGTGATAAAGGAAATCAACCATTCCACGTGTTCTTCGGCGAGTTCTCGCACATCAGTTTCTTTACTCATTATCCTCTTTCTCCTGTGAGTTGTACCAGTCCCCCATCAGGGTCATCATGTCCCCGATATAATCCGTCACGGTCTCTCGTAGTTCCTCATCGGTTAGAACAGCACGGCGAAACTTGCCGTGGTAGATATCGTAGTAGTCGGTTGCTTTCTGCCAGAACTGGTCGAGGGTCATTGGCTACTCCCAAATATCAATAACTCTATATTCCTCATGAGGAATTGTTCCACAAAAAGAATACCAAAGAACAGTAGTATACCTTGCCACCACTGCATACCGCTGTTAATGATGTTGCTCACGACAACAGCGCCAACTACGCCGCCTAAACATATATGAAATAGGGTCGTTAGCACTCTATACCATAAGTGACTACTCGCCTCAACTTTAGCATCCTTTACGTGCTCTAGGTAAGACATCACAATTACTGACCTCCCGAAATAGCCAGACCAGTGATAATATCAATCAGTCGGCTGTTCGCTGTAGCATCGAACCCGTTAATCTCGAAGGATACTCCGTCTGGTGATATGATAGTCATATGCTCTATCTCGACACGGGTCGGGATACCAGGCTGGGATAGGGCATCAGACAAGTCCGTAAGGCTCTTGGATAAAGGAACCATGACAGCGATAACGGACAGGAGTAGTGATACTGCCACGGCTACCACACAGATTGCTATACAGTCGTATTTGCTCATAGACCTTTCTCCCGTTGCAATCTCATTCCCCTTGCAATACAGCCAGCCATCAGGTGCATAACACCCGACCACGCCTTGCTATTATACTCCTGACACTTCTCGAATGATGCAGGTGTATTGATTAACTTACCCGCTTCTTGGGCGTCGTAAATAATCTGAGAATACTCCGATTGCTCAGGCAGGTCTTGGCACATTACCTTGCTGGTATCCTCATCAGACAACTTCATAGATATTTCTCCATTTCCTCAATCAGCATCTTGTCCATCCGCTTCTTGAGTTCCTCTTTTCCCCACGATGTTTTCTCGTTCAGTATTTCATCGTAGAGCCTTTGCCAGACATCTCGGTAGACTTTAAGTTTATTATCGGTCGTCACCATATCACTCCTCTCCGACTCATCTCTGAGCCGTCTTACCCGTAGCTCAATCAAGCAATCTCGGATAATGCCAGCATGGACAGTAAACAGAGGCAACACCGTAGCGTGTTTGACCATAATAGTTTCAACAGCGGATATCGCCTCATCAATTTCCCCGTCCGCCCTCGGCTGACCTGTTCTATCCACGATTCCCAAGTAGGTTGCCTCCTTCAGCCAGTAAGTTCCTGTCTTTACTGGGACGGGCGGGGTCGGTAGTCTCTCAGATTCTCTACCCTTTTCGGCTACAACCTTAGAGTTGTAGACAACCCCGTATCCGTTTCGGCTTTTCACTAGCCAGCAGACTTGTACCGAAAGTACATTTCTCCCAAGCTCGCTTGGTTGTCTACCGTTACTGTTTGTTCCCTACAGTGGCTAGTTGTGCTGGCTAAGGATTTGCACCCTAGATAGTTGAGTTATGCCGTCCCAACTTGTCTACTTGTTATTCGTCTGCTAGCTATCCTCCGGCATACTGGGAGTCTTAACTTTCGACCAGCGTCTACCTATTCCGCCACCAGCACTATTGCTATATTCAGCGGAAGTTGTTAATCCAGCTCCTCTTTACTCGCTATCGGCTCTACCGATACGGTCGGAGCACCTGCATCCCCGGTACGATACCCGAATATGTCGTTCGCTTCGGCTTTAGCCGCTTGCAGAGCACCTTTCGTGTCGTCTGCTTCTACTGCGAACTTGACGCTATCCCCGTACCGCTTGGCTGTTACCTTGAAATCCAAGTATCACCTCCCTGTATTCAGGATTTTACCCTGCTGAGATTTCTTCGCCGTCCAGCACGAACCCGGCACCAGTCAGCACCTCGGCGAACTTCGGGCTGAATACCAGTTTCGCTACCGGCTGGTTCTTGCCACGAATAGCCTTGGTCGCTACCTGCTGGCGAGTAACCTTATCGGCATCGGCCAGCATCTCGGTAACCATCATCAGTGCATCGGCTTCAGCATCACCAGCGTCCTCATCGACGGAGGCGGCAGCTTTCTTTGCTGCAGCAGCCGGAGCAGCCTTACCCTTGTTCTCCCACGGCAGTTTGATGATGCTGTCAGGGACGGAGATAACCCTCTCCCGCGCACCTTCGGCGGTCTCGCGGACCAGACCCGACCTCTTGGGTTCGGGGATACCGATGTTGTGGGTGTAGAGGCCGTCCAGCACGGAGATGTCCTCGCCCAGTTTGTTCTCGGGGAACCCGGCGTTGATAAGGGCATTCATCAGGATGTAGTAGTTGCTGGACTTGCTCAGGTTCTCAGACGACGTGAGTGCTTCGAGGGTCTTGCCATCAGCAGACGGGGCGAAGCGGTTCGGATCGCCAGCACTATACTCCTGGTCGTACTCCGTACCCTCGTCGTCCTTGTAATGGATTTTGGCTGCGACGGTCGTAGCGACCACTGTGCCGTCTTTCCTGGTGTAGTCGAACAGGTTGAACCGGCACGGCCCCCAGAGCAGGTTCCGGTCTACGGGTACTGCCCCGCCTTCGACAAATTGACTTGGTCTAATTGATACTCCCATCTAGTTTTCGTTTCCTCCTTTTTCTTTTTTCGATTTGTTTTCCTGGTTCTGATGGATTTCCCTGATTACCAGTTCCGTTGCCAGACCCCGAACTGTTGTGCTTCGGTCAAACGCAAGCTGGCGGAGTTGTCTGACCTGCTCATCAGTCAGTTCTAGGTCTACGTGATACATCGGCACCTCCTTCGCTTTTAGACTAGGGCTTCATTAGGTCGGTCATGTCCGTTGTGATTAGTATGATTGCCCTGACTGCCATTAAACTATATCATATGGAGAGTTGTTTGTCAACCATATCTAACCAGACACCCATATACTAGACACGAACCTTCTGCTATAGTGTCATGCTACACTTTCAGGTCAAGGATGGGAACATGCCGAAATAGTTCTTTCAACTTTTGTTTCTCCTGCACTGTCCCACATAAGGTATTCATCACCACACGAAGAGCATTTGGCCTCACCATTCCTGGTAAAATCAAGTTTAGTGCCACACTCGCATACCCATCCCTGAACTCGGGATGGGTTTCCACAGACCAGCGCATGGTCGGGTACGTCATGGGTAACCACCGCCCCAGCGCCGATAAACGCATAGCGGCCAATCGTATTGCCACACACTATAGTGGCGTTAGCGCCAATGGTAGCTCCCTTCTTCACTATTGTTGACGTATACTTGCCTCTCTGCGATATATGGCCACGGGGTACCCTGACGTTCGTAAAGACGCAGGACGGCCCGCAGAAGACCTCGTCCTCAAGGATAACGCCCTCATAAACGGAAACATTGTTCTGTATTTTAACCCTGTCCCCGATTTTGACGTTGCTGGCTATAAACACGTTCTGCCCGATATTACAATTCTTGCCAATAACTGCCTCCGGCATGATGTGGCAGAATTGCCAGATATTGGTACCTGCTCCAATCTTCACCGATTCTTCTACTAGGCTCGTAGGGTGAATGTAATAGTTACCTCTGTTGAGGGACACGACGACCCCTTCTCCCTCCAGTGACCTCTGGCAGGCATCCAGTACTCGTAATACCTCCAGCCCTTTATCGCCACTGGTCCTAGGTTTTTTCCTTGATTGTATGCAGTCGAGGAAGTGCTGACATTCCAGCTTGAGGGGTTCGTCCATAACAATCTCAACAGGAATAGCTTCCCTCTTATTGGGTACCGCTTTCCCGTTATGCCACTGTACTGGATGGTCGTACAGAACAAGCTTATTATCCGTGGCAACGTCGTCAAAGACAGCCATCTTCTTATCGCCGATGACGACCAGCTTCTGCTCTTTGAAGGGATGCAGCCAGTTGACGAAGATATGAGCTTTGGTGCCACCTGTAAAACTCATCGTGGTAACGGTGACATCGGCGATATCCTGGTTGAGGTACTGGCCTCCGTGGGCAGAGACTTGCCGGGGCGTCTCGTTAAGGAGCAACAGGAAAACGGAAATATCATGGGGAGCGAAGCTCCACAATATGTTCTCTTCGGTCCTGAACTTACCCAGGTTAAGGCGGTTGGAGTAGATGTAATTTATCTTTCCAAGTTCACCGGAATCCACCAACTCCTTGAGCTTAACGATAGCGGGATGGTACTCAAGCAAATGTCCCACCATGAATATCCTCCCTTTGCTCTCCGCCAGTTTCACCAGCTCCTCTCCCTCTTCGACCCTGAGCGACAGAGGTTTCTCTACGAAGACATTTTTGTTTGCTTCCAAGGCCTGTTTGGTCATAGTGTAATGAAGTATCGCAGGGGTAGATATGACGACTCCGCTTATTTCCTGATTAGCCAGTACACGCTCAAATTCTGTTTCCTTAATAACATGTGGGTAAAGTTGTTCAAATCGGTCTAGATTTCGGGTATCATTGTCACATACGGTATGCAAAGCACCAAGCCCGGCAAAATTGCGGACAAGGTTCTGGCCCCAGTAACCACAACCAGCGACGGCTATATTCGTATTTACTACCTTAGCGTTAGTACTCTCAATCCCGTTACTCACGGGAGAATCCCTCCTTCAAACCAAAATCCATCCTACGACTTCAAACAAAAATTGCAAAGAGCCAAGTGTTTGTCAACCATATCTATCCATACACACAAACTACCCATTACCATTACTTTGCCATGCTTGCCACACGGATAGCACAATACCCGTCCCCGGAAATAAATCCACCAGCTCGTCATCCCTGCGAAGCCCTAGCATGTCGAACAACCACAAACAAACCTTTTCAGGCTTTGCTCCAACCAACCCCTTCTTCAGAGTAATGGACTCTGCTATCCAGTCTCGGGTAGTCAATATCTCCTTACTGGTTCCTTTGTTCCTACCTCCGTAGAAAATAACGGGTTCCCAAGCATAAGCAGGGTTAACATTCTTCTTGAACGAACAGAACGGCTTTACCCATGCCCCAACACGGACACCATCAGGGGATAAGGATAAAATGCGCTTAAGGCTGGGCGAAGAGCAAGACAACGCCCAAGCATTGAAACAAGAACACAGCATCTGGATAAGGGCTTCATGGTCAACCTCATCCGAGTTGTAATGCTTCTTGGCTTGACCAATATAGGGTGGGTCTGCGTAAGCTACTAGCATATACAAAACTCCTTAAAATAAAGGGTCGGGAACAGTATCCATAATCCCCTTATAGCGGCTCATGAACCAGTGCGGTGCAAACTTACCGTAAAGCCGCATAAACCAGACAGCAGAGTTGTCTATCAGAAATACTTCTGCTTTATCTTCGGAACTTCTTGTTGCCCTACCACAGCTCTGCACCAGCGTCTCCATTGCCAAGTAAGAAGTCCACTCTTTGTCCTCTTCATGCCTCGCTTTTGTCACCAAGTCTGTAGTCTGTGGATAAGGTATCTTGCCCACAATCAGGTATTGTGGCTTACCCTGACCAGACTCCATCATACTGAAATCATACCCAGTAGTCACGGACGGGGATACCAGCACAGCCGGAGCAGGAGCCTTCTTGAACTTCTCCACCACCTGAACCACGTCCCCAGTGCTATGCGTGAACATAATATCCTTGAACCGGGAACGGCTCAACAGCATCTTGGCTCGTTCATAGGATACTGTGAACACTATCCCCTTGCGGTCTAACCGACGCTGGATAATCTGGTCTATCCGGGAGCACCAGATGGTAGACCCGTAATCATCCGTCCTGTAGTTAATCCTAGCCGTAGGGATATGCCAGATAGGGGTATTCTCTGGCGGGAAGTGAGAATCCATCTCTATCCACGCCCTGGAGCCGTTGGACGGCACTCCCAGATAGTCGGCGGAGCGGTGCGACAGGATAGCCGACATCAGCACCACTTTCGGGATGTCATGGAAAAGGTGCTGGGAGTAGTTTGACACCCACTTGGGCACGAACCTGTAGCCGTGGTAGGTTTTCTGGATAACCCACTGCTCCCCGACTGATGATAGTCGCTTGAGACGAGCATGGACACTATTGGTTGTCCGGTAGGTTCTGGAGATATGGGATGGAACAGGCTGGTTCTGGGAACGGTAGCCCTTCATCTCCTGCTCTATCTTGTTGACAGCATCGGCGGCTATGGGCACGGATACATCAGCCCAAGACTTCCAGACGTTCCACTGGTCAGCTGATTCAGGGAAGTTGATACCGATAGACCGGATATCGAGACGGGAGAGGAATATGGTCAAGTAATTCTCCATACTGTTAAAAACACTATGACCATCGTCCGCTATAAGAAGACCGAACTCCCCCAGACCGGACGAGAAGTTGGTCTGGGCTAACCAGTAGGCATAGTTGGTTATCACCAGCTTGGCATCCAGAGCCTTTTTCAACTGGACGCGGTAAGGACATTGTTCACGGACGGCACAAGGTATCCCGTCGTGGCAAGGTCCTTCGTCTGCGTTAAGACGACCATTAACGAGGATACAAGGAAAGTTACGCTGCCCGACAACAACGACACCACCAATACCCCTTGCGTCCTTGCAATTATGCGAGGCTAAACCCTCAGCAATAAACGTCCCTGTGGAAGTCTCTATAGACACAAGTTCTTGTTCACCAATGAACTCCCTATGCACCACATCCACATTATCCTTGGTGAACACACTCCCCATTTTATTCATGTCCAATTTGGAAAGAAGCCGTCGAGGACGCATCTGGCCTAAAAACCTAAGTACCTCCGATCGTCCACTAACCTCAATACGAGTACAATCATCCCGTGGGGTTAAAGCCGTATAGGTATACGGAATACGCTTCCTAGATAGTGCCTCGCAAACCATCGCCCACATTCCATTCGGTTTCTGTGAGAAACCAAGACAAACAGCCATACCCCCAGCCCTAGAAGCCTTACTTTGTGTTAAGTGTCCTTCACCATCAAAAGCAGCAGCTAGATAACCTGCATCGTAATCATAATCACTTGGCCATACATCAAGAAAACGAGTTATTTTAGATGCAAACTTCCCCCCAACACGTAGATTCTCCGTAATCCTCCATGCCCTTCTGGACTCCCCTCGTTCTCCAGAACAAGTCAGCCACTGATGGTCAGCACTACACACGATGGACGTACCGTCCCTCAAAATCAAGCAGTAGGACGGGAGAACTATACGGTGTACGGATAGCACATCAGCGCAACGCCACTGCCTATGACTTTTAGCAGTCTTAGGATTCTCGTCAAAACCAACCAACTTATCCCCTACCTTAACACTAGATGCAGGTACATAGCGCAAATCTGCTGTCAGCACCTTAACGTCCTGCCCGATACAGTATTGCATCTGTAGCCCAATCGTGGCTGTCAGGACAACCGTACGAGGCACACCAGACAGTTTGGACAGCAGCAAGGAACTGGCACTCTTCCCCGCACCAGTAGGTACGGACAATCCGAGGAACCGGGCTGGGGAATCATACCAAGATAATGACTGTTCCAGTAGATGATATTGTCCAGGATACCAGTCAACCCAGTTGCCAGCACCAAGCAGTTGGGAAGGTGAGGGTAAAGTCATTACTTCACCCCCATACTGAACGCGGCTTCCAGAGTATTAGCAAATTGCCTTTGTTCGTCACAGTACTGGCATACCCCTCCAGAAATCTTGTCACTTGGAGAGGCGATCCGCCACCAATGCGCTCCAGTAGGGGACTTCGGGCAAAGATGGCCATTACCCTTAACGGAATACTTGTCCTCACCACTTCTCCGGTTAATGGCTTGGGATACTTTTGATGGTTTATGGTTTCTTGGCATTGTTATAGATACTCCCTAATAGATAATAGTTATTGGTAGTATTATATAAGGACACCAGTACACCGCCACACCAGTACAACTGTACACCAGTACACCACTTTCCCGCTTTTCGGTGTACACCGTACACCAGTACACTACCCACCTTTTTCCACCAGCTGGCTTAGCGCCCCTAGACGAACTTTCATCCACCAGTCCCACCGGGATACCTCGTCCGACAAGCGGTTAGCCGTCCCGATTATCTGGTCAACATCATCCGATAAAATAGACTTGATGAGATAAACCTGCACAATACGAAATCTAGGAACACCACACACTTCTGCCGTATCCCCGAACTCGGACGACGCCCAATCATATAATGATAGTTTGCTCCTCTTGTCATCCTGAAAACGAGGCGAATAGGGCAACATGCTACTCATCATATCTATAGTGTCCACATCGTCAATCAAAAGCGACGTCTGCCGTAACTTGCTCCACACGACCGCCAAGTTTTGCAACACGGCATCCTCCCGAGCAAACATGATACCATGATAAGCAAGCCAGGAACACATACGGTTACGCGATACACCGTATCGACCTGCCAGCTCCCCAACCACCGGCATAAGAGATTTTATTGATGACCTGCAAAAAATAAAGGTAGATGCGGCGACCTTCTCTTCCTTCTCTTTCCTGCGCAGATGTTCGACTACTCGATGCAGAGGCCAATCCGCTACCGAGTCCACCATTGATTTAGGGGATAGTGGGACCCCTCTTGGTTTATTTTCTTCCATACCTGAACTCCTTAGTCGTATATCCCCTGCGCTTCCCGTTCTCTGGCTAGCTCTTGAACGCAGGACTTTACCTCGTCAGGAGACAACTCTACATCTGTAACAAGGGCAGTAGGGCTACTGACACCATCAGCCACGCCAGAATGACCGTTAGCCCCTCGCAGCAGACCAATGACGGCATCCACGTCAAGGGAGCCGTACTTGGATAAGGTCTTAGCGATGGCGTCCGGGCAACTGAAGACTGCGTTCTCTTTGGGAAAGGGCATCGGGGTCGGGCAACGGATACCACGCAACTGGTGAACATAATCGTCAGCGGATATACCAGCCTTCAGACCCAACGTGATGCTCCTTGTAAGTGCCTCAATCTCGCAGGTAGCACAACCACCACCATGACCTAATGTGGCGAATATCTCAAACAGCTTACCTTGATACCAGTTGAGCTGTACATACATATTGCCACAGCCGGTATTGACCTTGACGGTGATGCCTCCCAGAACTAGAGGACGGGAATGTGGTTTATCGGTCATTACGATGTTGCTCCATAAAAGCCCTAACCGCCTCGGCCTCCAAGGCATAGACATCAAACACCAAGTTGGATGGTGAGAAGATAACAGCTCTCCCTCTAGGGGCCATTATCACCATCACTACATCACGTTTAATGCGGGACAAAACCCTTCTACCATCCTTATACATGTAACCATCAAACTCTGCTTCTTCTCCGCTCAAAGTCTCCGTCAACGATAACTCCATCACAGTAAGATTCCTCCTTCAAAAATAATCGGAACTCCATACCGAGTCCGCAGATCGGGCATATCTCCCACTCGGGTTCCCCGAACACAGATACCCAGTAGTGATACCCGCAGGGACACTCCAACTCGCAGTTGATGCGTTCCATCAAGAACTACCTTGCCGGAACTAGTTCTCTGACCACCCTTACCCTGTGTTCCCCTACTTGGTAGCTTATCGGTTTCCCCATCAGGTCAAACTGCCGGGAACACCCCAGAGAACACTCCCATAAATAGAGAAGCCGGTTGCCCCGGGACTCACTTTCCTGGAATAACCGACCTCCGCATCTTGGACACCTTGGATGTTGCTGGTTGCTCTGCTCGCTCATGGTCTCCTCCTTTATATGGATACACCACTCCGCCTCCGCTTCAGGTTATCAACCTCTGCCCTTACCAGATACTGCCTATCCGCTATCTTTATCGGCTCCAGCTCCCCTCTATAAATGAGAGCAAACACGGTAGGGTAGCTAACCCCCAGTATCTCAGCTGCCTGGGAAAGGTTAATCAGATCCCCTGGTTTATACGCTGTCAAATTTGTCATAGTTCACACAGTATAAACTATCGGGGCGGGTTTGTCAATAGGTCATATGTTCTATTTCACGACTTCCCCAAAAAGCAGCCAACTGTCCACTTATGGTAATTACACTTAGCCTGCTGGTAGTTACACTTT
>Ga0180007_10003910_pt1 | contig 16165 bp, 16 predicted proteins | sample MM_PC_MetaG_FD_121122 | JGI IMG/M metagenome (GOLD analysis project Ga0180007, IMG submission 121122) | Groundwater microbial communities from the Aspo Hard Rock Laboratory (HRL) deep subsurface site, Sweden - MM_PC_MetaG | ecosystem: Environmental > Aquatic > Deep subsurface > Groundwater... | reverse complement strand
GAAAAACGCGACGGCAATGTTGCCGCCGCGTAATTTTTTTGATCCGTTGAGCTGTTCGCTACAGACTCAGTCCGCACAGCGCCATGGCCGCGAGCGTCAGCCCGTCTTCGAATTCTCCGAGCCGGTTCAGCCTTTTGAGCTCCTCGAGAGTGAAGAGCTGGGAATTGCCGATGATCTCCAGATTTTCCGGCTTGGCTTCGCCCATGGATTTAATTTTGCCGTGAACCACCCACTGCGAGTGCGCGAAGAATGTGGTGTTTGCATTGATTTTTCCGACGATTCTCGCTTCCGTCAGCGTGAAGCCGGCTTCTTCCAGAGCTTCCGCCTTGGCGGTTTTCAGAATGAACGCAGCCAGATCTTCTTCCTTTTTCGCATCCGGATCATTGAAAAGACCGCGCGGCGCTTCCCACGACCATTTGCCCAGTGTGGCAAAGAGCGCTTGCCAGAGCTTCTGGCTCTCCAGCTCGCGGATGTAATCAGCGGCAGCTTTCGGCAGGAGTCTTTCTCCGATCATTCTGTAATTCCGAGAAAGTCCGATGCGGCCGTCGATTTCGGCGATCACGATCGCACCCGGATTTTCCACGATCATCGGAGAGTCGTAGAGTGAAGTTTTTTCTCCGTTCAGCAATTTCCAGAGAACGCCGCGCAACAGAGCCCAGCCGCTCGGATTGTGCAGTCCGTCAACGCCTTGCGAGGTCGGTTTCCAGCCGACCACCGGTTTTCCCCATGGATTGGTCTGACTGAAATGCTCTTCGGACAAGAGTTCGATGCCGCCATCTTTTGGTGCCATGACCTGCTCCTTGGATTGAATTCCGATCTTCCGACGACCGGATGATATCACTGCAACAAAGAAAAAAAAATTGTCAAAAAAATTGTTGTTTGCTGGAAAAAATGTTATTTAAATCAAAAAAACAATTATAAAAATTGTTTTTTGTCAAATTAGTTGCTCTGTTTTTTTAACTCAAAGATTATTAAAAAAAATAAATCAATCGTTCTGAATTATTTTTTAAAAAGAAAAAGACCGCGGAATGTTCCGAGGTCCAATTTTTTTTCATTCTGTGCGGGCATTCTTTTTAGAACACCATGGCAGTCGTTTCATCATCGCCGTCATTTATCAATACCACCACTTCATAATCTTTATAAGTCAAGGGCACCAGCATCGCATCTTCAATTTTTTTCAACGATACTTTTATTTTTCCCGCATCAGAACCGTTTCCAATCGTCACTCGATACCATGCTCCGCGGTTTCTCATGGGATTCCGCAGATCTAGCGACAGATTTCTCACCGCTCTCGCAATGGGCATTGCCATCGTCCGCCCTCCTTTTTCATTGTTTTCAATAAGCAAATATAGGATATTTATGAAAAATTGTCAAGCTTAGGCAATTTGCTTCATTCTATTTTGATAAAATTCGATTTTGATATATAATGAATTGGTTAATACTCTTAATTTTTTTATGTTATTTACCTTGATAATTTTTGTAGTAATTTTAAGTCTTTTGGTGTTTGTTCATGAACTCGGACATTTTTATACCGCCAGAAAATTCGGCGTCACGGCAGATGAATTCGGTTTCGGGTTTCCTCCCCGCATTTGCGGCTGGAAGAAGATCAATGGCAAGAGAAAATTTTTCTGGGGAAATGGCGATCCGGAAAAAATTAAATCAGAGGATACGATTTATTCGATCAATTGGATCCCGCTCGGCGGATTTGTGAGAATAAAAGGCGAAGACGGTTTGAACAAAGAAGATCCTGACAGTTTTGCCAACAAAAAAATTTGGAAAAGAGCGATTATTCTCAGCGCGGGCGTGGCAATGAATATTGTCTTGTGCGCGTTTTGTCTGAGCATCGCATTTATGATCGGCGCGCCTCAGGTGGTTGACGAACAATCGGCCGGCGCTGTGAGCGAGCAAAAAATTCAGATCATTTCCATTATCCCGGATTCGGCGGCGGAAAAAATCGACTTGCAAATCGGCGACAGCATTATTGATATGAATGGAACCGCGATGACCGATTTGACGCAAGTGCAAAATTATATTTCAGAGAGAAACAATCAAACCATAAAAATCAAAATCGATCGCATCGGCGAAATAAAAGAAATGGAATTCACGCCCGCTGTTATCGCGGAAACCGGCAAGCCCAGTCTCGGCGTCGGTCTGGCGAAAACCGGAATCGTTTCCTATCCGTGGTACAAAGCGATTTGGCTCGGACTGGTCGGCACATATTCCATGTTCATCCAGATAATCATTGCTTTTGCGACAATAATCAAAAACGCGCTCATCGGCGCGCCGATCGGAATGGATGTTGCCGGTCCGGTGGGAATAGCCGCCATGACAGGCAGAGTGGCTCGGCTCGGTTTTGTCTATATTCTGCAATTCACCGCGCTCTTGTCAATGAATCTGGCGATCATTAATTTTCTGCCTTTTCCCGCGCTCGACGGCGGCCGCGTCTTCCTTCTTCTCGTGGAAAAAATTCGCGGACGAGCGATCAATCAGAGAATCGAACAAATTATTCACACCATCGGATTTGGCATTTTGTTATTGTTAATCGTTGTCGTCACCGGCAGAGATGTGTTGAAGTTTAAGGAATTTTTTGTAAACATATGGCAGAAAGTAATCGGTTAAAAAAACAGCCTCCGGTTTTGCCTTTGGCTCCGGAATTGAAAAAAGAAATCGCGCCCGAAGAAAAAACAGCTCAGGGAGAAAAAGAAAAAATTGAACGAGTTATCGCGGAATTAAAACATTTTGTTGATGATTATGAAATAATGGAAGAATCTCACATGTCGCCCGAGCTTTACGGCTTGACCGGTTCGGATGATACGGAGGAAAAGCAAGCGGCGCGCGAGTTGGCGAAAGAGAATAAATTGCGCACCAATTGGTTTTCCGTTATTTTGGAAAAATTAAAATTAATTCAAAAAAAATTCAATTTGGATCAGTCTGAGTCAGTGTCGTTGTACCGGGAATTTATGCAAATTCTGGATGAAGAAAAGAAAACGGTTTTTCCGATTGTGGAAAACCGATTCAGCGAAGAAGAACTGAGGCGCACGATTTTCGATTCAGAAGAAGAACGGCGAGCGCATTTGAATAAAATCATGATCGCCACCAAGCAAGCGGCTCGAGAAGTTGCGCCGGTTTTCCGAGAGAGAAAAATCAGCTTGATAAAAAAGATCGATGCCGAGGCGATGAAAACAATAAAAACTTTGGAAGAGAAATTAAAAAGTTTATGAGAAAAGAAAAATTCGAATTTTCCTTTCGCATTCCCATATTGATCACTCTGGTGATCGTGTTCACTTCTTTTTTGGTTTGCGCCAGTTTTATTTATACCAATTTGAAAAAAGTCGAGCAAAATGTGCTGAATCTGCACGAACAAGTTCGCTTTACCAATGACAGAATAGAAAATTTCGGATTGGCTGATGATTCCACTGCCGAGCGATCGGTGAAATTCAGCGAAGCGACAAAAAATTGGCAGATGTATCAGAATGAAGAATTCGGATTTCAGCTGAAAAGTCCGGCCAGCTGGGGAGCTCTGCAATATCACACGGACAGCAACGGACAGCTGGAAAAAATCTCGGGACGAAAAGTTTCCGCTCAGTTTCAATCATTGGAAAAACAAAAACCGATCGTGATTTCATTCGCCACTTATGATTTCGCGGATAAACTTTCATACGCAAACAAAGAAATCCGGCAGACAGTGAAAGACAACAAAATAGGGGAATGTCCGTTTGAGCTTTTCGAGCAATTGAAAGATCTGAATATCGGCGACATTCGAAATTGTTTTATCAAAGAAAATATTTTCAAACAGAAATATATCATGTATCGCCATGTGTTCGCGCTTGACGAGTACAACTTGGTGGATGAATTGCTGGTTGTCCATCCGCGGGAAAATTTTTATCTCTATGTCAATGTTCCGGATGAATTGACTTCAGACATTTTATACTTTATCGACAGCATTGTTTTCTTGCAGGAGAAAATGTGATACAATATTTTTGATGGGAAAATGATCATTGTTCAATATGCAAAAAATAAAAACAAAAAATAAACCGGCTGCGAAAAAAGCCGCAACAAAAAAATTGAAACCTCGGGCGAGCGCCAAGGAAATTCTCTCAAAAGTCACCAAAATCGAAACAATGGAAGAGAAAGCGCTCAGGCGAGACCTTTATTATTACAAAGGCATGGCGATTTTCATCACTTGCATGATGCTTTGTATTTTCATCGCTTTCGGCGCGCTCTTCAGTCTCATGTATCTGGAGACAAAGATGATGCGAATTTCCATGGAAAATTCTCTTAGCGAGATGATGTTTCAGATAGAAAATTGCAATCAATAATAATTTGTTCCATACAAACGGCCGTTCCGCAAAGAACGGTTTTTTGATTGGTGGAATCATCTGTATTTTGCTATAATATTATACAAGGAAATCAGCTGATTATTCAGCTAAATAAATTATTTAAGGCTTTGAAATCAATGTCCGATTTTGAGGCGCTAATTGAATTATATGATAAAAATCGCAATCAACGGATTCGGCCGCATCGGGCGGTCGGCATTCAAAGTCGCTTTGATGAACAAAAATTTAAAAGTCGTTGCCATCAATGATTTGGGAAATATCGATAACATGGCGTATCTGCTGAAACATGATTCGGTTTACGGCCGTTTTGAAAAAGATGTTCAAGTTCGCGGAAAAAATTTGCTGGTTGACCGCAAAGAATTTCCGGTTTATTCCATTGCCGATCCGGGAAAATTGCCGTGGAAAAAATTGAAAGTTGATGTTGTTCTCGAATGCACCGGCGTTTTCACGCGAAAAGAGGACGCGGAAAAGCATTTGTCATCCGGCGCCGGCAAAGTTATAATTTCCGCTCCCACGAAAAGCGAAGGTGTGCTGACCGTGGTTCGCGGAGTGAATGACAAGCTTGCGAAAGGCGAAAAAATTATTGCCAACGCTTCCTGCACCACGAATTGCATTGCGCCGGTAATGGCTGTGCTGGAAAAAGAATTCGGCGTGGAAAAATCTTTTCTCACGACAGTTCATTCTTCCACCGCTTCGCAAAGAGTGGTTGATTTGCCGGACGCGAAAGATTGGCGCCGAGGCAGAGCGGCCGGAGTGAACATTATTCCGTCGACTACCGGCGCGGCTGTCGCGGCTTCTCTTGTTTTGCCGAGTTTGGCTGACAATTTCGACGGAATCGCTTTCAGAGTTCCGATTGTCTGCGGATCAATTGTTGATGCGGTCGCATTATTGAAAAAAAATGTTACGGTAAAACAAGTGAACAATGCATTCAAAAAAGCGGCTCAGCGCGGAGCATTGAAAGGAATTCTCGAAGCGTCGGAAGAAGAATTGGTTTCATCGGATGTAATAAAAACAACCGCCTCTGCGATCGTTGATCTGAAATTCACGCGCGTGGTCGGCGGAAATCTGGTGAAAATAATCGCTTGGTATGACAATGAATGGGCGTATTGCCTGCGATTGGTGGAAATGTGCGAACGCGTTTAATAATGATAAAAAAATGAAAAAAATAATTTTTGCGCTTTGTTTGATGTTTTTCTTGGTTGAACCGGCGCTGGCGCATCAGCCGCGTTTGATTTTTCAATTGCCAAATCCAACGGCGGAAAATCCGATTGTAATCGAAAAACCGGAAATTTCTCAGGCTTTTTATGGAAAGTTAAACGGCCAGCCGGATTATTTTGAATTGGAATTAAATAAACCCGGAGAAATTTATTTCAGCTTGTTGTCTCCCGATATTCCGAACGCGTACAAGGATTTCCAGCTGTTTGCCGATGAAAAACTTTTTCTCGATGGATCGAAAAAAGAATGGACGATATTTTACGAAGAATTCGGCGGTGACAATTATTGGCAGGGGCCGCAGGAAAAAATTCAATTGCCGGAAGGAAACCATTCGCTCGCCGTGAAAAATGAAAAAAATCAAGGGAAATACGTTTTGGTTGTTGGAACGGAAGAGTCGTTTCCTGTCGGCGAGGCATGGAACGCAGTAAAATCCTTGCCTTCGCTGAAAAAAGATTTTTTCGAACGTTCCGTTTTTACCGCTTATTCCAACCGAATCGGAATTTTTTTGGCAATATCGATTTTAATTTTTTTCGCAATTTTAGTCGGAATAATTTTTCTCATAAAAAAAATAAAAAATAATTTATGATGATTTATTTATTGATTTTTATTCTGGGAACGCTGATCGGAAGTTTTCTCAATGTGGTCATCTGCCGTTTGCCGGAGAAGAGATCAATCGCGCGCGGCCGATCTTCCTGCCCGCATTGCAAAGCGCAAATCAAATTCTATGATTTGATTCCGATCTTAAGCTTTTTCATCTGCCGGCAAAAGTGCAGGCAATGCGGAAAAAAGATTTCCTGGCAATATCCGCTGGTTGAATTTTTCACCGGTTTGATATTCGTTTTTCTGGCATACAAATACGATGTTGCGGCTGATTGGGCGAATGTTCTTTTCTGGCGCGATTTGATTTTTTCTTCCGCTTTGATTGTAATTTTTACCACGGATTTGCGCTACTTTTTGATTTTCAATGTTGTGACAATCCCCATGATGGTTGTCAGTTTCGGCGCCAATCTTTTTCTGTTGAGCCGGTCGGAAGATTTTCTGATGGCGATATTAAATCTGTCGCTGGCGGGAATAATCGCCGGCGGATTTTTCTTCGCGCAATATCAGCTGTCCCGCGGCAAATGGATCGGAGCCGGAGACATAAAACTCGGTTTTCTCATGGGATTTATGCTGGGCTGGCCGAATATATTGGTCGCGCTTTTCATCGCTTATGTCGGAGGCGCTGTCATCAGCTTGCTTTTGCTGTCATTGCACAAGAGAAATCTGAAAAGCGAAATGCCGTTCGGAGTTTTCCTTTCAGCCGCGACTTTTGTCGCGCTGGTTTACGGCAGCCGCATTATTGAGTGGTATTTGAATTTTCTTTCCAGATAATTATGCAAAAAGGATTCAGCCTCATCGAATTATTGATTTCCATCGGATTGATCGCGCTGATCACTACTTTTTCTTTTGTTTCCCTGGGCAATTATTCCGAATCAAAACAATTGAAATTGGAAATTCTGAATTTATCTTCCAAAATTTCGGAAATGAAAGTAAAATCTCTGGCCGGCCAAAAAATCGACGACGAAATTCCGGCCGGAGGATATTGCGTTTCCGCTTCGCCGAGCGAGCCGGACAGCTATTATTTGTTCGCTGACAAAAATGAAAATTATACTTTGGATAATGCTGACATTGTGATTGAAAAATCGGTTTTGTCAAAAAAAATAAAATTCGATTTGACCGAACCTCGAACCGTTTGTTTCAAAATAAATCAATTAACTGAAATCGGCTGTTTGCCGTCCGGCATTTGCGGAGAAAACAAAAGCGTGTTTTTTCATTTGAAAGGGGATTCGGGCGCCAGGCGTTCTGTTTCCGTTCAGCTGAATAGCGGTGCGATCAATATTGACGCCATGGATTGTCCGGCGCCGTATCGCGTTTTGACCAGAGACGGCCGCTGTGTTCCGTCTTGCGCCGCGGGAACAATGCCTGACATGCTGAGCGATGATTGCAAATGCCAGCTTGATTATGTTCAGACGGGATTTGATCAGCTCGGACGTCGCGTATGTTCGCCGCAATAAATTATGAAAAAAAATAATGAAAAAGGACAAACTCTGCTCGAAGCAATGCTGGCTGTCACGGTTATTTCAATTGTGCTGGTCGGATTTCTGTCTCGTTCGTCTTTCAATTATGCTGTGAGCCGAGAAACATTTGATCGCAATATCGCGGTGAATCTGGCGAGGGAAAGCATTGAAGCGGTTCGTTCCATTCGCGATTCCAATTGGCTGAAAGGATGTCCCGACCCTTCCGGCAGTAATTGTTTTTCTTGGAATTCCGGACTTTTGCCCGCGGGAAATCATTTGGCTGCAACTGAATTTGATTTTTTGAAAAATGAATGGAAAGTGAATTTTAAGAATGGAACATTCGATGAATGCGTTGACACCGGCCGATGCCGATTATTTTTAAATGAAAATGGCGTTTATTCCCTTGATCCGGCGACAGCGGTTGAATCCAAATTTTCGCGCGGCGTTGAAATAAATCCGATTTGTTCCAAAGAATCATCTTGCGGCGGAGACGGCATTTGCACTGCCAAGGAAACTTGTTCGGCTGAAGTTATTGGTTTGCAAATCGTTTCCCTTGTTCGCTGGCAGGAAAATAATAAATGGAAAAACGCGCGATTGGAAGAACGTTTGTATAATTGGAGATAAAAAAAATGAAAAATATAAATTTAAAATCGCAAAAAGGATTTTCTTTGGTGGAAATGCTGGTTGTCATGGCAATATTTCTCACAATGGCGCTCGTGGTGAGCGATATTTTCATGTCAGTCACTTTTGTGCAGGGCAAGGCGCTGGCCGGACAAAAATCAATGAATGATCTGCAATATAATTTGGATCAGATCGCTTCTTATATTCGTTCAAACAAAATCGATTATGAATCATATCTTCCGTCAATGACCGGCCGAGTCAGCCAGCTGAATTTGATCAATGATCGCGGAGAAAAAATTTCCATCAGAAAAGAAACTGAAAATTGCGTTGCTCCGGCGCAGAGCTGTGTGCGAGTGCGTTTGAACGGATTTGATACAGTGCTGACATCAAATCAAGTGGATGTGAATAAATTGTATTTTTATATTTCTCCGTTGAAAAATCCGTATGAATACAATGAAGTTGAAAAGAAATTTGAAGCTGACGCTCAGCCGATTGTCACCGTTGTTTTCGAGGGAGAAAGCCTGAAGTTCGTTGCCAACGCGCGCCAAAAAATAAATTTGCAAACATCCGCGGCTTCCAGAAATTATGAAAGATAAAAAAAATCAAAAAGGAAATGTATTGCTTTACGCCTTGCTGATTATTTCAGCCATTTTGTCGTCCAGTCTGATTATTTCCGATTTGCTGCGCAGCAGTATTCGGCAAACCGGATTCAGCGCGCAAAATGAAATCGCTTATTACAATGCGGAGAGCGGAGCGGAAAAAGCATTGTATCTCATTCGCAAACAGGAAATTTTACCAAAAGAAAAAGATTGCGGATTCGAGAATTTGGATTGCGAATTGGCGATTGATGACAGCGCGGTTTCCGAATTGTCACTGAATCTGGCGGAAAACGAAAGTTTTCAATTTGATCTGTTCAACCCGGAAAAAAATTCAGCCGGCAGCGGCGCTGAGTCCATTGGATTTTACTGGTCGGGCGCGGGAACATGGCTGGAGATTTCAAAAGTGGAATGGATCGGCGATTCTTCAATCAATTGGCCTAATGCGACTCAAAGTCCTGCGGTGAAAATGCTTTTTTCCGGCGGGTCAGCCACTGACAATTCCATTGTTCCGAATATGAATTATCGAGTTCGGGTAAAAGCTTTGTACGGTTCAGCTGAAAATCTGAAAATAAAACTTTTCAGTCTGGATCATCAGGCCGGAAGCGCGGTTGATTTTCCGAATTTTCTAAAAATTTCCGTTAGGGGCGGTTTCGGAGAATCGAATCAAATTTTAAATATCAGTCTGCCTCGGTACGCTCCGACCATCGGTTTGTACGATTATGTTTTGTTCAGCGAAGAAAAGATTTTGAAATAAAATTTTGTTTATATAAAATAATAAGTGCTTAAAAAGAATTAAAAAATATGGATCATACGGAAGCGAAAAAAAGATTGGAAAAATTAAAAGCTGAAATGCGCGATGTTGATTACGCTTATTATGTTTTGGACGAACCTGTCATGTCGGACGCGGCGCGCGACAGTCTGAAAGATGAAGTGGAAGCGATCGAAAAAAAAATCCCCGATCTGATAACTCCTGATTCTCCGACGCAGAGGATCGGCGGACGCGCGCTCGGAAAATTCAAAAAAGTCAGGCATGAAATAAAAAAATATTCACTGGACGATGTTTTCAGTTTTGATGAAGTTCGCGATTTTGACAAGCGGGTCAGAAGATTTTTGAATTTAACTTCCACAGAAAAATTGGAATACACTTGCGAATTGAAAATTGACGGACTGAACATGTCTTTTCATTATAAAAACGGATTTTTCAAGAGAGCGGTGACGCGCGGAGACGGAGTGTTCGGCGAGGATGTCACTCACACGGTGAAAACAATTAAAAGTTTGCCGTTAAAATTGCGCGAACCTATCGAAGCGGAATTCGGCGGCGAAGTTTACATGCCGACAAAAAGTTTTGAAAATTTGAATGAGCAAAATAAAAAATTGAATAAACCTCTTTTCGCCAATCCGAGAAACGCGGCCGCCGGCACTGTCCGCCAGCTCGATCCGAGAGTCGCGGCCGAGCGGGATTTGGATATTTTTTGCTGGGCGATTTACAATGGCAAGCAAATTGAGACGCAGGAAGAAATGTTGAAAACAATGAAAAAATTGGGTTTGCGCGTGAATAAATATTTCAAAAAAGTAGAAAATATCGAAGACGCGATTTCTCTTTGCGAATCATGGCGCAAGAAGCGAAGCAAATTGCCGTATGAGATCGACGGAGTTGCCATCAAAGTCAATCGCATTGATTGGCAAAGGAGATTGGGGCGGGCGGCAAAATATGTGCGATGGGCTTGCGCATACAAATTTCCCGCGGAACAAGCGACAACAATTGTGGAAGATATCAAATGGCAAGTGGGCAGAACCGGAGCGCTCACGCCGGTGGCTTATTTAAAACCGGTTCGCATTGCCGGATCCACGGTCAGTCACGCGACTTTGCACAACATTGATGAAGTGAAAAGAAAAGACATTCGCATCGGCGACACGGTTATTCTGCAAAAAGCGGGAGATATTATTCCGGAAGTTGTACAAGTTCTGCCTCGTCTGCGCACCGGCAAAGAGAAAAAAGTGGAAGCCCCGAAAAAATGTCCGATTTGCAATTCTCCGACAGTGAGAAAACAAGGAGAAGTGGCGACATATTGTCTGAACAAAGATTGTTTTGCCAAGGAAAAAGAAAGAATAATTCATTTTGCGTCGAAAAAAGGAATGAACATAGATGGTCTGGGAGAGAAGATAGTTGAACAGCTGATGAATGAGGGATTGGTTTCTTCTTTTTCCGATATTTATGAATTGACGCGGGGCGATCTTGAATCGCTGGAGCGTTTTGCCGAAAAATCAGCTGACAATTTGCTCAAATCAATTGAATCGAGCAAGACCGTTTATCTTTCAAAATTTCTTTTTTCGCTGGGAATCCGTTATGTCGGCGAGGAAACAGCTTCTCTGCTCGCGCGAATTTATCCGGCGCGCACGATCAGCGATTTTATTGAAAAAATTTCAAAAGAGAAAACAACGGACATCAGCAACATTGAAGGAATCGGCGAAACAGTGGCGGAGAGCGTGCATAAATATTTCCGGAACAAAAAAAATATTGAATTATTGAAAACTTTGGAAAAATCGGGCGTAGCGTTGAATCGGATGGAATCGGTAAAAGAAAAATCACCTGTAAGCGGAAAAGTTTTCGTTCTCACCGGCTCGCTGGAATCAATGTCTCGCGATGAAGCGAAACAAATCATAAAAAATTTGGGAGCAAAAGTCAGCGGTTCGGTCAGCTCGAACACGGATTTCGTGGTTGCCGGCGCAGATCCCGGATCAAAATACGACAACGCGAAAAAACTGGGAGTCAAAATAATCAATGAAAAAGAATTTTTGCGTTTGGTTAAATGATAATCGCCGCGATTTTTTTGAAACAAAGTTGATTTAAACTTTTGATTTGCGTAAAAGTAATGTACAATATTACAGAGTAATTCTAAATATATACAGAAAAATATGAATGAACGAATAGACGGTTCAATAACGCGCAAAGAACAAGAAAAACATTCAAAAAGCATAGAGCTTTTAAAAAAAGAACAGCAATTGTTAACTCGGTTAATCGAGGTGAATGAAAAATTCGATCTGGCATTTCATTTGCCTTCAAAAATTTATCGACCGACAAAATTGGAAGAACAAATGACAGAATGGTTTTCATTGGTTGCCGATTCAATCAAAAATATTATTAATCTGCCGAATGAACAGGTCGGATCGAAAACGGAAAAAAGTAAAATCAATCAAGGAATGAAAAACTTGCGACATTTGGCGAATGAAGAAGAACTGGGCGTAAGCGTGATAGGACTGCCGGAATACAAATTGACAAAAAGTGGAGAAGCCTCAAGAGCGCTTGCCGGAGAATCGCTAAAACATTCGCTCGGATATGCTTCGTCGCAAGCTATGCAAAGTCGCTGTTTGCGAGAATTTGATAGATTGGAAGAATTATTAGATAAAGTCTCTGCGATCAATTCCGAGAAAGCGGACAATGGCAATGACTCAGCGATTATAGAACAAAGCGTGTTAGCGTCAGAGATAGAATCGGAAAAGAAAGATTTCATTGCATATCTAAAAAAGTTGGAAAGAAGAATGTCTGCGACTGGCGAATTATTGCCGGAATGGACACAAGCGGGACTGGATAAAAAAGGTTTTTTCAGGCAAAAAATTTTAATTGATAAAATTAGACGAGGAAAATTCGATGTGCGACAGTTGTCGGGCGCGAATTTGAGATTTGCGGATTTGCACGGATTGAATATGAAACAAGCGAATTTCACAAGCGCGGACTTGACCTGTGCGAATTTGAGCGGAGCGGATTTGAGAGGCGCCAATTTGAGTTGCGCTCATTTTGAAGTGACTGATATTTATGGCGCAAATTTTAAGGACGCTCAAAATGTTCCGGATTGGATTGTTGCGCGCCTTGATTCCACTGGAATTTTTTCCTAAATAATTGTCAAATTTTGAAGTTTGCAGATGTAATATTTTTTTCTATGGAAATGTTTTCACGACAATTCGAACAGCCCGGCGAACCAAAAGAGAGGGAACTGGCAAAAACACCGGGAAAAACGCAGGAAGAAGTGTTGAAAAATATCGGAAAAATGGAAGACACTCCTGATTTGTCATATATTTTGGGAGAGGAAAAACCTGTGTCTCGAGATGAGAATTTGATAAAAGGCTGGGAGACGGGAGAAGAGACGATCAAGAAGATTGGAAAAATGGAAACAACTTCTGATTTTTCCAATATTTTGCTGGCGAGCGAGCTGGAAAAATATTCATTTGCCAAAGCGGGAAAAGAGGCGGGACTTACGGGAATAATGGATCGAATGGATGAGCTGAGCGATTCGGTATCGTTTGAACATTTGAAATTAAAATCAGCTGCTTCTGATGAAAGTCTCACTCTGAGTGAGTGGGCGGGAAAGCTGGATCAGCTGATCGGAAAATTCGAAAGCTCGGCGGACATTGCAAAAACAAAGGAAGAAATAAATTCGGAAATCGCGAAATTTCCCACTGAGTATGGAATTCAGCGGGAATTGAAAGTTAATTTCGACAAGATGATAGGGGAGAAGGAACTTTTTTCTCAGAGAGAAAAGATAGACAGAATGGCAGCGTAAAAAAAATCAGTTTCATAAAAGATTAATTCCAAAATAAAAGATACCTCGCGGCTGCGAGGTATCTTTTTTGTTTTCTAGTAAACAGCTGCTGCTATTTCCGCTTCTTTGCTGATAATGGATGAACCGCTATCATAGCTGATAGCAGGAGAAATAACTTGTACGAATTTGTTCTGGAATAAATTTACGCTGAATGCAGTAGGATCGGAAATCTGTCTCTTCATTCCGTTGCTGATGTAATAGTTGGTTGCTTCTCCGGTATATTTTACCAAAGCTCCTGTCGGATGAGACTTTTCGGTAATGGAAGTTCCTTTCGCATAATCCTGGAAGAATCCCGCGTCAATATCTATGATTTTCTTGTTCCAAGTGTCTCCGTAAAGCGCTTTTGCAATTTCTTCCGTAGTCACCCAGCGGAGAATTCCATTCGGTGTCACTGCGTAAACTTTTGGATCGGTTTGTATTTTTACCAGCCATGTTCCGGGTCGCACCTTTGCATTCGATCCCAGCGCAATGCCTGCAAGTTGGGTGGCTGAAATGGTCTTTACCGTAGAGAAATCAGTGTAATAGCTGTAATAAATTGTGGAAGTGACGAATGAATGTCTCTTTCCGTCAGCTCCGAAATAGTAGACCGCATTGCTTGCATCGCTTTTGATGAGATCGCCAATTTTTATTTCAACAACTTCTTCAAGCTCTTTTGGTTTTTCTTCCGGTAATGTTGCCGGCGCGCTGAATTGCAAGGAAACTGTTTTTGTTATTGTGTATCCTTCAGCTTCGGCGATAATGTTTGATATGCCGGCATATTCCGAAGTGATATTGAATTTTGCGATTCCGCTTGCGTCAGTGATTGCGTTTACCGCTGTCACCGTATCTTCCGCGGTTCTGCTGCTTGAAAGTGTGACCGTTTTTCCGGTCGCAAGCGTTCCGTCCGGTTTTTTGACTGTGACTGTGATCAATGCGCTGTCAGTATTGTCAGCCAACAAGATTGTTTTGTTCGTGCTGAGGATTGAAGCATCAACATCGATTGTTGCTAACATAACTTCGACGACTTTGATTGATTGGTTGACCGTTGAAGTTGATGCGAATTCATTTCGGAATAGTATATAGACTGTTTTTGAGCCCAGCCCTGAAGTCAAATCCCATATTTTTGTTGATTTTACCGATTCCCATTCTGAGTTCAAATAATTCGGGTCATTGGCAATGAGCATTTGGCTGGCGCCGCTCGTGCTGATATTCAAACTGACAGTGCCGGACGATGTTTCAGCCGCTCCGCTGTTTATGGTGAAAGATCCTGATATGGGGTTGTTTGCCAGCACCACTCCGCCGCTGGCACCGCCTGCAAGAGTTGTAAATGACCAAGTGGATGGGATTGCATCTGTTTGCATGCTAGTATTTACTCCGGAATCAGCTGTCGGAATATTTTCTCCTGTGTCTGTAGTGATGGTATATGACTGATTGAAATTGAAGTCAGTATGGCTCATTGTTACTGTTTTGTTTCCATTGCTCCATGCGTCTGACCAGCCCCCCGGATTTATTGATGATGTAAATTGAGTTCCATAAGTCATTGTTGTTACCATCGGCTCGCTGAATGTCCATGCAACAGTCTGAGCGATAGCTACGCGTGTAGCGCCGTTTGCCGGTGTTGTCGAAAGAAGCAGGGGAGACGCGTAATCAAGAAGACTGCTTGTAGCATTTGCCATGTAATTTCCAGAGGCATCTTGAATTCGATTTGCTCCGGTTCCGCTTTGCGTATATGAAACGGATGGTTGCGTTCCTGCAACGCCTACGCCGGTTACTCCGCTTGTAGCGGTGGGCAAAATGTGGAGGATGGAACCGGAAGGTTGGCTCATTGAAAGAGGAACAGCGCCAAGTCCGGTAAGGCTATTCGCTGTTACACTGAATTGATTCAAGTCATTTCCATTCCAAGTGACATCTTCTGAATATTGTATTTCTATTGTTTCAACACTGCCATCAGTTCCAGCGTCATAATATAACCAGACGAGTGCGACCGGATTTGCTGAGTCAACAACCGAACCTGCAACAACTGTTTGATTTGCCATGGTATTGCCGACCGAGTCCGTTAATGTTCCCGCATAAACAACCGCTTTTTGTTCCGTGCCACTAACTCCAGCTGCAATTTTAATTGTTATTTCATTGTCATTCGCGACATTGGTATCGGAACCATTGGTGGAAGTGGTTGCCATTACCGTATCAGCCGCAGTGCCGCCGATAGTGAAATTGGTGGCAGTCACAGTGGAATCTTTTATAGGCTCTGTATTTGTAAGCATTACTTCATCAATTGACCCATCGCCATTAACATCGAATTCTGAAACTATTGCGATTATCGGTAAAACTGTATCGATGTAATAGTTAGCTGTTCCCGCTGTAATGGTCTGATTTCCAGCATTATCTGTGACGGTAACGACCACATTATTATTTGCATCTTCTTGCGAATCCATTGCTCCGGCCAAGGTGGCGGTGTAGACTCCTCCGCCTAGTGCTCCAGCTAGAGCTGTGTCCGCCGCTCTGAAGCTAGCCGCATTGAATAGTACTGCGGCCAAGGTGTCAGCTTCACCTTCAGTAGTAACATCCCATGTTGGTACTGGCGTATCTCCATTCTTGAATGCTCCAAGGTTTCCAGTGGCTCCTGTGACTCCGATATTGGCCGCGGTTACTGTTGGCAGATTTGTATCTGCCGTGTAATTATTAGTGCCCGCGGTTATTGTTTGGTTACCTGCATTATCAGTGACAGTGACAGTAATATTGTTGTTTGTATCATCCTG
>Ga0180007_10003909_pt1 | contig 16166 bp, 13 predicted proteins | sample MM_PC_MetaG_FD_121122 | JGI IMG/M metagenome (GOLD analysis project Ga0180007, IMG submission 121122) | Groundwater microbial communities from the Aspo Hard Rock Laboratory (HRL) deep subsurface site, Sweden - MM_PC_MetaG | ecosystem: Environmental > Aquatic > Deep subsurface > Groundwater... | reverse complement strand
GATGAAGATTAATGGATGTCCTTTTATGGATAGACACGTTTGATGGTGCGAGGATAAGGGATCGCCTCACGGATGTGTTCGATCCCACATATCCAGGCAACTGTACGTTCGATGCCCATCCCAAACCCGGAATGCGGAACCGATCCGAACCGGCGCAGGTCCAGATACCAGGTAAAGGCCTGCTCTGGTAAATCGTGTTCGTGCAAGCGCTGGCGGATGAGTTTCTCATCGGACATGCGTTCAGAACCCCCGATGATCTCACCATACCCCTCAGGGGCCAGGAGGTCCACACTCTTGCATACCTCCGGACGCCCTGGCCAGGGTTCCATGTAGAAAGCCTTGATCGCAGTAGGATACCCATACACAAAGACAGGCTTATCAAAACGAGAGGTTAGCTCCGTCTCGTGGGGAGACCCGAAGTCCATCCCCCACTCAAATTTGAGCATCTCTTTCTTGTCAGGGTCTGTTTCCTTCTCGTAAATATCTTTAAGGATCGCGGTAGCTTCGTCGTAAGAAATACGAGGGAAGGGTGGTTTGATTTTTTCCAGGTTAGCCAAGTTACGGTTCAAAGATTCAAGTTCAGGCCGTCGCTCCTTCAAGACACGAGCGACAATGTGAGTAATGAACTGTTCCTCTATCTCCATCAACTGGTCGAGATCACAAAAAGCGATCTCTGGCTCAACCATCCAGAACTCGGTCAGGTGACGGCGTGTTTTGGATTTCTCTGCCCGAAAGGTCGGACCAAAGCAATAGACTTTTCCAAAGGCCATAATATTTGCTTCGTTGTAGAGTTGTCCGGACTGACTGAGATAGGCTTTACCCTCATCGAAGTATTCTGTCTCAAAGAGGGTAGTTGTGCCCTCACATGCAGCTGGGGTCAGAATGGGTGTATCCATGTTGACAAACCCGTTCTGGTCAAGCCATTCCCGGATGGCAGCGATCACCGAGGCCCGGATTCGCAAGATTGCCCACTGGGATGGCATTCGGATCCATAGATGGCGGTTGTCGAGGGCAAAATCGACACCATGCTCTTTGAGCGCCATTGGGTAATCCGTGTCGGCGGACTGGATGATCTTCAATTCCCGAATGCTGATTTCGTGACCGCCAGGAATCCCGGGGGCACGCTTGTCCTCGCGAACCGATCCGGTGATAATCACTGAAGATTCCTGAGGTAGGTGCACGATTTGATCAAAGAGAGCCTCCTCGAGGTCGCCTTTGAAAGCCATACATTGGATAAAGCCGGAACCATCCCGCACCAAGAGGAATACCAATTTCCCTTTGTCAGTGCGGTTGTAAATCCACCCCTGGATGGTGACATCCTGTCCGATGTATTGCGCGACATGTTCAACACGTACGATTTGGGCCATAAAGCCTCCTAAAGACACCCATGAGTGCATGGAATCTAAAGCGCATCCAGGGATGCGGTGATTACTCAACCTTAATATGTAATTCCCTAAGTTGGGTGGCATCTGCAGGTGATGGGGCATCGGCCATTACGTCACGGGCAGCAGAGTTCTTGGGGAAGGCGATGACCTCTCGGATATTCGGCTCGTCGGTAAGGAGCATGATCAATCGGTCGATGCCGGGGGCAATTCCACCGTGTGGGGGGGCTCCGAACTCAAACGCCTCAAGCATATGCCCGAATTTTCTCTGGATCTCTTCATCACTGAGGCCGAGCAATTGAAATACTTTTGTCTGGATTTCCCGCCGATGGATACGGATGGAACCAGATGCCATCTCGTAGCCATTGCATACCATATCGTAGGCATCAGACAGGATCATGGATGGGTCGGTCTCGAATTTATCCAGGTCACTCATCCGGGGCATGGTGAATGGGTGGTGGGCAGTATCCCACTTCTGGTGTTCTTCGTTCCACTCGAACATTGGAAAATCGGTCACCCAGGCAAATGCCAAGACATTCTTATCGATCAAATCTAGCGAATCCCGGAACCAGATGCGTAAAGCGCCGAGAACTTTATTGACCATCTTCGGATGGTCTGCAACGAACAAGAGCAAATCCCCGGGCTTGGCGCCAGTCAGCGCAGTGAGAGTGCTGCGTTCAGGTTCGCTGATGAATTTCGCGCCGGAGCCTTTTGGACCCTCGGCGGTCAATGCCAGGGTGACAAGTCCCCTCGCACCCAATTCTTTTGCATATGCTGTCAACTCATCGAACTGCTTACGGGTGAAACTAGCACAGTCGGGAGCCAGCAGACATTTGACAACGCCGCCTTCTTCAAGGGCGCCTTTGAGGACAACAAAATTGCTTGCCATAAATATACTGCTCACATCGATCAGTTCCATGCCAAAGCGGAGGTCGGGCTTATCGGTGCCGAACCGGTCCATGGATTCAGTATACGTCAGCCGCGGCCATGGCGATGCCAGCAGTTGTTTCTTCGAACCAACCGCAGGTATCAGTTCCGTGAACATGTTTTCAATCAGGGCGAGGACATCATCGCGCTGAACAAAAGACATTTCGAGGTCGAGTTGTGTAAATTCGGGTTGACGATCACCGCGCTGGTCTTCGTCGCGAAAGCAACGCGCGATTTGGAAATAACGCTCCATGCCAGCAACCATCAGTAATTGTTTAAGCTGTTGTGGTGACTGCGGTAGCGCGTAAAACTGGCCTGGGTAAAGCCGTGAAGGAACCAGGTAGTCGCGCGCCCCTTCTGGGGTTGTCTTGAAAAGGATCGGGGTCTCGATTTCAAGGAAACCACGTTCGCTGAGATATTTGCGCATAAAAAGGACAACCTCGTGGCGGACGATGAGATTATGGCGCATCCGCTTCTTCCTCAGGTCAAGATAGCGGTACTTCAAGCGGACGGCCTCATCTACCTCTTCGTCGTCGCGATTAACCACAAAAGGCATCGGCTTGGCCTGATTCAGTACGATTATTTCCCGTGCTTCGATCTCAATCTCGCCGGTTGGCATCTTGGGATTGACCTGATCAGCAGGCCGGCTACGCACAACTCCATTAATCTGGACAACCCATTCGGAGCGTAACTCGTCAACAGCTTCGTGTGCTTTGGGATATTCATCCGGATTGGTGAGGATCTGGATTGTTCCAAAACGGTCGCGCAGGACGATGAAAATTACCCCGCCGAATGTGCGAAAGTTATGAACCCAACCAGCCAGAGATACATTTTGGCCAACGTGGGAGCTGCGAAGTTCACCACAAGTGTGCGTTTTGTACATGTCTGCTCTCCAATAGGAATGTCAAATGATAAATCGGGCATATAAAATAAATCGCCCGTCGCAGAATGCGTTGGGCGATAGGTGATTTTTTCCGTGGTTTTATCCAGGCACGCTTCGCCCAATGTCCCTTTTGGGGTCATTATCATTATTACCAACGTTGGCGAAGTAGATGACAACCATCATTGCCTCAAGCGGGTATTATAGCACAAACAACAAAATTCGAAGTAGAATACTTTTTATGTCTCGGTATATCAAGTTTCTTTCAACTGTGACACTGATATTGATAATCTTGGCTACCCTTGGAGGTTTGACTTGGGGGAATACTCTCTTCGCTAGGGAAAATCTGGGCGAGACAGATTTCCTGGTACCATGGCTGGCGGCGCAGACCTTTCTTGAATATGGAAATAACCCTTATTCCGATCCTGTTACCCAACGTTCACAATTGATCCACTATGGCCGTTTAGCGGATATAGGCGAGGACCCACTAAGGTTGCATGTCCCATTTCCGGCAATGTTCATCTACTTCCCGTTCGCGCTTATCGATGCTTACCCGCTCGCCCGCGGCATGTGGATGACTCTTTTGGAAATCGCACTTGTAGCCTTCGCATTCATGACCATAAAAGTGAGTGGATGGCGTATCAATAGGTTTTTGTTGTTGGCACTATTATTACTGTCCATTTTTTGGGTTTTCGGCTTGTTTCCTTTGTTTTATGGACAAGCAATCATTTTGGTTTCACTTAGTACTGTTGGTGTCCTATTGGCGCTTCGTGGAGAGCAGGATGAATTGGCGGGGGCGTTACTCGTTCCGCTCCTCTTCAAGCCTAGTCTTTGTGGATTATTATTCATTTTCCTGATGGGCTCTGCTATTGCCCATCGACGTTGGGGTGTCCTTGGCGGATTCTTGATGGCTTCTGGGATTCTCGTCGGACTCTCTTTCTTGTTGTTACCAGACTGGTTGCTGCCTTATTTGCGCTCTTTGGTCGTGCATCTGAGTTTCAATCCAGGAATCACCCCGGCAGGAATATTTATTTCTATTTGGCCTTCGGTAGGCAAGCAGATTGGCTGGATTATTACAGCGTTATTAACGCTGCTTCTGGCATTTGAATTTCGGGCCATGTTGCAGAAAGAATCCCGCCATCAGATCTGGACATCCAGCCTGATTATCGCCGCGAGCCCCTTGATCGGCTTTCCAATTTCGCCATTCGATTATCTCATCATGTTTATTCCCCTTATACTCATCCTTGCGATCATCGCGGAGAGATGGCGTGGTTCCCAGAAGTGGTTATACAGAAGTATCGTAATCACGGTATTGTTGGTCACGTTGTGGGTCTGGATCTGGCTATATTTCTATAAACCATCCAGCACAGAGGTGGCGGTAAACCTAACCTTGGTATTTCCATTTTTGCTTCTACTGGGGTTGTATTGGATCCGCTGGTGGGCAATTCACCCACCGCGCACTTGGTTTGAGATAATCCGAAATGAACTCAGATGAGTAACCGAATCTTACTTCTATTTGGACTCGCCGGCCTAATCCTATATGTGTTTGTAGGGATGTTCCAATCTGCTCCCGGATATATGGATGCAGATTATTATTTTGCTGGTGGCATACAACTTGTTAGTGGAAATGGATTTACTGAGCCATATCTATGGAATTATCTCGATGACCCTGAAGGCTTACCCCATTCCTCTCATTCTTATTGGATGCCACTAACCTCGATTGTCGCAGCATTTGGAATGATAATCACGAATTCCACATCCTGGCCAGCAGCCCGGATAGGTTTCCTATTGGTAGCAATCCTCATCCCACCGTTGACCTCACAATTGGCATACTCGATCACACCACGAAGAGACCTGGCTTCAATTTCTGGTTTACTGGCACTCTTCTCGGGATTATATCTCCCATTTTTGGCAGTGAGCGATTCCTTCAGTTTATACATGGTTTTTGGAGGGATCTTCTTGCTGATTCTTGGTAAACCGTTATCCTATCCTCGAGCTCTCTTCCTTGGTATTTTGGCAGGATTGATGCACTTAACCCGCGCAGATGGGATAATTTGGTTGTTTATCGCTATTTTAGCGGTATTCCTCAAAAAAGAGAAAGCAACCAGCCAACAGAATTTCACAATCACCATTATCTTCGTCTTGATAGGATATTTCTTATTGATGGGGCCTTGGTTCGCCAGGAATGTAAGTGTCTTTGGTACATTATTGGCCCCTGGCGGAACTCGACTATTCTGGCTGACACGTTATGACGAAATCTTTTCTTACCCTGCTAGCCAATTATCGATGAGCTCATGGCTTCAGTCTGGTTGGGACCATATCTTTAAGACATGGTTATGGGCGCTCGGGATTAACCTGGCAAACACGCTGACGGTCCAGGGTGCGGTATTCCTCTTCCCGTTAATTCTTCTAGGAGTTTGGGAACTGCGCCGGGACATGAGAATTGTATTGGGACTCGTCGGTTGGGTTTTGCTCATGGGAATGATGACAATTCTTTTTCCATACGCTGGAGCCCGAGGAGGTTTTTTCCATGCAGGCTCAGCTTTCCAACCCTTGTGGTGGGCGATTGCCCCCTTAGGCCTGGAGAGGGTCGTCCGATGGGGAGCGCGCCGACGCGGGTGGGTGGTATCTTCAACCCACCGCATCTTCCATACCATGCTTGTTGGACTGGCAGTTCTGACGACTGTCTTCGTATTTGTCAGCCGGGTCTGGGGTGGAGGTGGTGATGCAGGTTGGGATCGGGAACGAATCCTTTACTCTAAAGTTGAGCAATTTATTTTAAGCACGGGAGGATCCCCCGATGCAGTTGTCATCATCGCCAATCCGCCGGGTTATTACCTGGTTTCAGGTCGACCAGCTATTGTTGTCCCTGATGGGAGTGTTGATACAATCTTTGCGTTAGCGAGGCGGTATGGCGCCCAATACCTTGTACTGGAAGAAGGAAGCATTCCCATTGGGTTGATAGACGCTTATGCTAGCCAAGATAATATCCAAGGATTACCCATTTTAGGAGAAGTCAATGAGGCGAAGATATACGCTATTCGACCATGACCTCACGCCAGGGAAAGAACATGGGCTACTATTAGGGTTTATTGTCCTGGTGTCTGTCAGCATTTATATCCTTACGAGTTGGCTGTATTACCGGGTGGGTTTTCCGCTGGATGATTCCTGGATTCATCAGACATATGCTCGAAACCTGGCCATGTACGGGGAGTGGTCCTTTTTACCTGGTCAACCTTCTGCTGGATCAACTGCCCCTCTTTGGACGGCTTTATTGACTCCAGGTCATCTCTTCGGTCTCGGCCCATTCATATGGACATACCTATTGAGTGGCTTTCTTCTGTTGTTCTTGGCTATTGTTGTGGAAAACACGATGCGTACATGGATGACCAACTATACCCATCGTTTCCCATGGGTAGGTTTTGTTATTGTACTCGAATGGCACCTTGTTTGGGCGACATGTTCGGGTATGGAAACGCTACTTTTTACTCTCTTGGCAACCTTGATCCTCGTGAGGATCATTTTAAGAACCAAGAATGATCTGAGTCTTGGATTGTTAATTGGACTTTGTTCATGGGTTCGTCCTGATGGGCTTACACTCCTCGGTCCGGCAATCCTGGCTGTTGTGATTAGAGATGCAACCGGAACCCAACTGATAAGGAATTTACTAAAACTAGCCATCGGCGTTGGCGGGTTGTTTGCCCTTTACATATTGTTCAATCTCATTCTTGGAGGCACACCCTTTCCAAATACATATTATGCAAAACAAATCGAATATTCCGTTTACCTACAAACCCCCTTTATTCAAAGGATAGGATTACAAATATTGCAGCCTTTGGTTGGTGTAGGCATTGTAATAGTACCAGGCTACATTTACGCACTAGCAACCAGTATTAAACAAAGAAACTGGGGAATCTTGATAGCGTCAGTTTGGTTATTGGGTTATCTTGGAATTTATGCCTGGAGGCTTCCGGTTTTGTATCAACATGGCCGATATGCGATGCCTGTCATCCCCCTGATATTGATTATTGGTATAGCTGGTGTTATTTTAATAAAGGAACGATTGCATACCAGGGCTGGGAAATTGATCACTAGTGGATGGCAGGTTGCCATTAGCTCCATTCTAATTATCTTTTGGCTTCGGGGTGCTTATGCTTATGCCCAAGATGTGGCCGTTATTGAAAGCGAGATGGTGACAGTTGCAAAGTGGGTTTCAGATAATATTCCAGAAGGTTCACTGGTCGCAGCGCATGATATTGGAGCATTGGGTTATTTTGGTAGGCGTGAGATTGTAGATCTAGCTGGTCTAATCTCTCCCGCCGTAATCCAGTTTTTGCGTGACGAGAGACAGTTAGCGGAATACCTGAACAAAACGGAAGTTAATTATTTAATCTCATTCCCTGACTGGTATCCATCCCTGACTGCCGGATTAGAGTCGATTTTCACCTCAGAAGGGCAGTATGCCCCACTTTTTGGAGAACAGAACATGGTCGTGTATCGATGGGTGTATCCCTAAATTGATATGTCAGTTTAATTGCTTGAGAAATTGACATGTGCTATACTCCAATAGTTAGAAACCAAGAGCATGGAAAACAACCAACAAATCACTCTTATTGTGGTCGATGATCATCCCCTCTTTCGCCAGGGAGTGGTGGAAGCGCTCTCGCTGGAAGCAGGTTTTAATGTCATTGGTCAGGCTTCCAACGGTGAAGAGGCCTTGGAGATGATCCAGCAGCTATTACCCGACGTTGCCGTTGTCGACATTAATCTGCCTGGGTTGAATGGCAACCAAGTTGCCCACCGGGTAAGACAAGCGAAATTAGCCACACGGGTAGTTCTACTTACAGCGTATGATAATCCTGAACAAATCATCCATGCAGCCTGGGCGGGTGCCTATGGGTATTGCCCCAAACAAATCGAGCCGGATTGTTTGGCGTTGACCATCCGTAAAGTATTGCGTGGAAATTACATGATCAATGGGCAAGAATTCACTCCACAGGAATTTGATGAGTGGTTAGATCAACAGATGGAACAGGCTCGCCATCTGTATAGTGAACCGGGAAGCCCTTTCCACCCTCTTTCCGATCGCGAGATGGAAGTTCTGGGTTGCGTGGTGAAAGGGATGAGCAACAAGGAAATAGCGTTTTCACTTAAGATCAGTCATCAGACGGTCAAGAATCATGTAACTTCAATTTTACGGAAATTTTGTGTCGAAGATCGAACCCAGGCTGTTGTCTATGCCCTCAAGCGAGGATGGGTGCAGTTGGAGGAATATGACACAAAATCCGAGGAGTGATAAATGACCCAAACGGACGACCAGAGACAATTGCCGGTAACAGAGGATGTCCCCCAGATAATACAAGCAGAACTTGATGAGACCAATCGGGCGTTGAAAGAAATAACGCTGATGTTGGAGCAGAGTCAACTGGAAGTAAACAAATTATCCCAGCGCAATGCTGCAATTACAGCTCATCTCCAACAGATGCAAGCACAAGCCAAATCCGGCCCTGCAGATGAACTTCGTATGGCATACGACTCGGCTCTTGATGCACAACAACGCCTGTTTGTAATGCGTGGGCAACTGGAAAAGCTTCAAAGCGACCAATCGCACCTCGAACGGATCAAAGGAATCCTTGATAAGGTACGGGAGGGAGTGATTGATGTAAACCCGGCTAAGGTTGAAAAGGGTGAGTATGCCAGTGTTGAGATGTTGGTCAACGCCCAAGAAGCAGAACGCCAACGGTTGTCGCGTCAGATGCATGATGGTCCTGCGCAGGCATTATCAAACTTCATTCTGCAGACGGAAATCGCGATGCGCTTGCTTGATGTTGATCCCGGGCAGGCCAAGAACGAATTGAGCAATCTGAAAGTAGCTGCAATGAGCACATTCCAAAAAGTCCGTAATTTTATCTTTGAGTTGCGGCCAATGATGCTTGATGATTTAGGTTTGGTGCCTACAATCAGACGGTATGCAGATTCGTTCAGGGAGCAGACAAGCGTGGAAGTAAGCGTGACGGTAACTGGGAACGAACGCCGACTCGAATCATATATCGAGGTAATGATATTCCGGTCAATGCAGGAACTACTTGGGAATTCAGTTAACCTTAGCCAAGCCAATATGGTGAAAATACAATTAGATCTGTCCGATAAGATGATTAAGTTAACTCTAGATGATAATGGAAAAGGTTTGGATTCCGATGTTCTTGAAGGGAATACCAATCTTGGTATGAAGCTGATGAAAGAACGGGTTGAAATGTTGGGTGGAACTTTCGATATTGACAGCGCCCCCGGGAGAGGAACCAAGGTCACACTACTTGTGCCGAGCGATCTTTGAGATAACACATTTGTAAAGTGTCTGTAACGTTTTTTACTTGTATTTTAGATACCTATCAGTATATAATATAAGCGTCCTTGGGAAGGCCTTCCAGGGAAATCTAAAAGAGAAAGGAGGTGAAACTGACATGTTATTTGCCCCGAAAGAAAAAGGCCAGGGTCTCGTGGAGTATGCGCTAATCCTTGTTTTGGTTGCTGTCGTTGTGATTGCCGTTTTGCTAATCCTCGGACCGATAATTGGCAATGTCTTTACCAAGATTAACTCTGAATTGGTAACTGTCTAATTCGAATAAATAATTGCCGTAATGGCGAGTGGGACTCTGTTTTGCAGAGTCCCACTTACTTTTTTCTTAAGTGTTGTTTTGCACGGGGAAATATTTTTACTGTATAATGCTAATAATCACCCTTGTATAGAAGAGGAGTCTCCTATGCGTCGCAAGCGAATACTCATCTACCTGATACTTATCATTGTTGACATTGCCATTGTGGCAGTCCTCTGGCTTTGGTTCAGGAATCGATCTGCAGACACGGGCATACAACCTTCAGAAACCCAAATGGCCCGGTCTATCAATATTGTTACCGCTGGGCAGAATATCAATCCGGGAGCCCCAATCACAGAGGATATGCTGGGGACAATGGAAATTCAGGAGGATGCGCTTGTAGCGGGGTTGTATACAAATAAAGCGGATCTGAATGGCATGTATGCAAAGTATCCGATTTTACAGGGAGTTCCGATCACCGACTCGATGGTCTCGTTCACTCCCGGGAATGTAAATCTTCCTGGATCGACATGGTCGCCATTTATACCGCAAGGCTTTACAGCCATATCAATTCCAATTACGAGGCTGAACTCTACAGCATATGGCATCCGGGGGGGGGATTATATAAATATCATTGTATCCATATTGTTGGTAGATGTCGATTCTAGTTACCAGACGATTTTACCGAACTATACAGCTATGATAGAAAGTGCTGGGTATCTTCCAGACCAATTACCAATCCTGACAGCTAGGATCACTTCTGGTGGAGAAGGATCTGGGTTGGGTAGAGCGGAACTTGATCCAACAATTGAACAACCCTTTTATATAGTGCCATCAGAAGTACAACGCCCAAGATTGGTAACCCAGATGATTATGCAGAATATCCAGGTTCTACATACAGGTACTTTCCCTCTTCCGGGAGAACAGGTATCCGAGCAACTGATGGCACCGGTTGATGAAACACAAGAAACTATGCAACCCCAGACTGGAGAACAAGGAGGGCCGGTACAGCATCCAGATATCATTACATTAATGGTTTCTCCTCAAGATGCTGTGACTCTCACCTACCTAATATATAGCGGTGCTCAGATTACTCTAACATTGCGTAACCCTAATGATCAGGCAATTGCACAACAACCAGAAGCAGCTACCCTTCAATATTTATTGAGCCAGTACAATATCCCTGTTCCAGCCAAGCTGCCATATGCACTTGACCCCAGAATCAATGTGCTTGAACACCCTATTCTTCCAAACGATTTCCCAATCGCTCCCTAGGGTGATGGACCAGTTATTTTACCGGAAATTAACAGGAATAAGCCTATGGCGGATGATGTAAAAACCCGTGTCATAATCGTCGACGATGTTGCTGAAACTCGGGAAAATGTTCGCAAGCTCCTTCAATTTGAGTCAGATATTGATGTCATAGGTGTGGCGCGTACCGGGCGCGAAGCAGTCCAAATTTGTCAAGAGCTGTTGCCTGATGTAGTCCTGATGGACATAAATATGCCAGACATGGATGGCATCACAGCAACCGAACAGATTCGACAAAAAATGCCTCAAGTGAAGGTGATCATCCTCTCAGTGCAGGGGGATCAAAATTATATGCGCCGGGCGATGTTGGTAGGAGCGTCGGATTTCTTGACAAAACCTCCTATGGCTGATGAGCTGATTGCTGCCTTGCGAAGAGCCGGTGCTGCGGCACGTGAGGAGAAGGCCAGAGGCGCCCATTCTGCCGTTATGCCCGGAGCAGGCACTCCACAATCAAAAACTGGAATGCCACACACTCGTGGAAAGACGATTATGATATATAGCCCTAAAGGGGGATCGGGGTCTACTACTCTGGCAGTAAATTTAGCAATTGCCCTTCACAATGAAGATACTCATGCGATTGTTGTGGATGCAAACCTGCAATATGGAGACGTTGCCGTTTTCCTCAATGAACAACCAAAAAGCACAATTCTTGATTTAACGCCCATTGTTGATGAACTCGACCCATCAATGGTTGATGAGACAGTCGTAAAACATTCTGCGTCTGGGTTGCATATTTTACCTGCTCCCATGCGTCCGGAGAATGCCGAAAAGGTAACTGCCGAGCAGGTATCCAAATTAATCCAATATCTCCGCCAGCTTTATGCCTATGTCGTTGTGGATACGGCAACCTACCTAAACGATATCACTCTATCAGTATTAGATGTATCCGATGTGATGATATTAGTTGTAACGCAAGATATCCCTGCGATTAAGAACGGTCGCCTGTTTCTTGATTTACTTACTACTCTGGGAATACCCCAATCGAAGATTGCTTTTGTCATGAATAAGTATGACAAACGGATAACCATTACTCCTGAAAAAGTAGGCGAGAACTTAAAATTAGAGGTAGCTGCAGTAATCCCTCTCGATGAAAGGATTGTCGTACCATCGATAAACCGCGGTGTCCCATTTGTGATTGATAATAAAACACAACCAGTTGCACGTGGAATATATACATTAGCTGAGACGTTACGGGCAAGATTTCTGTCGGAAGGGAATGACAATTAATAGCAGGAGGATCTGATGTCATTACTGAAACGAATTGAGCAAGGTCAGGGAAGTGTTCCTGACCAACAGACATCATCATCCGGAGATGGCTCGCGATTATCTTCGTTGCAAGCCCGTAGGGTTAGCGCGCCAAGTTCTGCTCCACAAGCAGGCAGTTACTTTGATTTAAAGATAAGAGTTCAAAATAAACTTCTCGCTGAACTCGACCCGTCAATGGATATCACCAAGACAGATGAGGTTCGGCGGACAATCCAGGAACTCTTTGAACAAATATTGTCTGAAGAGAACATCGTGCTGTCAAGACCGGAGAGGGCGCGTTTATTCGAGCAGATAGCTGCAGAGATATTGGGATTTGGCCCATTGCAACCTTTGCTTGAGGATGAAACTGTTACAGAAATAATGGTTAATGGAGCAAAAAATATCTATGTGGAGCGCAAAGGAAAAATTCATCGAGTTCCAGTTACATTCGAAAGTAACGAACACGTTATGCGAATTATCGACAGGATTGTGGCACCCCTCGGTCGTCGCATCGATGAATCCAGCCCATATGTTGATGCCCGTCTTCCGGATGGGTCCCGTGTAAATGCAGTAATTCCTCCGATTTCATTGATTGGACCGACGCTAACGATTCGAAAGTTTTTCAAGACACCACTAACGATTGAGCAATTGGTCCAATTTGGAACTCTTACTCCTGAAGCATTGCAATTCCTCAAGGCCTCTGTAGAAGCAAAACTCAACATTGTTATTTCAGGAGGTACGGGTTCGGGAAAGACAACTCTATTGAATGTTATGTCGAGCTTTATCCCTTCCGATGAGCGTATACTTACAATCGAGAACGCAGCCGAGTTGCAGCTACGCCAGGAGCATGTAGTCACACTAGAATCTCGCCCTCCGAATATCGAAGGGCGTGGTGAGATCACAATTCGACAACTCGTAATCAATGCGTTACGAATGCGTCCTGACCGCATTATTGTTGGGGAGATCCGAGATGATGCAGCATTAGACATGCTGCAGGCGATGAACACCGGTCACGATGGTTCAATGACAACGGCACACTCTAACTCGCCCCGGGATACATTATCGCGCATGGAAACCATGACCATGATGGCTGGGATGGATTTGCCCGTTCGCGCGATTCGTGAACAGATCTCATCTGCAATTGATATGATTGTGCATGAAGATCGGATGAAGGATGGATCGCGGCGGGTAGTAAATATCACTGAAGTAGCCGGGATGGAAGGGGATGTGATTACGACCACGGACATTTTCGTATATGAGCAAACCGGTTATGAAAGCGGGAAAGTAGTAGGACGGTTACGGCCGACCGGTTTGCGCCCCAAATTCATGGATAAAATTGAAGCTGCTGGCATTCATCTTCCACCTTCTATCTTCGGTGTAGGAGATCGAAGGCGGTATTAGGAAAATTATCGAGGTAATTTGGATTATCAGGTGTTTATATGTCGCCTTTAACAATATTACTTCTTGGTGGTGGCGTCGTGATGCTGTTGCTGGTGGTTGGGCTGGTGGTATCTGTTACCAGCCGACGCTCGATTGTTGAAGAGCGTCTAGGGAGGTATCTCGAAGAGGACAAGAAAGAAGACATAGACAAAACAACTGGGCGGGCGGCTTTGGCTGAATGGGTCAATAAGAGGGTGGAAAAATCAAACTTCGGCGAAAAGTTAGCCAAAGAATTAGCTCAAGCAGATCTGAAATTCAAGACCAGTGAATATATCGCTCTTTTTGGTGTAGCCATACTGGGCGGGGCATTTATTACCTTTCTTATTGGCGGTAGAAGTAGCATATCCGCATTGATCGGTGCTGTTGTTGGCGCGTTCCTTCCTCGGATGTATGTAAAAAGTCAGCAAAGTCGCCGCTTGATACGTTTTAATGACCAACTCCCAGACATGCTTAACATGATGGTGAACGGGTTACGGGCCGGTTTCTCGACGATGCAGGCGATGGAGGCCGTCAGCAAGGAGATGCCTGTCCCGATTTGTGATGAATTTCGGCGGGTTGTCCAAGAGATGCAATTGGGTATTCCTATGGAACGCGCCCTCGCGAACCTGCTTCGGCGCATCCCGAGTGAGGATCTCGATTTTGTTGTTACCGCCATTAATGTTCAACGCGAGGTTGGCGGTAATATGGCCGAAATCTTGGAGATTATTTCTTTTACAATTCGCGAGCGTATCCGCATTAAGGGTGATATCCGAGTGTTGACGGCACAAGTGATGTATTCTGGCCGAATCCTCTCGTTGATGCCGGTCGGATTAATATGTATCTTGTGGTTCTTGAATAAAGAATATATTATGGAATTTTTTTCTCCACAAAATATTTTATGTGGTTCGGGTGCCCTAGGGTTGGCAGCCACTTTAATCACCGTTGGTTATTTTATAATGACACGGATCTCAAAAATCGAGGTGTAATATGAATTGGCTAGTCACCCTTGTCGTCTTATTAGTTCTTGGGGGTGCAGCTGCTCTTATTGTTGTAGGAGTTCGAAGGTCACGGGATATTGTGGATGAAGATCCCCTGGCAGCAAGACTGGCTGAATATAGTCAACGCGGAGAAGTATTATCTCTTGAGGAAATTGAGCTTTCCCAGCCATTTGTGGAACGTGTAATCGTCCCGATCATGAAAACGATCGGAGAGATGTCTTCGCGTTTTACTCCCCAGCACGTACTGGAGCAAACAAATAAAAAACTTGAACTCGCTGGCAACCCCGGACGTATCGAAGCTACGACATTCCTTTCCATGCGCTTCATAGTTGCAGGTGGTTTCGGTGGATTTGTGTTCTTGATTACTCTATTTACCGATACGTGGCCGGTTTCCAGAGAGTTATTAGCAGCTGGTGTTTTTACGCTATTGGGGTTCTTTTTCCCACAGTTATGGCTACGGAGCAAGATTGAACGTCGTCAGAAGTCTATCCGAAAGGCAATGCCAGATGCGTTAGACCTCTTGACAATTTGTGTTGAGGCAGGTCTTGGTTTTGATGCTGCGATGTCAAAAGTTAATGAAAAGTGGGATAATGATTTATCGATCGCCTTCGGTCGGGCAATCCGCGAGGTCCAACTCGGGAAACTCCGACGTGAAGCCTTGAAGGATATGGCGGACCGGGTCGGTTTGCCAGAGATGACCAGTTTCATTGCAGCGGTTATCCAATCGGAACAATTGGGTGTGAGCATGTCCAAAGTATTACGGATCCAGTCTGACCAGATGAGGCTTAAGCGTCGTCAACGGGCTGAAGAGGAAGCGCATAAAGCACCCATTAAAATGATTATCCCTTTGGGTATTTTTGTGTTCCCATCACTCATGATTGTCCTCCTCACACCTGCTGGTCTGCGGATCTGGAGATCATTTTCAGTATTTCAGTAGCATAGAGCATGGCAACGTGCTAAGGTGGTATCGCATTCTCCAATGGATGTGGGCTGGTCTAGATTGGCTTTACCCACCTGTATGTGGTGGATGTGATCTGGTGGGTTATCGTTGGTGTCCGGCTTGTCAAGATCGAGTTGTTTCTGTTCCGACCCCCATTTGTGATGTGTGCGGATCACCAATCAGTAATAAACAAGACAACTGTAATTCCTGCGCAGTGATCCATCCCCCTTATGTTGCTTTTCGGGCCTGGTCTACCTTTGATGGGCCTGTCAGACAGGCACTCCATAAGATAAAATATCGCCGCAATATTACTCTGGGAGATGCACTCGCCCATCATATGAATCCTTTTCTCCGGTCTTTGGGATGGCCTGTTCAAGCAATTGTTCCTGTTCCTTTAGGCAAGAAGCGATATAGAGAACGCGGATACAACCAAGTCGGATTGGTTGCCATGCCACTGGCCGCGATAAACGG
>Ga0180007_10003907_pt1 | contig 16174 bp, 14 predicted proteins | sample MM_PC_MetaG_FD_121122 | JGI IMG/M metagenome (GOLD analysis project Ga0180007, IMG submission 121122) | Groundwater microbial communities from the Aspo Hard Rock Laboratory (HRL) deep subsurface site, Sweden - MM_PC_MetaG | ecosystem: Environmental > Aquatic > Deep subsurface > Groundwater... | reverse complement strand
GGATTTATATAGTGGTTTTTTTCCCTAAAATATATGTCTGATTTGATAAATTATGTAAAACTTGAGAAAATGTGGGAAAACAAAGAAATTGAACTCCCTTTTGCTGAAGCAGATGTTATCTTGGCCATGGTTTTTGGTAGGAAAGTATTTATGATTGATGGGTTTGAAGAGTCGGGATATTGGTACAGTTCTAATGAAATCAGAGGATATTGTCATACAGGGAACTCTTTTATTGATATTATTCTAGATAAGTTATGCGAGAAACGATTAGTAATAAAACAAGGTCTCCCATACGTAAGAAAGAAAAATCAACCTAAGTTTATGTTTGCATTAAGTACACAACCAGAAAAAATGAAAGTGGTCTTGCAATTAATTCTTGCTTGTGCTAAGAAGCTCCCTAGAAATATGTCTAAGGAAGAAAACGAAGACAAAAGAGAGCGTAAAATCAAAGCCTGTCCAAAAGATGAACTTTTAATGAAATTTAGTAAAACAAAATACTATGAGCACATAAAACACACTCTGGACATAATACCCCATAAGCTTATGATAAAAATGATTCTTGAAGGTAAAGGGGAGTGTGATGTAAATCTTATTCCAAAAATTATAGAGGAGAATCAAGATTTTTGTATTCTTAAAGACATAATGACAATGATTGAGTTCGTCGAGACTTAATCAGTTAAATTTATATATACCCTTAATCTTATCTTAAATAAATTAAAACGAACCCGAGGTGAAGAGGGAGAACATAGAGCGGGCTTTAATAATTGAGTTAAAAAAGCGCTCCGGGGGCTTTTATATTCAAAACACAAGGTGATAAAATGAATCTGATATTTTTAGGGCCGCCAGGAGTAGGCAAAGGAACAATAGCAAAAGATGTAGTCAAAGCAAAGAACATACCTCAGATTTCTACAGGGGATCTATTAAGGGCAGCTGTCAAAGAAGGCTCTGAATTAGGCAAAAAAGCAAAAGAGTTTATGGATTCCGGAAAGTTAGTTCCTGATGAATTAGTCATAAACTTGCTAAAAGAAAGAATAAAAAAAGACGACTGTAAACATGGATTTATTCTAGATGGTTTCCCAAGAACAATACCTCAGGCAGAAGCCCTTGAAGGAAATGTCGAAATTAATAAGGTCATAAACTTCAAAGCAACTGATGAAACAGTCATCTCAAGGATTTCTGGAAGAAGAACCTGCAAAAAATGCAGCGCTATCTATCACATAAAAAATATCCCTCCAAAAGTAGAAGGTGTATGTGATAAATGTGGCGGAGAACTATATCAAAGGGAAGATGACAAAGAAGAAACAGTAAAGAAAAGACTAGAAACATACAAGCAGCAGACAGCACCTTTGATTGACTTTTACAGGAAAAAAGGCATATTAGCAGACGTAGAGACAGAAAAGCCAATTCCAGAGATAGTAAAAGACACAATGGCTGCAATTGGATAAACTTAAATATAGTTTCCTATTTTCATTCTTTTATGCGCCCTTAGCTCAGCCTGGATAGAGCGTCTCACTCCTAATGAGAAGGTCCGGAGTTCAAAGGTCTAGAACGTCAGTTCAGACGTGAAAGTCTTCGGGGGCGCGTTTTTTTCTTTATCTCCTCAACTCTTTCACACCATTAACACAGAATTGTATCTTCCCTTCTTTCAAAGCAGCAATTACCTGATTAGCAGCGTCCAAAGCAACATTCATCTGCGCTTCTTTAGTTGAAGCACCAAGATGTGGAGTGCATATCACTTTCTCGTTTGCAATGAGAGACTTGCATATAGGCGGCTCAGAAGAATAAACATCCAAAGCAGCAGCTGCAACCTTTCCAGAATTAAGAGCATCTTCAAGTGCCTTTTCATCAATAACTCCGCCGCGGGCAACATTTAATATCCTAACTCCATCTTTCATCATTGCAAACTTCTCAGCAGAAATCAAGTTTTTTGTTTTATCGTTCAATGGCACGTGCAAAGTGATGTAATCAGACGTTTTTATCAAATCATCCAACTCAGATTTCTTAACACCTATACTTTTCATGGAAGCATCATCTACAAAAGGATCATAGCATTGCGCATCCATCTCTAAAGCAAGTGCAACCTTTGCAACCTTCTTGCCGACATTCCCTAATCCTATTAACCCTAATGTTTTTCCTTTAAGCTCTGTCCCCTCAAATGACTTCCTATCCCATTCACCCCCTTTTAATTTAAGGTGTGAATGGATGACGTGCTTTGCCAGCATCATCAACAATGCCAATGTATGCTCTGCAGCTGCATTAGTATTTCCAAAAGGAGTGTTCTCTACAGCTATCCCTTTAGAGGAAGCATACTTTGAATCGATGCTATCATAACCGACGCCAGCACGGACAACCAGCTTAAGCTTAACAGCAGCATCAATTATTGCAGGAGTAACTTTTATTCCGCTCCTAACAATCATTGCATCTGCATCAGCGCATATCTTAACACACTCTTCAACAGAAATCCCTGGTTTGTTCTCAACTTCAAATCCAGCTTTCTCCAAAACCTCAATTGCCTTTTTGTTTAACTTATCTGGAATTAATACTTTCATTCTCACCACCCCATCAAAAAAATCTTTCCATCTCAGTAAGCATATCCTTCACTTCATCTAATGTCAAATCACCCATATGTGCAATCCTAAAGGTAGTTGCCTTGCCTTTTGCCTCAAGCTTTTCATTCAGCTTGCCATAACCCGAATCAGTGCTATATCCTTTCTTAGCCATCTCTTTCTTCATTGCCTTAAAATCTAATTTTTTAGTATTGGCTATGCATGAAACAGTATTTGATTCATAACCTTTCTCAGCAAACATCTCAAATCCCTTATCTAAAGCCCACTTCCTTACATACTCTGCCATCTCTTTATGTCTTTTGAACCTATTCTCAACACCCTCAGCAGATATTCTCTCAAGCTGTTTTTTCAATGCATAAAGATGAGGTATTGAAGGGGTATAAGGAGTCTCATCCTTATCATACATCTTTTTTAACTCCAAAATATCAAAATAATATCCTCTCCCTTGAACAGTCTCAGCTTTTTTATAAGCTCGAGCACTTACAGAAGCAACTGCAATTCCAGCAGGCAAAGCCAATGCTTTCTGTGAAGAAGCTAAGCATATATCAATCCCTAACTTGTCAACCTCTATCTTAATTCCCGCAAGAGAAGAAACTGCATCGACAAAAAACAATACATGGGGATATTTCTTCATCACAGAAGATATATCTTCAAGATTAGAAGCAACCCCAGTTGATGTTTCATTATGTACCATACAAAAAGCTTCAAATTCCCCTGAAGATAATGCCTTGTCAATATCATCAGCCTTGACAGCTTTGCCCGAATCAAATTTAACCTGGGTAACTTCTCTTCCGCATCTTTCAGAAACATCTGCCCATTTCTTTGAAAAAGCCCCATTAACAGCATGCAATACCTTTTTGTTTACACAGCACCTGATAGCAGCTTCCCAAAATCCAGAGCCAGATGAAGTAGATATCAAAACATCATTATTTGTAAAGAATAATTCCTTAAGCCCGGGCTTTAAGCTAGCAAATAAATCCCTAAACTCCTGAGTCCTATGCCCTATCTGTGGATGGCTTAGTTCAACCAATATCTCTTTTCTTACTTCTGTCGGTCCTGGAATGAATAATTTGTTTGCCATTTTATTCTACCTCTCCATCTTGTTTATAACCATACCTGAATATGCCTTTGGATAAAAATATGTTGATTTTTGAGGCATTGTCTCGTTAGCGCGAGCAGTCAAAAATATCTCCCTCATCAAAGGGGCATTTATAAAAAATGCAAATTGGTATTTATCATCGTCTAATTTCTCTAAAGCCCTTTTGTTTCCCTTAGTGTATTCTATATATGTCCCTTTTGCCTGCTCTTCCTCGCTTATTCCAAGTATATCATTAAAGATAATCTTGTGGAGTATATTGATATCTAGCTTGCGATAAACATCTGTCTTATCAGGATAATGCTCATCCAAAACATTATTGTTCTTTAATTTCAAAAAATAACTCTTCTTGTTCAAAAAGCAGTACATCCCAAAAACATGATTCTTCAGATTTGATGCCTTATCAATCAATATGTCAGTATCATCCACTTTTTTTATTAATTCCTTGACATCGCCCGCTTCATTAATCTCAAAGTATTTCCCAATCTTACCCAACACACCATCAACATCAACACCCTCAAGATTAAAAACAAATCTGTCTATAGGCAAGACAAATAACCCTTCATTAAAAGAATTGATAAAGCAGCACATTGCATATTTTGCATCTTCCATCTCAGGATGTTCTTCCCTAAACTTCAAAACAGATTTATACCTATGATGGCCGTCTGCTATTATGCACTGGTATTGCACCATCTCTTTCTTGATCATGCTGATAAAACCAGCATCAGAAATCTTCCATAACTTATTCACTATCTTTTTATTATCTTCAAACTCAATATCCGGCTTTGAGCCATTTACTTTTTCTTTGATAAATCCATCAATAACCTTTTGCCTGTCATCATAAAGCATGAACACTAAACCAAGATTAGCTTTAGTTTCATTAAGCAAAGTCAACCTATCCTGAAATGGCTTGTTCAGTGTCTTTTCATGCGGCAAAACACCTTTTCCAAGCTCCTCTAGCTTAATCAGGGAAATAAATCCAGTTCTTGTAAATAATCTATTATTATAGCTAAAAGTTTGGCTATAGATATAGACAGAATCTTCTTTTTCTCTCTCAAGAACTCCATTCTCTACCCATTCTCTAAGATTATCAGCTGCTTTTTTATAATCATCTTTCTCTTCGCCAGGAAGTAAAAGATTGACCATGTTAAAATCAGAAAACTTTGCAAATTCATCCCTTTCCTTCTCGCTTATTACATCATAAGGTGGAGTTATAACTAATCCAAAATCTTTTACCTTCTGCTTATTATACCTTAACCCTTTGAAAGCCTTTATCTCTACCATTTTGCACAAAAAAGAGTTTTGACAATGGTTTAAAAACTATTTGACACATTTGTCAATAAAATAGTAAATTTGACAAAAATAGGTTATACTGAAAAAAGGTGAAAAATTCCTATTTTTCACCTTTTTTGGTATATTAGAAATTATGTCAAAACAATAGATTATCTAATTAATTTCCAATAAATTTATAAAATATGACACATTTACCTCACTTATGACCTACAAGAAAATAAATAATGTAAGGGAATTTGTATGGAAAGTCATTGATACAGATATTGCAATAAGAAAAAATATCTCAAAAGGCCTTCTTAATGTAAGGGCATTGGCAAATTATATCATAACTAACTATAAGATAGATTCCTCTCTTGACTCTGTCATCAGCGCAATAAGAAGATACAACATAGAAACAACAAAAAAGAATGAGATCCCAGATGTCTATTCTATCTTAAGAAAAGCAGAGATAAGAACAATAACAAAGATGGCTTCATTATCATTAAAAAAGAACGAGGAAGTAACAAAAATATTAGGTAAGTTACTGCCAGAAGTAAATTATGAAGGCGGAGAGGTATTAAGGATATTAGAAGGCTCAAAACTCTTCAAGATAATCTTCGACAAAAACAGCTTTAACAAAAGATTAGAGCTGTTCAAAAAAAGCGACATGCTTGACTCTAACAAGAACATAAGCATGCTGGAAATGATATATCCAAAAGAGCTTGAAAAGATTCCAGGAGTATTCTCAGTCATATCCAATGAGCTCGGAGAGAACGGAATAAGTATAATAGATGCTTTAATATGTTCTAATGAGCATATTGTAGTTGTCTCTGAAAAAGATATACTAAAAGCATTTGAGATATTGCATAATTTGTGTAGTTCTGAATAATTAATAAAAAACAAATAAAAAAAAGTTTACTTTTTCTCTCCTTCTAGAGCAGCCTGTGCAGCAGCTAATCTAGCGATTGGAACTCTATAAGGTGAACACGAAACATCATTCAAGCCTATCCTATGGCAGAACTTGACTGATTCTGGCTCACCGCCGTGCTCTCCGCAAATTCCAAATTCTATCTTCTTATTGATTTTCCTTGCATTCTTTATGCATAGTTCCATCAATTTTCCTACGCCTGTCTGGTCAATGCTCTGGAATGGATCTCTATCGTAGATTCCCTGCTCAACATAAGGTTTTAAGAAAGAACCCGCATCATCCCTGCTAAATCCACATGTCATCTGTGTAAGATCATTTGTTCCGAATGACATAAAGTCAACCTCTGGAGCAATCTCATCAGCTGTTATAGCAGCACGAGGAACTTCTATCATTGTTCCTACCCAAAAATCCTTTCCTCGCTTTACACCTAATGATTCTGCAACCTTGTCAACAATCTTTTTTATTACCAAGTATTCTTTTACATTCCCAACTAAAGGAACCTCAATCCATGGAACTGCTTTCACTCCTTCTTTCTTGCATTCAATAGCAGCCTCAAGTATTGCCCATACTTGCATTTCAGATATCTCTGGATACCTTATACCTAATCTGCAGCCTCTGAACCCTAACATCGGATTGAATTCATGCAGATTGCTTATTGTATCTCTGATTTTCTGCTCATCAACTCCCAGTTCTTTTGCCATTGTCTTTATATCTTCATCCTCTTTAGGCAGGAATTCGTGCAATGGTGGATCTAAAAGCCTTATTATCACTGGAAGATTATCCATTACCTTAAATAATCCCTTAAAGTCTTCTTTCTGCATTGGCTTCAATTTAGCAAGAGCTTTTTTTCTTCCATCCAATGTCTCTGCAAGTATCATCTCTCTTACTGCTTTTATCCTCTCTCCTTCAAAGAACATGTGTTCTGTTCTGCATAAGCCAATTCCTTCTGCTCCAAACCCTTTTGCAACCTCTGCATCATGCGGAGTGTCTGCATTTGTCTTTACAGTCAATTTTCTGAATTCATCAGCCCATTCCATAAGCTTTGCAAAATCTCCACTCAATTCAGGATCAACTACAGGAACAGCTCCCTTGATAACTTCTCCTGCTGCTCCGTCTAACGTAACATAATCCCCTTCTTTCAGAACAGTATCCCCTATCTTTAAAGTTCCTTTCTCTTCACTTATTACTGCATCAGCGCATCCTGCAACACATGGCTTTCCCATGCCCCTTGCAACAACTGCCGCGTGAGAGGTCATTCCTCCTCTCGAAGTCAATATTCCCTGAGCAGCATTCATCCCTTCAATATCTTCAGGTGATGTTTCTGTTCTTGTAAGAATCACTTTTTCTCCTTCCTGTGCAAGCTCATGCGCTCTGTCTGCTGTAAAAACAATCTTGCCCACAGCAGCCCCTGGCGAAGCAGGCAATCCCCTGCACAAAACTTCTGCCTTTTCTTTTGCAACAGGATCTAATCTTTTATGTAATAATTGATCCAACTGATTAGGGTCTATCCTTAAGACAGCTGTTTTCTTGTCGATTAATCCATCTTTTTCCATATCTACAGCTATTCTCAAAGCAGCTGCAGCTGTTCTTTTTCCATTTCTGGTTTGCAATATAAACAGCTTGCCTTCCTGGATTGTAAATTCCATATCCTGCATATCCTTATAATGCTTCTCAACCTTTAGATATATGCTTACAAGTTCATCATATACTTTAGGCATCTGTTTCTTTAACTCATCAATATGCTTTGGAGTTCTTATTCCTGCAACAATATCCTCTCCCTGAGCATTCATAAGATATTCGCCATAAAGCTTGTTCTCTCCTGTGCTTGGATTTCTTGTAAATAAAACTCCAGTTCCAGATGTATCGCCCATATTTCCAAAAGCCATTGTCTGTACATTGACAGCAGTGCCCACTAAACCAAAAATATTATTTATCCTTCTGTAGGCAATTGCCCTCTTGCTGTTCCAGCTTCCGAAAACAGCATCTATTCCCATCTTAAGCTGCTCTTTTGGATCTTCTGGAAACATCTTTCCAGTATATTTCTGTACAACTGCTTTATATCCTTCACATACCTTTTTCCAGTCCTCTGCGCCTAAATCAAGATCAAGCTCAACACCCTTTGTCTCTTTTGCTTTTTCAAGAACCTCTTCAAAATGCTTGTGCTCAACACCCATGACTACATCGCCAAACATGTTTATGAATCTTCTGTATGCATCATAAGCAAACCTTTCATCCCCTGTCTTTTTTGCTAAGCCCAATACAGACTTATCATTCAATCCTAAATTGAGCACAGTATCCATCATACCAGGCATAGAAACAGCAGCTCCGCTTCTTACAGAAACAAGCAGTGGATTTTCAGGATCCCCTAACTTCATGCCCATCTTCTTTTCAAGCTCAGCCAATTTTTCCTCAATCTGGCCCAACATTCCTTCAGGGTATTTCTGCCCTAAATTACAATACTCAGCACAAGCATCTGTCGTTACAGTAAATCCAGGCGGAACAGGTATTCCAATATTAGTCATTTCAGCTAAATTAGCTCCTTTTCCCCCTAACTCCATCCTCATTCCTTTATTTCCTTCTTCAAAACCATAGACCCATTTCTTTGTCATGTTTATAGACCTCCTTAATTAATAGTTATAAGATTAAAATCCCACAATAAAAGAGTTTTATAACTATTTATAAACTTTATGCATAGCTTATTTAACAATTTCCTTAAGAATTTCCATTACCTTCTTCCCATCAACTTTCCCTTTAAACTTAGCCATTATCAATCCCATATATCCACCTATATTCAGACCTGGCTTCTCTGCAACTATCTTTTTTATCTCAGATTCAATCTCTGAATCAGAAGCAGCAGCGTATTTGTCAATATCAAACTTCCCTTTTGAATAATCAATTATAACATCCATAACAACATCCTTGCTTATTTTTCCTTCATTCAGGTAAGAAAAAATCTCTCCAAGTTCTTTATCAGTAAGCTTATCAACATCAATGCTGAACTTTCTTTTTATCTCTCTAAGTGTAGATATCAAAGTAGAAGCAATAAAAGCAGGCTTTACATTCTTAAACTTATCAACAAAGATTTCAAACATCTCTATCTTCTTTTCAGAAGCAAGTTCTCTTGCTAGATCATGGGTTATCTCATGCTTCTCAGCTAACCTCTCTGTTTTCTCAGATATCAACTCAGGAACCATTATCTTATCCAGAATCTCTTTTGTTATCTTTATCGGAGCAACATCTGTCTCTGGATACATCCTGTCTGCACCAGGCATTGGCCTTAAGAATGAAGTTGTAAAATCAGCATTTGCTTTTCTTACATGCGCCTTCCCCTCTTTCTCCTTCAACTGTCGATTAATCTCATTATCGATAGTCTTCACAATTGACCTTATATCCTGGAATCCTTTTATCTCTACACGTGGATGCCCTTTTATAGATACATTAACATCCTGCCTTATCGTGCCTATACCTCTTTTACAACCGCCAGTTGACCTTAAAGCCATCCCTAAAAAAGCAGCTGCTTCTTTTGCATGCTCTGCATCCTTTATATCAGCTTCTGTCCCTATCTCAATCAAAGGTATTCCTAATCTATCCAACCTATAAGTAACAGAATTATCATCTTCCTTTAATTTTTGTGCAGCCTCTTCCTCTAAGCAGATATTAGTTATTCTTACCCTGCCTTTTGAAGTCTCTATAGAACCATTCACAGCAACTAAAGCAGTCCTCTGAAAACCAGAAGTATTGCTTCCATCAACAACAGTTTTCCTCATAACCTGCAACTCATCAACAATCTTAGCATTTAGTAATAAAGAAACCTGCAATGCAATATCCAATGCCTTCTTATTGATTGGATGAGGCGGCTCATCATCATACTCCACTAAGCAGGTATCCTCTGAGCCTGAAACATAGATAAACTGCTTTGCTTTTTTCATCTCATGCTTTGCAGCAATATCAACCTCCCCTGTTTCTCCGGCAACAGCCCTTAGCCTGCGAACAACCTTAATGTCAGGCTCCTTAGAAGAATTCAAAGTTGGGCAGTCGCAGAATAGCTTTTTACCTTCTAATTGCTGGTGGATTTCTATGCCGCACTTAAATCCTAGTTTCTGATAATCCATAAGGTGATAGGAATACAGCTTATTTATTAAATTTTGGTTATTGGTTAAGCTTATCTTTAACTACTAAGTGATAATAAAAATAAAAAGATTTATAAAGTAAAAGTTTTTCTGGATTTACTATGGCTGATAATATAGAAAAAGTATTGTTAACTGAATCATCGCTTAGAACAAAAGCTGCCCATATGGTTGCCCTGCATGGCACAAACTGGGAGGGTATAAGAAGGTCAGAAGGAACGAAAAGAGCAAACCAATTACTGGAAGAGGTTATAGCAGATGAAACAGATAAAATAGCCTCTAGAGTAGGAGTAACTGTTTTTAAAGATAATTCTTTTCCAGGTTATGGCATAAATTATGATAATTTAAGCTGTTTCAGAGGGAAAGGCGAAGGCAGGTTTGACATGAATTATAATCTGCTAAGGCAGATATGGTATGGGATGAATTATGTAGAAGTCCCTGAAGAAAATTCAGGGGTTCCTCATGAGTTTTTGGCAGCGATGAACACATTCGAAATCTTGTCCCTTTACAGGGCTTTTGCACGACTGATAGAAAAAAGTAGTATACCAACCGGAAGTGGAAAAAAAACTATATCAATAAAAGAGCTAAGGGAATTGCCCGCAGAAATTGTTATCTCTAAAATGGTGGGTTACGGTTGCAGGCATCAAGCTATAAGCACCATGCGCCAAAGGGGATGGAATTATTTCCCAACTGGAAGAGGGGATTTAATAAAAAGAATAAAACCATTTGGCTATCAATTAAAAGACAGGTTTATGAAACTATTACACGAACAGAAAAGAACAACTGAATTGACTGAAAAAAGAGGGCAGTATCCTGATTTCCATGACCATTGTTACGACGGAAAGGATGCAAGAATGGGTGTAATCGCAATAAAAGGATATCCTGGAAGAAAAAAGTACACATCTGCCATTGCTTCATTTATGCAGGGATTATACTCAAGAAATATTGGGCAGCAAAAGTAAAACCCTGTAGATATTCTGCCTTTTCCAGGCAATCACCTTACTTAACCTCCTAATCCAAATATTCATCAGGCTCTATCTTATTATTGATTTCTCCTCTTAAATTAACTCCGATCAATCTCTTAGCTTCCTCTTTGTTTTTATAGTTTCCAAGCAGCCACGCTAATTTGATAAAAGCTGTCTCAGTCAGCATATCTTCGCCAGATAAAACTCCCACATTGGCTAAATCAATAGCATTGGAATAAACATGCATCTGAACCCTTCCAAAGATTGTTTGTGAAGTCATCACAACAACTGTTCCATTCTTAACTAAGTTCTTTATTGCGCTCAGATTCTTCTTATGGATTTCACATAATTCATTAGGAACTCCAACAGGAGCTTGCCCCAATCCAGTTCCTTCTATAACTAATCCCTTATATCCTTCATAAAACTCAAACTGCTTAGGGACCATATTAGGATGGCATCTCAAAATACTTACCTTAGCCTCAAAATCATCCTTAATAATTAACTCTCTTTTCTTATCCTTTTTATTATAGTCTTTTTTCAAAAATTCTATCTTCTTATTCTCAAAATTAACCTTAGCGATTATTTTATCATTTACCGGCTTAAAAGCATCCCTTCTTGAAGCATGCAGTTTTCTTGTCTTACAAGCAGGTAGTATAACACAATTATTATCATCCATATTTTCATGCATACATATAGCAACTCCTGAAAAATCAGTTTTTGCAATAAACTCTGCAGCGCATATCAGATTAACAGCAGCATCAGAACTTCCCCTGTCAGAGCTTCTTTGAGCTCCGACCATTATAACTGGAACAGGCAGATTCTCTAAAGCAAATGCCAAAGCAGCAGAAGTATAGGTCATTGTATCTGTACCATGAGTCAATATTATCCCATCAACACCGGATTTGATTTCTTCCTGGATTGCCTTTACCATCAATTGATAATGCCCAAATCTGATATCCTCAGAAAACATCTTTGCAACTAACCTGCTTTTTATGTTTGCAATCTGTTTTAACTCAGGAAACATTTCAATCAATTCTTCTGGCTCAAACCTGGCAACAACCCCTCCAGTCTTATAATCAACTTTAGAAGCAATTGTTCCTCCAGTATGCAGAATAGAAATAGTAGGCAAATTCTTATTCGAAGTTATCTTTTCTTTTTTAGCTGTTTTTTCCTTATTCTTCTCAACCAGTTCAATCTTCTTAACCTTTTTCTTATCAATCCCGACATTATACCCATTATCTAATTTAACAACAACAGAATCAGTCTCTTCATTAGGCATCAAAACTCCTTCAACTATCTCATCCTTGGTTACAACCTTGACCTTATCCCCTGAACTTGCCATTTTAAACCTCTATCAGTATTTTATTTTTCCCTTCAGGATGTATGCATACTGGAGTTTCTTTCTTCAAGTTCATAAATTTTGCTATTTCAGTGGGAATCCTCACGATCAAGGAATTTCCAGAGTAGCCTATCTTGCTATGCTTGGACAAGCCAAATAAACCTTTCTCCTTCTCTATTTTTTCTATCTCTTTTGCAGTCTCTTCGCTAAACCACTGCTCGCCGCATTTAGTGCAGACTTCTGCTGGAAAATCCCCTATTTTAACCTCATATACAAAATAAGGAACTGTCCTTTTAATTAGATTTCCTTTTTCACATATTGGGCATTTTTTCATAATTGGTCACCTTCTAAAAATTTAAAATTTTTAATTTCCATCACCTTTCCTTACCATAACAGTTATAACAAAAAACTCATCTCCAATTTTTTTGTATACTGCCCGCACATAAGTATAATCCGACACAATCTTCTCCCCTTGCAGGTGTTTCGCTCCCCTCTGGATGGCATTTTTTATCTGCTCTATGCTTATGCCTCTCTCCCTTGCCTTTTCTATAGCATGATTGCTCAGTCTTAACTTCATAAGTTACACCACTTACATTAACTTACACATAAGTTAGAATATATCTAAAGTATATAAATATTTGCTTTTCCAAAAAGAAAAAATAATAATTAAGAAGAAAAATTATTTCTTTTTCTTCTTTTTTCCTCCACCGCAGCATCCGCATCCCATAAATAATCACCTCTACGAGTTATTAAATATAATTAAAATTAGCTAGATTATAAACTTTATGCTTAATCAAAGCGAAAACATGATGATTTAGAAATTTTTGATATAAAAAACCTTTTGGAAAAGAAACTCACCCAAAATAATCTGGCATCTCTTCTTTCATCTGCTTCCCACGAGCAGAAGTGAACTTATTTCCAATCTCTTCATAAGCTTTCTCAACATCTGCAGTTACAGACGGCCTTACTTTCTTAAGAGCCTCTTCAAAGAAAGCAACAGTAACCTCTTTTGCATTCATATCCTTTCTCAATGCAAGTATAGCAGCTTCCCTGCAGATTGACTCGATATCAGCTCCAGCATAACCCTCTGTTTTTTTGGATAAGCCCTCCAAAGAAACTCCTTTCAAAGGCATTCCTTTTGTATGCACCTTAAATATCTCCAGCCTTGATTTCTCATCAGGAGCAGGAACTAAAATCATCCTGTCAAACCTTCCTGGCCTTAAAAGTGAGGTATCAATTATATCTGGCCTGTTGGAAGCAGCTATCACAACAACATCCTGCATCTCCTCTAAGCCATCCATCTCTGTAAGTAATTGATTCACAACTGATTCAGTAACATGTGAACCAGAATTAGCCCCCCTCTTAGGAGCCAATGAATCAACTTCATCAAAGAATATTATAGTTGGAGCTGTCTGCCTTGCTTTCTTAAAAACTTCTCTTACAGCCTTCTCACTTTCACCTACCCATTTAGACAATAGTTCAGGCCCTTTTACAGAGATGAAATTAGCATCAGATTCATTTGCAACAGCCCTAGCCAATAAAGTCTTTCCGGTTCCAGGAGCACCATACATCAGTACACCCCTCGGCGGCCTTACACCCATCCTCTTGAAACTTTCAGGATTCTTCAATGGCCATTCTACTGCCTCTATTAATTCCTGCTTGACCTCATCTAATCCGCCTATATCAGTCCATTTAGTAGTTGGCTTCTCGATCAAAACTTCACGCAAAGCAGAAGGCCTTACAACCTTTAATGACTCTCTAAAATCCTTCTGAGTGATCATCAGATCCTCTAAAACTTCCTTAGGTATTGGCTCTTCTTCTTTTAGTTTTAGATCAGGCAACACTCTTCTTAAAACAATCATAGCAGCTTCCTTAGCCAAAGCAGCTAAGTCAGCTCCGACAAAACCATAAGTTATCTCAGATATCTCCTCAAGATTAACATCCTTAAGGGGCATATTCCTTGTATGGATCTTTAAGATATCCAATCTTCCTTCTTTTGAAGGAACACCTATATCTATCTCTCTATCAAATCTCCCTGGCCTTCTCAAAGCAGGATCAAGCATGTTAGGTACATTGGTAGCAGCAATCACAACTACCTTACCTCTGCTCTGCAGACCATCCATATTAGCCAATAACTGCGCTACAACCCTTCTCTCTACTTCTCCTTTTGTTTCTTCCCTCTTTGTAGCAATAGCGTCTATCTCGTCGATAAATATGATAGAAGGCGCATTCTTCTGGGCATCCTCAAACTTCTTTCTAAGATTCTCTTCAGACTGGCCATAGTACTTGCTCATTATCTCAGGGCCATTAATTAATAAAAAATTAGAATTTGTTTCATTAGCAACAGCTTTCGCAAGTAAAGTCTTTCCTGTTCCAGGAGGCCCATGAAGCAAAACTCCTTTCGGAGGCTCAATCCCTAATCTTTGGAATATCTCAGGATGTTTTAATGGCAATTCTACCATCTCCCTCACTTTCTTTATCTCTTCATGCAAGCCTCCAATATCTTCATAAGTAACCTCTAAAATCTTCTCTTCAGTTATATCAACAGCCTCTGGGTTAAATACAACTTCTGTCTGCTCTGCTATGATAACTGCCTGTTTAGGTTGAGTTTCTGCAACTATAAACTTTAAGTCTCCAAATCCAAATCCAACCATGCTCTCATCAAGAATATTAAAAACATCTTCAAAAAAAGGATTGTCTACCATTGTGCTTCTTCTTCTTCGTGTTCCGCCTAAGCTTACAATATCTCCTTTTACAATACATCTTCCTAAAAGACCCTGTTTAAAGATATCAGGAGAAGCTCTTATCATTATTCCTTTTTTAGCAGGAGCTATAACTACCTTCTTTGCTTCTTTGACATCTGCTTTCCTAACTCTTACAAGCTCTCCAATTCCAGTAGTAGCATTTCTTCTTACTATTCCATCTGCCCTTATTATATTAAGCCCAATATCACCAGGATAAGCCCTGTCAGCTATAGCAACAGTTGTCCTCTCACCCTCAATCTCTACAATATCGCCTACCCTTACACCAATCTGCTGCATAAAAGAATTATCAATTCTTACAATACCTTTATTGACATCATCCTGGATAGCTTCAGCTACTTTTAACTTAAGCTCCCTATCAGTTTTTTTCCTTTCTACCTTTTCCATTTTCTACATGAGGATAACTTATTATGTTTTATAAATCTTTTGTTTAACAAACAAAGACTAAATAAACACTAAAAAAAGTATAGAAAAAAGAATAATAAAATTACTTAGCCTTTTTCACTTCCTCAGCAGGTTGTGCCTGTACAGAAGGCAAAGGAATTGGCGGTGGCAAATTAACTGCCTGGCTTAATATCAAAGCCTCTATATTGCACTTGGTAAGCACAGTGTTTAATATCCCAGTCATTACATCTTTAGGCACCCTTTTAGCCTTTTTCCACTCATCTAAAACCTCTTTTGTCTTTGTAGTAGACTCCATCAACAATAAATCCCCTCCAAGAACTATCTCGCCCAAATCAGGCTCATACTTGGATGAAAATTCAAAGATAAAGCTCAAAGCGCTCTGCTTTTTATCGCCTAGATTCAAATCCTTTTCTTTTATATCAGTTATAACCACATTATTTTTTATATTTACCTTTCCCTTAACTCCGTCTTTCCTGTTTACTTTTATGTCCTTAAAGTTAAATCCTAATATTGTCATATTAACGACCTCCGATTATTATTGGATTATTGGTTTACAACTTACTTTATAAAACTTTTGAAAATACTGGGTATTTTCAAAGGTTCAAAAAAGACTGCTTTTTTTGTTGCTTTTGAAATTACAAATCAATTTCAAGGGCTCAAAAAAAGTGAAGCTTTTTTTGTTGCTTTTGAAATTACAAATCAATTTCAAGGGC
>Ga0180007_10003906_pt1 | contig 16176 bp, 10 predicted proteins | sample MM_PC_MetaG_FD_121122 | JGI IMG/M metagenome (GOLD analysis project Ga0180007, IMG submission 121122) | Groundwater microbial communities from the Aspo Hard Rock Laboratory (HRL) deep subsurface site, Sweden - MM_PC_MetaG | ecosystem: Environmental > Aquatic > Deep subsurface > Groundwater... | reverse complement strand
TCCTGCATGAAGAGCTCATTGGCCATTTTTGGATTGGCCTTGCCCTTGGTTTTCTGCATGAGCTGGCCGACAAAAAAGCCCATGAGCTTGGTCTTGCCGCCCTTGAAATCGGCCACCTGCTGCGGGTTTTCCTGCACAATCTGCTGTACGATCTGAATAAGATCGCCCTCATCACTCATCTGCACCAGGTTCTTTTCCTTGACAATGGTCTGGGCGTCCTTGCCGCTTTTCATCATCTCGTCAAAAACTGTTTTGGCGATTTTGCCGCTGATGGTGCCCTTGTCGATTAAGGCAAGCAGGGCGGCAAGATTTTCAGGAGTTACCGGGAAGGCGAGGATATCAAGGCCATCTTCGCCTTTGAGTTCGCGCATCATCTCCGTTTTGATCCAGTTACCCAGTTTTTTGGCATCCGGATAGAGAGCCAGGGCGGATTCAAAATAATCGGCCAGTTCTCGGGAGGAGGTGAGGACACTGGCGTCCTCTTCGTTAAATTGCAGTGTCTCGATAAAGCGCTGCTTCTTGGCATCGGGCAGCTCGGGCATGGATTGTTTTATCCTGGCGACCCACGGTTCATCAATGACCACCGGCACAAGATCAGGATCAGGGAAATAGCGGTAGTCGTGGGCCTCTTCCTTGCCGCGCATGGAGTTGGTCACGTTGCGGTCCGCATCCCACAGCAGGGTCTCCTGGACCACCTTGCCGCCGTCAAGCAGAACATCACGCTGGCGCCGCACCTCAAACTCCAGGGCCCGCTGCACATTGCGGAAGGAGTTCATGTTCTTTAACTCGGTACGGGTGCCGAACTCCTTTTGTCCAACCGGCCGCAGGGAGATATTGGCGTCACAGCGGAAACTGCCTTCCTGCATGTTGCCGTCGCAGATATCAAGATAACGGAGAATGGCATGCAGTTTTTTCAGATAGGCGGCCGCTTCCTCCGCTGAACGGATATCCGGTTCGCTGACGATCTCAATAAGCGGCACGCCGGTCCGGTTCAGATCCACATAACTCTGCGGCTTGACGTCGTCATGGATGAGTTTGCCGGCATCCTCTTCCATGTGAATGCGGGTAAGCCCGATGCGGCGCGTCTTGCCGTCCACCTCGATATCCACATACCCGTGCTGGGCGATGGGCAGGTCAAACTGGGACACCTGATAGCCTTTGGGCAGATCAGGGTAAAAATAGTTTTTCCGGGCGAACTGATTGAGCTCGGCTATGACGCAGTTGGTGGCAATGGCCATTTTCAGGGCGAATTCAACCACCTGCCGGTTGAGAACCGGCAAAACCCCCGGCATGCCGAGACAAACCGGGCAGGTATTGGTATTGGGCGGTTTGCCGAATTCAGTGGTGCAGTTGCAGAAAATTTTAGATTTGGTCTTCAGCTGGGCATGGACTTCAAGCCCGATAACAGTTTCAAATTCCATAGTCGTTGCTAAAGGCCGCCATTCACAAGGGGAATGCCGTGCCTTTGTCCTTTGTTAAGGTCCGTAGCCGGACCATGCACGTTAATAATCAATCAGTGGTTTACTCCGGTTTGCGGATCCATTTCCGGATGCGGTCCAGTTCTTCCTGCCAGGCGGCCGGACTGGTCCTGATTTCAAGAAAGACGCGGAAAAGCTCGTCAATGGTCCGGGTTGCCGTCTCCAGCATGCCGATCCGGTCAAGCAGGCGTCCCTCAACGGCTTCCGCCGTGGCGCCTTCCTCGGAGCCAGCCATGGTCTTGGGCGGTTTGACGCTGCGGAATTCCAGCAGACTTGCTTTCAGCGTCATATGCCATTCATACTCGCCCTGGATAATATGGATGCGGGCCTGTTCCAGTTTCTTGCCCATGCGCAGCCCGGTGCGGGCTTCGTTCAGCTCCGCCTGCAGGCCCTGGCAGATGATTTTTTCAAAGGCCTCTCCTTCACCATACTCCAGCAGCATGTGTTTTTCAAAAACAAGCTGGGTGTCGCCAGTGCCGGGCAGAAATACCGTACCGCCCCGTTCATCGCTCTTATACCAGAGCCAGGTAAGAAACTCCTGGCCAAGAAATCTTTTTTCGACAATTAAATCAACTAAGTCCATAAATGGCCCTTTCAGATGAGGATATCAGGGGTTAGCCGGGAAAGGGCGTCATGATATTCCGGTTTGAGAAGATGTTCCGCCGTGAGATAGGGGATCTGGAGGCGCAGCGAAAGATCAAAGGTCTTTTTGAAGAAATCTTCCAGCTCCGTCTGGGCCTTCTGGCTGGTGGAAAAAAAGAGCAGGGTGCCTTCGGAAAGATTCCAGCAGAGATCATAGGTGGTCGGCGACGGCACCGCCTTCTTCATCAGCATCAGTTTGACGCTTTCCTTGATCTCGATTTTCTGGGTCCGGCTCAGCTTGGGGATCTGCCGTTCCTTCAGCAGCCTTGCCTCCTCTTTCATGGTGAATTTTTTCAGAATCTTGGGCGACACCGTGCGTTCATCAACCCGCAGGGTGAGAACAATATGGTCACCGGCTGCAAAGGAGGCGTACTCAAAAGAGGAGTCAAACATGTTCAGCACGGAAACCCAGCCGACAGACCGTTCTTCATAATTGTCGTCAATATCCCGGTAGGCGTTGGCAGCAATTCGCTCGGCTGCGAAATCCAGGAAATTAGGCGGTAGCTCACCTTCAACCGCATAGCGGACAAAGGTTGCCGAGGAGGATAAAAGACCCATATGGGTAAGACCTTAAAGGTAAAAGTTATGTGAAGTGAAGATTTTCATTAGAGATGATTTTCATACTCAATCCAGATGGGCAAGAATAGCAGACCTGCTCGGCTATCTCAAGGGATTTTCCAGAGGAAAAAAAACAGGTGGATTCTACTTGATATGGACAAAAAAAAATAAATAGATTAAAAGAGGGTTGACAAAAGAAATCGACTGATGTAAAAAAACCGCTTCTTGTGTAGGGGTCGTTAACTCAGTCGGTAGAGTATCTGCCTTTTAAGCAGAGAGTCGCGCGTTCGAGTCGCGCACGACCCACCAATTAAGTCCCTATCGTCTAGTCAGGTCCAGGACACCGGCCTTTCACGCCGGCAACAGGGGTTCAAATCCCCTTGGGGACGCCAAGGAAATTCAAGGAGTCAGCCGTTTACGGTTGACTCCTTTTTTTGTTTTTAGGTCACCTTTCCCTTGGTCAATGTTTCTTCAATAACCGACGGTGTGTCGTTCCAGAAGATGCGACTGTTTTCCATTGATGAGGCAAAAAAGTTTCTTCTCAGGAGAACTTCTAGCCTTTTTCGGTTGACAAGTATTGCCCAACCCCGATAAAAGTGCAGGGGGAGAGGCCTTTTTTGTCTTTTTTTAAGTGGCATCTTTCCCATCATTGTCAAGATTGGCGGGATTATGTTAAGCACAATCAAAATCAAATCATTCAAGTCGCTTGAGGATGTAAGTGTTGACCTTGGCCTTGTCAACATCTTCATTGGTGCCAACGGCAGCGGGAAAAGCAACCTGTTGGAGGCCCTCGGCGTGCTCGGTGCCGCCGCCAACGGTCGGGTTGACGATGAAGCCTTGCTGCGGCGTGGCGTTAGGCCAGGACTACCTGCTCTCTATAAATCAAGCTTTAAAGGCAGTCGGCAACCTTCCGCGATTCGCTTCACAGCCTCTAACGAGGGCGCGGAATTCTCCGTGGGGCTTTTCAATCCCCTGGATAAACCGGAACCTGCCTGGCGTTTCAAAACAGAATTATTGATTGAGGGAACGACGAAGCTTGTCGGGCGTTCCCAACGGTTAAAGAAAATCCGACTTGATCCCTACTCCGGATATGCTGCCCTCAAGGCTGTGGAACTCCCGGAAGAAAGCCTTGCAGGCAGATTGCTGAAGGAACTGCGTCAGTTTGCGATCTACTCCCCCGACACAGCGACCCTGCGCGGGCTTGATACCGACCCGCAAAGCCGTGAACCGGTTGGACTGAGCGGCGGACGCCTTGCCGAGGCGGTCAGGGATGTATTTATTCGGATCCCCCTCCTCTCTGAACGGGCGGAGTTCCGTGAATCAGTGTTGAATTTGATTGATTGGGCAAATGGACTGGGCGCGACCAAACCGGATGAGGTACCGGTGTCGAAGAACATCCCGCAACCGACCAGAATTCTGCGCTTTCGGGATCGTTTCATGGCGGACGGCAGGAACATGCTATCCGGGTATGACGCCAGCGAAGGGGCTCTATATGTCCTGTTCATGATGGTGCTTGTCCATCATTCCGAATCCCCACCTGTTTTTGCTGTGGATAACTTCGATCACTCGCTCAATCCGCGTTTGGCCAAGGCCCTGACTCGCAATCTTTGCGAATGGGTGATGGCGCGACAGGATCGGCAACTTCTTCTCACCTCTCATAACCCTCTGGTCTTGGACGGTTTACCACTGCGCAATGATGCCATTCGACTTTTCACCGTGGAGCGTAGCAGGCAGGGGAAAACCGTCGTGCATCGAGTTGAAGTAAGTGAGCAGTTGCTTAACAAAGCGGACGAAGGCGTTCCTCTGTCCCAGCAATGGGTCATGGGCACCTTCGGCGGTGTGCCCACGAACATCTGATGAAGCGCATCTATTTTGTCACCGAAGGCCCCACGGATCAAATCGTTATCGAAGGGCTGATCGATTATTGGCTGGGAGGGGAAGATTTCATCCCCAGGTATATCCAACCACCTTCTTCTGCCTATGCCGACGGATTGGACACCAATCTTTCCGATGGCTGGAAAGGTGTCCGCGATTGGTGCGTCGGAAAAAGAATGGGTGGTCCTGCCGGACGCGATGAAGCACTCAAGCAGGCGGATTGCCTTATCGTCCACATTGACGCCGATGTTGCGACTGATCCCGACTTCAAAACACCCTTATTCAAGGGACCTTGCCCACCTGCAAAAAACGCCTGTGATTGGATACGCAATCACTTGACCTCATTGCTCGGCGGCGAATTTTTGCCCCCCAATGTCGTTCTATGCGTCCCCTCGCAAGACTTGGAAACCTGGGTTCTGTGTGCTCTCCATCCTGAGGTGGCTGATGAAAACCTTCCCATCGAGTGCAGGGAAAATCCAGGAATGCTGCTTGTCCAGAGGCGGCCGCACCGCCTCGTGCGACGCAAAGGTGGCAGATTGAGAAAGGAAACGGCTAAGTATAAGAATAGCCTGCTTGCCATAGTGAAGGGATGGGTTCATTGTACGGCTGGTGTGTCGTCTCGCTGCCCAGAGGCCATTCGATTCGAAGGTGATACCAAACATACTCTTGGAATTATAAACGAATAACTTTCACCGATCAAGTGTCTTGCAGACATGCAGGGTCATCCCGTCCCGTTGTGTGAAGGTGACGGAGACCAGTCACTGCTGCACAGAGAAGATCTCCTGTAGTGTTCACAACTATCATTGAAGTCCTGTGCTTTGACGGCCTGATAGAGAAGTATTACGAGAGAATTACGATTATCTCCGAGCAGAAGGGCATCGGATTTTTTCTTGTATTATTGTGTTATCACGCTTCACCAACCAAATATCTTGCCATCGCCATAATGAAATCAGGTAGAGGAAGTCCAGCTATCTGCCCTTGTTGTTGCAAATTCCCAATCTGGCGATATCCCCTATCCTGATATAGGCATATGGCTGGTTTTACCCAGCAGACGGGCAGCGGCAGGATGTCTTAAACCTGTAATAATCTGTTACTATTATGTTTTTATATATGTTGCCTGCGGGCATGGTTATTGCCTATCATGTAGATGGTAAAGCTTTGCGGTGGCGATGAGAGGGAAGGAAGGAGCGATTGTCAGCAGAAAGCCTTGTCTTGAGTCGCAGCAAACCACCTGTCTGATAATAAATATCATCTCAAGGAGTACCTATGCGGCAACTGCTTCTGAGCCTTGTCTATCTGATGTTTTTCCTTTCCGGTGCGGCGGCACTCATCTATGAGGTTGTGTGGGTCAGGTCACTCAGCCTGATCTTCGGCGGCACCCATCTGGCCGTGACCACCGTCCTCTCCGTTTTCATGGGCGGGCTCGCCCTTGGCAGTTATCTCATTGGCAAACGGGTCGATGCCCTGAAAAAGCCTTTGCGTTTCTATGGGTTCCTTGAGTTGGGCATTGCCCTGTCCGCCCTGTGCTTCATTGTTCTGATGAAGATCTATCCTTCCGTGTATATCTTTCTGGTGCAGGGTGCGGAAAGTTCGAAAATCTATCTCACCTGTGTGCGGGTTCTCTTTGCCATTTTTGCGCTGATTGTGCCCACCACCCTCATGGGCGGCACTCTGCCCGTGCTCACCCGGTTCGTTACCAGCCATTCCGGAAATATCGGCACGAAACTCTCACGGCTTTACGGCGTGAATACACTGGGTGCGGTTATCGGCACCGGCGCGGCCGGTTTCTTTCTGCTGCGCTTTTTCTCTGTCAGCCTGACGCTGCACACGGCAATCGTCATCAACACGGTTATCGGTCTGGCAAGCATCCTGCTGCAGGATAAGGTGGCGCAGGTCATCGCCTCCCTGGAAAGGGAGGAAGGCCAGACGGCTCAAGGCAAGGATTTTCAACAGGATAATGGCACCGCCCCGGCCGGGACGGTTAATAATCTCTTTTCCGCCCGCCTGGTTCTGCTGGGCATCGGCATCAGCGGCTTCTGCGCCCTGGGGTATGAGGTGTTATGGACGCGGATTCTCACCCTGACCATCGGCACCAGTGTTTACGGCTTCAGCATCATGCTGGTGGCCTTTCTCTCCGGTATCGCGTTGGGCAGTGAGGCCTACGGGTGGCTGAGAAGACTGCATCCCGCTCAAGATACGGATGTGGCAAAATTGATTTTTGGTTTTGGTATGGTGCAATGCATTATCGGCATTGCAGCGCTTGTTGTGACATTCTATATCCTTGATCTGCCGACGAATTCCATCCATTTGAGCAACTATTTTCTGGGCCGCGGCCTTGACGTGTTCCACGCCCGGCAACTGGCCAATCTGGCCCTGGCCTTTTTCTATATGGTAGGCCCTGCCTTTTTCATGGGCCTGGCTTTTCCCATTGCCGGCAGAGTCAATATTGCCTATCAGCGCAAAATAGGTCATGCGGTGGGCGGGGTGATGACCTATAACACGGTCGGCGCCATTCTCGGCTCCGCTGTCAGCGGCTTTGTGCTGATTTATGTATTCGGCATTGAAAGATCACTTCAGCTGTTGACCGTGATCAATTTCGGCTTCGGCCTGCTGGTCATTGCCAGCCTCCATAACAGAAAGTTTGTCAACATGGCGATAGTCGGCGCGACCCTGGCTGCTCTGCTTTTTCTGGTGGCAAAACCTGACGTCTTCCGCATGTGGAATGCCAAGTACTTTGCCATTTTTCAGAATAATCAGGCCGAATCCTATGATTCGCCGGAAAGGAAGCAGGACGCCCTGGATAATACCGATGTCCTCTTTTATCATGAGGGCGTCAATTCAACGATAAGCTCCATCAAAATCAAGGGCGGCAACCAGGCGGTGCTGGTCAACGGCAAGGTGGTCGCCTCGGCCTCACTGAAAGACCGCCAGTGTCAGCTGACTCTGGGGCATCTGCCCATGCTCCTGCACAAAGATCCGAAAAAGGTGCTGGTGGTGGGACTTGGCACCGGCATGACCCTGGGCGCAACCTCCATACACCCCTCGGTGGAAGAGCTGACCCTGGCCGAGATAGAGCCCAATGTGGTGGGCGCGGCCAGAACCTTTGCCAGGTACAACAACCATGTGCTGGATAATCCGAAGCTGAAGATCGTCTTTAACGACGGCCGTAATTTTCTGATGACCACGAAAAAGAAGTATGACGTCATCACAGCCGACCCCATCCACCCCTGGACCCAGGGCTCCGGTTATCTTTACACCGCCGAGTATTTCAAGCTGGCCTCCGAGCACCTCGAGTACGGCGGCGTCATGTGCCAGTGGTTGCCTATCTATGAACTGAGCGTTGCCGACCTGCAGTCCGTGGTGAAAACCTTTTCCCGGAGCTTCAAGTATACCATGGCCTGGCTCACCCAGTATGATGCGGAGATCATCGGCAGCAACTGCCCGATTATCATTGATGAGCAGCAGCTGCAGAAGCGCATCTCGTTTCCGGCGATTCATGATGATCTCACCCCGGTGATGATGGGATCCGCCACCGATTTTCTCAGCTATTTTGTCCTGGGCAAAAAAGGCATGGAGGCATTTGGCGCTGACGGCATCATCAATACCGATGATAACCTGTACCTGGAATTCTCCACCCCCATTTCCGTGGGCGTCAATCTCATGGGAAAAAATGTGGAGGCCATCTATCAACATCGGGAAAGCCTTCTGCCCTATCTCCTTCCGGCAGAAGGGGAAGCAGCCCTTACGCAACAGGTCAGCAGATGGGAGGAAATCGGCCAGGCAGCAAAGATTGCCGACCGCGCCCATGCCCTGATGCTGGGCGGGCAATACAATACCGCGGAATTTCAAAATCTCCTCGCCGAGCTTGAACACCAATACCCCGGGTTTTCACCGGGACGCTTTATCAGGCATGAGTACGATGCCGAGATTTTGAAGATTCCGACTCTGCTTGATAAGATCCCCCTCGCCCTGCTGAACAGCTCGGGGGAAAAGGTCGTGGTTGAAATTTCAGCTGTCATCTCTCGGGTCAGTGAAGAAAGAGCGGCGATTATCTTCGTTGACAACGCCGCCAGAGTCATTTTCGGACAGCGCTATTTCTCCGGCACTGATCTTGACAAGAACATGTACAGTTTCGCCAGGGATGTTCTGGGGGCCATTCGGGCTGTTTATCTTGAGCAGGCCGAGCTGGACCTGAGCAAGGGGCAAAGTTTTCCTGCCCTGGAGCCCACCATGCAGGGTGTCAGGGAACTCATTGAAGAAAGGTGCGGAGCTGTTGGGAATGTGGAGGAGCAGGGGTGAAGCCGGGCACTTGCCCCATTGCTGTGAAAATGTTGTAGTGATGGCGGGTCGTACCGTTTTTCTCCCCCGCTAAAATGCGAAAAGGCGCTACAGTCCTGTGACCGTAACGCCTCATGCATTTCTGCTTGCAGGGTAGCCTCTAGCGGAAAACCTGGACCCGGTTGTTGTCCCTGTCGGCGACAAATGCATGTCCTGCGCTGTTGATGCATAGCGCGGCGGGATAGTTCAGCAGGCCCTCATTCCAGCCGAACCCCGCTTTTCTGCCGCGGAAAGAGCCGTCCAGACCGAGGAGAATGATGCTGCCGCCGTTCTGGTCGGTGACATAGAGAACTCCCCGGTTGTCCGTGGTGATGCAGGTGGGAAAGTTCATGTACTCCTTCAGACTTTTTGACAGGGGAAGAAAGTCGGTTGCCTCCTTGGCCGCGGAATAGACCATTGAGTTGGCGCTGTCGATCAGATAGACGCTCCCGCCACGATCCACTGCGAGATCGGAGAAAAACCCGAATTCTTTCGGAAAGGGAATCTGCCGCAGGTAGTCGCCCTGCGGGTTGAGCACGATCACCCGGCCGGAAAAAATATCAAGAACGAAGATATTGTCCTCCTGGTCAATTTTAAAACTTCTGGGAACAATGGTGGCGCCGGTGTCAGGCGGCACACCTTTCAAGTCGAGATTCCCCGCAAACTGTCCATCTTTTTTCAGGCGGACTATGCGGCGATTCTTACCGTCCAGCGCAAAAATCTCTCCCTGGGAATTGACCTGCACCCTGATGGGATTGGTCAACTGGGAGACCTTGATCTGAGAAGCAAATTCCACAGTGTCAACCTTGACCATGTACTGCAGGAGACGATTATTTCCCGTGTCAGCGATTATCAGGGTATTGTCCGAGCAGGCCACTCCTTCCGGGTTCAGCAGCCCCTGGCCCTCCGCGTCCGCATAAATGGAGACCACCGGCTGAAAGAGTATCGCCTGTTCGGCAAATGATGCGGCCGGGGCAAGCGCCATCAACATGAAAAGAAGTGTGTAGAGCAATTTTATCGGCATTCGCTTACCTCTTGAATTCCTTGTGGCATTTAGTGCACATTTCCGTCTGGGTCGGAGAAAGCAGCATTTTATCGGCGTCCGTGCCGTGTGCCCGATGGCAGCTCTGGCAGGTCACCGTGAGATTCGGATTCCTCGGGTCTTTCGCCTCATCCCCGATGACATGGGTGGAATGCTTCTGCCAGTCATGGCACTCCCCGCAAATATCAATAACAGACGGTTTGTTCAGCAGCAGGCCCTGATTCGATGAATGGGCCAGATGGCAGGCCATGCATGTTCCTTCCTCAACCGGGGGATGCTTGCTTTTTACTGTTTTCAGTTTGTTAATCGTGTCGACATGGCATTTGCCGCACACATCCATAATCGGCCCCGCCAACAGCCCCTTCTGGTCGGAGGCATGGGGATTGTGGCAGTTCAGACAGCCGTTGCGATCGAGCAGAGGCCAGTGCAGACGGTTCTGGGCCAGGGTCTCATTGATCATATTGCTGTGGCAGCCGCGGCACAGTTCAAAGCCGCCGGCCTTCAATTTGAGAGGAGTGGGGGAAGACGGCCCCTCATGGCACTGGTTGCATTTCCTGTTGGCAAAAGGATTGTGCACCTTGTCGTACAGCAGTCCCCGCTGGTTTGAGCCGTGCGGGTTATGGCAGGCGGTGCAGCGCGTGCCCGCCATGGGATAGTTCATATGCTTTTTCTGGAAATTGATTTTTTCCGTGTCGTGGCATTTGATACAGAGGCCTGGCACATTATCCTTCAGCAGTTTTCCGGCGGCGGCCGAAGCGTGGGGATCGTGGCAGTTGACGCACCCCTTTTCCACCGGCGCATGCTTGAACTGCACTGCGGCAATGCGCTCACCCAGGGCCTTGTGGCACTCACTGCAGAGTTCGCTGCCGCCCTTGAGGAGATTGAATTTGAATTTTGCCGCATGGGGATCATGGCAGTTCACGCAGTTGCCGTCGGCGGCAACCTTGTGGGTGCTGACCGGATTGTCGGGGAAGACCTTGGTATGGCAGCGGACGCAGATATCCTTGGGATCTGCGTCCAGAAATTTGTCGTGTGATGCCGCATGGGGGTTGTGGCATCCAACGCAATCCCAGCTCTTGACCGGGCTATGCACAAAGGGATTTTTGAGAATTTCCTCAAAACCGTCGTGGCAGTTCAGGCAGTTTTTGCCCTTGGCACCGGGTTTGAGGTTGAACTTGCCCTCCGCATGGGTCAGAGATTGCCCCCCTAGACAGAGAATAAGAGCAAGGAATGGGATGATGAAATCGGGTCGCCAACGCATGGTTCGTCCTTTTATTTTTTCGTTACTTCATGACACTCCGTACAGTCTTTGGCTGCAAACGGAGGATGAACGTTATCCTTGAAAAACTTGGGGTCCTTGGAAGCATGTGGATTATGGCAGCTCCTGCAGTCGATCACCGCCGGATCGATGTAGATATGGGCGGCGGCAAAGCCCTCATCCTTCAGATCGTGACACTCTCCGCACAAAGGCTGGATCGGCTGGAGCAGCAGTGAGGGCTCGGCCGCGGCATGGGGCTGATGACAGCCCAGACAGTCGCTTTGCGCCGGGGGATGAACCTGCTCTTTTCCCATTTTTTCCTTCAGCTCTTTATGGCAGGCCAGGCAGAGGTCCGGAGTCTCCGCCAGGATCAGCTTGGCCAGTTTGGACTGGTGTGGATTGTGGCACTGGGTGCATTGGTCGGAAATCGCCGGAGCGTGTTTGCTTTTCCCTGCTTCCAGGGTTGCCATCAGCTCATCATGGCATGAGCCGCACAGCGTACCCTGTTTTTCGGTGGTCATACCGATGAAATTGCTGCCATGGGCATCATGGCAGGTCATACACTCGCCATCGCCAAACGGCGCATGGATGTTCTCTTCTCCAGCCCCTTTGATGAGTTTGTCATGGCATTGAGCGCACAATTTCTTGCCGGATTCCTTGAGCAGCTTTTCCTTGTCCGTGCCGTGGGCATTATGGCAGGAATTGCATGTCCCGGTGCTCACCGGCTGATGGGTATAGGTCTTGATGAACTCCGTTTTCTTATCGGAATGGCAGGTGTAACAGACCACATCCATGCGGTCATTGAACATTTTGTCAAAATTGGACCCGTGGGGATTATGACAGGTGGTGCATGTCTCCTCAGTAAAAGCTATATGAACATTTTTGGCCTTTTCCGCTGCTCGGGTTTTGGCGTGGCACTGGAAGCAGAGTTCCTTATCTTCCTTCAGCAGCAGTCCCTTGTTGGCGGCGGCATGGGGGGCGTGACAGGAAAGGCATCCCTTTTCGCTGTCCACTGGTTTATGGCTGACAGCAACCGTTTCCTCCTTGTCGGTATGGCAGGTAAAGCAGACCTTGTTGCCCTGCTGCACCATCAGTTTCGGACTTTCCGAGGAATGCGGGTTGTGACAGGAAAGGCACATGCCTTCCTGGAACGGTTCATGTTGAACGGTGCCTCCTGCCGTCAGGCTGTCGGTCTCGTGGCACTGGGAACAGAGTTCACCGTCCTTCTTCACCGTCTTGAAGGCATCGGTAGAGGTCGGGTCATTGTGGCAGGAATTGCACTCATGATTGGCAACCGGTTCATGGGCGCTGGATTTCAGGAGCTTTGCCTGGGTGGATGAGTGGGGATTATGGCAGATTGTACAGCGTTTGGTCTCCACCGGATACTCGCCGTGGGCTGATTTGAAGGATGACTTGCCCGCGTCATGGCAGGTCAGGCAGAGCGGAACCTCCTCCTTGATCAGGAGATTCTCGGCATCCGAGGCGTGGGCCGAGTGGCAGGTCTGGCAACCTTTCTCCTTAATGGCTTCATGAACATGGCCCTTTTCAAATTTTTCCTTGGCATGACACTGGTAACAGAATTCCCTGCCTTCGGCGTTCAGCAGATGACTCGAATCGGAGGCATGGGGGTTGTGGCATTGGGAACACTGGCCGCGCTGCAGCACGGTGTGAACGTGGGGCTTGTCCATGCCGATGGTGTCCGCCGCATGGCAGTCGAAGCATATCTGATTGCCCTGTTTCTTTAAGATAAGCTTTGCCACAATTCCGTGTTTGAGATGGCAATCCTCACATTTTTTTTCCTTGACCACCGTGTGGACATACTTCATGGAAAGATACTTGTCAGTGAAATCCTTGTGGCAGTCCAGGCATTCCTTTTTGGCGAAGCCAAGCTTTGCAGCGCCGGCCGGCTGACATTCGAAAATGAACACCCCGCACAGGACAGATAGAAACAGCGATAAAAGAATCCATTTCCCTTTTGAGTAAACCATTAGCATTTTTGACCCCACGGCTACGTTTGGATAGTCGGCTTGTTATTTTGCGAGATCGGCGAGATTCTCGATATAAATTTCCACGGTATAGAATTTTTTGAGCTTATCGACCCATTCGTCCAGCGATTGCTGCAACTTCTGCTTGAACACCTTTTCCTTGATGTCATCACTGACATCAGCCAGCTCCTGGGGAACAGGAGCGATGATATCCCCGATTGACAGCACATAAGAGTGCCCCTTGGCATCCGTGTAGATTTCGAAATCTCCGTCCTTGCTGCCGGCCAGCACCTTCTGCAGATCTTCCGGCAGGGTGGTCATGAGCAGCAGTTTGCCCTCAAATTTCAGCAGGCCTTCGGTTTTCTGGTCCAGTTGGCCTTCGGCATTGGCGGCAAGCCATTTAAAGTCGGTACCGGTTTTCAATTTCTGCTGAACCTTTTCAGCATTGGTTTTGTCGTCGAAAACCAGACTCTGGATGCGGATCATGGGCGGGGTTGAATAGGAGGCGATATTCTCCTGGTAATATTGCTTGATGTCCTTTTCATCAATATGGATGTCCGGCAGGACAACCTTTTCGACAAAGGCGCCGAACAGCAGGGATGTTTTATATTCTTCCACGGTGTTTTTGAAGACGTCGGTCTTGTCAATGCCCTGCAGCAGGGCCTCTTTCAGTAAAACCCTGGTGGTCAGAATCTTGTAGAGCAAATCCTCTTTCTGCTGATTCACCTTGCCCTTGCCGAGGGCCTGCTCCACGCCATGGAAAAATTTCTTTTTGAGCTGTTCGGCAATATCACCGACAGTAATCGGCGCTTCCCCCTCAATGGTGCACAGAGGACGTTTGTCCTGCAGCATGTTCTCCAGGCCTGGCTCTTTGGCCTCATAATCGACACTTTTCAGCAAATCCTCATCGATTTTCCCATATTTTTTCTGCAGGGCCTCGATGTAATTTTTTTTGACTGCTTCCTTCTCCCCTTGCAGCACAGAATCCTCAACCCGTTGCTTGGCCTGGACATCGTCCGGATAGCGGATACCTTTAAGTTTCATGACCACGAAGCCGCCCTGGATGGGTATAACCGGGCTTACGTCGTTGGTCTTCATTTTCGCCAGAGCCTGGGCAATCTGCGGCAGCATGTTCGTCTGTTTGAAATATTGGGCCTCGACGGTTCCTGTAGCTGTGCCATCGGCAATCGCCTTGGTGATCACCGCATCAAAATCCTGGCCTGACTCAATTTCCTTTGCCAGCTTTGTCGCCTGCTCTTCTTTTTCCAGCTTCATGGATTGGACGAAATACTCTTTGACTTCCTCTTTGTAGATCCGCTCCACCTCTTTCTGGTCCGGTTTGAGGTCCTTGGTCTGATTTTCAAGCAGCAGGGCGCCCAGGCCCTGTCTGGAGAACTCTTCAATCCGCTGTTGGTAAATGGGCATTTCGTCAAGGCCGATGTTCTTTGCCTCCAACAGAATGAGCCTGGTATTGATGAGGCGCGTCAAGGGCGCTTCGTAGTCGATTTTTGTGGTTTTCTTGACGTCGTCCATGGCCCCGTGGCCATGAAGAGCGTTCAGGGCCTCATTGAATTCTTCCAGGGTGATGGGTTCATCGTTGACTTTAGCGACGATTTCCTTGCCGTCCATCATGGGCAGGAGGGTCCCTGCAGCTTGCGCCCACAAGGCGTTCCCAAGGAAAAGCGTGATTACTGCGCCGATAGATAATGCAATTCGCTTCATGTGATTCCTTTTGCGGTTTTTTGAAAGTTTATTTACGGGCAAGCTCTTACCAATTAGTTAACAATCATTTCAGCTACGGACCGTGCCATCTGCGAGGCCACGTCGTTTGCCGTGGATACCCTGCCCACATCAAAAAAGAAGACACCGTCCGAGCCCTTATTGTAACTTTTTGAAGCCCAGACCATCTCGCGGCTGTTATTGAAAAACATGACCGTGGAGAAATCGACGTAAGGAGAGCCCCATGGGCCCAGGGCATCCTGATAATCGAGAATCTTGCCGGAAAGGATAAGATCCGCGTTCAGGTCGCTGAAGATGGCCGCAGCGTTGGGCAGGGATATACCGTCATCCATGATGACCCTGAAACGGAGCAATTCCTTGAAGACAACCCCTGGTTCCACCACCTGGAAATTCGGCAGATTCTGCAGTTCCTTGACAAAATGGAGCACTATGATTTCGCCGGCATTTTTGCGGTCGCTGAGATTGAAAAAAGGCAGAACAACAATCCCATATTTTCGCTTCTCCTGCGCCAGGGTATCGGAACGAAAGGCAAGTTTCGGGCGGAATTTGTTTTTTGTTCCCGGAATCTCCTGCTCTCCTGCCATGCTTTCCTGCAGCGACGCCATCAGCGTTTGCAGCGCTTTGTCCCGCAACGCATCGACCTGCCCGATCAACCCCAGGCCGAGCAGGCCCGGCGATTCATCTCCGGTCATGCCCACGTTGTCGATCCACCGGATCAGCGGCGGGTCCGATGCTGTGACCAGTCGGCAGGTCAGGGAGATTTTGGGCGGGTACTTCTCCCCATACAGCTCCAGTGAGGTGATGAGCGTCGCCTCCGCCCCGGTTTCCTGCTTCAGGGCCTGGGCCGTACCACCGTCAATGCCGCCCACATTGCGCACCCGGTGGGCGGTCATGAATGTCTCCAGGGTCTTGTCATCCAGTACGGCAAATCCCTGTTGCTGCAGAAGGTTGATCAGGGTCTCGCGGACCTCCTGCAGCGGTGCGGGAATGCCGCTCAGGTTCTGGACGGGAAAAACGGCAAGCAGGGGATGATCGGCTTTATCCGCGTCAGTCTTGTCCGGCTGGTTTTCCATGGCAGCTCCACAGCCGCACAGGAGGACAAGGACGGCGAGAAGGGTGGCGCTCCTAGCTATTAAAAAGTTGATGGATAAGATCAAGCACCGCCTCTTCAGTTATATCATTCATCGGTTGGCCGCCTCCCCCCAGGAGTCGGTCTTGCATGTTGATTCCACCCTTGGTGGTGGAACCTGACCATATTACCCTGCCGGTCTGCACCTCCAT
>Ga0180007_10003905_pt1 | contig 16177 bp, 12 predicted proteins | sample MM_PC_MetaG_FD_121122 | JGI IMG/M metagenome (GOLD analysis project Ga0180007, IMG submission 121122) | Groundwater microbial communities from the Aspo Hard Rock Laboratory (HRL) deep subsurface site, Sweden - MM_PC_MetaG | ecosystem: Environmental > Aquatic > Deep subsurface > Groundwater... | reverse complement strand
TTGAATACTTTGAAATTGGCGGTATTGTTGTGATAGCTGATAATAAGCTCATGCCCTCATCGGCAGAGACAAAAACAAAAATCCTGTCCGGTGAAATTGAGCATTTACAGGCCAGCAGCCTCAGCGATGTGATGAAGCTGGTTCCCGGCCAGCGCTTTGAAAATCCCGGACTGCAGGAGAAAAAACAGGTCTCTATCCGAAACAGTTCCACCGAGACCGATGCTGACCGGAATGCGATGTTCGGAACCCAGGTGGTGATTGATAATATTCCGATGTCTAACAACGCCAATATGCAGCTCGACACCAAAGTCAACACGGGAACCATATCACGAACCACAGAGAGCTCCGGTGTGGATTTGCGGCAGATACCGGCGGATAATATTGAAGAAGTGGAAGTAATTCGGGGAATTCCATCGGCAAAATACGGAGACCTGACCTCTGGAATTATAAAGGTCAAAACAAAAGCAGGACGTATCGACCACCGGTTCAAATACAAGTACAATCTTCAGAACAAAGAACTCAATGTGGGTGGCGGTTTTAAATTGTTTGAACAGTATCTGACCTATAATCTGAACTGGGCCAACAGTGTTCGTGATATTCGCATCGAAGACTATGACTATACCCGCTTGTCCGGCCAGTTATCCCACGATGTCTACCTGTTTAAAAATCTATACCTGATGAAAAACCGGCTGTACTATACCCGCACATTTGACGAGCAGGGATTGCGGAACGGCGATTTGTATTTAACTGAAATCTATAATCGTGACTATATCATCCGCTATAATCATAATAGTCAGTTTATTCTGTCAAGCCATCAGCGTCTGGATCTGAATTATTCTTATAATGTCAATAACCAGAATTCGTATATAAAAAAATTAATTGCCGCCGATAATACCTATATTTCCGATCGTCTGACCGAAGGTACCCAGGAAGGGTTCTATGTGCAGCATTATATTTATGAACTGTGGGTCAAGGGCCGCGCCTATAATCATTATGCAAATCTTGAGTATAATGACCAGATATCTCTGTTCAATCAGGGTCATAAAATCGTTGGCGGTATCAGCTACCGCCTGGAGGGCAACAATGGGCCGGGGCGCAGTTTTGATCCAATGACGCCACCCAGTATTAGTTCCCTGTTTCGTGACCGGCCGCGTTCCTATGATGATATTCCGGAACTGAAAATCGGCAGTTTTTATCTTGAAGATCAGATCAGCGGTTGCCTGGGTCTCGAGTATCAGATCAATATCGGCGCCCGGATTGAGCAGTATGGTTCCGGGGATGGTTTCTTGCCGGATAATCATGGTCTGTTTGTAAATCCCCGTTTTAATCTGATCCTGAAGTTCGGGGAAAACTTACAGTGGCGGACCGGCTACGGCACAACGTCAAAAGCCCCGTCTTTGAGTATGCTTTACCCCAATGATATTTATATGGATATCGACGATATTAACCGCTTTTACACTGCGGATTCCAATCAGGTAGTAGTTTCGACGTATATCTATGATCGATCCAATCCAAACCTGAAAGGCTCGCAGCAGATCAAACGGGAAAGCAGTTGGGATCTGAAAGTCGGTGATCTGGGATTCACATTGACCGGCTATATCAATTCCTTCTATAATGGATTCGCTTCAACCGACGTTCAGACGATCTTTCAATACAAGTATGACTATCCCAACTGGCCGGATACCGCCGAAAGAGTGATGTACGATTCGTTATACACGACATATAATAAGTACAGCAATTCCCAGACCAGTGACAGCCGGGGTGTGGAATTATCGGTACAGACCGCACCGTTTTCACCGCTGGATATTCGGCTGAGAGTGGAAGCGGCCTACAATTTTACCAAAAGCGACAAACAGTATTATGATTTCGCTTCGGTCTACCGGTTTGACAATAACCTTCAGAAATATATTTTACCCTTCTGGAATGTCGTCAACCTGCGCACTGATAACCTGTTGATTAATTATCGGATGGAGTTTAAAATTAAAGACCTTGGAGCGTGGGTTACACTTGAAGCCCAGCAGGTTGTATTTGATCGGGATTGGTATGTCGGTCTGGATGATTCACTGGCTGTTGGATATCTGACGGCTGCTGGTGCGAAAATCATGATTTCTGAGGAGGACCGGAATAGTGACGACTACCTAACCAACGATGCTTATATAAGTTACTGCCGTCCTGTTAAAGATTACCAGTATAATGTAGAAAATCAGAAAAATATCTGGCTCTTTAATCTGCGGGTCAGCAAGGCTCTGTTACGGGGAACCGAAGTGTCATTCTATGTGAATAATATTTTCAACTATCATCCACTGTATCGGCGTCGGCGGGTTTCCGGCAGTTCAACAGATTACATAATGCTGAACCCCGATTTGTACTTTGGAGTGGAATTCAGTGGGAAGGTGGATCAACTTTTTGGTGGACGTCATGGTAAATAAGATATTAAGCAAATTGTTCATTCTAATTTTCTTGATTTGCGGATTAGGTCTGTTTCGTTGTGAAGAGACGGTCAGTCCACCGTCATCGATGCGCCTGAACCTGACGGTGACCGTTAAAGATACGACAGGTTTAAGTATGGAAAATTACGGTACGGAGTTGGTTGACAATGCGACCGTTTATCTGAATTCAGTCTCCTATTATACCAATTATGACACACTTTCCGACTCCACCGGAACGGCCGGTTTTTTCCAGATTTTACCCGATAATTACAATCTCTCTGTAACAAAGCGTATGGTCAGTAATTTTACGAAAGTGTCAATGAACGGATCATTGGTCAATATTGAAGTTTCCGGGGAAGACCAAAATGTAACGATATATGTGCAACCCGCAGTTGCAAGCCAGATGGTGATCAGTGAGTTATATTATAATGGCTCACCACCTCAACCGCCCTACAATATTCCCCAATATTTTCATGATCAGTTTACGGAAATATACAATAACTCCGATGAAATCATATATCTTGATAGTATCATCGTTGCCGATCAGGATTTTGGTCACGCCGATGAAGACTATATCTATGCGGTCCACGCTAACATGTTTCCCGGGACAGGAAAAGATTATCCGTTGTATCCCGGTGAATTTGTCGTATTGGCCCAGGATGCGATTGATCATACCGTCGCCGTTCCGAGTAGTGTGGACTTGTCGGGGGCTGATTTTGAGTACTATGTTGGTGGCGGGGATATTGATCAACCGAATGTGGAAAATATGATAAAAATACATCATAAATACGGGGTTGATGTTCTTTATTCAGTATTTAATAGTGCGGTTGTCTTACTGAAAGTCAAGGACCCTTATGCCTATGGTTATAGTCAGTTTGATTTAATATTATTTCCCAAGAGTGCGGTTATTGATGGAATTGATTACCGGGCTAATTTAGCGGAGGTGGAATATAAGCGGCTGGATGCTTCCATCGATGCCGGGCTGACCGGTGGTTTTGAAGCCTATAAAAATAAATCCGTCCATCGGAAAATTGATACCTATGATGGAAACCGGGTCATTTTAATGGATAATAATAACAGCAGTATCGATTTCCAGGTACTGGATCATCCGACTCCGGGGTATCTGTTCGATGAATAACATGATGAAGATCGGAACCGGCAAGTTTAATTTTAAGACCGCCTTTATTATGGGGCTGCTCAATTTATTGATCATAACCGGATTTGCCGAACCTGCTCATAAGCTTTTTGATCCGTTGTACTTCCACAGCGGTATTCAACTGCAATCTGTTGTCCGGCAATCGACAAGCAATCCCTGCTGGAACGTCCGGGATGATTCAACTTCCACGGTGCGCTATTCATTGCAGTCCGGCTCCACCAATGGTGATTTTCGCCGAATCCTGGATCCGGGACAGATCAATGACAGTTACTGGACGGCATCGGGCTCTCAACGACTTGGTGAAAGAAGCCTGTTTTACGGCAGTTTCAGCTACCGGTTTCAAAATGCTGCTGATAAAATGTGGTCTCATAACCGCCAACCATACAGTGGACTGCTTTTTGTTTTTGCCGACAGTTCCACGGGCGATTGGGAATTGAACGGATTAATGTGGAATGTGGATATCTCCTGGGAATTTATTCGTGATCGGGTGTATGGGGGAATTTCGGCCTTTTATAATGTTGATGAGGAATATCAGGATATCTTTCCAAGACCCAAAGGCAATCACCGGGACATGTTTATCAACACCGGTATTGGTGCTGTATCTTCCACTGATTCACGTCTTGGATTTATGCTGAAATATTATAACATCCAGGAATCATTGAAAACCTCAAAATACAGCCTGGACCAGGAAAAAACCCCGATTTTCTATAAACTCAGAGGCCTGGATACTCCCTTGATTTTCCGTGGACAAACCAGTGAGGAACGACTTTTTTCGATCGACGGATTGGCCTTGTCAATCGACGGAACAGTTCGCAATTTCATTGTCAGTAAAATTGATTTTGCGGCAAACTACGGAAGCTCTGTTGCTGACAATGTGGATGGTGGTGCTTATCCCATCGAACAGGGTAGTTGGGAAGATGAATACGCCAGCTATGCAGTAGAATTGACAATATCGCCAACCCGTAAAACAGATATTATTCTGTATTCCGGCGGTTTGCAGCGGTTTCAAACCGCGATGCATCCCGATCTGCAGCTGGAAATATACAACGAAACCGAACGGCGCCTAAATGGCGGCGTCATCGTAAACCTTGGATCAGGGTCCGGATGGCTTTTGTCACCTTCGGTCGGGATGACCTCACAAATGCTGAAACGGGAGGATACATTCAACGGTATTCTTGATTATTTTCCTGGTACACTTTGGAAATACTATTTGCTGATCGATACACCGGATCGGGGCTACATTGATTTTAAACTCGGTTTAGGACTGGATGTTTATACTGCCGGAGAAGCCGAAGTGTTTATCCCGAACAATGTTGGATTTTATTATCGATCAGTGACCGCAATCGATGAATTGTATTACGGATTGGATTATACGGCGTTTCGGTTTGCGGAAGCGTTATCCTTTGGTCAGAAACGACGGTATTCCGTTGAATTGGAATACCTGCGGTTAATACCCGGAAATTCACAATTTTTTAATTATACCTTTCGGGATCAATTACAACTGAATTTTATTGTCGAAGACTTGGTCAGATTTACGAAATAATGGAGAAACAATGAAAATGAAGCGATATATACTGCTATTACTTACTGCAGTAACTCTAATACAGGCCCAACCTGAAATAATTAATCCAATCCGGACGATGAAATCCTCTTTTGCGATTATTATTGACGAAATCAGTTATTCCAAAGCGGAAAAAGCAGTATTGACTTACCGGGATGCTATCGAAGCAGATGGATTATCAACATACATCATGATAATTGGCGCAATTAATCCTGATGAACTCCGTGGTAAAATTATTGATTTGAAAAACCTTGATCCGAAACTGGAAGGGGTTGTGTTTATCGGCGATGTTCCGATTCCCATGATTCGTGATGCTCAGCATATGGCGTCGGCATTCAAAATGGACCAGGAGCGCTTTCTCTTCAAACGGTCATCGATTCCGTCCGATCGGTTCTATGATGATTTTGACCTGGAATTCAAGTTTCTGGAGCAGGATACGAGCAATACCCTGCTGTATTACTATTCCCTGACCGCTGAATCGCCCCAGAAAATCGAACGGGAGATTTACTCGGCCCGGATTCGTCCGCCATTCACCGGTGAAGAGAAATATGTCCGGCTGGGAAAATATCTCAACCGTGTTGCAGATCAGAAACAGCAAGTGAATATGATGGACAATCTGATGAGATATTCCGGTCATGGTTATAATTCCGAATCCCTCAGTTCCTGGGAAGCTGAGGCGCTTACGTTGCGGGAACAGTTTCCGCAACTGTTCGTCCCCGGCGGGACATTTACGTCGCTGGAACACTCCATGGCAGACGATATGAAAACCAGGATAATCAATGAACTTCATAAACCGGAACTGGATATGGTGATATTCCATGCCCACGGCGGCGTGGAGGCTCAATATTTTTCTGGATATCCGGAGGCGTCGAGTATTGACCAGAATGTCGATGCGATCAAGATGTTTGTGCGGAGCAAACTCCGGCAGGCCCAGCGCAGAAAGCAATCAGTTGAGGATGCTAAGACTTATTATATGGAAAATTACGGATTACCCGAAGCCTGGTTTGAGGGTGTCTTCGATGATTCGGTGATCGTTGCCGATTCCATTTATTCCGCCAATCTGGATATGGACATCAGTGATGTGTCGCTTTTTAAGCCCGGTGCGGAACTGATCATATTTGATGAATGCTTCAACGGTTCATTTCAAAAAGATCGGTATATTGCCGGTGAATATGTGTTCGGGCGTGGAAGTGTCATCGCCGGAATCGCTAATTCGGTGAATGTCAAACAGGATTTATGGGCCGATGAAGGTCTGGGGTTGCTTAATTACAATGTCCGAATCGGGCAGTGGCACCAGGACCGTAATTATCTGGAAAACCATATCATTGGCGACCCCACATTTCGATTTAATAATCCGGCCCAAAAAGACTGGAGCCTGATTCTTCAGGGTAAACGCGACAATCTGCGTTTTTGGCAAAAAATGCTCAAAAGTGAAGATGTCTCAATCCGGGCATTGGCAATTAATAAAACTGCCGGGTTACAACAAACCGGCATAGAAGAGCTAATGCTTAATATGTATAAAACCGATCCGTCGTTTCTGGTACGTTTAGCCGTTCTTAAAGAGCTGGCGGCTACCCGGTCGGTTCAATTTGAAGAAATACTGTTCAGTTCCGTCAATGACCCCTATGAACTGATCCGGCGTTTTTCAGTCCAGTGGATGGGAGTCGTTGGCCGGGAAGATTATTTGCCCGTACTGGTAGATGCCGTTATTTTCGATCCCTCAAACCGGGTTACTTATACGGCGAAGTCGGCAATTGAAAAAATTGCACCCGATAAAGTCTACCCTTACTTTGAAAAAGCCATACAACAACTACCGGAGCTGACCGCCAATAGTGAACTCCTGACCAGAATGGAGCAATCCTTTCAACGCTCGACTGCCCGGTTACGGGAAGAGGTGATTCCCGAATTGACAACGGATACCTTAAAACTGAAAACCCGGATCGGTTCAGCCCGCATGCTGCGGAATTACCAGTTTCAGGAAGCCCTGCCGGTATTGTTATCGGTAATGCTGGACGAAAGTGAAGATGCTCAGCTGCGGGTTGTGGGTATAGAAGCGGCAGGCTGGTACACCTTCAGTCACACCCGGAAAGATATTTTGGAAGCTTGTGAAACACTTCTAAAACGCTCAGAAACACCGGCTGATGTAAAACATGAAGCACTGAAGACAAAAAAACGAATCATAGTAGGCTATAACGATCCTGTGAATCCATAATATTTTCGCGGAAAACATTGTGGCTGTCCCAAAAGTAATATTTTCACCCAAATCAGTCATATTGAGCGTAGTCGAAATATCTCTTTATCGTCAAAGAGATCCTTCGGTTTCACTCAGGATGACTTCATTATCTGACTTTTAGGACTGTCACCAAATTAAATTTCACGGAATTAATCCAGCAGATACATCAGATTTTGCTGTTTTAAATAGGCCTTCAGCTTTTCCTGATCTTCATCCGGTAATCGATCCATAATTACGTTTGGCAGAATATGCGGAGGCTGGCTTGGTTTCGCAATTCGCCAACCCCAGGGAGTTTTTTCCAGTTCAAAACGTACAATTTTTTTCTCAGATCCAAAGACAAGGTACGGTCCATGTATATTTTGGGTTATCCAGGCAACTAGATCATAGGATACTTCACAGACTGCCTGACTGGAATCTATCAGAGCAGAGCCAACTTTATATCCTGATATCAGCATGGCCTGATCCCAACCAGAACCTATTGGGTGCAGCTTTGCTGTAGCGTACCATGGATTACTGCGCATGAAATCACCGGCAGCGTCGCGTTTTAGATATTCATTGATAAGTTTACCGGGATCGGGATGATGAAACTCTTTTACAGGACCATTATAATTATATTCCTCCCAATCTTCTTCTGTCATTGGTATAAAGCGGATAGCAACTCCCCCGCCAGGAGCAAGCCTTAAGATCATACTATCACGATTAAAAAGAGGTATTTTTTTACGAATCCTGATCGCCAACGGATTTTCTTGCCAGTTGGCATTGGCGTCATCTTCATATTTCTCCATGAAGTATCTTTTTTTAGAATCCAGAAAATCCAGTTTAACTTCCAGTGTCCTACTGTTTTCATCGGTGACGCTGCCCAGATACCAGTCATCAGAATTTCTATCTTTGCGAACAATAGTGAGATAATCACCGATTTCGGCATTCAGGACTCTTGTCTCTTCCCAGTCCACCGGAACATCACGGATGAATTGAAACGCATCCATCTGTTTTTCGTAATTTTCCGGGAAATCAGCGGCCATGTGCAGTGGACTGTAAATGATCACATAGTACGCCAGCATTTTTGCCAGGGTGGCGTTTATCCGGTTGTTGGGTTGGCATTCTTCATAAAACAGATCCACAATGCCCGGTGTGAAATCCATGGGGCCGCTAAGCAGGCGGGTAAAAGGTAAAATGGTCATATAATCCGGCGGGTTGCCGCCGTCGGGACTCCAGGCGTCATACTCCATCCCCCGGGCGCCTTCCCGGGTCATCATATTGGGCCAGGTGCGCCGGATGCCGGTGTCTTTGATCGGTTCGTGGACATCCAGCATGATGTGGTATTTGGCAGCAGTTTCGATGACTTTCCGGTAATGCCGGACCATGTATTGTCCGTGATGCCATTCTTTTTGCATATCACCGTTTTCATCGATTCGTTTGATGGTCTGCCCATGACCGACGTAGCCGGTTTTAATTGTATTTATACCGTGTTTTAAACAAAATGCGAAAGCATCTTCCATCTGGCGTTCATAGTTCAATACATCGGCGCCAGTCTCATGGTGTCCGATGATTTTGACACCTTTGGATGCAGCGTATTGAGTTACCTCGTCAACATCATAATCGGGATGGGGTTGGGTAAAGTTGAAAATACTGCCGTTTTGAATCCAGTCGCCGTCCCAATCAACATTCCAGCCTTCCACCAGTACTCCGTCGAATCCGTAATTGGCCGCAAAATAGATGTATTTTTTAGCATTTTCCGTGGTCGCACCGTGTTTTTCACCGGAACCCCAGGTCGATTTCCCCAGATGCATTTCCCACCAGATGCCCACATATTTTTGCGGTGTGATCCATGCCGGATCGTCAATTTTGCACGGCTCGTTGAGGTTTAATATCAGGTAAGAGGTGATCAGGTCACCGGGAGATTCGGCAATTTGCAGAGTCCGCCAGGGAGTTTGCATCGGGGTCGATGCCTTGACTTTCGTTCCGTCGGACCAGGGGTACAGATCGCAGGTTAGTTTTGTTCCTTCAACTCTGGCCAGTGCCATACTGGAATAATCCGTAAGATTGGCCTCATGGAGTGATAAATACAGACCATCATCGGTTTCGAGTGTGAATGGTGTATGTACGGTGTCAATTTCACTGAGTTTTGTCTCGTTGAATAAAAACTCATAACGATTACCCTGGTATGCGCCGATCCACCAGCAACGATGATCGCCCGAGAAATTGAATTCTGTCAATTCATCGGTGATTTGAAAGGCGTTCAGGTTCTCCTGCTCAGGAAGTTCATAGCGAAAGCCGATGCCGTCATTAAAGACCCGGAAGATCAGATTCATTTTCCGAAAGGGTTTGGTTTTTTCCTGAAGGCATAATTTCATTTCATTGTAATGATTGCGAATGTCTTTAACTTCGCCCCAGGGCTGGGTCCAGGTTTCATCAAAAGTGCGATAGTGAGTGTTATTAATCTGAAAATTGCCATCCAGGGGCGGTTCATCCTTAAAATGGAATCCGAGTCGGGAATCTTTAAGAATTACTGTAGAATTATGGTGAAACGTGTAGTAGGGAACTCCGGAAACCAGTTTGAATTGGATTATGATTTTCCCGTCCGGAGAATGGACAGTCTGATCTGTTTTGCTTCCGCAACCAAGCAGAAAAAACAAAAACAGAAAAGGGATGATAATTGCCGGTTTTTTCATAATATGTGCCTAGTTAGGGATAATTTTCAACTGATCATTTTAATGGATTCTTCAACAATGCAAAATATAAGAAAGTCTGCCATTGAATTCTATTACAGAATCACATAACAGAATTATTGCATACGATTTCCAATATGCCGGATGTCGGTGTTTAAAAACGGAGAGGGGACTTTATTCTGTCCGAAATCATGCTTGTGACTGGTACATGCAATACATAACCAGCCACGCAGTTCCGTGATGATCATTGATATTCTGGGATTGGAAAAAGTGTTGTTTTCGATGTCACTGACATTGTCGAATTTGATAACATGAGGCAATAGAAAAAACCTCTTTCCCTTTACATAATATCCCGGTCATGGAAAGTCTAATTGCCTGGAATCATTTACACATTTTTAGCGTTTTTATCTTTTTTTTCTTTTCTTTTTTCTTTAATGCTTTTTTGCGGTTTTTTCTTATCTTCCGAGCTTCTTTTGTCTTTTCCTTTTGCCATTGAAAACCTCCAATCTGATTATAATATAATAAGTTCTGAAAAAATAACCAAGCATCTGCAATTGTCTTGACAATCTGTTTGTGGAGGCACTGCATCTCCTTCAGGACATTTTTGCAGGTATTTCAGTATAGTCCCGATGGAGCCGGAGGTTTTTCATCGCACAGGTTGTGCTGCAAGACAAAAAACGAATAGAATTGGCCCTAATAAGCGCATTAGTTATCTTTTGTGTTTCGGTTTGAGCGTTTCAAGGTGATTCAGGGGAACCCAGCCCCGGCAGCCATCGGATTTTTCGGACATTCCAAAACCGTTCATAATTTCAGAAACAGTAATGATCTCACCCGGTTCAATGACCAATTCCCGGGCATTGTAATCCCGGTTTAATATTCCCCGGTTTTCGGTAATCTCAAGAAACTGTTTGGGGGTCCAGGCCTTGCCGCCATGATCGCTTTCACACCATACCCAGTCTTTCCAGTCCGGGTCATCATGGAATTCTTTACCAATTGTGACCTGCTCACCGTTTTTGAAGAAGATTGAGTCCGGGTATGGAGACTGATAGGATTTAACAACACGATAGAGTTTGGTTTTCATAAAGTTTATTTTACATGTTTATGATTTATTTTTCAAGAACAGGTTTCTGATTTCCGTAAAAACACGTATATTTTCTTCAATGAATAAACCATCAGACAGTCAGGAAGGCGGTATTTATGGAGATTAAAACACGACGGGATTTTATTAAAACCCTTGGCGCCGGTGCTGTGGCGGCATCGTTGCCATCATGGATTTACTCCTGTGCGCCGGGGAAAAAGAAACCGAATATCCTGTTTATTATGAGTGACGATCATGCGGCCCACGCTATCAGTTGCTATGGCAGTCAGGTCAATCAAACGCCCCAGTTGGACAGGCTTGCCAGCGAAGGGATGCGGTTCGATAACTGTTTCTGTACCAACGGTATCTGTGCTCCCAGCCGGGCATCCATCCTGACCGGCAAGTACAATCACCTGAACGGCATGCTGGACAACAAACTGGAATTTGACGGCAGCCAGCAGACGCTCCCGAAATTGCTGAAACCGGCAGGCTATCAGACGGCGATGATCGGGAAATGGCATTTGAAAAGTGAACCCACGGGTTTTGATTATTATAAAGTAGTTCCCGATCAGGGAAAATATTTCGATCCGCTGTTCCGGGTAAAAGGCAGCTGGCCCGATACAATTGAAGAAAAAGGGTATGTGACTGACATTATTACCGACGAGGCGATCCGGTTTATGCAGGCTGCTAACCCAGAAAAACCCTTTTTGCTGATGTGTCACCACAAAGCGCCCCATCGGCCCTGGATGCCCGACCCCAAACACTGGGAGCAATTCAAAGACCGGGAGATTCCCGAACCACCGACCCTGTTTGACAATTACGCAGGAAAAACGGAAGCCGTTAAGAATGCGGAAATGACCCTGGAGCGGCATATGCACCCTATGGATACCGGCGGGCTGACGGCACCGGAGAATCTGAGCGGGCAAGATCTGGTCCGTTGGCGCTATCAGCACTATATGCGGAATTATCTGGCCTGTATTGCTTCGATTGATGACAATATCGGACGCATTCTGGATTTCCTGAAAACGAGCGGGCTTGAGGAAAATACAATAGTTGTTTATACTTCGGATCAGGGCTTTTTTTTGGGTGATCATGGTTGGTTTGACAAGCGTTTCATGTATGAAGAATCGCTTAGAATGCCATTGATCATCCGGTATCCGGGAGTCGTTCCTAAGGGGCAGGTGAATGAGGATATGGTTTTGAATGTGGATTTTGCACCGACGTTTCTGGATTTTGCCAATGTGGCTATTCCCGAGGACATACAGGGTGAAAGCTTCCGTAAAATTCTGCGTGGCCGGACATCGAAAAACTGGCGACAGTCCGCCTATTATCATTATTATGAATACCCGGCCTGGCATATGGTCGATGCCCATTACGGCATCCGTACCAATCGGTACAAACTGGTTCATTATTACGGTTACACTGACGAATGGGAATTTTTCGACCTGCAGGAAGATCCCCGGGAAATGGATAATTGTTACAATTCACCGGATTATCAGAACCTTATCAGACAGTTAAAAGAAGATCTTTATGATCTGCAGAAAAAATACAAAGTCGAGAAACCGGTTCCGAAGCAGATTGAAAAATCCGAGATCTCGCTGTTTTAAGGAAATTTTACTGAATAATTGGTTTGAATAATAGTAAACCGCTGTCCAATATTCTAATCAAGCCGGCTGGCCCCGACTGCAACCTGGCCTGTGATTACTGTTTTTACCTGGACAAAACAAAGCTGTTTCCCGAAGAGCCCAAACACCGGATGAGTGGAGATATTCTGCGGGAACTGATGCGGCAGATAATGGAACAGGGAACCCGGCAGATTTCCGTTGCCTGGCAGGGGGGCGAACCGACGTTGATAGGAGTGGATTTTTATCAGAAAGCGGTTGAATTTCAGAGCCGGTTTGCTGCTGGTAAAATGATCGGAAATTCACTTCAAACAAACGGCCTGCTGATCGATGACCGGTGGGCGTCATTTTTACGGAAAAACAATTTTCTTGTTGGTCTGTCCATCGACGGGCCGCAATATATTCATGACCATTACCGCAAAGATCGGGGCAACAAGGGCAGCTGGGAGAGAGTCGTTGCTGCAGCAACCCGTATGCTTGAAAAAGGGGTAGCCGTCAATGCGTTGACTACGGTCAATGCGTATTCTGTACATTACCTCGATGAGATTTATGATTATTTGAAAGCAGTGGGTTTTCGTTATTTGCAATTTATTCCGATAGTCGAGACTTCCGAAGATGGCCGTGGGGTTGAATCGTTTTCCGTTGGTCCTAAGGAATACGGGGAGTTTCTGATACGGCTTTTTGATTGCTGGCTGGCGGACTTCCAAAAGGGTGAACCAACAACGTCTATCCGGCATTTTGAGTCGCTGTTTTTTCGATATGTGGATATGCAGCCACCGGACTGCACACTGATGGAATGTTGTGGATCCTATGTCATTGTGGAGTACAATGGAGATGTTTACGGTTGTGACTTTTTTGTTGAACCAGCCTGGAAACTTGGTAATATCATGGAAGACCGGTTGATTGATCTGTTAAATTCACCTGCTCAGCAGTCGTTTGGGAATCACAAGGCTGAGCTCCCTAATAAATGTACAAAATGCTCTTGGTTATCTTTCTGTTTTGGAGGTTGTCCGAAGGACAGATTCCGTGACAGCCGGACGGAAGGGTTGAATTATTTCTGTGAATCGGTAATATTGTTTCAGGAATATGCAGATTCCCGTTTTCGTCGGTTGGCGGAAGAATGGCGGCAGAAGAATTTAAACTAATTTATCAAAGAAGATTGTACTGTTGGACAATGACAGGGCAGGAACTGTCTGGTCTGACTACCATTCAGGCAAGTTGGTTTTTTTGACATCTCGCATTTCTTTGAGAAACCGAGTCAGCCTGTCTCTGGCGAACTGCAATTCCGGTTTGGTCTGGAATTCCTGCAGCATGCGCCGACGAATGCCAGCACTGTCATCTTTGATATGCAGCATACTGTATAACTGGCCCCCGGTCGTTACCTGAGCAACGCGCCAGTTCCGGTTGCTGCCGGCCCAAATGCCCCGCCAGCGTAAATAATGTTTTCCGCCGCCGGCTGTTTCCAGTTCCCAGGATCCGGAATCGGTCAGGTTCTGAAATTGTGATTTTGGAATATTATTTGATTTTTCATACATAACTACCTTCAGCGCTTTTTTTATTAATCAGGTCGTGTCTGAATACTTTTTATCCGACAAAACCGGCAATCAAAGAATCAAAGAGAAATACGCACAACAATAAAATAAGCCAATTATTTCCGATTAGACCGAATTACCACATTTGCATAAATGTTAAGAAATATTTTTCAGGAGGTCAACATTTTTTATCGGGACGACCCTTTTACTCGAGTTTCCGTCATCATGTGAGAGGCATAGACATTTTAGTTTAAATTCAGAGAAAATCATCTCTGATTAAAATGTGTTCGCCCGTTGATAAAAATTAAAATACCCAGCGTTAGCCAGACGATCTATGTTGTGTGAGTGATCGATCGGGACGACCCACGGCTTAAAAGAACGTAGGGCACTCGTCGACAAAACTATCTTTGATCCGGTGGGTTGGACGGTGGTTAAATCAGTGCTCATTTATACTGGCTATCAAGCAATAAAAAAGCCCGGTTTGCGGTCGGGCTTTGATCTAAATTACTGAGCGGCTATGCGTTACCAATCACGGTTTTTAACTCGGCTTTGTATTTCATCACTAAATTTTAACAGGTCATCTTCCTTTAACATTCCATATTTATACATCAGACACATGTGAAACACCATGTTTGATCTTGAATAATCGTCTAAACAATCAATGAGAATTTTTCTTTCTTTCTCTATTTTATCTCTGGCATCCCAAAATCGGTCTGTTTCACTTTTACCATCAGCCTCTAAGATCTGCTTGATTTCTATATTTTTCTCTTTCAGGTATCGCTCTCTTAGATCGAGAATCATTTTACTGTATATTTTCCAGTCTTTTTCCATTTTTCCCCTCGTTTTATCATTTAACGAATAACAGATCTGCTACGCTGAATGGAAAATAACAATTTAATTGCTTATTCTCAAATCCTCTGAAAACCCTAAACCTAAAATTCATCGAACATCTTTCGCTGATAGGCACTCGCAATGGTTAGCACCTGATTTTTAATAATCTAAAGGTAAAAGACGATGTCCTTCAAAAATCGTTAATATCTGAATCTCTTTATTAATATGTCGATATACAATTCTGTAGTTCTTATAGATTAACTCTCTGATACCTGGATCAGATAACTCTGGAACCATACGTCCCATATCAGGATTTTTAATGAGATATTCGCATTTATTTATGAGTATGTCTGTAAACTCTATCGCCTTAGATGGATTATCCTCTGATATATAATTCTCGATTTCGATAATATTTTCTAGGGCTTCGCGTGTCCAGATTATTTTCATATTGTGCTTTTTCTGACTTCCTGAATTTTCTCTTTTAATTCGGAAGTTGGAAATATATTTCCGGCATTAATGTCCTGAATTCCTCGATTTATAGATTCAGTAAATATTTTATTATAAACGAGTTTATCATATTCCTCAGGTGTTATTAATACACCGGCAGGTCTACCATTTTGTGTTATTACTACGGGGTGATTTTTATCCCTGATGCTTCTTAACCATTTTGATATTCCGGTTTTAAATTCGCCAACCGGGATGATATCTTGTGAAATATTTATTGTTCTCATATTACCTCCTAAATAACCCATATTACGACCATAATATAGGTATATATTTCGACCTTGTCAATTATTAAGTGCTAACGATATCTATGTTACCTCAACAAATAATAACATTTCCAGAAGGGTAGGACGAAGACAAATACAGGGTTGCCTCACCGCTTATGTAGCCGGTTTGCTTTGTTGTAGCCAGTTTTGTGTGAGATGTTTTCCGGGAAATCTTAGCCCAAGTTTAACACAGAACAGGAAAAAGTGTTTAATATTTTAATATCTAAACTCGTAACATATTGTTATTATTGAATTGGGGTTTTGCAAGTGTGAATGTAGTGACCATACATATGTAT
>Ga0180007_10003903_pt1 | contig 16186 bp, 14 predicted proteins | sample MM_PC_MetaG_FD_121122 | JGI IMG/M metagenome (GOLD analysis project Ga0180007, IMG submission 121122) | Groundwater microbial communities from the Aspo Hard Rock Laboratory (HRL) deep subsurface site, Sweden - MM_PC_MetaG | ecosystem: Environmental > Aquatic > Deep subsurface > Groundwater... | reverse complement strand
GTCACGAAAGCTTGAGAGCTATTATGGACGCAGTCCAGAATTGTTTGCAAGCCGCGCCCCCATCTTTTTTTAAAAGCCTCTGCCGGTGCAGCTATTTATTGCATTCAAATTAGGAAACGGTATTAAATAAAGTAGTGCGGGATTCAGCTTTGCTCAGGCAAAGTGGACAGAATACATCTTTATCGGGATCAATAGGCGTCATTCCCGCGAAGGCGGGAATCCATCTTCATCTCTCTTCGCACCACGCATGTCGAATCGTGAATGACGATGCCACGCGGCGGAAGGTTAAAAGAGGGAAACGAAAGCCAACAAAAAACCCCTTCGCGGGAAGGGGTTGGTGTCGGTAGCGCCGCAGGTCAGGGCTTAGATGCCCATGATGTTGTATCCCGAGTCTACGTAGATGACTTCGCCGGTGATGGCGCGGGACAGGTCCGAGGCCAGGAAGAGGCCGGTCTTGCCTACGTCTTCCTGGATGATGTTGCGGCGCAGGGGGGCGCGTTCCTCGATGGTGGCCAGGATGGTCTTGAAGCCGGAGATGCCGGACGAGGCCAGGGTCTTGAGCGGGCCTGCGCTGATGGCGTTGACGCGGATGCCGCGTTCGCCCAGATCCATGGCCAGGTAGCGTACGCTGCACTCCAGCGCGGCCTTGGCCACGCCCATTATGTTGTAGTGGGTGATGACCTTTTCCGCGCCGTAGTAGGTCATGGCCATGATGGAGGCGTTGTCGGTCAGCAGATGCTCATAGGCCTTGGAAATGGCCACCAGCGAGTAGGCCGAGATGTCCATGGCCAGATGAAACCCTTCGCGGGAGGTGTCTACATAGCGGCCCTTCAGGTCGTCGCGGTTGGCGAAGGCCACGGAATGGACCAGGATGTCGAAATTGCCCCATTTCTCCTTCACCAGTTCTGCGGATTCGGCGATGGCGGCATCGTCGGCCACGTCGCACTGGAACATGAAGTCGCTGCCGAGTTCCTCATGAATGGGCTCGACTCGTTTCTTGAGTGCCTCTCCTGCGTAGCTTAGGGCGATGGATGCTCCGTTGTCCTTGAGCTCCTTGGCAATGGCGTAGGCGATGCTCTTGTCGTTGGCCACGCCGAAAATCAGGGCTTTCTTCCCTTGAACGAGCATGGATTTTCTCCGGTAATGTTTGCGCCTTACGGCAATTGCAAAGGGGAACCCGTCAGCAGTTCAAAGGCTTCCAGGTATTTTCTCTGTGTTTCGGCGATGACCTCGGCAGGCAGCGCCGGGGGCGGTGGGGTATTGTCCCAGTCCGTGCTGCTCAGCCAGTCGCGCAGATACTGCTTGTCGAAACTTGGTTGCGATTGACCCGGGACGTACTTGTCCGCAGGCCAGAAACGGGAGGAATCCGGGGTCAGGACCTCGTCGATGAGCAGGATGTCCTTTTCGTTCAGCCCGAACTCGAACTTGGTGTCGGCGATGATGATGCCGCGCTGTGCGGCCAGATCGCGCCCTCGTGAATAGATGGCCAGGGACAGCTCCTGTATCTTTTTGAGCAGCCCGTCACCAATGCGGGATTTGGCGTCAGCCAGGGTGATGTTTTCATCGTGAGCGCCAAGATCAGCCTTGGTGGATGGGGTGAAGAGCGGATTTTCCAGTTTGTCGGAATCAACCAGTCCGGTGGGCAGTTTGTATCCGCACACTGATCCGGTGGCCTTGTAGTCTTTGAAGCCCGAGCCGGTCAGATAGCCGCGCACAATGCACTCGATGGGCAGGGGCTTTGCTTTTCTCACCACGACCGCGCGGCCTTCCAGTTCGTCCTTATAGGGGGCGAGGGCGGCAGGGAAATCGCGTACATCCGTGGCCAGGAGATGATTGGCGGCCAGATCCTTGAACGCGTCCATCCAATAGAGTGTGATCTGGTTCAAAACCACGCCCTTGTAGGGGATGGGCTCATTCATGATCACGTCAAAGGCGGACATGCGGTCCGTGGTCACGATAAGCAGGGTCTGTGGGTCGATTTCGTAGATATCGCGGACTTTTCCGCGAGAGACGAGCGGAAATTCACGGATTTTTGTTTTGGTAACGATTTTCATGGGTTCTCCAAACGGTGTTCGACGCTACGGGCATGAGCTTCCAGTCCTTCCAGGCGGGCCAGACGGGCCACCTTGGAACCGTGATTGTTCATGTAGACTTGGTCAGTGCAGATCAGGCTTGTTTTTTTGCAAAAAGTGTCCACCGACAAGGCTGATGAAAAGCGTGCCGTGGAAAGAGTTGGCAGTACGTGGTTTGGTCCCGCAAAGTAATCGCCTACGGGTTCGGGGGTGCTGTGTCCCATGAAAACGGCCCCGGCGTTGCGCACCGATCCGATCCAGGCCCAGGGGTCGGCCACGCTCAGTTCAAAATGCTCGGGCGCGAGGCGGTTGATGAGATCCATGCCCATTTCAAGATCGGGAACATGTATGAGCGCACTCCACTCGGTCAGGGACTTGGACGCTATTTCCTGACGCGGCAGCGCGGAGAGCTGCACGGCAAGTTCCTTTTTGACCTCTGCCAGGAGCTGCTTGTCCGCGGAAATAAGGATGCTTGAAGCCAAGGGATCGTGCTCGGCCTGGGAAAGCATGTCGGCGGCCAGCCATTTCGGTTTGGCGGTGGAGTCCGCGAGGATGGCGATTTCGCTCGGCCCTGCGATCATGTCGATGCCGACCTGCCCGACCAGCAGGCGTTTGGCCGTGGTCACGAAAATGTTGCCCGGCCCGGCGATGACGTCGACTCTTGGGATAGTCGGGGTTCCGTAAGCCAGGGCCGCTATGGCCCAGGCCGAACCGCACATGAAAATGGTGTCGATCCCGAGGATCGCGGCGGTGGCCAGGATGTAGGGGTTGAGCGTGCCGTCTTTGCGCGGTGGGCTGACCACGCAGATGGCCCCCACCCCTGCTACCTGCGCCGGAATGGCGTTCATGAGCAGGCTCGAAACCAGCGGAGTCTCCCCGCCTTGACCGCCGGGCACGTACAGCCCCGCGCGGTCCACTGGCCGCACGAGCTGGCCCAGTGTGGTTCCGGGGGCGGGGGTGGTGATCCAGGAATTCTGCTTCTGGCGCAGGTGAAAATCGCGGATGTTGGCGGCAGCTTCGCGGATGATGGTCGCGTCCTCTGCGGGTATCAGTTCCAGGGCGCGGCTGATATCGGCCTTGGGCACGACCAGTTGGGCCGCGTTCAGCGACGGGCAATCAAAGCGCCGGGTGTATTCGGCCACGGCTTCGTCACCGCGTTTACGAACCTGGGCCAGAATGTCTCGTACCGTAGGCTCGACATTGTCCTCGCCCGCATCACGGCGCGCCAGCCAGGACGCGATGGCGGTCCAGTGATTGGGTGACGTATATTCAAGAAGTCTCAAAGGCATGAATGCTCTCGCATGGGTTCGCTGTGGGGTGATTGACGGATTAAGGCATGGATTCCCGCCTTCGCGGGAATGACAAGAAAAGGCGTCCACACCTCTGTCATTCCCGCGAAGGCGGGAATCCATCCCTTGTCCCAGGGAGTCGCTTGCGAATCAACGAAAAAAAAGTCTATGCCCCGAACCCCCCAAAAGTCAATTCCTTCATCAGGCGTGAAGTGCCGTCCGCACGCTTCACCACTCATGAAGGCCGCTTACAAATAAAAAAGGGCCGGAGTTTTGCGTCTCCGGCCCCCATGGCGTCAGGTGTGAAAACCCGAATTAGAACTTGTAAGAGAAGCCGACGGTGGCGAAGTAGGAAGCGTCTTCGCCATCAACACCATCAAGGTCAGGAGCAAAGTAACCCAACTCGTTAATAGCGGCCAAGTTTTCGTAGATCATGTACTTGTTGACAACGTAAACTTCCCAAGCGGAATCCTTTTCATCGAAACCAACGCCAGCGTCCTTGTCGGAAGTGCCTTCAGCGTAGGCAATGGTCAGGTTGTGTGACAGCTTTTCAACAAAGGTGATGTCTGTGAGCTTGAGGCCAACAGCCCAAATGCCAGTGCCGTCGGAACCAACACCCAGTGTGTCGGTTGCAAATCCATCAGAAGCGCCGGTGCTGAAAGCGCGAGCGCCGCCCAGGTAGGGAGTCAACTCCCAGCCTTCAGCCAGTGTCGGCAGCAGGTTGTCTTCATTCGCGTCATCGCTTGCGCCAGTGGCGTAGATGCCAAACACGGTAGCGGTCAGCATATCCATGTTATAGGATGCAGCCAGAGCGGCGTACCAGCCATCAGTGTCATAGTCGTCGCTTTCGCCCTGTCCGTAGATCAGGTCAGCAGCAAAGGTCAGAGGATCGAATAAGGTCAGAGCAGCGTTGGCACCCAACACCCATACGGTGGAATCGTCAGCGGGGTTGTAGGAGCGGGTGGAGTTCTGACCCAACCAAGCATATGCAAAGTAAGGAGTCAGAGCAAAGCCGTCCAGGGTGATGGGGGCGGCCAGGAAAGCCATGTCCGCATCGTCCTTGCTAACGTTACTTGCAGAAGAAAGTTCATAGTTGTCAGTCCGATCGGTGCCTCGGGTGTAGCCTACGGTCAGGCCAAACATTTCGTTGATGGGTGCGCTTACAATCAAGGCCGCGCCGTCATCATCGAAAACCGGGTTGCCGAAAACGCTAGGCAGAGAGATTGACTGGAGACCAGCCTTTACGTTGATGGTGGTGTCCGGGAACATGAAATCCATATATGCATGCTTGACGCGCATGATATCAGTTCCGTCAGTACCCCAATCACCGGCAGCGCCCTGGCCCCAGTCGGTGTTCATTTCCAGGCCCAAGACAGCCTTGAGGTTTTCGCTGGCCACGAAGTCGAAGTATACCCGCATGCGCTGGGTGGTGTAATAGTTGTCGGCGTCACCTGTGTCGGAATCAAAATCCCGAAGATTGGCGGACCACAAGCCATAGACGTCCAAGTTTCCCTTCACTTTCAGTTCGGTGGCGGAAGCGCTGGAGGCAACGCCAAACAGCATGGCTGCCAGCAGTGCTACGAGTGCAAAACGTTTCATTTACTTTCTCCTTTTGCTTTGTGCTAAATAACCCTGACGCTCAGATTGTCTTTATGTTGGTATTTGTTCAAAAAGCAAGCCTTTTTTTGGCTGTATTTACGGAAAGTCAAAAAAATTTTACCGAGGAGCATGACAAAAAAGGGCCGGAGTTTTGCGTCTCCGGCCCCATGGCGTCAGGTGTGAAAACCCGAATTAGAACTTGTAAGAGAAGCCGACGGTGGCGAAGTAGGAAGCGTCTTCGCCATCAACACCATCAAGGTCAGGAGCAAAGTAGCCCAACTCGTTAATAGCGGCCAGGTTTTCGTAAATCATGTACTTGTTGACAAAGTAAACTTCCCATCCGGAATCCTTTTCATCGAAACCAACGCCGGCTTCCTCGTCGGAAGTGCCTTCAGCGTAGGCAATGGTCAGGTCGTGGGAAAGCTTGTCCACGAAGGATATCTTGTCCAACTTCAGACCAACGGTCCAGATCCCGGTTCCGTCAATGCCTTCTCCCAATGCGCCGGTAGCGAAGCCTGCGTTGGAGGAGCCGGTGCTGAATGCCCGTGCTCCACCAATGTACGGGGTGAGCATCCATGTCTGGGCCAGACCGGGCAGGTAGTTGTCCTTATCAGCGTCCTTGTCAGCGCCAGTGGCGTAGGTACCGAACAGGGTGGCGGTCAGCATGTCCATCTTGTAGGAAGCGGCCAAGGCGGAGAACCAGCCCTTGGTTTCGTAGTCATCGTTCTCGCCGTCACCATAAATCAGGTCGGCGGCAATGGTCAGCGGGTCGAACATGGTTAACTTGGCATTGGCACCCAGAATCCATGCTGTTGCACCATCAGCGGCAAGCAATTTTTTAGAGCCGACTCCCGTAAGGGCCTGCTGGCCATTAGTAGTAGTGGCATTTACGTCATCCCCAATCCAAGCGTAACCAAAGTAAGGAGTAATCGCAAATCCATCCAGTTTGACAGGCGCGAGTAGGAAGGCCATGTCAACGTTGTCGCTGCCAACGCCGCTCGTATCATAGTTGTCTTTATAGTCTGCGCCGCGCGTGTAGCCGACAGTCAGGCCAAACATGTCGTTGATGGGGGCGCTTACAACCAAGGCTGCGGCGTCATCATCGAAAACAGGGTTTCCAAAAATGCCGGGCAATTTAATGGACTGAAGACCGGCCTTGACGTTGATCTTGGTGTCCGGGAGCATGAAATCCATGTAGGCGTGCTTGACGCGCATGATATTCGTGCCGTCCGTACCCCAGTCGCCGTCAGCGCCCTGGCCCCAATCGGTGTTCATTTCCAGACCCAGGACAGCCTTGAGGTTTTCGCTGGCCACGAAGTCGAAGTATACCCGCATGCGCTGGGTGGTGTAATAGTTGTCGGCGTCACTTGTGTCGGAATCAAAATCCCGAAGGTTGGCGGACCACATTCCATAGACGTCCAAGTTTCCCTTCACCTTCAGTTCGGTGGCGGAAGCGCTGGAGGCAACGCCGAACAGCATGGCTGCCAGCAGTGCTACGAGTGCAAAACGTTTCATTTACTTTCTCCTTTTGCTTTGTGAAGAATATTACCAGACGCTTAAGTGGTCGATTACGACGAGCCGGGTAAAAAAAGCAAGCCATTTTTTAAGGCTTTCGAGTAAAAAGTTCAAAAATTTTTATTGTTCAATTTATTGAACTTTGGTCTCTGCTTCTGTCAGGTTAAGAGGGTAGGCGACGACCATGGTTCTTTTTTTGTTTGTTCCGATCATGCCTGTGTGCGAGTTGATGTTGACAACAAGATCGATCGCCCCGTCATTGTCCAGATCAGTCAAAGCATAATCAATCACGGTACCCTTGATGCGGGCGGTTTTCCACTGCAGACTCATGCCCACTCCGTCCCAGTAGAGGCTGTGGATTTCTCCCTGAGGGTAGTCCCTGTAATTGGAGAATATCTGCGCCGAAACGGAGATGTTTCTGCTGATGATCAGTTCGTAGCGCTTGTCGCGATCAAGATTGGACGGAATAGCGCGCAGGGGGATGAACACCTTGTCCGGAGGCACCACGTTCGCCGCCGGGGGAGCAAGGCCAAGTGGGGCGGTGTTGTATTCGATTCCCAGATTCGATCCGGCATAGGATTCGTCGGTTACGGTCAGCACCGCGCCGGTGGAACTGAATACGCGCATTCGGTCGTAGTCGTCGATCATGATGATTTGGTAGTCGTTTTCCAAGGGGAGGAACGTGACGTTGAAAACATTCCCACCCGTAGGCAGATTCACAGCCGGTCCAAGCTCGTATTTACCTCCTGCCATAATCATCTGGTGGATGCTGCTGGAGAGATACTTGGTATTGCCTACTTTTTGCCCGACCAGAGTCGGAGCGAAAGTCGGAGGCATATTCAGCACGCCCAGATAATATGGAATCGGATCAGTCTGGATAGAAAATTTTTCTCCGTCAAATTCAACTATGAGGGATCTTGGATCCTTGTCCAGGGCAGCAGCGATGACAAGTTCATGGCGACCGTTACGATTGATATCCATGCTGTTCAGTCGGACATAGTTGCGCCCTCTGGGCAAATCCATAGTGGCAATCTGGCGCATCTCACTGTCAATTACTCGGTAGGCTATGAGGCTGCTGTCGGCCATGATGAAGATTTCATTCTTTCCATCCCCGTCCCCGTCGCACACCACCATCCCGCGCGATGCGAACGGCAGGTTCTGGCTCCGCCAGCGGCCCATGGAGGTGTCGGCGTCTTCGTACTTGAGGGAGGGGTTGGCGTAGGCCGTGCCGGACTTGGTTTCGTTGACAATGAGGCCCTGGTTCATGGGGGTGACTACGGGCTGGGCCTTGGCCATGGCGGACTCGGGCTTGCCGAAGACCTGGGTGTTGATGTCTTTGGCGACCGTTTCAAGGCTCGGGATGACCTGGCTCAGTTGGGTCTGCATGGGCCGGGGCAGGTTCGCGCCCTGGGGGTCGATGGTGTTGACGTCCAGGCTGCATTCCTGGCCCATGACCGTCAGCGATCCCCAGACCAGATAGTCGACGCCCAGCGTCTGGCGGATCTTTTCGGCCGCGCGGGCGTCGCCGGGCAGGGTCGCCGCGGCCTTCTTGATAGCGGTGGCATCAATGGGAGTGAAGTTTTCGGGCCAGGTCAGGCGCGTGGTCAGCATGCTTTGAATGCCCTGGCTCAAATATTGGTACTCCTGCGGTCCATGCACCCCAAAGGGCAGCACCGCGAAGGTCTTGGCCTCCTGGGCCAGGGCCGGGGCGGCGCAAAGAAGCAGGACGGCGAGGTTGATGAGAAGTCTCTTGAACATTGTCTCCTCCGGGAATACAGATTTTGGACTTTGTCGATTGATTGGCGAACAATAAAGTGGTTCTTCATGGTAAGGAATCCGGGGAATGTCAACAACTGCCGTGGATGCGGCTGGTTGGGCAGGGGGATGGTTTGGGCGGGAAGCGAGGCGTGCCCGTGGCCGGAGAAGACAAGGGGATGGATCCCCGCCTTCGCGAGGATGACGTGTGGGTAGCGCGGTTGGGTGAACTCATTTTCGTCAGGCCTTGAGCACCTCGTCAGGGCACCCCAACAAAGCCTGTGCACCACCTCGGAGTCATTCCCGCGAAGGCGGGAATCCATTATTTTGTTTTACTCTTGCAGTCAAAATAGCCCTGCTGGGCACGCGGCATAATTTCATCGCATCATAACAATAATAAGAGGTACCCATGATCTCAAGACGCGACCTTCTCTTCGGCATGGCTCGGCGCCTGCGCGAGTCGGGAGGGGACAAGCCTGTCTCCGGCATCGGTGCTGATATCGGCGCCGCCGATGCGGCCTATGTGCGCAAGGACTATGGCGCTGCCCGCGAACTTTATAAGGACGTGCTCAAAGAGAACCGCGCCCACAAGGAGGCCCGGATCAGGCAGGGGATGTGTCATTACCATCTGGGCGAATACGTGCAGGCCAAGGACCATTTGCTCATGGTCTTCAAGCAGCATCCCGGCGATTACCTGGCCTGTCTTTATCTGGGCTTGGCCTATGCTCGGCGTGACCAGCTTGAGAAGTGCATGGAGGTCTGGAAGGGTTTTGTGGACCGCGATCACATCGCGGTCATGCGCGAGATCAACGTGCATCGCGCTCTTTTTGAAACCGGCGATCCCTTGACCGGAGCAGAAGTGGCCGAAGCCGTGGAAAAGGCGTTGACGCACGCCTAGGGCGTCCATCCTGACGCTCGGCTCGTCTTTTTTTTCGATCAGCGCAGCAAGTTTTTTTGTGGCTGGTAGATGCTTTTTGGCGTGTCCACTATTTTTACTATTCAGGAACGGGGCAAAACGCCCCACACGTTCTTCACTGTTGATATTTCATCCATGATTTCAGGTAATTTGCCTGCCGGCTTGCTACTTTGGGGCGAAATGTCCCTGTGGGGCGAAACGCCCCGGTTTTGGGCTTGAAATGACTTTATCGCCTCTTACACCGCTCTTCAGTGGCGACTCACTCCGTCGCTCTTTTTTGTGACACTTCATAAAATCAGTCGGTTACAATAATCATCTGGGTCTGGCCCTGCTAGTCCAAGCGCAAAAGCAGGCGCGCGTTGGCATACGCGTTGCTTTATGTGGCTGAACCAGAAGAAGGCTTGCTTGCGGATCAAGCAGGCAGGCCCGTCAAGGAGGACTGAGTGACCGACGCCAATATCTTGCTTGTCGACGACGATGCGCAGTTCATCGAAATCATGAAGAAACGCCTGACCATGCGAAGCATGGAGGTCTTTCACGCAGGCAGCGGCGAAGAGGCCTTGCAGAAGCTTGCAATGCATGGCGAAATCGAGGTTGTCATCCTTGACGTGAAGCTGCCCGGACGCAGCGGCATCGAGATGCTGCAGCTCATCAAGCAGCAGTTTCCTCTGGTGGAAGTGATCATGCTGACCGGACACGCCACCGTGGAATCGGCCATCGACGGCATGCGACTGGGGGCTTCGGATTATCTGATGAAGCCTTGCGCCATCGATGTGCTGGTTGAAAAGGTCAAGGAAGCGGTGGATAAAAAGCGCAGGCATGAAGAGAAGATAGTCGACGCACGGGTTCGGGAGATCGCCAGTCGTCGAACGTAGCGGCGATCAAAATGGAGCGCTCATGGCTGACAGCATCCTTCTTATCGACGACGAGACGCAGTTCCTGGCCACCATGGGCAAGCGCCTGCGCAAAAGGGGGTTTCTCGTCCGGGAGGCCGGCAGCGGCCTGGAGGGTTTGCGAGAGCTTAAGCTGGAACCCGCCGATGTGGTGGTGCTTGATGTCGGAATGCCGGACATGGACGGCATTCAGGTCTTGCGGGAGATAAAGTTACGTTTTCCGCAGGTGCAGGTGCTCATGCTGACTGGGCACGCCGACATGGAAGTAGCCATTTCGGGCATGGCCATGGGCGCGTTTGACTATCTGATGAAGCCGGCGGAGCTTGATGTCCTGGTCGGCAAAATCCGGGAGGCCTGTTCCCGGAGCAGGAAAGCGGGTGAGAGGCGCGGGTTGGAGTAAGCCACCTGCACAGGGAACATGGTCCTGAATACACAAGATTACGAGGAGGCGGTAACGCGTATGGGATTCTTTAAAGATTGGGGATCATTCATGGTGGAGGGCTCGCGGTCCTTTGCCCGGTGGGAAGTGGAAAACGCCCGAATCATCCTGGGCGACAAGAAACGGATCTGGCTGCTGTGCCTCATGCTCATTCCAGCCTTGCTTGGCGGATGGGCCTATGCCGAAGAAATCGGCCAGGCTCTGCCGACGGTTATTGGCGGCAAAGAAGCCTACAGTCCTTCCTTTTACAGCTTGTATATTTTCTTTGTTTCGATTTTCGTCGGCGTTGGCGCAGGGCTCATTTCGGGCTGTATCGGCGCGGGCGGTGGCTTCATCATCGCCCCGGCGCTCATGAGCGCGGGCGTCAAGGGCATCCTGGCCGTCGGCACGGACCTCTTTCACATCTTCGCCAAGGCCATCATGGGCAGCGTCCTGCATCGCAAGATGGGCAACGTGTCCGTACCCCTGGCTTTCGTCTTCCTGATCGGCGCCATCATCGGCACGACAGTGGGCGCGGGCATCAACCGTGCTCTCTACAATATCAATCCGGTTTTGAGCGACGCCTTCATCACCACCGTGTACACGGTCATGCTCGGCTTCCTGGGTTTTTACGGCATGTTCGACTACTTGAGCGCCAAGAAGGCCGGTCATTCAGGCGGTGCGCATGATACCAGCGAAGGCTCGGGCATGACGGGCATCGCCAAGAAGCTGCAGTCCGTTAATTTGCCGCCCATGGTCTCTTTCGACCAGGGTCTCATTCCCGGCGGACGCAAGATTTCCTGGATCTTCCTGGTCCTCTCGGGCGTTCTGGTAGGCATGGCAGCGGGCATCATGGGCGTTGGCGGCGGTTTTCTGACCTTCCCCATCTTTGTCTACATCCTGGGCGTCTCTTCGCTCACCACCGTCGGCACGGACATCTTCCAGATCGTGTTCACGGCCGGCTACGGCGCCATCACCCAGTACGCAATCTATGGCTTCATCTTCTACACCTTGGCCATGGGCATGCTGCTCGGTTCCCTGATTGGCATCCAGGTCGGCGCGCTGGTGACGAAGGTCGTTCCCGGCATCACCATTCGCGGCTTTTTCGCCCTTTCGGTCATGGCCGGTTTCGTGAACCGGTTCTTCGCCCTGCCCAAGAAGATGGTCGCCATGGGCTATCTGCCCGAATCCTGGTACGGTTTTACCAAGGTCATGGACACCGTGGGCATGTATCTGTTCTTCATCGTCATTGCCCTGTTCGGCGTCTGGGTATTCGGGGCTTTCTTCAAGAACATCAAGACACTGAAGTACGAGGACTGATCTTATGATTCATAACAAAAAAGAATTCACCGGGGGACTTGTCCTGATCGTGGCCTTCTTTATAGTCCTTATCGCCATGTTCCAGCCCATTTTCGACGGGCACAACGCCATGGGCTATCTGGACAACCTGTACAACTCCATCTCCAAGGGTTCTGCATACTATGTGGATAATCTGAAGGAAGAGGCCAAGACCGTGTCCGGCTACCAGGTCAACGTGACCATGAAGATGGAAAGCGAAGCACAGGCCGCCGACAGCGTTACGCTGATCACCGCCGCCGGGGCCACTGCAACCGCCCAGGGCAAAGAGCTGACCGTGAGCGGCGACTACCTAGCCATCCTCAGCGCCAGCCTTGAGGACGCGGACAAGATGTATCATAATGACGGGGCCGCCTTGAAGGCCAAGTACCCCATCTATGAATCCAAGGATGACCGTCAGGCTCTCTACAATTGGAACAAGATCCTGTCCGGTTTAGACAAGGGGTTGACGGAGCAGGAAGCTTTCGCGGAAGCCAAGGTTGCCTTCAACATCAACGCCAAGGTCGTTGAGACCGCCTACAATTATTACAGCATCGTGCCTGAGCAGATCAGGGACAAGGCCGGAATCGTTATCTTCTCCCTGGTTTTCTATGTCGTCTACACCATGTGGTACGGCTTCGGCATCCTCTTCATGTTCGAAGGATGGGGGCTGAAGATCAGCGGTCATTAATGTGCAATGCCTGCAGGGGCTTGCCCTGCACGTGATTCATCATTTTCGGCGTGGCCTCTTAGGGGGCCGCGCCGAATTTTTTGGGCCGGGCGAATGCCCTTTGCCAGGTGAGCCGGCTCAAGGTACGGGAGCGGTTATGAATCTTTCCGAATATTACAATACGGTCATGGAGCTCAGCCACGGCATCGTCATCACCCTGGATGAAAAGGGGCTGATCATCCATGGAAATTCGCGCTTCGAGGCGCTTTCCGGGTACGAGATAGGTTCCATCGCCGGCCAGGACTGGTTCGAACTTTGCGTGGATGCCAAGCGCGTGGACGCCTTCAGGGAGACTTTTGCGGGGATTGTGGAGGCCGGGACGCTGGCGTTCATGAAAGGCTCCCTCATGGCCAGGGATGGCCGCAAGATTTATATCGACTGGAACATGAAGCCTCTGTTCGATTCCCATCACAGTCTGGTCAGCGTTCTTTGTGTCGGCCAGGACGTCACGGCCCATGTGCTGCGCCAGCATGAACTGCTGCATGAACATGGCCGACTGGTGGCCCTCAACAAGGAGCTGTCCTGCCTGCACGCCATGAATCGCATCGTCTCGAACATGGACAGCGAGCTGCCTGACGTCCTGCGCGAGATACTGGCCATCATCCCCCCTTCGTTCCAGCATCCCGAGTCCACGGGCGTGCGCCTGCTGCTCGACGGCCAGGTGATCATCAGCGGAAAGTTCACGCCTGATGCCTCGTGTCGCCTGGAGCAGGAGGTGGTGGTGCAGAGGGTGAAGCGCGGGCACCTCAGCGTCAGCCTCTCGGGCAGCGCCGAGGATGGAACGGCCTATGCCTTTTTGCCTACCGAATCCGAACTTCTTGGAGCCCTGGCCAAGCATGTGAGCTGGATCATCGCCAAGCGCGAAGCCCTGTCGACCAAGAGGAACCTCGAGCGCCAATTGCAGCACGCCGACCGGCTGGCCAAGATCGGGCAGTTCGCGGCCGGCGTAGCACATGAATTGAACGAGCCCCTGGCCAATATCCTGGGGTTCGCCCAACTGGCCGAACAGACCCCGGGCCTTCCGGCGCAGGCCCACAAGGATCTGGACAGCATTATCAAAGCGGCCCTGCACAGCCGCGAGGTGATCAAGAAGCTGATGATCTTCGGCCGCCAGGTGCCGCTGCGGAAAACCCTGATCGATTTGAATCAGGTTATCCGCGATTCCCTGTATTTCATCGAGATGAGCGCCTCCCGAGGCAAGGTCGAAGTGCGCATGAAACTGGCCGAAGGTCTGCCGTCGATCATGGCCGACCCGCAGCATGTGAAGCAGGTCATCGTCAATCTGGTGGTCAACGGCATCCACGCCATGCCAGGGGGCGGGGCCTTGACCATAGAAACCCTGTCCTTCAAGGATGACGTCTATCTTCTGGTCAGCGACATCGGAGTGGGCATGGCCCCGGAAGTTTTACGCCAGATTTTCAATCCGTTCTTCACAACCAAGGACGTGGATCAGGGCACGGGCCTTGGTCTTGCGGTGGTGCACGGGATCGTTCATGCACACGGAGGGATCATCGAAGTGGAGAGCGAACCGGGTCGTGGCACGCGCTTCGAGATCACCTTCCCATGCAGCGGGAGCGAGCGTGAAATGAACCCGGCCATCGACGACAAATAAGGACGAAAAGAGCATGCAGGACAAGGCTACGACAATTTTGGCCGTGGATGACAGCCCCGCCACCCTTGAAGTCATCGCACGCAACCTGACCGGGGCGGGGTATGTGGTCCATAGCTGCGGCAGCGTCGAGGAGGCCGGAGCCTTTCTGGATGAGACGCCTGTGGATCTGATCATCACCGATTACAAGATGCCTCGGGCAAACGGACTGGAACTCATCAAGTATGTGCGGGACAATTTTAAAGACACCGAGATCATGATGATCACGGGCTATCCGACGATCAGCGGGGCCGTGGAGGCCATGCGCGACGGGGCCGGGGAGTATCTGGCCAAGCCTTTTACCGGCGAGGAGCTCTTGGCCGTGGTCCGGCGGATTCTTGAAAAACAGGTCAGAAGGCGCGCCGCCCATGCAGGCAACCAGGAACTCAGCGCCTTCGGGATCATCGGCAACTGTCCGGAGATGCAGGCCGTTTATGGGCTTATCCGCAAGGCCGCGCAGACCAGCGCCAATGTATTCATTTCCGGAGAATCAGGCACAGGAAAGGAGCTGGTGGCCCGCGCCGTGCACTATAACAGCGACCGCAGGGCTTCGGCCTTTGTGCCGGTCAATTGCTCGGCCATTCCCGACACCTTGCTTGAGAGCGAACTCTTCGGCCACGTCAAGGGAGCCTTCACCGGCGCCAAGGACAGCCGGGCCGGTTTTTTCGAGATCGCCAACGGCGGGACCATCTTTCTGGACGAAATCGGAGACGCCAGCCCCAATCTGCAGGCCAAGCTGCTGCGGGTCATGCAGAGCAAGGAGTTTTGCATGGTCGGGTCTTCACGAACCCGCACCGTCGACACCCGAATCATCGCCGCCACGCACAAGGATTTGAAACGGCTGGTGGCGCAGGGCCTTTTCAGGGAGGATCTCTTTTACCGCATTCATGTTGTGGAGATCCGCCTGCCGTCCCTGGCCGAGCGCGGGGATGACATCCTCATGCTGGCCAATCATTTCCTGCGCAAATTCGCCGCGGACATGAACTGCGAGACCCCGCGCATGACCGACGAGGCTCTGGACGCCCTGGCCCAGTATGCCTGGCCCGGCAATGTCCGGGAATTGGAGAATCTGTTGCAGCGTCTGGTCATCGTCGGTGACGGGCCGGTCATCGACATCACCGACCTGCCTGAGTCCATGCGTTTTTCCATCACCCGCGGCCGGCACGGGGACAAGACCTTGGCCGAGGTCGAAGCGGACCACATCCGCGCGGTCCTGGCCCGCACCGGCGACAACAAAACCCGCGCCGCCGAGATCCTGGGCATCGACCGCAAGACGCTCAGGGAGAAGTTGAAGCGCCTGGGGTTGGGGTGATTTTTTCACATTGAAGGCGTCTCAGGGCTGCCCAACCCGGCCCGCTCGTGCGGCGCATGGGTGGCCTGCCTGAAAATTGCAGCTAGCCAGGTTGTCCAGAATGGCGGGATGCGGAATATAGGTCACCGCATAAAGCCGTCATCCCCGCGCAGGCGGGGATCCATCGACCGCTGCCAGGATCCTCTGCACGGCCATGGCGTCATCCCCGCGCAGGCGGGGATCCATCTTGTGTTTTTTCCTTTGAAGACATCCCTGTGCGCCCGCGGGCCGGGTTGGGCCGGGCAAGGGTCGCCGAAACTCCTTCGCTGGCCTCGTAGAGTTGCATCGCTGCGTGCAGGACGGGAAATTTGGGCAGCGCGAGGGCAACGATTCAACAAACGATGCCTGTCTCAGTCAGACAGTCGGCGACCCTCGCCCGACCCAACCCGGCCCGCTCGTGCGGTGCAGGGTATGGACTGCCTGAAAATTACAGCTATCCAGGTGTCAAAAATGGCGGGTGCGAGGAACAAAAGCCGTAGCACAGAGCCGTCATCCCCTTGAAGAAGGGGATCCATGTCTTGTGTTCTTTTTTTTTGAAGGCATCTCATACCGTTTCCTAATTTGAATGCAATAAATAGCTGCACCGGCAGAGGCTTTTAAAAAAAGATGGGGGCGCGGCTTGCAAACAATTCTGGACTGCGTCCATAATAGCTCTCAAGCTTTCG
>Ga0180007_10003902_pt1 | contig 16188 bp, 17 predicted proteins | sample MM_PC_MetaG_FD_121122 | JGI IMG/M metagenome (GOLD analysis project Ga0180007, IMG submission 121122) | Groundwater microbial communities from the Aspo Hard Rock Laboratory (HRL) deep subsurface site, Sweden - MM_PC_MetaG | ecosystem: Environmental > Aquatic > Deep subsurface > Groundwater... | reverse complement strand
TCATCTCCTCCATGGCCGTGGAGACGCTCTCGGTCTGGGCCTTCTGGCGCTGGGCGCCGCGCGCCTGCTCGTCGGCGGAGGCGGAAAGCTCCTCCGAGGCCGAGGCCACACGCTGGGCCAGATCGTTGATGGAGTTGCCCACCTGAAGCATCTGCGCCTGCTGCCTGGCGAGCTCGACCTGCTGCTCCTTGATCTTGCCCAGGTCCGTGAGGCAGACCACCGCGCCGACGACCACACCCTTGACGTTCTTGATGCAATTGACGCTGGTGAGGACGTCCAGTTCAAGGCCGTTCCAGAGGGTCAGATGCACCTCCTCGGCCAGGCTGCCCTTCTCGGCCATGATCCGCTCGGTGATGGAGTCGCCCTTGCGCCCGTAGAAGGCCTCGGACACGGTTTTGCCCATGACGTCGCCCTCGGCGCGCTTCAAAAGCGCAAGCATGGAGGCGCTCACATGGGTGATGGTGCCCGTCGAATCGCAGAGCAGAAACGGCGTGCCAACGGCCTGCACCGCGCCCCTGTAGTACTCGCGGCGGTGCATGTTGTACTCCACCACCTCGGCCACCAGGCCTGCGAGCTCGCCCAGGGGCCGCCAGGAGTTCACCTCGTCAAAAGCGAATTCACGCTTGCGCGACAGCAGCTTCAACAGACCGGCCTTCAGGCCGTCGGTACCCGGTCCCTGGCTGGTCGCCAGGTAGGCGGCCAGGGCCACAAGGACTGCGGCAAGCCCAAGCGCTACCCACAGGCTGGCGGCGAAATGCGCCGCGACAACAAAGGCGGCAGCGGCAACGCCGACTACCCAGATTGCTGTGGCCGGGGCAGTGCTCTTCTGCTGTGCTTTCATGAGGGCTCCTTGCTGCAGACGCAAATGTCCAGTTGTATTAAAGAGACATACCATGAGGGTTGGCGCGCCATGCGGTCACCTGCTCATCGGACCCTGTCGCCCTGAACTTTAATGTCCATCATATTTCAACAAAAAGCGCTGAAAATTGCAACAGGAGACATGCGCCCCGCGCCAATCCCGTGAGGCCTTCGGACGCATTGACTTGGTGGCCTGCTTTTGGCAACCTCCACAGCGCTTCGAGCGGCAGGCATACGCCCGCTTCCGGGGCCAGCGGAGGGGTGGCCGAGCGGCTCAAGGCGGTGGTCTTGAAAACCACTGACGGGCAACCGTCCGGGGGTTCGAATCCCTCCCCCTTCGCCATTACACAATCCGAGCATGTCCGGGACAGTCCAGAACATACCAGAATTCCGGCATGATACAAGAAAGGAACGTCCATTTCACCCTACCTTCATCCATTGACATCCAGCTTTCCGTGGGGGCACAATAGGGGGCATCAGGGAATTTTCCCAACCCAAAACCTGAAGGATGCCCCCATGTCAAACAAGCTTACCGACACAATGGTTCGCCATGCCAAGCCCGGCCCTAAACCTCACCGCCTCTTTGACGGCGGAGGCCTCTACCTAGAAGTCTCCCCCGCCGGGGGCAAGCTTTGGCGGCTCAAGTACCGCTTCGAAGGAAAAGAGAAACGCCTCGCCCTTGGGATATACCCGACCACCACGCTTGCTGAAGCGAGAGAGCGTCGGGAAGCCGCACGAAAGGCCCTTGCCCAAGACATCGACCCCGGACAATCCAAAAAGGAAGCGAAGGCAGCTCAACTGGCGACGCAGGAGACCTTCCAGAGCATCGCTGAAGAATGGTTCACCAAGCACCGCGACAGGTGGACGGAGAGCACAGCAGAGACCGTTATCAGTCGCCTCCGCGCTGACATCTTCCCCTTCATCGGCTCTCGCCCAATCAGGGCCATCACCCCGCAAGAACTGCTCACAGTTCTCCGGCGAATCGAAGCTCGCGGCGCCAAAGAAACGGCTCGGCGGAATCGCCAAAAATGTAGTGAAATTTTCCGCTACGCCGTGTGCACCTGTCGCGCGGAGCGTGACATCGCTGCAGACGTTATCGGGGCAATCCCTCCACCACCAGAACGGCATTTTGCAAGCATCCATGAGCCGCAAGAAATCGGGGGCCTACTCCGCGCGATTGAAGGCTACAAGGGGAGCTTGGTCGTGAGGTGCGCCCTCAAGCTTGCGCCTCTCACATTCGTAAGACCTGGTGAGCTTCGACAAGCAGAATGGTCAGAAATCAACTTCGAAACCGCCGAATGGCACATCCCACCTGAAAAGATGAAGATGCGGCAAAAGCATATTGTGCCCTTGAGCCGCCAAGCCCTTGAGGTGCTCAAGGAAATATTCCCGCTCACCGGCACAGGCCGGTATGTATTTCCTGGGGAGCGCTCCCGTTCACGCCCGATGTCAGAAAACGCTATACTCGCCGCGCTACGCCGCATGGGGTACGAACAAGGCGAGATGACCGGTCACGGCTTCCGCTCTATGGCTGACACACTGCTGAGCGAGCACGGCTGGAAGGACAAGGCCATTGACCGGCAGTTGGCCCACAAGGAGCCGAACAAAGTGAAGCGGGCCTACAACTGCGCCGAGTATCTTCCGCTCCGCAGGCGCATGGTGCAAGGCTGGGCAGACTTTCTGGATTGCCTCAAAGCGGGGCAACTCTACGCCACCAGCAAAGGAAAGTCGAAAAATATCACTCCAGCGCCTTGACAAGACAATACTGCGCATGCACACAATTATCGTGGGAAGGAGGAATTCCCGTGTTTCATCTTCAAAAGGTGCCCCGTTCAGGGGCACCTTGCATTTTCTGCCTCCGCTTTTTCTGCCCCTCAATGGTAAGCTATGTGGTAAGTAATTCTTCTTTGAACGTAGGCACTTGTTTGTATGCTGGCGCTTCAACGCTATGCATACAAACAAGTGCCTGGCACCGGCCACGGAACAATAATCACATTTATACAAATATATTCAGAAGAGGACTTGCATTCACTTTTCTCCGTGTTGTATGCTCAACACAAGAGCTTCTTTATATGGGCAAGATGGCGCAACTCTCGCGCAATGACGCTTCGGCAGTCTCCGCGCATCCAGAGTGAACTTGCGAGACGAGTTCACGCGCCGCCCACCAAATACAGTACCATGTTCCCTGCCTGCGAGGGCGTACGGATGAATCTCCGACATCCGCGCGGATTGCGATTTCACGCGAGACGCGACACTCCCCAACGAAAACGGGGGGCCGGAGTGAGCCAGCACAAGCCCGGCAAGACTTACCACTACACATCAAAGGGGAGATTCATGGCCAAGGGCCTTGTGGCACAAATCCGCTCTGTCTGGGCCGCGTCTCATATATTCCAGCCAGGCAGGAGCCGCTTCCAGACAAAGCGAGACGCACGCGACATGCTCCGTGCAGCTGGTCTTGGGGCGACCTCCGCGCGCATCAGCGAGCACACCCCAATCACATCGTTTCGGACTTTCGAGGCGTACAAAGCGGTCAGTGCGGATTTCGCTCGCTTCGCCACCGCCAAGGGTGTTCTGAATGTCCGTGAATTGCGGGCTGAACATGCTCGGGACTTCCTCCTGGAGAAGCTCGAAGGTGGAGCATCGTGCAACACGATCAGAACCATGGCGGCGGCCCTGGCAAAGCTCGATACAGCGATGAAGAGCACCCCCAAAAAGATGGGCATCCCGTCGGAGGTCTGTCTTCGTCCAGGCATTGAAGCCGTGCGCCCGGTGTTCAACGCCATTGCACCCAAGCTCGACATTGAGACCAGAGCATACATTGCCCCCGCACGTCTCGTCGACCTTGTCGCAAATGACGCTCATCGGCTTGCCGCCCGTCTTCAGCTGGTTGCCGGATTCCGCGTTTCCGAAGTCATTGGCCTGAACCGCGCCAGCTTCATCGGAGAAGCATACGACACCGTCCTGATGCGCCCATGCGGCATAATTTCAGTGAAGGGGAAAGGCGGCTATCGGCGCACGCAGTTCGTCCCCCTCGACGTCTACAAGACCGTCCAGGCGCATATCGCCCGCCATGGGAAGTTGGTCATCGCGTACAGGTCCTATCTCGCGTCCCTCCGGTGTGCGTGCGCAGAAGCTGGCGAGGCATGGAACGGGTCACACGCGCTTCGCCACAATCACATTAGTGAGTTCATCACCCTTGCGGCGACCGTCGGCACGCTCAACTCCGGCGGCATCATGCGCGAAGCGATGGAGCGCGTCGGACATCATCGCGTGTCCGAGCTCGCGACGTATTGCCGATGAACACCATGAACGAGGCTCAGCGAGTTCGCACCTTCAAGGCCGCACGCAAATCGCGGACGCGAGGCGCGATGAGGCGCATTCGCGAGCTCTGGCCGATTATCCGCTTGCTCCGGCTTGAGGGGCTGTCCTGGCGGGAGCTTCCGGCTTACATGCACATGTTCTACGGAGTCCCTCGCGTTTCTCACGTCACATACATTTTGATTGCCCGCGAGACGGGGGACGTCACCTACAAGCCTCGACCATAATACCCTTCTTCCGTCTGCTGCAGCGCCATTCAAAAAATATTCACTAAATCGTCCTGACCCTCCTTGGCTTCCTTGCGACCGCTCGGAGACGTGTGGTTACCTTCTTGAGGTTCGGTCGGAGAAATCCGCCGGATACATCTCCAATCCAAGGAAGGAAAAATCATGGAGCCAAAGAAGGAACGGTTTTTACGAATGAAGGAGGTGCTGACGGTCTACCCCGTGTCCAAGAGCACCTGGTGGGCTGGCATCAAGACAGGGCGTTACCCCAAGCCATACAAGCTTGGAGCGAAGACTGTCGCGTGGCGCGAGAGCGACATCAGCAAGTTGGTTGAACAGACCCTTGGCGGGGGTGCGGAATGAGCATGCTCACGTCGACGCCCCCCCGCACCTCAGGCGTTCTGGACACCATGGCCGATGCCCTCCGTCTGGCTGGGCTCATGCCGGAAGAAATTGTGCCGGATGGCGAGTTGCATCGCTGTCCTGTGGCTGGCGGCAAGACGGGGGCAAAGGACGGTGCTTACATCGTTCACATGGACGACCCGGCTACTGTCTGGTGGCAGAACTACAGAACCGGTGAAACTGACACGTGGACAGCGAAGGAACAGCGCCAGCGCACTCCTGCTGAACAGAAGGCCTTCTACGCTCAAGCAGAAGCGCTTCGCCGCGCGCGTGAAGAGGCGAGAGACAAGCGCCAGGGTGAGGCCGCAGAAACGGCGCGGCGCATATTGTCGGAAGCGCCAGACTGCAGCGGGCACCCGTACCTCAAGGCCAAGGGCGTCACCCCCTGCCCCGGCCTCAAGCTCGCCCGTGATGGACGTCTCATCGTTCCTGTGCAGGGCGAAGACGGCAAAGCAATCTCGGCGCAGTTCGTCGCATCAGACGGAGGCAAGCTCTTCCTCGCGGATGGCCGCACGCTTGGCGGCTTCTTTGCAATCAAGGGTGCGCCTGGTCGTCTCTTCATTTGCGAAGGGCTGGCGACCGGCATGAGCATTCGCGAAGCCACAGGGCAGACGGTCCTTTGCACTTTCTCCGCCGGGAACCTTGGACAGGTAGCGACAGAAGCCCGTAAGCGGTATGCGAAACGGGAAATCGTGCTCTGCGCTGACAACGACCACCACCGTCCGGGCAACCCCGGTCTGGCCAAGGCGACAGCGGCGGCGAAAGCTGTGAACGGGGTTCTGGCCGTGCCACACTTCGCCGACCCGACGGGCAAAACAGACTTCAACGACTTGCATATGGCTGAAGGTCTGGAAGTCGTGCGGGAGCAACTTGCGGGCGTTGCCAAGGTTGTTGCGCAACCGGTTTCCAATGACGGCGGCATACCTGTTCCCGTGAGCTTCGATGCGCCGACTCTGCCAACGGTCGACCCTGCCGCCCTCCCCCCCCTTCTGGGCGACTTCTGTTCCGCCGTCGCGGAAGGTCTTCAGGTGCCTTTCGAGATGGTGCTCATCAACGCGCTGGCTTGCGTGTCTGTCGCCGGGCAGAAAAAGTTCAAGGTCCAAGTCCGCGCCGGATACACCGAACCAATCAACATCTACGCGATGGCTGCCCTGCCCCCCGGGGAGCGCAAAAGCGCAACGGTCGAGGTGTGCAAGCGCCCCCTGATGGCATGGGAAGCCGCCGCCCAGGAAGACGTGGGGCAAGTCATCAAGAACGCCTTGAGTGAGCGCATGACCCTCGAAAAGACCATCGAAGCCACACGCACCAAGGCAAGCAAGGCGAAAACGCCTGAAGACCGCCGTGCGCTCATGGCCGAGGTCAAGGCGTTGGAAGCGGAAATACCCGAAGTGCCCCAGTCGCCACGGCTCTTGATTGATGATGTCACGCCGGAGGCCATTCCGCCCTTCCTTGCGGAACACGGTGAACGGGCTGGCATCATCGAGGCAGAGGGTGGGCTGTTCGACATTCTGGGTGGGCGCTACTCAAAAGGCGTCCCCAACCTGGACGCCGTGCTGAAGCTCTGGTCCGGTGAACCCGTACATGTCGACCGCAAGAGTGGCCCCGCCATTGTGCTCAATGCCCCCGCCCTGACAATTTGCCTCACGCCGCAACCTGAAATCATCCGGGGGATGGCGGACAAGCCCGGTTTTCGTGGGCGTGGCTTGGTCGGGCGCTTCCTCTTCCTCCTGCCCCGGAGCCGCGTCGGTTCACGCGAAGTCGAGCCTTGCCCAATCCCGGAAGCGATTCAAGAGCAGTACGCCGCCAAAATCGTCAGCCTGTTGGCCCTTCCGTGGGCTTCCGATCCAACCGGGAAACCCACCTCTTTTCACCTCCAGATTGCGCCGGACGCATACAAGGAATGGCTGGACTTCTACAGGGGCGTGGAAGAGTCCTTGCGCCCAGGCGGTGAACTGGAGCTGATTGCCGACTGGGGCGGCAAGTTGCACGGGGCGGCGGTCAGAGTGGCCGGTCTCCTGCACCTCGTGACTCACGATGAGCCGCACCTGCACCCCATCGGGCTGGAGACGATGCATCAGGCGCTCAACTTGAGCAGGATGTTCACAGAACATGCGAAGGCCGCTTTCGACCTGATGGGGACAGACCCAGACATCGAATGCGCGAAGCACATCCTGGCGTGGCTCAAGGACAGCCGGATAGAGGCGTTCCAAGCTCGTGAAGCGTTTGAAAAGGTGAAGGGCCGCTATCCGAAGATGCTCATGGTCAAGGCTGGCCTCTCCATCTTGGAGGAACGGGACTTCATCTTCGCCGACACAATGCAGGAGCGTGAACCGGGCAAGGCGGGCCGCTCCCCTTCCCCCGGATACACGGTGAGCCCCTTGGCATACGGGGGCAAAGCGTGAGTTCCTGCCACCAAGTGTTGAAACAGGAGGAATCAGGCTAGATTTGCTCTCACGGTCTCATTCGCAATATTCGCACAATTCGCAGAAACCAAGCCACAAGGCGCTTGGCTGGGAATTGTGCGAATACTGCGAATTATGCGAAGGCGCTTGCGAAGCGAACAACCCGCAAGCAAAAATCGCGCGCAGCTGCTTACCCCAAAAGGGTGGCCTGTCGCGTCTTCTTCACTTCCTTCTTGGCTTTCTTGAACGTCTGCGTCCCCTGCGCGAAGTCAAGATATTGTGGGCGCTCGTGCCCTGACAGCAAGCCCTCGATAGTCAGAATCTGAATTTTCGGGTAGGCGATTTTGTTGTGGGGGCACTCATAAAATCCTGTCCCAGCGGCCTCCCTGCGCATAGGCTCCGTTGGCGCGGCGAGAGTTACGAACAGGCCGATGGAGGCCTTTTCACGCTCCACCACATGCGCCATGTCTCGTAGCATGGGCACGCTCACCTTGTCCCCGCCCTTGACGGATACAATGATGCGTTTGGGTGCGCCATTGACCTCATCCTGAAAGTAGATCAGCCCGTCGATGCCGCCATCTGCGCCCTTTTTCTTGCCGCCATAAGGCTGGGCGTTGACGAGCGAACAGGCCCACCACTGGAACTGATACTTGTCACGACGGGCCAATTCTTGTGCACCCGCCAAATCCTTGGGGGTGCCATGGGTCTCAAACTCGATGCCGAAAAATGCGTCTCGGAGGCGTTTTTCAATGAGGCTGATGGCCAAGTGCGTGATGTCGATGCCAACCCACTGCCGCCCAAGTTTCTGTGCCGCATGCAGAGCTGTCCCGCACCCACAAAATGGGTCAAGCACTACTTCACCCGGTCGGCTGGACGCCTGAACGATACGTTCCAAAAGCGCTTGAGGCTTCTGCGTAGGGTAGCCAAGACGCTCTTTGGCGGTCTGATTGACCCGGTCGATATCCGCCCAAAAATCGCCGACTGTTACAGTCCGGGCCTCAACTTGAAATGGCTCGTCCGCCCGACGCCTCGGGAATCCGCCCCCCTTCGGCCAGTGGATGAGCCCCTTCGCATCCCATTCATCCATTTGGCCATGCGAGTTTCCCCAGTGCCTGCCAAGTGCAGATGGAGAAAATCCTTTCCAAGATTGTCCGCTTTGTCCTTCCTTTGTAACCCCAGGCCCAGTAAGTTCATATGTCTGATATTTTAGACCATCTGTCCCAGTAATAAGCGTGTGTGGTGTTTTGGACTCTTCTGCTTTCACCTTAAGGTGCTGAAAAAAGAAATTCTCTGTTTTTGAGTAGAAAAAAATTGTATCATGAACTCGCGGCCAGCGCCCCATAGTGCCCCGCGCATTGGTACGCTTCCAAATAATTTCATTACAGAAATTTTCTTTTCCAAAAACCCCATCTAATACCATCTTCAAATAGTGACTTGCAGTCGGGTCGCAATGTAGATAAAGACTTCCAGTAGGCTTAAGCACCTTGTGCAGTTCAAGTAAACGATTTGCCATCATAGTCAAATAAGCCAGCATGTCGTTCTCGCCAAGAAAATTACGTAAAGCGTCCATCATTTGAGCTACATCGGTATTCTCTTGGGTCAGCAGTTCACGAAACTCACGTTCCGCCTGTTCTCCCCAGTGCCATGTATCCTCGAATGCTTCAATTTGAGCCTGACTTTCAGCACCTTGAGGGCTTTTGAAAAGCACATTGTAATTTGCATTGGAATTGAAAGGCGGGTCCAGGTACACGAGGTCCACAGACTCGGCGGCAATATCATCCCGGAGCACGTGGAGGTTATCGCCGAAATAGAGAGCGTTGGGCATGGGCACCTCAGGGAAGGTCTTGATTTTTATTGACCATACCCGTTATAGCGCCTCTTAACAAGTGCAGGATGGTCCAAGCCCGTCCGATTCAAGACGAGGCTACAGGGGGCATATTCGGGGGCATGCAATGGCAATACGTTGATGAAAATTCTTTTATTGCCTGACGTTATGCTAGACGTTTGATGGACTCCCCCTCCGCCAGTTTCCGCATCATGGCCGTCTGCTCCTGGAGCATGCGCATGGGTCGTGGCAGCTCAGGCCCGAGGCGCGGGAATGGTTTTGCGCCAGACGCGGCGGTCAGGAGATGCACGGATATTTACGTTGAGCGACGCGAGAGTGTGCGCCCACCCTTTCGACCGCCAGACCGCTGGACAACCGGCTCAGCCGCTGGACCCCTCATGCGGGCAGAACGCTGCGCACGGCACCAAACGACATCCCTGACCACAAACAGGAGGCCCGTCATGCATCTCGGCAAAGCCATCCGGCTGGAACGCATCATCGACCGCAACACCAAGCGCGCCATCATCGTGCCCATGGACCACGGCACCACCGTCGGCCCCATCGGCGGCATCGTCAACATGCACACCGCCGTCAAGGCCATCGTCGAGGGCGGGGCCAACGCCGTGCTCATGCACAAGGGCGTGCCGCGCTGCTGCCACCGCACCCAGGGCAAGGACGTGGGGCTCATCTTGCACCTCTCGGCCAGCACCTCGCTCTCCCCGCTGCCCAACGCCAAGACCCTGGTCTGCACCGTGGAGGAGGCCATCCGCCTCGGCGCGGACGCGGTGAGCGTGCACGTCAACCTGGGCGACGAGAGCGAGGCCAAGATGCTGGAGGACTTCGGCCAGGTCACGGGCTCTGCGCAGAGCTGGGGCATTCCCGTGCTGGCCATGGTCTACGCGCGCGGCCCCAAGGTCAAAAACGAATTCGCCCCGGACATCGTGGCGCATTGCGCCCGCGTGGGCGTGGAACTCGGCGCGGACGTGGTCAAGGTGCCCTACACCGGCGATCCCGAGTCCTTCTCCCGCGTCATCGACGCCTGCTGCATCCCCGTGGTCATCGCGGGCGGACCAAAGCTCGACAGCACGCGCGACTTCCTGGTCATGGTCCACGACTCCATCCGGGCCGGCGGCGCGGGCCTCTCCGTTGGCCGCAACATCTTCCAGCACAAGCGCCCGGACCTGCTGACCAAGGCCCTGTCCAAGGTCGTCCACGAGGACGCCGACGTGGATGAGGCCATGGAAGTGCTCAAGGGCATCGAATAGCCTACGCCCAGACGCGACGAAAACGCTCCGGCTCCCGCACCTGTGGGGGGCCGGAGCGTTTTTATTGCGCCCTGAGCGACCTGCCTTGAAGCCGAGATCGCGTGGCCGCCAGGAAACAAAGTGAATGATCACACGCAGTCGCATTACGTATTGTGCTGAATACTGAGCCTGTGCCGAGATTCGCCTCTAAAGTTCCGCCAGCCTCCTGCCGATAAGGTCAGCAAGGGTAAGACCATCTAATTGTCGGAGGAGCACATGGACATCAACACACTATCAACGACCATGGTTAATCAGGCCGTAGCCGCTGTCGGCGCGCAGACCATTCCGCAGGCGCAACCGGCGAACGCAGACGCCAGCGCCAAGGCCGGCGGCGACTCCGTGAACCTCTCGGACGAAGCCCGCGCCAAGGCGGCGAACACCCCTGTCGCGTCCAGCAGCAATAGCGAATCCTCGAGCGCCGCGCAGAGCACTGCCGACACCTTGGCTCGGCGCATCGCCAAGCTCCAGAAGCAGCTCCAGCAAGAGCAGGGCTCCCGCCAGGACGCGGAGGACAAGACGAGCAAGATGACCAACCTGCGCGCCCAGATCCGCCAGTTGCAAAACCAGCAGAAGGGCTCCAGCGGAGACGCCGCCACCTCCTTCAAGATCCATCACGTTTAGCCTGCCCGGCCAATGACGGCTCCATAGGCCCCTGCGCACAGGCGAATAGCCAGCGCAGGGGCTTTTCGCTTGCCGCGCCGGGCACAGGCCTTGGGGCTCTGCTTGCCTTGGGGATGCGTTGAAGGGACTGGGCGCCAGGCCCTAGTACGTGTCGAACATGCGCTGGATGCGCAAAGGGTCTGAGGTGACGGTCAGGGCGAGGGCCAAAAGGATGCGCGCCTTTTGTGGAGTAAGGTTGTCGGCGGCCACAAAGCCCAGGGCGTCGTCATCCACCTCGCCGTTGCGCGTGACAACGCCGCTGCCGGTGCGCGACGAACGGACAACCAGCACGCCTCTTGCCCGCGCCTGAGCCAGCGCAGCCTTGGTCCCGTCAGGCAGAGAGCCATTGCCCGTGCCCGCATTGACGATGCCCTTGGCCCCGGCGGCCAGGGCGCTCGTCACCTGGCTGGCGTTGCTGCCCGCGTACCCGTAGAGAATCTCCACCTGGGGCAGAGCCGTGAGGGCGTCGACAGCAAACTCCGTCGCCAGGGTGTGCGCCCGGGCAGGCAGCCGGTAGAACAGGGGCCGCCCGAGCTGCATGAAGCCCAGGGGACCGGAGTCCGGGGCGCGGAATGTGTCGGTGGCGAAGGTGTTGGTCTTGGTGGTGTCGCGGGCCGAGAGGATGGCGTCGTTCATGAGGATGAGCACGCCCTTGCCCCTGGCCTCGGCAGTCCCGGCCAGGCACACCGCGTTGTAGAGGTTCAGCGGGCCGTCGGCGCTGATGGCCGTCGCCGGGCGCATGGACCCGGTGAGCACCACGGGCTTGTCGGATTTCACGGTCAAGTGCAGAAAGTACGCTGTCTCCTCAAGGGTATCCGTGCCATGGGTGATGACCACGCCCGACACTGCCGGGTCCTTGAGCGCCTGATTGACCCGTTTTCCCAGGATCAGCCAATGCGCGGGCGTCATGTTCTCCGAGGCCAGCTGGAAGACCTGCTCGGCCCGGATGTCGGCGACCTTGGCCAGGGCGGGCACGCTGGCGAGCACCCTGTCCACGCCGAACACGGCGGCCTTGTAGCCGATGGTGGTGGTGTCGGAGTCGGCCCCGCCCGCGATGGTGCCGCCTGTGGCCAGCACGACCACCAGCGGCTTTTTGTCGGCGCTCAAGCCCGTGCCGAGCATGGCGAACAGCAGAAGCAGTGCGAGCAGAAGGCGAAGCGCGGTCGGCATGGGGCGTCTCCTTGCCCATATCCAGGGCGCGCCGGGGCCGCACGCCCTGCCTGAGCGAAATTTCCGTGTCTAGGCCGTGATCTCCACCGCCAGCTTGACAAAATCGCGCCTGCGCGCCCGAATCTGGTAGCTCCGGCAGCAGGCCGTGCAGTAGTCTTCCAGGGCCGCGTACTCGTCGGTGAAGCCGCGCGCCGTGAACTCGTCGAACAGGATCAGCGTGCCCGGGCGGATGTGCCGGTTCATGGTCATGAGCACATAGAGCGTGGAGGAGTACAGGTCCGCGTCCATGTGCAGCACCAGACGGTTCTGCGGCGTGAAGCCGAGGCTGAAGGCGTCCACGGTCTGCTGGAACAGGCCCTTGACGAAGGTGGCGCGGGGGTCGTCGACCTGGGGGATGTTCCCGCCGGTGCTGTAGGCGCCCTTGGGCGAGTCGGCCTGCCAATTTTCCGGCAGTCCCTCAAAGGAGTCGAAGCCAAAGAAGCGCGACTCCGCGTGCCTGCTCAGTCCCAGCCAGGCCCGGAAGCTCTCCCCCGTGGCCACGCCAAACTCCAGGTAATCCACGGGAACCTTGCGCACCAAGCGGTTGTACACGTAGGTGTAGAAGTTGGCGCGCTTCTCGTAGCTGAAATCCATGACCGCGCAGGCCTCGTCGATGACAGTGGCCACCTGATCGAATTTTCGCTGCCGGTAGAGCTGGTTGAAGTCCTCCGGGCTGCCCTTGGCCAGCAGGTAGACGGCATTGCGGATAAGATTCTCGGTGCTTGACTGGTTCTGTTGGCGCATCGGGAGCTCCTGGCTCTGGTTTGGGTCGATGCGCAAGACTATAGCAATTGCCGTTCCAATGACTGCAAGATCGCGCCGCGAGGGGAGGCCCTCCGCCAATGGCCGCCAACGGCAAGGGCCAACCGCAGTTGCCAACCGTCGTCCGGATGACTATGTTCCACCGCAGGACACGAGGCCGTCTTGTGACCAAGCACCAGCCCCAGGCCGCACCACAGGCCAGGGGCCCAAGAGGACGGGAGAATTTGCCATGCGCTATGCTTGCCTGAGATGCGGCTACATCTACGACCCCAAGAAGGGCGACCCGAAAAACGGCGTGCAGGAAGGCACCCCGGGCAGCGAGCTGCCCAAGGAATGGGTGTGCCCCGGCTGCAAGTCCAGCCAGGATGATTTTGCGAAGATGGAGGAGGATTAGGCCATGCCGGACGAAGCGCTCTATCCCCTGGCCGCTCTGGCCGGGGCGGCCACCTTTGCGCTGCTCTACCGGAAGCTTCGTGGGCGCTGCACGCCCTGAATCTTCATGTATGCGGCGGTCGCCGCAACCCTCGCCGCTTACGCCCTCTTGAAGTGGCTCACCCGCTGAACCAGGCCCGGCCCCCAGGGGCTCCTAGGCCATCATGTCCATGATGCTGCCCGTCATGTTGTCGACGTTGCCGATGGCCGCGACGTTCGCCGAATAGGCGCGCTCCACCTGGATCAGGTCGACCATCTCGCGGGCGATGTCCACGCCGTTGCCCTCGCCGGTGTAGGAGGTGTTGCGGATGAGCCCGCTCTCGTAGTCCGTGGGGCGTCCATCGGGCACCAGGGGGATGTTGTCCAGGCCGGAGGTGTTGGAGGTGAGCTCCACAATGTCGGCAACGCGCACGCCCTTGCCGCCCATGCCGTCCTCAAGCTCCACGCGCACGGGGCGGTAGTTCTCGGTGTTGGCGTTGGCGATGTTCTCCGAGGCGGCCAGGGCCGAGACGTCCAGCGCCGAGAGGGCCTGCACGTTCCAGTTGACATCCATGCTCATGTGACCCCTCCTTTTCCTGGCTCAAGGGCTCTTGGCTAGGGCCCTTGGCAAGGGTCCTATGAAGCTCTTCTACGCCTTCCGCGCGGGACTTTCAATAGTCGCCTGAGCAGAATGTCCGTGGATGGATTCAAAGGCCTCCACCTCCACCCGGAACCAGGTGATGCGCGGGTGCTCGGACAGGCCCTTGGCCGCCGTGCGCACCACATCTTCCACAAAGGCCGGGTTGGCGAAGGCCGTCTCGGTGACGTACTTCTCGTCCTCGCGCTTGAGCAGGGTGTAGACCCGGGACGAGCCCGAGCCCTCGGCGATCTCGATCAGGTCCTCCAGCCAGAGGAAGCCCTTGAACTTGGCCAGGATGCGCACGCTGGCCCGCTGGCTGTGCGCGCCCTCGTCGCTGATGGCCTTGGAGCAGGGGCACACGGTCATCACCGGCACGTCCACGCCCAGGGTGAAGTCCAGCTTGCCGTCCTCCCAGGCCCCCACCACGGAGCAGGGATAGCCCATGAGGCCCTTGGCCTTGCTCATGGGCGAGGACTGGCGCAGAAAATACATAAAGTCGAAGCGCGCATAGGACCGCCGCGCCTCCAGCCGCAGGGCCACGTCCGAGAGCAGCGTCTCCATGGACGAGCGCGACAGCTCCTCGCCCCAGTTCTCCAACGCCTCCACGAAGCGGCTCATGTGCGTGCCCTTGAAGGCCGCAGGCAGGTCCACCGAGAGGTCAACGCGGGCCACCGTGTGCTGCGTGCCGGACTCGCGGTCGCGCACCACCACGGGCAGGTGCAGATCCTTCACGCCCACGTGGTCGATGGGCATCTGCACACTGGCCGGGTGCTTCTGCACGTCCTCCATTTCCGGAGGCGTCAGGGTGTGCGACTGCGCCATCAGCCGATCTCCTGCCCGGTGGTGGTGAGCACGAGGTGCCCGTGCTTCACACCCTTGGTGGAGATGAGCTTCTGGCCCAGGGCCTTGATGGATTCGGCCGGGCCCTTGAGCGCCAGGACCTCCAGGCAGTTGTGGTGGTCCAGGTGCACGTGCATGGTGCACAGGACGGCGTCGTGGCTGTCGTGCTGGATCTCGGTAAGCTTCTGGGCCAGGCCGCTCTGGTGGTGGTCGTAGACCAGGGTCAGGGTGCCTGCCACCTCGCCGTCGTCGTTCTCCCACTGGCGCTGCACCAGCATGCTGCGGATGAGGTCGCGGATGGCCTCGGAGCGGGTCTGGTAGCTCTTTTCCTTGCACAACAGGTCGAACTTGTCCAAGAGGTCCGAGTCCAGCGACACGCCAAAACGGATAGTCTCTCCCATGGTCAGGCTCCTTGTCTCTGCATTTCTGCTCCGCCGCTATTTCCCGCGATGCTTCCGGGAAATCTGGCGTAGGTGTACGTTCATGTCCTGCCCGCTCTGGGCCACGCGGCCGGAATACGGGGTCGTCACGCTCCAGCCCAGGCCCTCCAGGCGCTTCCAGGCCGGGGCCGAGACGCTGCGGTCCGGGTCGGCTATCCAGGCCACGCCGTCCGGGGCCAGGGCGTGGTCCAAAAGTGCGGCCACGGGCTCGAAAAATCGCCGCTCGTAGAGGATGTCCGCCCCGAGGAGCAGGTCCACCGAGCCGCGCGCCACCGCGGGCGTGCGCCAATCCATCACGGCGAACACTGGCGCGGCGTTGCCGCCGAGCAGCTCCTGGTTCACCACGGCGTTCTGGCGGGCATAAACCAAAGCCTCGGGCTCGTAGTCAAAGCCCAGTACCCGGCCGCCCACGCTGGCCGCCACCAGGGCGCCAAGGCCCAGGCCGCATCCCGCGTCCAGGCAGAAGCGCCCGCGCACCCGCTCCGCGATTTGGGCCACATAGCGCGCCAGCAGCACGGCGGCGGGCCAGAGCTCCACCCAATACGGCAGGCGCTCGTCGTCGCCGAAGTCCTCTTCTCCCAGGCCCTGCCACAGGGTCTCCAGGTCTGCCGGGCGCGTCAGCCGCCAGATGCGGCCCGCCACCTCGGCCTCGACGTGACCTGGCTGAGGCTTGCCGGGACAGGGAGCTGCTCCCGGGCCAGAGCAAGCCGGGCCCGTGACAGCCATACCCGTGCCTGGCAGGTCCATGTCGGACAAGGAGGGAGATGCTGGTGCATGCGGCATGGTCTTCACAGCCAAGTAATTGCACCATTACGGCACAAGAAGTCAAGATTTCGTAACACGAACAGCAGATTTACCGGAGGGGGCCCGCCTCCTCACCAATCCGAGGAACT